>Ga0209297_1000578_pt1 | contig 22976 bp, 22 predicted proteins | sample S_130805_MF_Meta_FD_187322 | JGI IMG/M metagenome (GOLD analysis project Ga0209297, IMG submission 187322) | Freshwater microbial communities from Lake Simoncouche, Canada to study carbon cycling - S_130805_MF_MetaG (SPAdes) (version 2) | ecosystem: Environmental > Aquatic > Freshwater > Lake ...
GGCAGATTCATTAGGAATATCTACTGGACTATTAAGAGTTGTATTTATAGTATTCTATCTAGGCGTAGGAGGTTTAACCCTTGGAATCTCCGCGGGCGCAATGGCCGTCATTTATATTTTATTGTGGATGTTCATACCTGGCAGGCATTAACACACTTTTATGTTAATGTATTGTGGTTTTAGGTTTTGATAACAAATTAAAATGTTTTATCATTTTAATTTCGGTTCAAACAAAACAAATAAACCATGTGGGATACCGTATTTAATATTTGCGTAGACATCATGTCGTACCTTGGAAAGCTTACTGGACTTACCTATAACGAAATCAACGTAGTTGTTTTTTGTATACTCTGGCCACTCCACACCCTCTACCTTTTTATTCTTTCCTATAAGGCCAGGAAGGCGCTTTACCTCTTTCAAAAGCCCAATTCCTTTCCAAAACATCTCCCCTTTTTATTTCCCGCATTAAGCCGCTTATTCAATATTAAAAACAAATAAACCACAATGTTAAAGAACCTACTTGCCCTTTTTACACTTCTTTTTGCATTTACAACCACTACAAGCGCCCAAAACAAATACTTTTTAACGTATTACAATAAAGCGCAAAAGCTTTATGATGCTGAGGATTATATCAATGCCAAACGCTATTACGATTCGGCCTTAAAAATCAATCCTAAACACGCATTTAGTTACTTCAAAAGAGGTATTATTTTATATAACGAAGACAAGATGCAAGATGCTATTAAAGATTTTAATAGATCCATTTTTTTAGACCCTACTAATGCTGGTGCTTATAATTTTAGAGGAGATGCTAAAATTAATTTAACTGACACCCTTGGCGGAATAAAGGATCTTGATACCTCTATCATTATTGAGCCCCAAAATTACAGCTTTAGAATAGACAGAGGAGTAGCTTATCTTGATGCAAACGCCAACCAATTGGCGCTAAAAGATTTTAAATATGCTTATACCCTAGATTCTACAAGGTATAAAGCTCCATTGAACACTGGAATAGCCTACTACTACTTGGGTGTAAATGACTCTGCACTTAACTTCTTTAATAAAGCAACTGTGATTGATTCAATAGCTTCTGCTCCCTATTACTTTAGATCCAAAATCTTATATACAATTGATAGTTATGATAAAGCATTATCAGAAATCAATACCGCCATTAAACTAAATGACACAAAGGCATACTACTATGTTGCTAGGGCCAAAATTTACATGTTTAATGAAAGCGAATACGATGACGAAATGGCAATAGAAGACCTAAACAAAGCCATTAAAATGGGCTCTGAAGAAGCAAAAGAATTACTAGCTGAATATTTTAGCGAGGGGGATGCTTAAACTTCTGTGTTTATGGGGGACCTTCAAAATCAGGCGTATTTTTATACGCTTGGTTTTGTTAGGTTAGTGTTTACCCCTTGGCTTTACTTAATTCTTTTAATTTTACTAGCATACTATTTAACGCATCTACCGACTCTTGCGTTAATCTATCATTTACAATCAGCGTTATTTTTCTATTAAAAGAATCAATGACACTAGCTTTTGATTGGTTCTTATAATAGGCTTGGTCATTTGAGTCTTTACTATACAAAAGATATTCCAAAGGGTATCGACTCCTTAAGCAAGAAAACCATAGGTTGCATATGTAACCATACACTTTCGAAGAGGAGAAGCCTTTCAAATTTCTTAAATCGTTTTCAACTTCGGATTTAATAATTTTCATTGATACGATTTTATGGATTAATTCTTTTATACTTAAAATACCTAATAGACGCAGCCAATGAGTCGTCCTCTACTGGTGGCTTTGTTTGACTCGAAAACATAATGGTAGTTTGACCCAGCTTTTCGTGGGTAGTATTAACAGAAGGTATGCCTTTGCTCTTCCAAAATTCTACGGTACTCCCTCTGTGGTAGTTTACATTACATTGATCTTCTTGATTTTTTTCTGACATAAAATGTGTTTTAAAGATTAAAAAAACACACCAAGAAGTAGATAGGGATTACATTTTATTGTGACTGTAAGTCCTCATCGTATTACCACCGCGGAGTGTTGCTCTCGGTTGGTACCCAGTTAAGGGTTCTTGATGATAGAACAAAGGTAGAAAGATTTATTGAGCAATTACCTACCGTAAGCATTTAATTTGTAACTTTTGACAGCTAATTATTCAATAACTTCATACAAAATTTGATGAAAAAGCAATTACGGCTCCTATTGTTATGCATTTCTATTATGAATGCTTTACAAGCTCAGACAAACCAAATAGCTAGTGTTGATGGGGCTGTACTTAACAACGCATACTTTCATGTAAATCAGAACACCACTAGTTTTACATCTGCAAACAATACAAATATTGGCACAAGGGTTATTGCAGCATTAGATGATGTAATTATAAAAAGCAGTAAAGGAAAATTTTCACTTGGACGCGGACAAGTATCTGTATTTTTAGAAAATGAAACTTATGAAATTTCATCTGGTACATATTTCGAAATAGGTTTTAAAAAAGATCATCCGCCACTAACATTGCCTGATCAATGGGTTGAACCTCAAAAAAATACAACTGTTTATGAGGATGCCCAATTTCGAATATTTGAAGAAAGATTAGAAGCAGGCGATATCAGGGATCTTCATAGTCATGCACAGCGATTAGTGGTGCGACTTAATCTTGTTCAATTAACAGACCCTAGATTAAATAAAAAAGTAAAAGAAGGAACAGGCATCCAAGTCCCAAATACAGTTAAGTTTGCAGAACCTGTGGTACATGCCGTTAAAAACTTAAGCAAAATACCTTTATTTAATATCGTGATAGAGTTTAAAGTGAAAAATAACGAATAATCCCGGGGCTTTAGTTTTATAAAACCCATTAGAATAAAATATAGCTATTAGCCGGTCTTATCTTTTATACAATGGCAATCCAATCAAACCTGACAATTTTTCTGCAAGCTTTTCACCTTCTTTACTAAAAGCCCACATGAATAGCGCCTGAATCGAATGATCTACGCTTATACTTTCTATTGCTTTAACGGCTAGGCTTTGGGCAATTCCTTTCCCACGATATTCTTCCAATAAGAAAGCCGAACATAAATAAATAGCTTCGTATTTAGTATTCAGTGGCGTTAATTCAAATAGTTCCCTTTCTGAAATCTTTTGATTCATAAATTGAGTCATTAAATCTAGCGTTGTAGGAATACATAAAATCCAACATACAGGACCGTTTCCATCATCATATTCAGATATCGTATTGGAGTGAATGAGCTGCAAACGCTCCATCACATTTTCGTCTACGTTTAGTTGGTCAGGATCGGTACGGGTTGAGAATACTTGATCCGACAATTGTATCATTCTTTCAAAGTTAGTTAAGGCCATGAATTAAAATTAATAATTATAATTTGCAGTTAGTTGTATTTTCATAAAATAAAGTAATAATAATCATAGATAATACCTTGAAACATTGGAATCAATAGAAATAAAAAAAATTGATAGCACTTCCGCCGAAGCTTTAAGTAGTTTGGCTAAAAGTATTTATGTGGATCATTATGCGCATTTATGGTTAGCAGGTGGAATGGATTGGTATATCAATGATTACGCATACCCTGTTTCAAAAATTACGTGTGAAATAGAAAATGAAAACTGTTTACATTACATAGCCTATATAAATAATGAGCCAGCTGGCTACTTGAAAATTAATATTGATGCAGCCATAGAAGGTGGTGACAAAAAAGAAGGTATTGAATTAGAAAGAATTTATATAGACACTAAAGCTGTGAACAAGGGGCTAGGAACTTTTTTAATGAATTTTGTTTTAGATATTGCGATGTCCTATCAAAAAAAATATATTTTTTTAAAGGCCATGGATACAGCCCAATTAGCTTTGCAATTTTATACAAAAATGGGATACGAAATAGTAGGCACTTAGTATTATTTCCAGATTTCTGAAATTTTAGCTACAAATATTCCATCTCTATTATAACTTAAAACCAATTTTGTTCTTTCTGATTCAAAAATACCCGAAAATGAATCGGAGGTTTGATTTAACCGATGAACGCTAAATCCTTTATTGAGGTACAAGATTTTAACAGCCAATTCGTAAAAAGTATACTCATCAAAATTTGTAATACAATCAAGTTCATAGGAACTATTCTGATCATTTTGGACTCCCTGAAAAAGTCTCCTGAACATATGAAAGTTTTTGAAAGTATAAAATAATTACTAATCTAGGTTTTGAAATATTTCTGGAACACTTACCGACAGTGAGTTTGAGATAACATAAACTTGATATACACTAGTGTTAATTTTACCTAATTCAATTTGGCTTAACTGTGTATAATCGATACCAGCTTCATTTGCTAATTTCTCAATAGACAAACCTTTTTTTGTTCTGATCTCACGAATTTTTGTGCCGACCTTTTTACAAACTGTTTGCTTGTCTAAACTCATATTGCAAATATGTGTTATTAGTATTGGTTATACAATGGCAGATATGCCATACTCTATTACTAAATAATCATGTTGATTAGATTGCATAACTGAGGTTTTGAAATGCAATGAAGCTTTATATTATCTGGACTCAACATTAAAGCTTCTTCTTTAAAAAAAAATCAGTAATTATACTGAATGTTAACGGAAAGAAGAACATACATTCAAGCCCTATAACATACTTATGAAGGATTTAAAAGCCGGAATCTTTATAAAAAGCACCGACGCGCTAAATGGCAGTTTCTTCGAGCATACAACCATCTTGCTCGTTAAACACAATACAGCGGGAAGTATAGGGTTTGTAACCCATAGACCTTTACATAAATCATTACATGAACTCATTGAGTTCAATTACAGTAAACCATTTCCACTATTGGATGGCGGCCCTGTCGATAGAGAACACCTCTTTGTACTCCACAACAGGCCCGACCTTATTAATGGGGGCGAACAAATAACCAATGATCTTTATTTGGGTGGCAATATGGAGCAGGTGATTGAAGCCATAAACAATAGTGGTGCCAATACCCAAGAAATTCAACTTTTTATTGGCTATTGCGGATGGGACGTTGGAGAATTGGAAGCGGAAATTGAAGAGGGAAGTTGGGAATTTAATTAATACGCCCATCTGCATTTTTAGGAATAATCTTATCTTTACCGCAATCGACAATTGCAGGTGAAACAGAATACACCATAAACCCAAATGATGCCATTAGTAATGATGAACCAATCATCACTATACAATAACTTCACTTAAATAATAAAATGAAAAGGACTACTATAATCTTTCTTCAGTCTCTTATCATCATTTTCGGTATTGTGATACTCAGTTTTTTAATTCGGGTACCACTTACTGAGGGAAGGGCAGTTAATTTAGACCTTTACCATATTTATGCTGATCCATTTATATTATTTGGATATATAGCTTCTATCCCTTTCTTTGTTGCTTTATATAAAGGTTTCAAAATACTAGGATACTATAGACAAAATAAAATATTTTCATTAGTTGCTGTTAGAGAATTAAAAATTATAAAGTATTCTGCCATTTTATTCAGCATTTTTATATTATCTGCGGGTATATTCATAATATTATTTCATAATAAAGAAGATGATCCTGCTGGTTTTATTTCACTTAGTATTTTAACTACTTTTTTATCTATTGTAGTTGCTAGTATAGCAGGTGTATTTGAAAATAAATTACAAAAAAATATATAATAAAATAAAAAAATGATTACATATTTCAAGAAAAATCGAACGCTATATTTAGCTATAGGTTTTACTATAGTTTTTTTCTTATACATAACATACATTTTAGCTCCTTTTAGTAGCTGCTTCAAACTAGATGCTGGAGTAAATTCATTAGGACTTTCTTTTTCTTACTCTTTAGAAATGGTTCAAAAATTCTTTGAATCAAGGACTCAGGAGCAACTTCTTTGTTATAGCAAATTTCTTCAAATTTGGGACGCAATTTTTGCATTTATTTATACTTTGATGTACGCATCTTGGATTGTGTACTTTTTTAATAACAAGCGTCTACTATTGATGATTCCTATTTTATGTATGATTGCCGATTGGGCAGAGAATTACTTTGAATTAGTGATGCTAAAAACCTATTTAAATTCAGGTCCAATATCAGAAACATTAGTTTCGATTGGATCTGGAATCAACTCTTTTAAATTGATATTATCAGGTATTACTTATCTGATAATCCTCATAGGAATAATAATTAAATTAAAAAAAGTTCTAACAAAACCTAAACTGCATTAAAACAACAAAGGACCCACGATTTAACGTAAGTCCTTGATTTTCATGTAGCGAGACCGGGATTCGAACCCGGGACCTCAGGGGCATGAAGATTTTTTGATAAAATGAAGGCGTTGGTTTATAGTGAGTTATGTTTTCACAAAACCGAAAACGACCGATTTCAGTCGAATTCAGGGGTTGTTTTCCTCACGCAAGAGATTATTTGAAAGTGCGTCTAAAAATGCTTCCAAATTTCCTTTTATTAGTTGAAATATTTGACATGAACAATATCTCACTCATTAAAGTTAAATTGAGTTTCATATCCTCCTGCAGAACAAAAATCTCCCCTATCCTAGCTTCACCTTAGGTGCCAGTTTGGAAGAAATTAATGGGGATGTTAGAACTATTTAATTATATAACTCCCAGAAAAATAAATAACACAATTCTCTTTAGTCGAATCTGACCTAAACTTAAAATTCAGATATTTAGTACTTCCAGTATTTGCTTCGATTGTTCCTGTAACTCCAACACTTGTAGAAATGACGCCAACGGCGTCCATTGAGTTTGTAAATGCAGAAGCAATGGGTAAAGGCAAATTAAAGCTACTTAGATTGCTGCCAGAAGTTGAAATTAAACCATAGCTTCCTGAAAAGAACACCATATTACCCACTTTCATGTAATTCATCTTTGAATAGTTCGCATCATAATTTACTCCTCCAACTGACAAATTTGCTAAAACAAAGGGTGTAACATTTAATGTGACAGTATTAGCAACTATTGAAGACCAATTTACATTTCCTGCTCCATCTGTTGCTAAAAATTGACCATTAGTCCCATCTGTATTTGGATAAGTAACGTCCCCAGTTTTTAATTTCCCAACAGTATTCACATTTGTTATGTTATTATTTCCTAATTGAATTGTATTACTTGCGCTTGCTATAGCAGAATTTCCAATTGCTGTTGCATTGGAAACATTAGCACCACCTATGTCAGCCAAATAACCTAAAGCAGTATTTTCGCTGCCCGTAGTAACATTTACTAATGAAGAATAACCTATTGCGGTATTATTATTGCCAGTTGTTAGATTATAAAGTGAAGTCGCACCTGAAGATGTATTTCCATATCCTAAGGTAATTTTAGCGGAAGCTCCATTACCAAGAGCAGTGTTTGAAGTGCCAGTAGTATTAGCCATTAAAGCATTGATTCCTAATACGGTATTGCCTGATCTCGAACCATTTCCTAATCCAACAGTTAATCCATTTACTTTCAAATCATAAGCCCCTAGGTTAACTCCCTGAGTAGCTCCCGTGTAGGGAACTCCACCTGAAAGGGTAGTCCAGGTTAGTGTTCCACTTCCTGTGGTGCTCAACACTTGGTTGGCTAATCCATGGGCATTTGGATAAGTAACTGAACCTGCAGTATATGTACCGCTGGTTTTTACATTTGTAACATTTGTACTTCCCAATTGAATAGCATTGCTAGCGGTAACAATTGCTTGGTACCCTATTGCTGTTGCATTATAATGATAATCAAGATTAGCATCCGCACCATAGCCTATTGCGGTGTTATAATTTCCAGTTTTATTATATGCTAAAGCACGGGTACCAATAGCAGTATTTCCAGTTCCTGATATAGTTCCACTTAAAGATTGAACTCCAATAGAAGTATTTCCATTCCCGTTGGTTGTGATTGATAAAGTATTACTTCCTACTGCCGTATTTTCAATACCCGTTGTGTTTAAATTTAACGCCCCTTGACCAATAGCAGTATTTCCAGATCTGGCCCCTCCTCCTAAACCTACTGTTAATCCATTTACTTTTAAATCATAGGCCCCTAAATTAACAGCACCCGTTGCGCCAGTATAAGGAACACCGGTTGATGTAACACTTACAGTGCCTGCAGCTGTTAATCTTCCTTTTGCATCTACAGTAAAAGTTGGAACACTTGATGCATTTCCATAACTGCCTGCTGTCACTCCGCTATTAGTTAATGTAGCAGTAATGGTGCCAGTTCCCGTACCCGTTAAATCACCAGCCAAGCTAATTGTTTGATCACCTGTATTACTACCACTTAGAGTAGCGATACCTAATTTTGTTTTAATACTACTTATTGTTTCATCTCCTGAATTAGTTCCAGTTGTGTTTGAAAGAACTCCAGATTTTTGTGCATCTGTTACATAATTTCTATTTGTGCTTGGATCAATATCTGCTGTTGTTGGTGTGGTATAAGAAAATGTACCAGAACCATTATTTTTTAAATAACCTGCAGTGTTTGTTAAAGTACCAACACTTGTTAAATTAGTATATGCATTTTGCTTAATACTTAAAAAAGTATTTGCTACTGCAATATTATTTGTATTACTTATAATATTATTTTCATTAGCTGTTATTCTTGTATCAAAATTAGCGATGGTCGAAGAACTAACACCTCCAATACTATTTACGGTAGTTGAAATGCTGCCTGTGCCTGTTCCAGTTGCATCACCTGTTAAGGTTATTATTTGATCACCTGTATTGGAACCTGATGTATTTGATAATACCCCAGCTTGTACATCTGTTAAATAATTCCTATTTGTGCTTGGGGAAATGTTTGCAGTGGTAGCATTAGCAGCCATCACATTAGTACCTATTTCTAATCCTAAATTTGTTCTTGCTGCACTTGCTGTTGTAGCACCCGTTCCTCCCTTTTCAATAGCTACAGCTGTTCCACTCCAAGTTCCAGAAGTGATAGTACCAATAGTATTTAAATTTAATAAGGATGTTAATGTAGTATTTGTTGTTGCTGTTATATTTCCCGCTGTTGTTGCATTTGTCGCTAGTGTTGCTGTTGCAGCATTACCAACTATATTACCAATTACTTTTGAACCACTCACTGTATTAATCTTCGCATCTGTTACTGCACCATCAGAAATTTTAATTGCAGTAATTCCACCATCTGCAACTCCTCCTCCTAAGTTATTTGCAGATACATAATCTTTTACTGCCTTTTGTGTAGGAAATAAAATATCACTTGGAGATGTTCCCCCTAAATCAACAGCTGTAGATTTATTTGAAGTGTTTTCTTTAAGAGCTAAACCCGAAGTTACATCTGTTGTGTTTGCTTTTAAATTTATTCTATTTGATAGGCTTATTGTATCTCTATTTATACGACTACTTAACATGGTTGAAGTATCTGATATCTTCAATTTTGTTAACAATGCTGAATCACTATATATTTGTTTTGTAAATTTAATAGTATCTGCTTTATTTAGCTTTAAATCCAATCCACTAATTACATCTGTTATGCTTGATTTTAAATTTATTCTGTTTGATAAATTTAGCGTGTCCCTTGCTATTCGACTACTTAACATGGCAGTGGTATCAGATATCTTCAATTTAGTCAGTAAAGAAGAGTCTATGTAGGTTTGCTTTGTATACTTACTCGTATCTGCTGCATTTAATTTTAAACCAATTAAAACTTGCTTGGACACTAGTGCCGAATCAGTAAAAGTTTGTTTTGTGTATTTACTTATATCTGCAGTATTTAATTTTAAATCAAGTGCAGTTTGAGTTAAAGTACTAATGGGTTTAGCTAGGTCTGTTGTATTGCTTACATTATTTAAGGTTAATGCAGTTTTTAAACCTGATAAACTATTCACACCAGTTCCTCCTAAGTTTACAGGAACAATACCTACTATATTTTCAGCATCCACACTTTTAGCAAACTGCGCATACGCTACATACTGAAACTGCGTAGTACCCATCGTAATAAAATTATTTCCTGCTGCAGCGTCCATTTCAATTTTTAAAAACTTAGGCGTTAGTTTCCAATTAATATTGGTAAAATTTCCTAAAGTACTAATGGCTCCCGTGTCTCCAATTACAGCCGTAAATAAACCCTGTGCATTGGTGTTGACTTTTCTAGTTTCGGTATACTCTGCTGTTCCAGTGGCACTACCTTGTAGAATACTTAATTTGATCGTAATGGCCTGTGATGCTAATATCACATTATTACTTGTTCTTGCTACCCCCTGAAAATTTAATCCAATTTGTGCTTGGGCATTGCTTATTACTACAGATAGCAATATGATGAATAAAATACGTAGGTTGATATTATTTTTTCTCATAAATTATTAGTTAATACTCTGCTAGGATACTTTTAGAGCATCCATTTTTAAAAATTATAGTTTGATGATTTTGTATATACCTGTTTTCACAGTTCCATTACTTGGTTTAAAATATACTTTCATATAAAATATACCAGATGGATAATTTTCCATAAAAATATCTTGCTCGTAATTACTGAATATAGTACCCGCTTCTTGAGTAAGTACAATAGTCGATTTAGCATCTATCAACTGAAATGATAAAGTACCCACTTGATTAAACCTTGCTTTAATATGTAGAAAGTTAGAAGTGGGGTTAGGGCCAATAGTAATTTGTGAACCAAAGACCGCAGGGCCATATTCATTAATAGAGGTGACAACATTGGTTAAAGGCTGTAATAAACCCGTATTTAATAAGAAATTAGGGGTAATAAAATTGGCTATAGAAACCGACTCGCCAATACTCCATTCAATAGATGAGGCGGAACCGCCCCCATTATTTAGAGAAAATGGGGTAATCGATTGAGAATATAATTTAGGGGTAAAGCAAAAGGAGTATAATATAAAAAAATACCAAATCGTTCGGTATGAGTAAAAATTCATGCCTTAAAGAAATTACATCTTTCAAGCATTTTCTTAAATTATAGGTATTTCAGATTTAACTTATCGGATATTTTAAAGAATTAATAGGTTATTTCTTATAGCTAATGACACTTTGGTAACTTTTATTGCTTTAACTTAATTAAATAATCAGATGGGGTACAGTTTTCAATTTTCTTGAAAGCAGCTATAAAAGTAGTTAAATTCGAAAATCCTGCATCTGCAGATAAGCTATTTAGAGTATAAGAATCAAGGTACCTTTCATTAATTTTTTCTTTAATATATTCAACCCTGTATTTGTTTGTAAAATCATTGAATCTCATCTCAAAATGTTGATTTATGATAAATGAAATCAACTTTGCAGGAATATTTATTTCCACTGCCACTTGACTAATATTTAATCCCTTAATTAAATAAGGTTTCTTTGTTTTAAAATAACTTTTAATTATTTCAATTTCGGTTGAGTAATCTTGTTCTATATAAGGTATAGAATCGGTCTTATTAAGGACTAAATTAGAAGCAGTTTCTTTATATTTTATAAATGGGAGACCTGCCAATATGGATGGATTTGTAAGTAAATAGGTACTAATAATAAAAAAACAACTTGCAAAAATATAATCTGGTAAATGATAAATAAATCCGTCTGCATAAATATTATTATAGACAAGTGCAATTATTGCTAACAATATAAATGCAATCAAGGATATAGTTGAAAGAGATGTAAATATTCTAAGCCATTTAATTACATTATTTATTTGCTTTTCAACTGCATTGTTTTTATTCTTTTTATTGAAGGTTATAATTAATTTCCATTGTAAAATTAGATAAATTAAATTTTGAAAAATTCTGAAAATATTAAATACATATTCGGATAAATAACCAACTTGACTATTATATGAAGTATTTATATCAGATAATAAATCTTGTACAATTACCTTTTTATCAATTATAGGTAAAAGATAAAATGGTAAATAATTTACCATAACTAATATGAATGGAATTGTATGTAAATAATCGAAGGTATTTAACTTTTCTTTGTTGAAAAGAATAGCGCGAACATATAAATAGACAATTGGGGGAAGTAGAAAATTAATAGGAGCAGAAATTTTGTATAAATAAGGCACGTCAATTATCCATCCATATAAAATCAAAACATAGACCGATAAACAAGAAATTTGAAAAATAAAATAACTTGCTAACAAATAGTTAGCAAATGTTTTTATTGTGTTTTCATTATATAATAAAATATAAATAGTAACAAGAGAGCAAAATATACTACCTATATAAAATATTCCTACCATATAAATGTAAAATACAAAAATTTACCGCTTTAAAGGTTCGTGTTTTCTTTAAAAAATGACAAAAACCTCACGCAAAACCTCACGCAGAAACAGAAAAGGACCCACGATTTAACGTAAGTCCTTAATTTTCATGTAGCGAGAACGAGATGAGAGGGTGTTTTCATGACACAAAAAATAAAAAAGGGAATGTAGAAACATTCCCCGATTTGTCTAACATCTATGAGACCCTTTTTTGAGTAATTTACTAACCCAGTTTAAACCACCCTTCAAATAATTTATCGCCACTTAATTGAAACTCAGCTTGCTCTATAATTTCATTATCTATTTTCTTTATTAAATTTAGACTTCTCCCCTTCTGCAGATATTGATTATTGATAAAAACATTAAAACTAACATCTCCAAGTTCTCTAAAATATAACTCCTTACCCCACTTTGATCCTTTAAACTCTATAATCCGGGGTCTACCATTTTCATCTTTGAATCGAACTTGACCAAATGTTTCAAAATTAACTTCTAAAATTAGCTCCACTTTAATCATAGGTATCAAATCATTAATTCGTTTGTATGGAATTAATTTAAAAATATCCTTCAATGAAATGGATCTTAGAACCATTATAATTATTTATTTAATAAATTTATTTATACAATATGACTATAGTATAATTTTAAAGTTATCTTATTGTGTCTAAAGTGTACATAGAATCTATTCTAAGAAATGACAAAAACCTCACGCAAAACCTCACGCAAACCTCACGCAGAAACAGAAAAGGACCCACGATTTAACGTAAGTCCTTGATTTTCATGTAGCCAGCATTGAACTACATTATAACCATATGTGGAGGGATTTGAGGGAATTTTATAGTTTAGTAGGAGTCTTTGAGAAATTACTCAACATCAAAAAAGCAGGCAATTAATGTCCGCTTTTTTACTTCGTATGTTATTCTTGAGAATAACACTGTATTAGGGGGTCAATTTGCGTGGATTTTCCATACTGACAAAACGTTTCAAGCTAAGATTTTACTTCGATTCGAGAATTATTTTTGATGGATTCATTCCCGTTGATTTAGCAAAGAGTGAAATACTGCCAGCTTTTTTTCCGGCTTTAATTATTACTAAGCACTTACCCTTCCATGTTTTTCTTTTTTGCTGCTGATAGCTCTCTAAACTTAAAGGGTTGGCATTACCAACTCCGACAATTTCTGCATCACCACTAACTGAAAAATTAATCATTTTTTCACCTTCAGGGTTAATATTCCCCTGTTTATCAACCAACTCAACTGTGATGTAACTCAGGTCCTGATTATCTGCTTTTAAAGTTTTTCTATCGGCAGTCAACTTTATTTTGTCTACTTTATCTGCTGTAGTTATATGGGTTTGCTTTATAATTTTACCTGAACTATACCCGACAGCTTTTATTTCACCTGGTTGATAGGTAACAATCCAGCTTGCCATAAATTGGGTTGATTGATTGGTCAGTTTTCGACCTAGTGACTTGCCATTAAAAAATAATTCTGCTTCCTCACAAGACGAATACACACTTACTTCCATTGGTGTATTCTTTTCAACTTTCCAATTCCATTCTGGTAAAGCATCCATCCAATTCCATTTACTCCAGGATTCAATATTAGGATTTAATTTAAATGAAGGTATAGGCGACTTTACAAAAACAGACAACTGGTTTTTTTTCCAAAGTACATCCCGGTAAAAAGATTGTGGCCTTTTCCATCCGCAAATATCAATATCTCCACAAAAGGCAAGATTCCAGGGAAAAAAATTACCGCTTTGAAAGTATCCCAACCAACCAATACTTGCCTCACCTATATAATCAATTGCCGTCCATACAAAATCCCCAATTACATAAGGATTTTTCTCCACCTCAATCCAGCTCCCAAATGCTTCCAGTGGATAAGACTCTGAACAAAAAATAATTCTGTCTGGCTTACGATCATGGTCTTCAGCATAAATTTTATTCTTTAAAGGATCTCTATCAACAGCATAATTGTATCCCGCTATATCTAACATTCCAAAAAATGGATCCTTATCCTTATTTAGGCCGTTTACAGCTGCTGTTACCGGTCTTGTTGAATCAAAAACTTTCAAATACTTTACCAATTGCTTTGCGGTTTCCACTCCCGCAGGTGATGCGCTATTGGAAATTTCATTGCCAATGCTCCACATAATGATACTTGGATGATTACGATCCCTTAACAACATACTTTCGATATCCCGATGCCACCAATCATTAAAATACAAATGATAGTCGTAAGGATTGTTACCTATATCCCACATGTCAAATGCCTCATCAATTACTAGCATCCCCAAACTATCACAGGCATCTAAAAAAGCGGGGCTTGGTGGATTATGTGCACAACGGATAGCATTAAAGCCACTCGCTTTCAACAATTCCACTTTACGCTCTTCGGCCCGGTCGTAAGCCTTTGCACCCAACGGTCCGTTATCATGGTGAATACAACCACCTTTTAATTTAGTAGTTTTTCCGTTTAGTTGAAATCCATTGTTTACGCTAAATGAAATGGTTCGAATGCCAAAATTTTGCTGTTCAGATTGTAGTAATTTACCATCCTGATGTAATGAGGTAAAAGCAGAATAAAGAACTGGATTTTCGCAATCCCACAACTGAGGGTTTTTGATTTCTGTCTCCCGGCTAATCGTATTGTTTTCGCCGGGGTTAAGCGTTATCTGAGAACTAACCGTAGCTACTTCCGTACCTGCTGGGTTTAACAATTTTATTGTAACATTTATTTTTGCGGGTATATTGCCTTTATTAACCAACTGCGTTTTTATGGAAATTTTTGCTGAGGATTGGGTTACAATTGGTGTTGTAACAAAAGTGCCCCATTGAGCTATGTGAACAGGGTTTGTTTTTTTTATCCAAACATGCCTGTAAATGCCGGAACCAGAGTACCAGCGTGAGTTTTGGCCTTCGTTCTTAACCTCTACTGCAATAATGTTTTTTTGCCCAATTTTTAAATGCTTAGTAATATCATAATAGAAGCTAGTATAACCATAAGGATGATTTCCTACAAGTTGTCCATTTACATAAACGCTGGCATTCATATATACTCCGTCAAATTGGAGAATAAAATTTTTATTCTGTTCATTTTCACTTACCTCAAAAGCCTTACGATACCAGGCTGTACCCCCTACAGTAAAACCTCCGCTAACCTGACTCGTAGCATTTGACTGAAATGGTGAATTTGTTCCTGGTAAATCTTCAATACTCCAATCATGTGGCACATCTATTAAGCGCCATTTTGAATCATCTAGTAGTGGATTTTGGGCACCATAATAAGCACCTTTGTAAAAATGCCAATTCTCATCAAAATTAATCAGGTTATTATCCTGAACTTGTGCTATTGCGATATTATAAAACAGTAACCATACAATAAGTACAAAAGCATTTTTTTTCATATTGATGTTCTATTTTGTATTTAGTATTCTAGTTAAACTTTAACATGGTGATTGATACAGCATCTAAGTTCAAAGAAACGGCATTATTCGTCACTGTAATATCACTAAGTTTTGTCCATAATGGATTCGTATCCGTATCCCCTGTTCCTTTTAAAACCCAAACTTCCCCATTGGTATTACTGTAGTTTAAAATGCTGACACTTACTGGCTGAGGAACTTTATCTTTATTGACGAGAAAAATATTCATTTTTGCGGTTGCTATATTACAAGTAACATAGGGGCTGATTAATTGATTTTCACTCGTAGCTACTACCATATTATTTAAAAGGTTATTTCCAAAAATAGCTAACCCTTTGCCAATAGCATTTGGTTCACCATTGGCATTTATGGCATCATACAAAATATCAGGCTTTTCTAAGTTGGTTATCCAACGTGTATTCCAAAGACAGCTTGCAAAAAGTTTTGGTTGTAGCAAGGCATCCCCCAACATTTGAAAATTTGCAAGGGCATGTCCCATATTATTTATGTTTTTCCATCCCCTATTATAAAAATCTATAGCATTGTATTCACTAATTATTACTCCAATGCGTTGTTTATCGGAAGCAATGGCAAAGTTATTAATGGCTGAAACAGCAGCAGTAATTTCACTATTCAAATCTCCGGTAAAACTGCGAAAATAATCGTAACCTGTAAAGCCATCAGGCAGGTAATTGCTAGCAGCCAAAAAATCAATTTTTGAAACCGCATTGCTTTGCAACAGTGTTTGCCACCATTCACTTTTACCATTGGCTATAATTTTAATACTTGGATCAATGGTTCGCATAGTATCTGCAAATGCAGCTATGTCTATGGCATAGTTTGCAGGAGTTACCTTGCCTTGATTGTCGGTTGAGTTCCAGCTTTCATTGCCAATCATCCAATGTTTAATGTGATAGCCCTTTACTATATTGGCATATCGCACCCATTCTTTTGCATTGGCTAGCAACTCTGCCCTAGTAGGTATTGTACCGCATGTACTAGTGCTGTACATGGCATCGTAAGCAACAACAACAAGAGGTGTAGCGCCTGTCTTCCTGCATACCTCCATATATTCATCAAAATCAAGTACGGCAGTTTTTGCAGATAAGTCGGAATTAAAAAAACGGATATCTGTGGCTGGGTAATCACAAAATGCCGCATAGGGTGATGCGAGGGTGTAAGGTGACTTAGCAAACAGATAATTGTCTGATTTCTCACCTCCCGGATACCTCAAAAACTTACTCCCCATTTTGTTTATAGCGTAGATTGTAGTGGCAAAAGTTTGTCCAGGCAATACAGCATCATCCATCAGGTAATTAAGGTTAATGCCAACCTCAACTCCGGTAAGGTTTCGGATAATATTTTTGGCATCTATAGCTATGCCAATGGTTTTTGTAACAGGCGGAACGATAGATGCCAGAGGTAAGTTTTTCATACTACAGGAAATGCAAATAACAACTAAACTTAAGATCAGAAAGTTTTTCATATCATCACATTTTTCTTAAATGTTTTTTTATAGCAGCAAACCATTTTCCCGCCATATTTTTTTCACCAATGGTATTGGGATGTATATCATCGTACATATCAACAGCAGGATTTACACCTGTAAACTGATCAACTATAATAATGGGTGAAGCAGTGGAACTTTTTGCTTTGCCATACTGGAGGATGGCTTTGTTAAATTCTATTACAGCTTTTGCGTATTCAATATCATTATTGCATAATTTTTTATCAGCCCATGCAGCACCAAGCGGTGGGATTTGCGCCAGAAATATTTTTACTGATTTATTTTTATCTCTTAATAATTGAATGACCGTATCAATATTATTTATTGCATCCCTATTGGTAACACATTGAAATACTTCATTGGTGCCAAATTCCAGCAGTGCAATATCGGGTGTGTAAGTTAGCAGCCAGTCTCTAATATTTCCTCTTTGCTTATCCCAGTCAGGCTGGTTTAATAAATCACCCGCCTTCCAGCCGGAGTGACCATCATGATCCATATCAAAATCTGCATTGGATATATGGCCACCCATGTCGTATTTATCCCACGACCCTATAAAATCAAAATTATAATTTTCTTTGTGCAACATTTGCCATAGATATCTCCTGTAACTATTATAAACGTTTGTCCCATTGGTAAGTGAATTTCCCAATGGTAAAATATTCATCGTTTGTTTATTAAAAACAGTAAGCATAAAATTTTGATGAAGGGTAGTATCACCGTTTGATGCAGTTATTTGTATGGCGTATTGCCCCGTTTTTTTTGCTATGCCTGATAAAATATTATTTTTTGTATCGAAAGATAGCCATGAAGGGAGATTGAGGCAGGAGAATTGTATTGTTTTTTCGGAAGAATCTATAACGGCAACATTATATGTGTATTTTTCACTTACCGCCACACGATTTACAATAGTTGATGTAAAGAAAACTTTTTGTGCATTACTTACAAAAGCATTGGTAAGTTGTAAAAATACTAAAGCTATTATAAGAAGATATTTTGTACTTGGTATCATGGAATCCATTTTATTATAGGTTTGTTTGCCACCATTTTAATTGGCAACCAGATATATCTTGAATCCTGCAGGTTTATTTTATTCCATACATCAGACATAAAAAGAAAAGTATTTTGTTGACCGGTAACAGGAATTATATAAGTGCTTTGTGCACCAAATGTGCTATCGGCGCTTTTACCTTCACAGGGATTGCCCATTTGCGTCCACTCACCTAATAAACTGTCTGCCATTGCATAAGTAGCCGGGTTGGGAGACCAGCCCGTACAATCAGAAGTGATGAGGTAATATTTTTTATTGTATTTAAAAACAGCTGGCGCTTCCCTATTGTGTGCAGAAGTTATACGTGTGTAAGTTGATGTTGGAGATAAATAATCATCATTCAATAAACAAACATGCATTATTGAGTTTGATTCTGATGAATAAATTAGATATGCTTTATCGTCATCATCTTTATACAAGGTCATATCGCGACTCTCATGGCCATTGGGTTTTACGCTGCCCAGGTATTTGTATGGGCCCTGAGGTTTATCGCTTATAGCAACGCCGGATTGAGCGTAACCATAATCATTGGAATCAACATGCATCCACATCACAAACTTTTTAGTTTTCTTATTATAGATCACTTTTGGGCGTTCAACAACTTTACTGGTATCAAGGTCATGTTCAGGTTGTCCAATTATTGATGGCATCGTCACGCCTTCATATTTCCATTGCATCAGGTTTTTGGAAGAATAACAACTTATTCCACCGGCAGGCACACGGTAATCTTCCCATTGCTGGCCAGGCACTAACCAGGTCTTCCCTTTTTTAATTTCTCCAAACCAATAGTAAATGCCGTTGTGCAAAAGCATTCCGCCACCATGTGCATTGATAGGATTTCCTTCAGTATCCTTCCAAATACTTTTATTGAGCATTGGAGGAATATTTACCTGGCCCAAAGTATGCAGGCTGGTGACTAGCAAAAACAATAAACAATATTTTTTCAGTTTCATGGCTGCTAATTATACATTTTTAAAACTGTTAGATTCTAGTATAAAATCTATTTTACTGATTATAGATTTACCCATGTCGACATTTATTAGTGATAATTCAAATAATATTCTGTCTTTTGGTTTCATTCAATATTTTTTATGCTTTAAAAACTTGAGCCAATACTTTTAGCCTGCGCTGCATTACCATTAAAATCTTTATCGCCTGCATTTATATTAAACTGTTGCAACAAGTCAATACCACTATTTAGTAAATTTTTGTTATTGGGTTTAGCATCTAAAAAATTTAACATCGTTTTTGCATCAGTTATATTAAGTAGGTTGATGTTGGTAAAGACCGGATCTACATTTAAGCCAACTTTTTTGCTATTCCATACTTCCTGTTTGTATTGATTTCGCCAGGTATCAAAATTGGCAATACCGTTTACATTAAACCCATTGGTTAAACTATACCAGCAATTACCATAGTACTTGCTTACAGAATCTTTACCTAAAATAATTTCTTTGTTGCCCACTAAAATATTATTGTAAAAAACAATGTTTTCATTATTGGTAATAGTTGAATAACTGAGTGCTGCATTTTTATTATTATAGATGGTATTATTATAAATTGCGCAATTTTTTAAATTATTGCTGGGGCTTTGGTTCCAGATATAAATACCCGCTTTAGCGTCAGATACATTGCCATCATTAATACTAATGTTATAGCGGATAATATTATTTTCCCAGGGGCTGGCATTGTTGTATTGAAATAAGCCGATACCACTGCCCTGGTTGCCGTAAGACAAACAATATTGTATAACAGAATTAGTAATACCCCCGTCAAAATCAAAACCGCCACCATCTTGTCCACCAACCGAAGTCTTATTTTCGTAAGACAAGCAATGTTCTATCGTAATACTATCCGATTCCCATGCCCATATACCCACAGGGCCATTGCCAATGCGGGGCATATCCCAACCATTATTGGTAGCAGTACAATACGAAATTTTTGCATTGGTACATTGGCCGATGACAATGCCGCTACCGCTATGGTTGTCTTTATTTGTTGGGTCGCCCGGATTGTTTTCTGCCCTGCAATAACGGATGTCAATATTCCTGCAATCCGTCTTTAAAAAATTTTCACCCCCTACTGATATACCTGCAGATCCGTTATCATGCGCCATCACATTTGTTACAATCATGTTACTGCAATTACGAATTAGCAAACCGGATTTTTGATAACCGCTAACATCAATGTTATCTATTGCGATGTTTTTACAATAAGCAATATCTATGCCGCTAGTGGTATTGCCATTTTTGCGGCCAGCACCAAGCAATTTAATGTTTTGTATAATCACATAACTGCTGTTGTTGATGACTAGGCCTTTTTCGTTAGTACTGTTAATGGTGGCGATGCCAATACCATAAGATGTAATTACTACAAGTTTTTGTGCAGTGCCATTGGTATTATAATTAATGGCTAGTGTGCCGTTAAATATTTGTCCGCCTTTTAGTAAAATAGAGTCACCTGCATTAAGCGTTAGTCTAGAAATTTTCTTAAAAGTTTTCAAAGGATGCTCCTTACTACCGTTGTTATTATCATTTCCATCATTGCTGATATAATAAGCAGTTTGTATTGAAGTAGCGGTATCAACACCCTTATTGACTTCTGCCTGGCAGGAAATAAAGAGACTACTGAATAAAAAGCCTAAGTAAATAAAAACAGTTAGAAACACGTTTTTTATTTTTAAAGTCAAATTAAATTAAAAAGACCAGTTTTAGACTGGTCTTTTTAATGGTTTATTTTAATATCCTGGGTTTTGTTTCAAATTGGAATTAAGGTCAATCTCTATTTGAGGTATGGGAAAGTATTCATTTTTGTTAGCAGTAAAACTTACTCCCGTAAGATTTTGAGGCAGCCTTGTTTTTTCTGTTTGCAAATAAGTGTTGATATAATCACCAGCAATACCCCAGCGTACCAAATCAAAAAAGCGTTGTCCTTCCAAAGCCAATTCCAATCTTCTTTCAAAGCGAACAGCTTTACGTGCAGTTGCCTGGTCAGTCCATGGTGCGCTATATAATCCAATACTGTAATTGGCAGAAGCAGCATAGCCGCCAATATCATCATAAGTAACTTCTACCTTGCGACCGGTTTTTGCACGGTTGCGCACATAGTTAACAAATGTTCTTGCTTTGTCTAAAGAACCTGTTTCTATTTCACATTCGGCTGCCCAAAGCAATACATCTGCAAAGCGGATGATGGACACATTTACTCCGCTGGTGAGCATATAATACTGTGCATAATTTTCGCTGTACTTACCAAAATTTCCGTTATCGTACCTGAAATTATTTTTTACTGGAATATAAGGACCGCCAAAAGCTCTGTCATTGATCCAGCCATAATCAGGATCGCTGCCAGGATTGCTACCATAACCACTATAATAAGATGGTGTTGTCCAATCTAAATAAGGCACTGCCCTTCTTCCTACTGTCCAGTCCAAACGCGGATCTACGTTACCACTATACGCTGTATAATATTCCCATCCTTTTACATTGGCATCATTGGTCATGTTAACGGCGTTAAAATTATCCAGTAAGGGTAAGCCAGATGCATCTGTTTTGTAAGCATTAACTAAATTATAAGAAGGTTGTTTCCAGCTTTGATAATAACTTGTTACAGGATAAAATGTAGGCGTGTTGGCAATTTCACCAATGTTTGAGTTACCGCCATTGGCACCGTCATTGGCAGAGAACTGAATTTGAAAAACATGCTCTGCACTATTTTCTAATGACGGATTAAAGTTGTCATCAAAATTTGTCATCAGTGCATAAGCTTTACCCTGTGCATTTACACCTGCGCCTCCACCACCATAAGCAGCAGGAATAATAGTGTTCAACAGAGCTTTTGCTTCTGTAAATTTTTTCTCAAACATATAAGCTTTGGCAAGATAACAGGCGGCGGCCCATTTATTTCCCTGTCCTTTATATTTCTGCACGGCAGGTAAATTATCAAAAGCAAACTGAAAATCTTTTTCAATCAATGGCCAGATATCTGATTGGTTAGATACTTTAAAATCGACAACTGTTTCATCTATAAAAGGTACTTTGCCCCACATTTTTTTTGCTTCAAAATGAAAGTGGCCTCTTAGAAATCTTGCTTCTGCAATTGCCGCAGTTTTCTCAGCAATAGTCATATCCTTAGCTGCATTAGCTGCCAGTATTGTTTTATTACAACGGGCAACGCCATCATATACTGTACGCCATTTATCAGAGAGGTAAGCTGTGGATGGCTGGGTTTGAAAATGTTCGATAGTTAACCCATCGTCAGGATTATTTGTACCACCCCTATATGCATCACCAGAGGTAATATCACCGTACACCCAATTGGTGCCCGACGTACTCCACCAGCCTGATTTTACTGTTAATCCCGTTACATTATGATAAGCGCCAACCAGCAATTGCTCCACGCCTGCTTTATTGGAAAGTTCTTTTAAAGTAATACCGGTTGAAGATGGTACATCCAAAAAATCTTTTTTACATCCTGTGGTTATAGCTACCAAAGACAACAGGATAATTGATATTTTTTTCATCTGTGTATTTTTTTTCTAATTAGGTCGGATGAAATTTTTAAGATAATCATCCACTGTTTTAAAATATTTTTTATAACCCAAAGTTTATTCCAAATACTATCTTTCTTGAAATAGGATAATTACCGCCAAAATCAACACCGTAGTTGGTAGCATTGCCAATGCTTATTTCAGGATCGATGCCGGTGTATTTAGTAAAGGTGGCAAGGTTAAAACCTTGTATGTAAAACCTCATTTTACTGAAGGC
>Ga0209297_1000581_pt1 | contig 22925 bp, 23 predicted proteins | sample S_130805_MF_Meta_FD_187322 | JGI IMG/M metagenome (GOLD analysis project Ga0209297, IMG submission 187322) | Freshwater microbial communities from Lake Simoncouche, Canada to study carbon cycling - S_130805_MF_MetaG (SPAdes) (version 2) | ecosystem: Environmental > Aquatic > Freshwater > Lake ...
TTATTTATTTTAGTTGTCGATTTAATTAAATTAAATTCGTCTATCAATCGCTGTCTGTCATCATAAATAAGTTGTAAAAAAAAGGCTATATCTTCTCCTTTTCTTTTTTTTTGTAGATCTGCGAAATTTATAAACAGCCTTTCTTTTGTTTCTTTTGTATCCTCCTTTTTATTTTTACAAAATTTTTCTGAAAATTTTTCAAAATAATGAAGTCTTTCGTTAAGTCTGATTTCTTTAAATTCTTCATATATTAGAATATATCTTTGCACGAACTCCGGAGAACATTGTAGATCTACAAAATCTATAATGTTCTCCGTTAATTCTTCATTTTTATATGTTTCAAAATAATATGTAAGGTTTTTATCGTAATCATTCAACCATACTTTTTCTAAAAAGTCTTTTAATAATTCTATTTCTGAAACATCAGGTTCCCCTACACTTTTTAAATATTGTGAATATCTATCAAATGACCTAATAAATGTATCTTTTAACCTATAAATATATTCTATAAAATTAAGAATTTCTTTGTTTAACTGTTTTTCGTCTACAAATTGTTCTCGTTCTCGTTCTCGTTCTTCTTTTAGTAGTTTTTCATAAATCTCTGTTAATTCTTGTTGTTCTTTTATAGAACGTCCTTGTCTTTTAAATTGTCCTTCAAATTGTTCTTGTTCTTCTACGAGTTTATGTGCTATCCTCTGTTGCTGTTGCTGTTGCTGTAGTGGTAATTCTCCTATTTCTATTTCTGTATTTTGCTTATGTAACTTCTCATATAATTTTTTTTGTAATTTTCTTAGTTCTGTATTTTGATTATGTAACTCTTGCTCTAATTTTTGTTGTAATTTTTCTTTCCCTTTAATATCTTCCCTAATCCTTATTAGTTCTTTCAGTTGTTCTCTTCTTTTATATTCCATAAATTTATATTCCTATCTATTATATTTATTTATTTATTTATTTATTTGGAATGTGGCACCTTTGACGTGAACTTATTAGTATATATATTTTTACATGGTGTATTCTTCTTATTCTTACGACCGCGTTTTTTGTTGCTAGTAGTATTAACAATTCTTTTCTTACTACCACCTGAAGTAAAATCTTTTTTTAAAAAAATAAAATATTTATTATAAACTTCTTCTGGTGATTCGTTCAGTTCCATAAGATTTTTAAGTCTTTCAATATCAGCAAGTATAGTAGAGTTAGTATTTTTAAAAGCATAAAGTAAGTTAGCAACAACAATTATAGGAGAGTTAGGAGAGTTAGCACAATTATACAAAGTTTCATTTTTTCTTTTATTGTTAAAAATAGGTACATCTAAAAAACTATGTTGAAAAATACGTTTATTTTTGTCAGTTCCTAGATTAATATTTAAAAAATAGGTATAATTCCCAATAATTTCAAGTTCACTGGATTCTGTTTGATGTTCAACTATTTGTTGATTGGAATTGTCTGTAATATAAAAAAACGTTTCTTCTATTTTTCCTTTTATATCATCAGCTATTTTGCTTCTTGTTTCATATTTTACATTTTTAGATTCTTCTATAGTTTCGTCTATAAAGATCTTAAAATTATTATCTTTTGAAATTTCTTGTATCACCGCTTTTTCATATTTATTTTTATCATCATCTATTTTTTTTTAAAGATACTCTAAATATTCGTATAATTTTTGTAATTCTTCTATTTTTTTAAGTCCTAGTTCTTTTTTTACTTTATCAAGTTGACTACTAAAAATCTCTTTTAAAATAATTAAGCTATTTTCGTTTTCTTCATAATTATAATTTACGATGTTGATTTCTAAATTTTTTATAAAACTTTCTATATTACCCTCTGTGCTTTTAAAAATTATACTTTTTTTTTTATTTTCTTTTCTAAAGTAAATAAATTTAGGATCGTTTAAAATTTCTTTTAAAAAATTTTTCGATTTTTCATCTATATAATTTAAAAGGGCTTTTAACGCATTTTTTAAATCATAGTTTACTATTCTTTTTCTGTTTTCTTTATCAAGTTGACTACTAAAAATTTCGTTTTAAAAAGTAAGCCATTTTTGCTTTCATCCTCATTATAATTTTGAATAAGGATTTTAAATTGATTTATTTTTTCTGGTTGTTCTGTTTTTTCTGGTTGTATTCGACGTTGCCGCAGTCCTAGCGTTTTTAAAAATTCAAACATACTATTATACTTATATTATTAAAAATTGATCTTGTATCTTCGCCCTTAGAAATAATTATTGTATCGTTATGAACTCTACCGCAAGTGGCAACGACTTATATACGTATTACAATGTGTCAAACGTAGAGTTCTCTGGTGTTCTTGATAAGTATCAGATATACGGAATGTATGCTTATAATGCGACGACAATGACATCTATTAGTTCTATCTACGACTATCATCTATTCATCAAATTCGGAGACAAAGTCTATATGGAAGTTAAAGAAGTCGGCGAGATCGTGATTTCATTTGCGGAACTACAAAAAAACAAATATTGGAAGCACTATTACGAATTGTCGCTTCTCCTCACAACCAATAAGCATACGTTAATCAAAGACCTAGAATATAACAGCAACTATTACGATCCTAATATATACGAAGAGATTAGATTATGGTCAATAAATACCGCTTTTATAGATGGAAGTTATGACTCTAAAACAAAGAAAGTTGTAGAGAATGAATACAATTGCTATTATAAGATTAACCCATTTGACTTAGAGAATATGAATTACACTTCGCAAAAATATTTGGATATATTCAAAAAAAATTATATGTCAAGATACGAAGTAAGAAGCAGAACCTTTAATAAAAAGAGAGTATATTACGATACCTTTGTTCTTGACTATTGTACAAGTTTGATGGAGATGGAACTCGACGAACTCTCAACAATCTTTGAGGATAAAAAGAATGTCATCAATCTTGTTGCCTTGAACAACAAAGAGGGTATGAATGGTGATTTGCTAAGGATCATATATAATCATCTTGTTAGCGTCGTAGGACACAAGCAATATACAGGGATTATTGATACAATAGATAACTGTAAAAACAAATTAGAAAGAGACGTGTTGATATTAGAAGCATAAAATACATAAAAATTGATAAAAATTTATAAAAATTGATTGTAATCTCCTGAATTTTAGAACAGAGATATACCGATTTGCCAAAGTCAAATCCTGTATATATTGCGAACCCAACAAACGACTCAAACGCGACCATAATGTGCGACTCCCGTACTTCCCACGCAATCGCAGATACTGAATGTACTAGCGTGTTTTGCCAGCGAATACAAGAAATGCGACCCTATCATAATGCACCTAACTATATGTCTTGTCGCGGCGACTATCACCACTTTCTCCGTAGCGGAGACAAGGTCTATATGGAAGTTAGGAATGCAGGCGAGATTGTGATTTCGTTTGCTGAACTACAAAAAAACAAGTATTGGAAATACTACTATGACCTTTCGCTTATGCTCGCGAATGACAAGCACAAAGTGATAAAGAATGAAGCATTCAACAAGCTCTATAACGAGATATATGGATATACGGCGGGTAGAGTATATACAGGAGATAGGGTGTGGTCTTTGGATACTGCCTATATTGACCAAAGCGACTTCAAAAACTTCAAGATAATCCCTAGCGGGAATGTCTGCTATTACAAAATAAACCCATTTGACTTGGAGAAGATGGAATACTCCACGCTGCGAGAACTTGAACGCTTTGAACTGGGATATATGAACGGACTTGAAAGGGTGAAGTGGTTTTCAAGTAGATCGGTAATTTACAAGAACATTGCCGATGAGTATAAAAAGCATATCCTCAATCTCACAACTCTTAATGCTAAATATTGTATGAACGACGATATTTTAACAAAAATATATAATATTGTTAGTATCGGTGATAAATACGAATATATTTCAAGTAATGAAGAAAGCGACGCCCAGATATTGGAAGAGTAAGTAAAGTGGTTCTCGCTACTTAAAGGAATGTATATGAGTATATTTATGTTATATATTTTTTATTTATTACCCTTTGAATATTCTAAATGTTATTACCAATATATGTTCTGATTTTACTTTTATTATTAAAAAATTGATTGCGATCTGTAAATATTAGAACAGAGATATACCGATTTGCCAAAGTCAAACGAACTCAAATCGAGTATATAGAGATTCAACAAGCGAACCCAACCCAACAAGTTGCGAACAAGCGAAAGACGATGAGCACTTCTTATCACACAATCGCAAATGTCGAATGTTCTGGTGTGTTTTGTCAGGAAAAATATGAAGCGTATTCCTATATTTATAATGTTCCTAATTCTAAAGTTTATCGCAACGGTATAATAGGTGATTATCACCTCTTTCTCCGTAGCGGGGACAAGGTCTATATGGAAGTTAGAAATGTAGGCGAGATTGTGATTTCATTTGCTGAACTTCAGCAGAATAAATATTGGAGGTTTTACTATGAATTGTCACTTCTCCTCGCAAAAGATAAGCATAAAGTGATAAAGAATGATGCGTTTAACAAAGCATATGACGAGATTTATGAATATACAGGAAATAGGGTGTGGTCTCTTGAAACATCCTATATCGATTTAGATATTGACAAAACCAATAATAAAAAAATTTACAAGATAATCCCAAGCGGAAATGTAGGTTATTATAAAGTTAGTCCATTTGACTTTGATAAAATGGAATACACCTCACGGCAAGGACTGGAACTCTTTAGAAAAATATATATATGTCGTAGTGATGTAAGAATGGGATATTTTCTAAAAAGGTCAGTAATTTACAAAAACATCGCCGAGGAGTATGTAATGAATGAGAATAAAAAGCATATCCTCAATCTCGCAACTCTTAATGCTAAATATTGTATGAACGACGATATTTTAACAAAAATATATAATATTGTTAGTATCGGTAATAAATACGAGTATATTTCAAGTAATGAAGAAAGCAACGCCCTAATATTGGCAGAGTAAGTAAAGTGGTTCTCGCTACTTAAAGGAATGTATATGAGTATATTTATGTTATATATTTTTTGAATACATACGAACTTGAATAAGTATTAGAGCGGCGAAGCAATAATGTACTAGTCATTTATGACTAGCTTCCTTAAGTAGCCTGTTTTTTTATGCCTATCTATATTATCATCAATTCCTCTTTGGAGTTTATAATATGAATTAGTAAGATCAGCAAGCTTTTTTATAGCAGTCATTTTAGCATCGTTAATATATTTTTCACATTCTTCTTTTATTTCTGGGTCTATTTTATCATTACCCTCTTTTATTTCCATAAATTTAATATAACTGAAAAAAATTCGTAATATATTATATAATCCTTCAACAATTACTATATTAAATTCATGAATTTTATCTAGGTTTTTACCGAAAAAGCTATCTCCAAAAGTTATCCCATGAAGTTTATATAAACTCTTATTATAATCCTTTAATTTTAAAATATATTCAAATTTAAAAAATTTTAACCCAGACTTTTTATATTCTTTTATACCTTTTTGAGTTCCATCTAATATCCCATTATATACTATTTTTGAAGTATCTAAATACGTTACAACAGGATGTCCAGCATAACGTATTTTAGAATAGTGTTCTGGTAATGGATTATAATTTATAATTTCTGTACCCAAAAATCTCGGTATATTAGAAGACGAACTTCTTCCTAATTTTTCTATATAAGACCGTATTATGCTGTTAATTTTAACAAAATCCTCTTGAAATTTTAAAATTTTATTATCATCGTCATAATAAATTTTATGTTCACTTTGATTTACTTTAAATATAATTATTGGATAAAAGTGTAGAAAATCCTCAAAAAATTTGTTTAGATTGTCCGCTATATTCTCAATCAAAACTAACAAGTCATATACTGTAAAAATTTCAGAGTCAGAGATAATCTTATATACAAATAAAGCATTATAATCATCTAATATTTTATTTAATAATTTACTAGATGATGGTCGTACACATTTTTCTATAGGAGCCTTCTGCTGTTCTGGAGCCTGCTGTTCTTCATTTATAACTGGTGTAGGTGCTACAGCATTACTTGTTTTTTTTCTTCTAGTAAGGTAACCTTTTAATTGACCAAATATGCTCCTACCACTCCCTCCACCATTGTATTTTTTAGGCTTCTTAACAACCGCTTTCGTTGCCTTAGGAACCGCATTTGCCGATCTAGGCTTCTTAACAACCGCTTTTGCCGATCTAGGCTTCTTAACAACCGCTTTTGCCGATTTAGGCTTCTTAACAACCGCTTTTGCCGATTTAGGCTTCTTAACAACCGCTTTTGCCGATTTAGTATTCATTCTATTATATTCATCATATTTTAAAAAGTATTCGCCAAATAACAAGTATTTTTATATGTAAAAATTGATTATACTCCTTATATATAAAAGACAGAGATTGAATATAGAGATCGCGAAAAACCAAAACAAACCAAGCTAACAAGAAAGCGACTACGATGAGTGATACTTCAATCGCAAACGGCACCGAATGTACTGGCGTATTTTCTCAGGAAATATATGTTGCGTATGGCTATATTTATAATGAACCTGAAGCTTTGACGCATCGTATTGGGATAAGTGGCGACTATCATCTATTCGCCAAACATGGAGACAAGGTCTATATGGAAGTTAAGAATGTCGGTGAGATCGTGATGTCATTTGCTGAGCTTCAAAAAAACAAATATTGGAAATATTACTATGACCTCTCGCTTATGCTCGCAAATGATAAAGAAATAAAGAATGAGGCATTTAACAATTTCTATGACGAGGCATATAAATATACGGGAAATGACGATGATGAATATATGGAAAATAGAGTATGGTCTTTAGATACAGCATATATTGATATAGATATTGATGAAAACTTCAAGCATACCTACAAGATAATCCCTAGCGGGAATGTATGCTGTTACAAAATCAATCCCGCAGACGTGGAGAAGATGGAATACGCATCATATCAAGATATAGATATCTTCAAACAGACTTATAAGTACAGAAATTTTGTAAGGTTTGGATATTTTATAAATAGGTCTGAGATTTACAAGAATATCGCAATTGAATATCAAGTTTCTAAGATGGAGAAAGAACTTGAAGAACTCTCAACTTTCTTTGAAGATATGAAGCGTATAGAAAATATGAATATTGCGAATATCACGGCGATTCAAGAGAAGGTAGATATGAATATTGATGTGCTTATGATTATCTATAAAAATCTTGCCGATAATGACAATGCCGATAACCCCAAAATAGTAGCGAAGATAGAGAGAGCAATGGAAGCAAAAAACGCTTTGAAACTCATCTCGCGGATTCTTGCTACTTAAAGGAATATGCGTAAAAGTATAGGGTATACTTAGCGTAGATTATATATTTATTAAATGATTTTGCTATTTTTTAGGTTTAGATTTCGTAGCAACCGTTTTCGGTTTTGTCGCAGTCTTCATAGCAACTCTTTTTGGTTTTGTAGCAGTCTTCATAGCAACCTCCTCCTCTTATCCTATTCTTCCTAGGTTTCTTTTTCGGCTTGACAACAGTTTTCGGTTTAGAAATAGGTTTAGAAATAGGTTTCGACATATTATCCTTTCTATATTATAAATAAATAAATAATTATCAAATAAATAGATAAATATGTCCTATTTTACGCATTAGTATTATAAAGTTGATTATAAATGTTAACCCTTTATATTTGCCGATATTGCCAAAAGATAGCATTCAAACCGAAAGCAACTCTGAAAGCAATCTGCCGCCTTCAAACGAACGCAAACCAGCCTTCAAACGAACGCAAACGAACGATGAACAGCTCTATCGAGACGAGCAGGAATTATGCTTATCACACCTTCGCAAATGTCGAATTCACAGGCTTTGTTGATATATGGCACTTGAATAACAACTATGATTACGACTATCATCTTTTCATCCGATATGGCAACAAGATCTATATGGATGTGAAGGGTGTCGGAGAGGTCGTGATTACATACGAAGAACTCCAAAAAAAAAAGTATTGGAAATATTACTATGACCTGTCGCTGATGCTCGCGGATGACAAGCAGATTGTGGCACAGGAACTACGATTTAGCAGTGATTATTGCGATTATATATTATATGATACGGCGAGGCATTGGTGGATCGACACTAATTATATAGTGAATAATGAACTCCACAGATACGGAGATAAGGGTATTCGTGACACATATGATAAACTCGCGTATTTCAAAATCAATCCCTACGACTTGGAGAATATGGATTACACTTCACAAGAAGATTTGGAAGTATTCCGAATGAATTATATGTCTTCAATCGAGGTCTTTGAAACGAAGTGTAACGTTTACAATAACCTCGCAATTGAATATCAGACTAAAAAGATGGATGAAATGAACGAAGAAATCGAAGAACTCTCCGCATACTTCAAGTTTGAAGTGGAGGATAGAAAGAATGTTCTAAGTGTCATCGCACTATATGAAAAAAATGAAGATATGAATAGAGACCTACTTATGATGATTTACAAAAATCTTGTTCGAACGAACGCAAATCATTTCCACCTCGTGGCTAGCATAGGCTGCTAATTAATGCGCGATATGTATATATTTTTTATTTTTCTTAAATATCATAAAATAACTGAAGTAACTGAAGTAACTGAAGTAACCTGAAGTAAGTAGAAAATAAAAACTAGTATAATATACAGAGATATAAATATGAATATGATGAATGTGCGAGTATTATATGAAAAGCAGCTTTGAGGATAAAAATAATCTTGTTAAACTTCTGGCATTGAATGAAATGAATGGAATGAATTACGACGTGCTAATGATAATTTATGATAACCTCGTAAAAAGCGACGGTGTAGGTAAAAATAAGTTTGTTGATATTCTAATGAACCCTACCGCAGTCGCCTCCCAAATATTAGATATGTAGATACGATCGCGCGAGTACGTAAGTGTATATATGTATATATCCATTTATATATACTGTATCCTTCCTAGGAGTTCTAGGAGACGGCTTAGGCGACTTCTTTTTATTTGTTGTAATCCTATATACAATATCAGCCTTCTCGTCTTTAGCGTGTTCGTCTTGTTTGTTTTGTTTGAGGTGATAAAGGAGGCATCTTCTAATATATGGATATGTAATAAAAATAATAGGCATATGCTAGGCTAATAAGTGAATATAGACGGGTTCTTAGATATACCAAACCAGTCAAGCATATTGTATGTGGATGTGTTCTTGTATATTTTCTTTGCTTCAATTTCAACTTGTGTCTTTAATAATTCGCCAGCATTTGAATTAGAAGAGAACACACTCCATACTATTTTATCTATGTTATTCTCTAATATCCTAATCGCAGCATGGTTTCCCGATAAAGAAGACCATTCTACATTTTCAGGTCTAACCCGCAATTCCTTTTCTATCACTCTAATAGCCTTAGGATTTTTAGAGAAATTAAACCAAACTATTTTCGTGGGATTTTCTTCTAATAATTTAATAGCATTCTCATTAGCCGATAAATAATACCCACACACCTTTTCAGCATCTTCTAATTTATCGTATTCTTCAGCAGTCATCTTTCCCTCTTCAGCTATCTTCTTTCGTAATAAATGGATGGCTCTAGGATTTTTAGACATCTCGCTCCAATTAATGATATATTTCTTGCTCTTCAATTTCTTGTATTCATTAAGCTTAAGAGACTTCTCGTCTTTCCACTTCTTCTCTAATAAACTGATGGCTTTAGGATTTCCTGACAAGTTTTCCCAACTTATCCTTTGTCTATCATTCAGGCGATTAAAACGGACGTCGTTTAATTTATATTCTTCGCTCTCTTTATTTATTAGCATTTCAATTGCTAGAGGGCTTGTATTCGTGGAGAATATCTTCCAATCTATATGGCGGCGATTTTCAGGAGAATGCAAGAAATTGATTGCTTCTGTTGAAGTATTCATATTTATTTCATCCCAATAAATATCATCGTCCCCGTTGGCTTTCGCTAACTGATTTTCTTTAAGTATTTGTATAGCCCTAGGGTGCGTATTACCACATAAATCTCGCCATTTTATTTTATGCCTGTAGGTGTCTATAATATCAATAGCGTCAGGGTTTCTTGATAGTTCATTCCAATTAATATCAAGGCTATTTAGATTTCTCATTATTTCTTCTGCTACCAATATTAATGCCCTAGAATTTGTATTCTTACATAACTGATGATAATTTATATGTTTCTTATTCACAGGCATACTCAAGAAGTCTATGGCGTTTGGATTGAGAGAAAGAGAAGACCAAACTATTTTGCTCTGAGGTATCCAATCCCTCAACTTATATGTCGTTAATAAAGATTTATAATTTATTAAAGTAATTTTCTTGAGAACATCATCAGGTAAATCCCTCAGCGATACTGGCGGTGTATTACTATGATGATAAGGCTTAGGCAATGTGTTAGACGGCTTAGGCGACTTACTAGGAGTTCTAGGCGACTTACTAGGAGTTCTAGGCGACTTACTAGGAGTTCTAGGCGACTTACTAGGAGTTCTAGGCGACTTACTAGGAGTTCTAGGCGACTTACTAGGAGTTCTAGGCGACTTACTAGGAGTTCTAGGCGACTTACTAGGAGTTCTAGGCGACTTACTAGGAGACGGCTTTTTAGGCGACCTCTTTTTATTTGTTATAATCCTGTATATAATATCAGCCTTTTCGTTTTTATAGTGTTCTTCTCGTCTTGTTTGTTTTGATAAAGGCATTATCTAATATATAAGCATATAATATAAGGCTTTGGTTTCACCATCAATATTAAACGCTGGTATTGTTCTACAACCTTCGTGAATACATGTTTTTTTTATTTTTAACATCTACCATTCCATCTTCTTTATGAACCAAGCAATATTTAGCCTTTAATTCTTCAAAATTAAAACCATTCCAATTTTTACATCCATCCATAAACGCACATTTATAGTTCTATTACCACTCTATTTATATATACTGTATCCTTCCTATCCTCTCTTTCACTACATAACTATCATAATAGAACTTGCTAAATAACCAAATAATACCTACGCCATATGTCGCAAAAAACGTGATAATCCCATAATTAAACCACGTCTCGATCGGCGGATAGTAAAAATAGAAGTTAGAATACAAGACGAAGAACTGACATAGTTGCATCGTTGTGATATATTTTTTTATATATCTTACCTGCTTTATTTTCAAAAGACAACCAAGATAATAGGAATACATTATGGTATGAACTCCGCTATTTAAGAGTGTCGCCATCCATATCATATCAACATTGTATGAATAAAGTAAGTGCCAAGATATTACCGCGCCGACATGATGATATTTTTGGAGAAATATTGGCGTTTTACCATTAAGATACAATAAAAACGTATCCGCAAATTCGTAATATTTTGAAATATAAAACCAATACATAATAGTATCAAATTGCTTATTTTGAAAATAATAATTGGACTTGAAGACGATTCCGTCGTTATATAAAATGTTCGCAAGTGATCCAAACGTCAACGCGCTAAAAATCACTAATAGTGCGTTGTGAATAACTGATACCTTATATAGTAAATCAGGATTTATACGTAGATGCTTGGGATATGCCAAGTAGCATGCGATCGCCACGAGAGGAGTAAGATGTGATGTCATTTGTTTATGTTTATATAGATAATATTTATATCTATTTTGTTCATATTTTTAGCATACTCGTTTATGTATCGTCAGAGTCAGACTCATCGTTATAGTCAGAGTACTCAGAGTCATAGTAATCGTCTTCAATAAATAACACTCCATAGATAACTTCGAATCCGCGCGATGTAATCATACGTGGTATCAAATTCCTATCATAATGATAACTCTTACATAGTAGGAGATTATAGAGAGGTGAATCAATTAAAATCGGTGTAATGGTTCGCGGATTAAAGATAGGCATCATTGCCCACATTTTACATTCTTCATGTGTAAAATTATTCGCGGTGTTTTCTTTTTCTACAACAAACTTTTTATTCGGTGTCGGTTCATCTGAACCCACATGCTCCTTAGTATTTCGTTCTTCTATCGCTTCCATCAACAAATAATAAGCATTTTCATATAATTTGTCATTCGTTCTTATCTTATCTCGATCATCTGGCGATAACTTGAATACATACTTTTCGTCTATCACATCATCTATGAGATTTGACATATATCTAACTAACCTATCATCTAATTTTGGCGTATATTCACTCATAAATGAAATTAAATGCCTTTTTATATTTGATGGCAATTTGGTATTTTTGAAATATTTCATATAATTACTATGTGAAAAATATTCTATTTTTAATGTCCTTTTTATAGAAGAAGGATATAGAATATGCGAGTATATATTACGAATAAAAGTCTTAATTACTTTTGAGAAATAATTAGTGTTGGGGAAAAACCCATCAAAATAATTTATTTGTTCAGATGGTATCGTCTTATCATTTTTAAAATACATACGGATACCATAGACTATCTCTGTTTTATCATCATAACTAAACGATTTTACAATCTTCGCAATTAATTTCCGTCCTTTTTCTACCTCATTGAATAGTGAAACAAGAAATTTTTTAAGACTTGTAAAGATAGTAGAAATCATAGAATCATAATGATACATAATCTTATCTATGATTTCATCTGGTAAATCTCTTATTGTTTTAAATAACGGGGCTTTCTTCGCTTCTCTTGCGATTATTTGTTCATTGATTGTTTCTGCTGACAAATCTATATGTTTTCCTACAACCTTCACTATATCACAAAATTTCGTCAAGTTTTTAAATGTAGTTTTTAGTGGAATTGCCATCTTACTTCTAAGATGTTTTTTTTTACACATATTTGTAAAATCATTTACAGAAAGTCTAAATATAGCCCCTTCTTTAATCTTATCATTATTAAATTTTATTATATCTTTTAATTCACGTATCGGAGGAGATTTTGATTGACGTATAGGTATAGGAGGAGATTTTGATTTTCTAGCCTTTATTATTCTTTCAACAACATATTGATCTACTTGCATTTACATAAATATCTATTTAATAGACAATAAATTTATAAAAATATTCAAAAATTGATAAGATATTCTTAACATAAAATAATAAAGACGCGTATCGAATCGTTTCGCTTCAGCTCGCTTCAGCTTCGTTTATCTCACAGCATCTCTTCAAACCAAAAGATGACCATTACCTATTATCGTTTTCCCGATATGGCGGTTCATCATATTACCGATATGGAGTTCTCTGCCCTTTTCGATATGACCACAAACGTCCAAGGAGACCGGGTTATATATCTTAAATATTTCCTTTTCATAAAGTGTAAAAACAACATCTATATCGATGTTAAAAACGTTGGTAGTATCGTTATGCCCTTTGAAGAAATGTTGAAAAATCAGAAATTAAAGATGTATTACGACCTCTCGCTTCTGTTTGTCAAAGATAAAAATAAAATTGTTGAAAAATTTAGCGAAGACGGAAACCCCATTTGGGACGCGGAAATCACAGATATATACAAGGGGCGTCGCAATTGGTATGTAGATTGTGCATATATCTTGAATGACGAAGTCAAAACGGACAAACAATATTGCTATTATGAGATAGACCCATATTTATTGATAGATCCTAATTATTTATGGTTAGACGATATTACAGGTGATCGTAAGTGGGTCCATACTGCGTCAGAGATTGAGTTTTTCAACTATAATTTACAAGTTAATATAGGATCTGTATTATCAGTCGTTTATAATAAACGCGTTATTAACTATACCAATCTCGCAATTGCCTATAACGCGTCGTTAATGGAAAAAGAACTTGACGAAATTTCGGCAATTGAAGAAGACAAACGAAACCTCATTAATCTCATTGCTTTTTACGAAAAGAAGGATATGAACGGTGATCTATTCCAAGTTATCTATAATAATCTTCTACATGCACCCGAGACGTTTGATCCATACTTGGCGAACTTGGAGGATAGTGAGAAAACCATCAGAACAGTAATATATACTTAGAATATGTATATAAGAATATATCATATAGTGTCCCAACTTCCTTTGCTCCCAAATATGATGTGATTTTTATAAGTATAATGATATATTTTTTTTATATCTATTATTTAAAATAAATATCTTAAATAATAGATATGACTACAATTTTTACATAAAGATTAACCTGTGCATGCTGACATTCAAAAAATAAAAACTTTAAATATTTTATATGAAAAAATAAAACCTGAAGAATTAAATGATTCAAGATCAAGATATACTGATTATCAGCATAATATTGCTGATAATGAAGATTTAATATATTTTAAAGATAAAAAAGATAATAAATTAGGATTTGGTTATTCTGGTTATTACACCTTTGGACATTTAAAATGCCGATTTTAGTATTCAGGTTTAATAATTATTTAATATAATAATATATTATCTTATAATATATATATGACCAACATAGATATTATTCCTTGTGCTATAAATAACAAAAACAAGCAAATAATATCTAATCCTATTACATGCCAGTTTGAAAGTCGTAAGATGTTTGGCAAATTTTTTTCAACAGTATTAGGATTAAATAGAAGTTCTATTACTACCTATTCAAGCCATAACAATAGTTTCATTACTTTAGTGTGATGTATTCAAGCCATAACAATATTTCCGCTCTTAAATCGGCATTTTAAATGTCCAAAGGTGTAAAAACACATTTAGGCGGTCGCAAAGTATTATCTGTAAAGAAATAAATCTGCGGGAATTAGAATAAATATGTTCAAGTATTATATACTAATACTAAAAACTGATTAATTTATCTAATTTATATTAGCAGATACAAACCAAAGAAACAACCAACCAGCAACCAACCAGCAACTTCGCAACCAACAACCAACCAGCAACTTCGCAACCAACTTCGCAACCAACAACAACAATGCTTCAATACACCTATCACCACATGAAGGACATGGAGTTTTCAGGGTTTTTTCAAGCATATACCAATAACAAAAACAATGATTTCGCCGAGAACAAATATTTCTTGTTCATCAAGTTTCGCGAACTCGTATATATCGATGTGAAAGGCATCGGGGCAATCATAATCCCCTTTGAGAGACTCTTGAAACACAAATATTTAAAAATGTATTACGAACTATCCACCCACCTCATCAAGAACACGCACCAAATAATCGAAGAAAAGAGAAGCGGATACTATACCAAGGAAATAAATTGGTTTATAGACACTGCCTATTTTGTGAAACACGATACACGGATGATGACAATTGAGTATGGCAAATACTCTTGCTACTATAATATTAACCCAAATGATCTGAGAGACGCGTCTGTTTCGTGTGATGAGGACATTGTGACGTTTTTCAGCAAATTAAAGAAACGCAACAGATATGAGCAAAGCAGACATTTCGTGGATTATACGAACCTGATGCTTGAATATAATATTGGATTGATAGAAAGAGAGGTGGATGAGTTAATTCCCAGTCAGGAAGACGATAAAAACGTTCAAAACCTCTTTGAATTAAACTCCAAAGAGGGAATGAATGACGATATATTCCGTATATTATATGGTAATGTTGTCAGTGCGGACGGACAGCGGAAATACGCTTCGATAATGAAAATAAAAAAATGAAAATATTTGCGTTTTGATATGTCCTTTATATATTTTATTTATTATATAATTCGCTTATATTAAATAAATTTTGCTTTTCTATAATTATATTAGCATCTGTATTTAATTTGCTTAGCTTCTTTGTATAATTCTTTTCTTTTTCATTGTTACTGTTTGTATTATATAATTTTGTAAGTAATTTAAGTAATTCTTCTTCTTGTTTTTGCCTTTCTATAATTTCATTAGACATTGTATTGGTTGAAGTAGCAGATATAGCATCTTTGCGAACATAGACTAAAATGCGCCCTCCTTTTATAAAATTAAAGCAAAGGCGTTTTCGTTCTGATTTTATTCCCAATGTATCAGCTATACATCTTTTTGTATCTAAACAAAATTCTCCATCTTGTTTAATATCCCAATCATATCGCATAAGTTCGCAAGGAATACGAACAGGAATATTTGTAGGATTCATATTCCTTCTCGACCAGCCATTATATATATATTTATCTTTTTTACAAGTGATTCCTGCGATCGCATGTCCACCATTTTGAATGTTCCAGTTTGACAATATTACAGAATCCAAGTGATACTCGCTACCTCTATAAAATATTTTATCATTCATGGATGTTATATTTTTCTTTGTGTCACCATCGCCTATTATAGTATTAGGGTATAATCTTTTTAAAAATTCATAGAATTCAGTATCTTCGTCTAATGCGATAATAACAATTATTATTTTTGGAGCATCCATCAATTTATCAATATATGTGAATAATTTATTCTCAAGAAGATTAATTTCAATTCTTTTCCCGATAGTTTCATATTCCGCGTTATCAAATCCATTATTCAAGTGCGAGTAGAATAGATGATCATCCTTTTTATTATACTCAAATACCTTATAATCAACTTTTAACAATTTATATAATTTACCCATATAAAATTCAGAGTAGAATCCTGAATGCTTCTTAGGGTTATAAGGAAATGACAGCGGGTCGTGTTTATTTAAGTATTTCAATATATTGATAAAAGTATCATCACTAAAATTCCTATAATCATCACTTTCTCTACTTGCCGTCTTCAAGTATTTATCGTTTAACACGTGTTTTAATAAAGTAAATAGTGGTTTTGATTTATCTTCTTTATCCCAATCCTTCGATGCTTTTAGTAATATTTTACGACTACGTTGGCTGTAAAACATTGCTACAAAGGCTGCCATAAACCAGCAAATCGGACCCACTTGTTTCGGCGTTAGGATTCGATAACAGAACACCTTTTTATTATTACTCCTAACTTTTTCTAACGGGTGACTCTTCGCTCGTGGAATAGTTTTGGCTAACGGAAAACTCCTCACAGGGTCTGAATTTGCCCCTCTTCTTGGCATAATCTATACTATATATATATTTTTGTATATCTATAATATAATGGAACCGCTACAGCAACCTAAACCATTTCCTTTTAATACTTGCGAGGTTCGCGGAGAATTCGTAGATCAACCTTATTCCGCGAGTATCAATATCCTATCGTGTATCATCTTGTTATATTTAGTATCACTGGCGAAACATATAGAGATCCAGTTTTTCATAGTATCCTTATTTATATTCCAAGCTTACCACGCGTATTCACACATGTTTTGGAACGAAGACGAACATAGCTTGGAACACACGTATATTATTCACGCATCTTCATATCTCATCATAATCGCCCTAATCACCGCGTTATCGTTTATTAGTGGCAAACCTCCTTATATCCCTCTAATATTCGCTGCGATTCTACTGGACTTTTATATATTTTTGAATTATATTGGCACAATATATAACGCGATTTCTGGAATAAACATTTGGGTCATCGTGCTTCTTACTGGGTTATGGAATGTTAAGTTGTCTACGGTCGTTAAGAGTCTTCTACCAATCCTTTTACTGTTATTCGCGGTCGTCATAGGACTCATCTTTAACGAGAGATATAATTGTGATGCTATGATGAACGCTTACCCGTTCCCTTACCATATCGCAATCGAGATATGCGGACTCGTGATCTCTACGCTGTTTGCCTACATATTTCTATTGCTGGAGAAGGAGAAAGTAGGGTAAGATAAATATTTTATATTTTATAAGATAGATCTAAAAAATGATTAAGGATACTTAAGTTATAGTTAAAGCAACCCACAAAGAAGCAGACGAACACCAACCGAACCCCGTACAAACCACAAGGAAGAACAAACGCAACAATGAGCATTGATTCCCTGATAAACGAACATTTTGAAAAATTCTACATAAAAACAGTTCCTGTATCACTGATACAACACACATTGCCATCTCCAGCATCTCCTACATCACTTCATGTATCACCCCCCGCTTCACCACGAGAATCTATCGCTTCACCACCATCACCGCAATATGCTCAGAGGAAGAATCATTTTAATATCACAGACAAAATAATTGACAAGATAAGCGATGAGAAGTACTTGGTGAAAATTAGTTTTCGCGAGTTGATGGCATACGCGACCCCGATAGTATTTAACAGAGACTTAGATCTATTGAGGATAGACGAATTGTTCACGTCTATTGTGGATGGATATGAGATTCCCTTTACGATTGATGCGATATATGACCAGAAGACTAAGATTGATGAGAAGAGCATCAAAATTATTAACGGAAACCACAGACACGGTGCGATATGTAAGTATATCACGGAAAATGACAAGCATTTCAGTTGCGATTACAAGGTATATGTGTGGGTCTATGAGGTGGACGAGTGTGAGACTACCAATATGAAGAAGAGCATTGAGTTATATACGAAAATAAATAATCATATGCCCTTCAAAGAACCGATCATTGTAGATGTAAATGTGATGGAATTTATGAATATACTGATACGGGATGGACAATTCAAAGATAAGATATTGTCAAAGGATCAGTGTGAGATTGCCAGACAACCGCGAGTAAATAAAAAAGAGATATTCAATCTTCTAAATAATAATAAGGATATATTGGAGAGTTTCATATCAAAATACTCTGTAAATAAACACAACCTTATTGTGACGGACGAAATTCTCACGCAATTTATAGATAATATCAAGGAAATTAATCAGCGCATATATATTAAATCGTGTAATAATCTTACAGATTTGTATAGCGATAATTTGTTGGCACAAAACATAGGGCATTATCAAAAAGCGGTTGAACTGGGCTTCTTCTTGAACCTAAAAAAATCTAAATATCCTAAGGAGGTCTGGATCAGATACCTCGCAAACCCTACCGAAATCTAATTAGTTAACTTAGATAACTTCATATATATATTATAATTCTATATTTTTTATATTCTATAAACTACTTCGGGGTATGCGATCATAAACGATATGCCAAATGTGTAAAAGGTACTTATGAACTACGAAGGATCAATTACATCACATAACATATATTGTGTATTATATAATGTAAATATAAAAAATGATTGAGGACTCTTGTTATTATATAGCACATATTCCATTACCGATTGAACGAATAATCGATTCAGCAAACAACCCTTTTTACGGATTCGTACAACCGATGATGAATTCTACAACGACTTCGACAACAAACCATTTCTGCTTCCGTGGATTAGACAAACCTGCTGCTGCGCAACCTATTGTTACAACCAATCAGTTCTGCTTCAAAGGATTCACTAAACCTGCTAATCAGTTTTGTTTCAATGGATTCACTAAACCTGCTGTTCAAGCTCCACAGCAACCACCCGCTACAACTAATCAGTTTTGTTTCAATGGATTCACTAAACCTGTTGTTCAAGCTCCACAGCAACCACCCGCTACAACTAATCAGTTTTGTTTCAATGGATTCACTAAACCTGCTGTTCAAGCTCCACAGCAACCACCCGCTACAACTAATCAGTTTTGTTTCAATGGATTCACTAAACCTGCTGTACAAGCTCCACAGCAACCACCCGCTACAACTAATCAGTTTTGTTTCCAACCTATACAGCAATCTACAACCATTTTCACAAAAAACAAATTCTGCTACCGTGGATTCACGCAACCTACACCACCTTCAACACCTACACCACCTTCATCACTTACCCCTCCTTCATCTCCAGTACCACCTTCAGCAACTCAAGTACCTCAAGTACCTCAAGTACCTCAAGTAGTACCTTCTACAACTCAAATACCTCAAGTAGTACCTTCAGCAACTCAAGAGATGAGTATTGATGATATGATAAATATGATAAGTGATCGATTAAAAAATATAAATTTGAATGGACCAATTCTTAATATTTCTGAAAAAATAATAGACAAGATAAATGATAATAAGTACTTGGTTAAGATATCGTTTCGCGAGTTGATGATACACGCGACACCGATAGTATTTAAGAGAGACTTGAATAAAGCGAAGATCGATGAGATATACAAGACTATTGTCGATGGATATGACATTCCTTACACAATAGACGCGATATACGACAAAAAAGCAAATATAGAAGATGGTAGCATTAAGATCATTAACGGTAACCACATATACAGTGCGATATCCAAATATATCGAGAATGACAAACATTTTAATTGCGATTACAAAGTATATGTGTGGATCTATGCGGTGGACGAGTGCGAGACTACAAATGTAAAGAAAAGTATTGAATTATATTCTAAAATAAATAATAATTTACCATTCAAGGAAAAAGTTATCTTTGTAGGAAATCATCGCACTACGGAACTAATCCCTCATAAATAATATTTCAGGTATATTAGTAACCCAAAATTTACACACTTTGAAATAAACATGAAGTATATGAAATATTTTTTTATAATGTTTTGTCTTTTCTTCGTTGGTGTAATATAGGCTTAAAAACCGGCGTCTTTCAGATTAAATAATATAGAAAAAAAACTATATAAAGGAATTATATATTTGCGAGTTCAACGATTCCTTATAAATTCTACGTGTATCATTCTTATTCATCATCGTCATCATCTTCGTCATTCTTTTTGTATCCAATACCTGCCCATCCCTTCGCTTCATAGGGTTTATTTAGTAGTTTCTCTAGATATGCTTTGAGTTGATTGCGGTCAGGACATTTCTTACCTTTCACCACGTTTGATATACTCCATAGCCGGAAGTCCGTATATAGTTTCGTAATGGTAATACGCGGTTCTTTGATTTGCGGATCAATCACGATACAGTCATTCATAAATTGCCCGATAATATCGTTATTCTGTTTATAACTCTCTGTAGCAACGCGAACTTCGCTCGGTTCCGCAATCGCCATTGGGTTAATATGTTTATGACGGTCAATTAATAAACTTATAAATACCTCCTTCCATCTTTCGAATTTATCGGACAACTCAAGATCCATATAAAACTCAGTCGGTTTGTTGATATCAGGGGTTTCCGTGAATTTACTAGAGAAATTACATACTTTGATACGTCGCCAAGTACCCCCATCATCACTTGGAATTTCGGGCAACTCATTACACGTCAAAATCATCTTAAATTGTGGCTTAAATTCATACGGCTCTTTAAATAGTGTTCTTACAAGAATCCTATCTTGTCCTGACAATTCTTTCATAAGTCCAATATTCAGTCGATCGTTCTCACTCGGTTCTTGCATTACCGCAAAACGCCGTCCTTTTGTTCGTTCCAATTCACTTTGCGCCGCATTACTCGCTGCGCGTTTTTGTGTTAGCAAGGCGATAGGCAAGATACAATAATATTCTCCAATTGACTTTTGAATCAAATCCAAGAGTCGCGATTTTCCGTTGCTACCCTGTCCAGTGAATATATAGAAGCGTTCCTGTGCGATACTACCGTCTATGATACACGCAAGAACATCCATAACGTAATTTCTCAAATTTTTATTGGTAAATATTTTGGAGAAGAAGTCGTTGATTTCTAATACTTCGGGCATTTCACTATTATACTGAACGTAATTGAGTTTTGTGCTAAGCAGAATGTAATCGTCTGGCATACCGTCACGAAACATGTGCATCTTTAAATCATATACCCCATTGTCAAACCCGATCAAATGCGAACGACTATCGAGCAACTCCTCAAACTTCTCATCAATGAAAAGCGTCCTACATTCCTTCATTATCGAATCTTTGAAGTTAGAATTCTTTAATTGCGTGGCGATTTTAAGGCATTTCTTGCTACGCTCATCATTGATTGCTTTTAGAGTAGGATCTTCAGTATATTCACTAAGCACAGAAGCTTTTTCCATATACTTACGACATATTTCAATACTAAGAATACGGCGCAAATCCAATCCTTCGCGTGCACGAACCCAGCGATGTTTCTGTTTATCATATTTATACCAAATATCCTTGGATATCGCTTTGAACTCGTCTTTATATATCGTATGGACGACACAAGCAATGTCGAAATGCGCCCCGTCAGACGAGATACTCTGGTCTATCTTAGGAATAATACTTTTGTCTAGGACACTAACATATTTTTCCAAGTTATCCTGTTTCGCCCACCACCGGAGCGTTCCGATCCCCATATTGTCTTTACGCATTTTGTCCCACAGATTATGACACTCACCCTCGATATACGCGCTGCTAATTTTTGAAAATTCTACCCATGTTTCAAGGAGTCGGTAATCGATATTACGCAAGACCCATCCCAAATTAATCCAGTCTGTATAATTATCGGCACGTGATGGAGATAGACAATCTACAAGTTTTTTAGCGAACGTAAGGTCATCGTCGGAAATATAACAGCGATTCAGGTTTAAAGATTTCCCGAAAATATTGTTCATTACCTTGTTCTTCAACTTTTGATCAATCGCAGGTAAGATGTGCTTACTGTATTGACTTATTTCAATATCAAATTCTGCTTTTACAAAGTTTTGAATATTATTAGAAAAATTACGCATAGAGAATAGTTTAATAAAGTTTATTTCATCCGCAGCGTTCAATGTATAATCGGTTTTTACAGTTTCATTATTCGTATATTTATAAATACTAGAAACCCTGTAGGTATCGCAATCGGGTTTCCGCGAACCATACATCTGCCAGCAATTCACATTGATAATCGCCTTATCTACAATAGAATCATAGTCATTACATATCGGTAAATCCTTGAAAATATCCACAGCAACATCTAATATCTTTCTGCGAATAAAGTGGTGTACGTTATTATTCACGATCAAATGAGGAAAGACAATATGAAGTCCGTCTTTCAGTTTGTTACGGAACTCAACGGGTTTTGGTTTCTCCATAACGTATGCGACATTTGCTTCCTCGGGGACATCCAAGTATTGATTGATGACTTTGAAATAGGCACTAACAATACGAAGTATGTTGTCTGCGGTATATACGCGATCATACTTCCTCTTGCTATTGGACGAG
>Ga0209297_1000582_pt1 | contig 22901 bp, 17 predicted proteins | sample S_130805_MF_Meta_FD_187322 | JGI IMG/M metagenome (GOLD analysis project Ga0209297, IMG submission 187322) | Freshwater microbial communities from Lake Simoncouche, Canada to study carbon cycling - S_130805_MF_MetaG (SPAdes) (version 2) | ecosystem: Environmental > Aquatic > Freshwater > Lake ...
ATCGCAGTGCGAATCGTGTTCCAAATCAGACCTACTGCTACGACCAACAAAACAAGCGACATCACCAACGTGACGGTGCGCACAAAACGAGACAGCGTAGAGATCACTTGAAACTCGTCCTCGGCAAGAGCCACGTCCTGAACGCCAGGCAGTGATCGATACTGTTCGCTCAAACTCCGCACGAGTTCTGGGTCTTGCGTAATTGGCACGACCTTGAACTGAGATGGAATGTTGTCAGGGGTCAACAGACTCAAGGTCACTGGGTCACCGACAAAGATGCGTTTTGCTTCTTCATAGCTTTGTGTTTTATCGAGATACCGAAGCTTCTCAACGTCAATAATCGTTGGCGCAGCCTTAATTGTTTGGTCAATCAGCGAGATCTGTTCGGGTGTTGCGTCGCTCCGCACAAACACAATCATTTCAACGTCGCCACGCCACTGAACAAGAAGATTGTCGAATGCACGCTGAATCAAAAATGTTGTACCCACCAGCAGCAGTGCAATTGCCGATGTGAGGATGGCCGCAACGGTAAGCGTGAGGTTGCGCCTGAAGCTCGCCCACATTTCTCGAAACGCATACGCAATGCGGGCGATCATTCGTAAACCCCACGTTCTTGATCTCGCACAATGACACCGCGATCGAGTTGGATAACGCGCTTACGCATTGCATTGACCACGCGATGGTCGTGCGTCGCCATCACCACTGTGGTGCCAGTGCGATTGATTTCTTCCAACAGCGCCATGATTCCCTCGCCTGTTGCCGGGTCAAGGTTTCCGGTTGGTTCATCGGCCAGCATGATCAGCGGCCTATTGACGAATGCACGTGCGATCGACACACGCTGTTGCTCTCCGCCCGACAACTGCTCCGGAAAACGATCTTCCTTACCTGCAAGACCAACCAGCTCAAGCACAACTGGTACCTGCCGATTGATGACATGCCGAGGCTTACCAATCACCTCGAGTGCAAATGCAACATTTTCGAAAACAGTCTTGTTGGGCAACAACTTGTAGTCCTGAAACACGTTGCCCATATTGCGACGCAAATATGGCACGCGCGACTCGGCCATCTCGTTGACGTTTTGCCCGGCTACCCACACGGCACCACGCTCGGGTTGCTCTTGGCGGTTAATGAGTCGCAACAAGGTCGACTTGCCCGATCCCGATGGTCCAACCAAGAACACGAAGTCGCCTTTAGCGATATCGAAACTTGCATCTCGAACGGCCACCGTTTCGGTGCCGTACCTCTTGGTCACACTTTCCAAACGGATCATGGGGCCCCTTCCAGGCGACAAACAGTCAGTTTAGTTTATGAATCCGAGTTTGCGCGGCGCCACCTCAAGTAGCCCTCCATAAAGAGATTCAGATCTCCATCGAGAACCCCCGCAATGTTTCCACTCTCAATCTCTGTACGCACATCTTTCACCATCTGGTAAGGCTGCATAACATACGAACGAATCTGGCTGCCCCATCCGATTGCCGATGGCTTGCCTGCAATTTTTTTCATTGCAGCATCACGCTCTTCTTCTATGCGAGATGCGACCATCGTCTTGAGACGCTTTAATGCGCTTTCGCGGTTTTGTAATTGTGACCGTTCTTGCTGAGATGAAGCAACTAGACCAGTTGGTTCGTGAATGAGTCGCACAGCCGAAGAAGTCTTGTTGACATGCTGACCACCGGCACCAGATGCTCGAAATACTTCCATCCGAATATCTGTTTCGTTGATCTCAACATCTGCTTCTTCGAGAATTGGCCACACCTGCACACTGGCAAAACTTGTTTGGCGTCGACCCTGGTTATCAAATGGACTAATCCGCACCAAACGATGTGTGCCGCGCTCTGATGTGAGAAGCCCGTATGCATATCTGCCGCGCACCGTGAAGTCGGCCGACAAAATACCTGCCTCAGTGCCAAGTGAGATGTCTCCAATCTCAATGGCAAAATTGCTGCGTTCTGCCCATCGCGTATACATGCGCAAGAGCATCTCGCTCCAGTCTTGAGCATCGACACCGCCATCTTTGGCGTTGATCTGCACAATCGCATCCATCTCATCGTGCACACCAGTAAACAAACTGCGCAACTCAAGCGCATCAAGTTTTGTGCGCACACCACTGATGCCATTTTCAAGATCTGGTTCTTGGCTCGCATCATCAATTTCGCGGGCCATTTCGTGCAACACCTCAAGGTCGTCTACCGATCCAGATAGTTGTGCGAATTCGTCTAAGTCTGCTTTGAGGTTGACGTACTCGGTGTTTACCTTTTTGGCATTGTCTTGGTCATCCCACAAATCGGGACGAGCAACATCTATCTCAAGCACTTTCATGCGCTCACCACCAGCTTCTACCTTGAGGTAGACGAAGGCTTCGCTAACGCGTCGCCGAATTTCAGTGAGGTCGTTAGAAAAATCACGCATAGTGAATAGAAGTAAATTAGTTGCGCCCGTGGCACAACTTGTACTTCTTGCCCGAACCGCAAGGGCACACCGCATTACGAGGCGTAGTCGACCAGTCATCTGCCGACTTAACAATTGTCTTCACTACTGGCTCGGACTGTATTGGCGCGCCGGATTCCGCGGCAGCAATCGCAGCAAATCCACCATCGGTCTCGGTATCAAACGATGATTCTTGAAGATTGCTCACCTGCAATACAGGCGACTCATTTTTCACAACTTGTACGTGCATGACGTACTTGACAAAGTCTTGAGCAATGCCCTTCATCAATGCACCGAACATCTCAAAGCCCTCACGTTGCCATTCGGTGAGAGGATCTTTTTGACCCATGGCACGCAGGTTGATGCCCTCCTGGAGATAGTCCATCTCTTCTAAGTGTTCGCGCCAGCGTTGATCAATAATGCGGAGCATCACTTGACGCTCAATTTCGCGCATTGTCGACTCGCCCATTTCGGTTTCACGAGCTGCATAGAAAACCGATGCATCCGACATCACGAGGTCATACATCTCATCAGTGTCTGCACACTGCTCTAAACGGTGACTTGTAACTGTCGATGGCCAGAATGAAACGAGTTCACGAGCCAGGCCGTCTAGGTCCCATTCATCATTTGCGTCCGATACACAATGACTGTCAATCAACGAGTCAACGGCCTCTGCCAAATACTCCATTGCAGCAACTTTGAGATCAAGGCCCAGGAGTATCTGGTCGCGGCGCTGATAAATAATCTTGCGCTGCTCATTCATGACTTCGTCGTACTTGAGAACATTTTTACGAATCTCGCCGTTGCGTTGCTCGACCGTTGTCTGGGCACGCTCAATTGCTTTCGTCACCATCTTGGCTTCAATTGCTTCATCATCCGGCAACGCACGACCCATCACCCAGCTCAATGCACCAGTTGCAAACAAGCGCATCAGTTCGTCGTCGAGACTCAAATAGAAGCGGCTTTCGCCCGGATCACCCTGGCGACCAGAACGGCCGCGCAACTGATTGTCAATACGGCGCGACTCATGGCGCTCGGTGCCAAGCACATAGAGCCCGCCAACACTGCGCACTTTGTCGCCCTCGATCTTGCACGAAGCCGTGAACTCAACCAACAATTCGGCGTAACGCTTTTGCGCTGCTGCTCGAGCCTGGCGATATTCATCAGACATCTGTTCGAGCGGCATTGCCAAAGCAAATTCGTCAATCAGCGTGTCTGGATCAAAACCTTCTTGCAAAACTTTGGCGCGTGCAAGTCCTTCTGGGTTTCCGCCGAGCATGATGTCGACACCGCGGCCAGCCATGTTGGTTGCAACAGTGACGCTTCCCAAGCGGCCGGCCTGCGTAACGATTGAAGCTTCGCGTGTGTGCTGTTTGGCATTGAGCACCTCGTGTTTGATGCCGTGCTTGTCGAGTTCGCGCGACAGCAATTCGCTCTTCTCAACGCTGACAGTACCGACCAAAACTGGCTGGCCTTTTTTGTGCTTCTCTTCGATGTCAGCAACAACTGTCTTGAATTTCGCGGCTTCGGTCTTGAAAATGAGGTCGGCTTGGTCAATACGTACCATCTCGCGATTGGTTGGGATCGGCACAACCTGCAGCCCGTAAGTATTCATCAACTCGGCTGCCTCTGTTTGAGCAGTACCTGTCATGCCGGCGAGTTTGTCGTACATGCGGAAATAGTTTTGCAATGTCACAGTTGCAAGCGTTTGGTTTTCTTCCTTGATCTTGACGCCCTCTTTGGCTTCCACCGCTTGGTGAATACCTTCGCTCCAACGACGGCCTTCAAGAATTCGACCCGTAAATTCGTCAACGATTTTTACTTCACCATCTTGAATGATGTAGTCCTTGTCTCGCTGGTATAAAACAGCAGCCTTAAGCGCTACCTGCAACTGGTGCACCAGGTTTTGCTGCACTTCGTCGTACAAGTTGGCGATACCAAGTTGCTGTTCTACTTTTTCAATACCGGCCTCAGTTGGCACCACAACGCGCTTGTCTTCTTCGACTTCATAATCAACATCGCGCTTGAGTGACCTGACGATCGAAGCGAATTGGTAATACGACTTGGCTGCATCAGCGATACGCCCAGAAATAATCAAAGGAGTTCGCGCTTCGTCAATCAAAATTGAGTCCACTTCGTCAACTATCGCAAAGTAATGACCTCGCTGAACTTTTTCTTGCTTGGTGCCAGCCATGTTGTCTCGCAAATAATCGAAACCGAATTCGTTATTTGTGCCGTAGGTAATGTCAGCCAAGTAGTCGATGCGCTTCTCTGCTGCCGATGTGCGCACGCCAGGAATCACGAGCCCAACTTCGAGACCAAGCCAGCGATGAATTCGACCCATCCACTGCGAGTCGCGTTGTGCCAAATAATCGTTGGTGGTTACTAAGTGAACACCTTTGCCAGGCAATGCATTGAGATACATAGGCAAAGTTGAAACCAGCGTCTTACCTTCGCCTGTGCGCATTTCTGGAATCCATCCAGCATGCAGCGCTGCTCCACCCATCATCTGCACGTCGTAATGACGTTGGCCGATAACTCGCAACGAGGCTTCACGTACCACCGCAAATGCTTCGACCAATAAGTCATCAGTGTCTTCACCACGCTCGATGCGGGAACGAAACTCGGCTGTCTTGCCTTTGAGAGCTTGATCTGACAGAGCATGCATCTCTGGCTCTTGGGCGTTGATATCAGGAATGATGTCGGCCAAAGCCTTGACCTTTTTGCCCTCACCGGCGCGAAGAATGCGATTGAGTAAGGCCATAAGACCCTGAATCCTACCTTCGGAGGTCGTGCCTGAGAGCGTATGCAACCGCTACACAGGTCACTTCCAAAGCGCCTGCATTGCGTAATGCCGTCGCCGCGCACTGCATGGTTGTGCCCGATGTAACCACGTCATCAACCACCATCACATGGCTGTTAACCCCCAGTTTGCGCGCCGAAAACACCGAACCCCGCAAGCGTTGTTGGCGTGGCAAACCAGTTTGCACATTGGTAGAGGTCTTAATCAACAGTCGCCTGCACGGCACATGCATTTTTTTGGCCAATCGTCGTGCCAACAGTTCGGACTGATCGTGGCCACGGCGGCGAATTCGTGCGGCACTTGTCGGGGCCCAAGTCACCACATCAACGACTGTTTCCATGCATGCTGTGTGGAGCGAAATTCGTCGCGCCAATAGTTCTGCGAGAACAGTAACCACCTGTCGGCGATTGTGATACTTGAGATTCAAAATCAAGCGGCGCGCGATACCTTCATACGCAACAGCCACAACCGCAGCTTCGCATTCTGGTTGCGCCATCGCAAACAGTTCTGCCCGGCATGTGATGCACAACACTCGAGCCCGACATCTGCACGCCTCGCACCGATTTCCGTACAACATTGATACCTCCATTCCATTAGTGTTTGCGCGTGGCAAATTATTTTGTTGAACCGCTCAAAGATCGCCCAATCGAGCGACTGATCAGATGTGTGCTTGGGCTTTCGCTTTTCGGAATCGGAATCGGAATGCAAAAACAAGGCAATCTTGGATTGCCACCGTGGGATGTATTCCATGATGGCGTGCACAACAAAATCGGCTTACCTTTTGGCACAACCATTGTGCTCACCAGCGCGTTCGTTATGTTGCTCTGGATCCCACTGCGTCAAGCACCTGGACTGGCAACGATTCTTAACGCAGTTGAAGTTGGCGTTACTGCTGGAATTTTTCTTTCGATTGTTCCTGAAGCTCACGCAATGCCGCTACGAATATTTATGATGCTTGGCGGAATTGTGGTGACAGGAATTGGATCAGGCTTTTACATCGGTGCAGGTCTTGGCCCCGGCCCACGTGACGGATTAATGGTTGGTCTTGCTAAGCGCGGCATCAATATCGGCAGAGCGCGCACTGGCGTAGAGATTGCAGTATTGCTAGTTGGAGTTGCACTAGGCGGCTCGATTGGAATCGGCACGATTGCCTTTGCAGTTTTGATCGGACCAATAGTCGCGAAAACCCTTCCGCTCCTACAGATCCGACCAGCAAAATAAACTGAAGTTGTTTACCAGTTAACTAGTAACGGTAGTTCTCTGCTTTAAACGGGCCATTGTGTGGAATGCCCAAGTAGTCAGACTGCTCATCCGAAAGTTTTGTTAACACTGCTCCGAGAGCACCCAAGTGCAGCGTTGCCACCTTTTCGTCAAGCGCCTTCGGCAACACGTAAACACCTAATGGATACTTTTCGGTGTGATTAAACAGCTCCATCTGAGCAATCACTTGGTTTGTGAATGAGCAACTCATCACAAAGCTTGGGTGTCCTGTTGCGCAACCCAAGTTGACAAGTCGTCCTTCTGCCAACACGATCACAGCGTGGCCGTCCTTAAACGTCCACAAGTCGGTGCCTGCCTTCAACTCGTCGCGAGTTGCCCCGCTTCGAGCAAGACCGGCCATATCAATTTCATTGTCAAAGTGGCCAATGTTGCACACAATTGCGTTGTGCTTCATTCTTGCCATGTGGTCAACAGTCACGATTGCCTCGTTACCAGTCGCAGTTACAAACACATCTGCTGTTGAAACGAGTGCTTCAAGAGTGTTGACTTCGTAACCTTCCATCGCTGCTTGCAACGCATTGATTGGATCGATCTCGGTCACCACGACGCGAGCACCTTGACCACGCAAGCTTTGCGCACAGCCCTTACCTACGTCGCCATAGCCACAAACCACTGCCAACTTGCCAGCCAACATCACGTCAGTCGCACGGTTGATTGCGTCAATCAACGAGTGACGGCATCCATACAAGTTGTCAAACTTTGATTTGGTGACGCTGTCGTTGACGTTGATTGCAGGAAAGAGCAGCTCGCCTTTTTCGGCCATCTTGTACAGACGCTTAACACCAGTTGTGGTTTCCTCAGTGACACCCTTGATGCCTTTTGCCATCGTGGTCCACTTCTTAGGCTCAGACTTGAGCGAGCGCTGCAACAGTCCAAGCACAATTGCCAACTCTGGATTTGATGCAGTCGTTGGGTCTGGAACAGCGCCAGCTGCTTCATACTCAACGCCCTTATGCATCAACATGGTCGCATCGCCACCGTCGTCCAAAATCATGTTTGGTCCATCGCCGTCTGGCCACGTCATCATCTGGTCGGTTGCCCACCAGTACTCCTCGAGGGTCTCACCCTTCCAAGCAAACACTGGCACTCCGTTTGGCTCTTCAACCGAACCACTGGGTCCAACGGCAACTGCTGCAGCAGCGTGATCCTGAGTTGAAAAAATATTGCAGCTCGCCCAACGAACTTCTGCACCAAGTTCTGTGAGTGTTTCAATTAACACTGCTGTTTGGATCGTCATGTGAAGTGAGCCAGAAATGCGTGCACCCTTGAGCGGCTTAGTCTTGCCGTATTCTTTGCGCAACGCGCGAAGGCCTGGCATTTCGTGTTCGGCTAAGTGAATCTCTTTGCGACCAAAAGGTGCAAGAGAAATATCGGCGACTCGAAAATCACGACGTTGGGCAAATGAAGTCATACGGTTTCCTTTGTTATGTGTATATGTACATGTGTACGTAAATGAATGAAGGTCGATGAGCCCTGGCCAGCTGGCACGGGATTAGTTTGGCCCATCTAGAACAATCATCTTAGACGAAAACTGTGTTCTGGTTAAGTCAAACGACTTGCTTCAGCCAAAAGTTGGAGCAATGTGCTCTTGGGCAATTCGCTGCGTAAGTCCATCGTGCTCTGCTGCACCAACATTGGTTGCCTCATCGATCAACATCACAGGAATGCCCTCGACAATGTTGTATTTGCGCTGCAATCGTGGGTTATACAAAAACCCTTCAGACTCAAAGTAAAACAGCGGACCCTTGTCTTGCGGGCAGGCCAAGATCTGAAGCAACTTTGCATCGAGTGACATAACGCTCATTCTATAGTCGTTCAGTTAGGCAGTGATGCTGGCGAGCAACTCAACTACATGTTCGTCACATTCGTCGCGCGTAGAAGCTTCAAGATTGAGTCGCAATAACGGCTCAGTATTTGACGCCCGCACATTGAACCACCACGAACCACAATCAACGGTCAATCCATCCACGCGGTCCTGTGAGTATGACGCGTAATCGAGCGCAATTCGCTCAATAACAGCATGGATATCTTTGACAGTTGTGTTGATCTCTCCACTCGATGCATAGCGCTCGAGTGGTTCGCGCATTTGCGAAAGAGACTTGCCGGTATGACACATCTCGCCCAACACTCCCATCGTTGCAATCAATCCGCTGTCGGCACGATAATTGTCGGCGAAGTAATAGTGACCAGAGTGCTCTCCGGCAAACACGGCGCCAGTTTCGGCCATGATCTGCTTCATGAAACTATGACCATTTTTTGTTCGAATACCTTTTCCACCAAGTTCGGCGATCACTTCTGGGACAGCACGCGAACAAATCAGGTTGTACAAAATAGTTGCGCCTGGGTGTGTGCGCAGGAATCGTGTTGCCAGTAGTGCTGTCGTTGTGCTGCCCGACATGCCTCGACCTTTTTCATCCACTACAAACACTCTGTCGGCATCACCGTCAAACGCGAGACCTACATCAAATCCACCTGCCAGCACGCGAGCTTGCAAGTCTCGTTGATTTGCAGGTTGCAGCGGATCGGCAGGATGATTGGGAAAAGTGCCATCTAATTCGCCGTACATCACTTCAAGTTCGAACGCACTCAGCCGTTCAAAAACCGCTGGCACAACCAAGCCACCCATTCCGTTTGCAGTGTCGGCAACAATTTTGAGCGGACGCAATGTATCTGCCTGAATAAATCTGACAACATGATCAACAAACTCGGAAAGCAAGTTGATGTGACTAAGCGTTCCTGCTTTAGCCGCTGGTGCTGGCTCCTTGCCATCCAGAACTGCAGTTGCCGTCACGAGCATTTCTCGTAAGCCATTGTCGATCCCAATTGAACGGGCACCAGCAAGACAACACTTGATGCCGTTGTACTGAGCTGGGTTGTGTGATGCAGTAAACATTGCACCCGGCATGTTGAATTTGCCTGATGCGTAATACAGCAAGTCGCTTGATGCGAGACCAACGTTGGTGACATCTACTCCGTGCGCAAGTGCTCCACGTTGAAATGCATCCACAAGTTCTGGACCGCTAGGTCGCATGTCGTGAGCAACAACGATGGCGCTGGCATTTGTAAATTTGGCAAAGGCCACGCCGAACGCGTACGCGGCTGACGCGTCCAACTGCTCCGGCACAATTCCTCGAATGTCGTAAGCCTTAACAATTGCGTTGAGATCTGGCACGAGTTGAAAGGCTACTGAAATTCTCTTCTCATTTTGCGCCGTCTACGCACGAGCACTCCAATACCGATAAATGTCAATAGGTACGCCATGTAATCGCGCGACGTAGAGCCGTAATGCAGCTTGACATTGTTGCTAGTGGGAATGACAACCATCATGTTTGGTGCAACTCGGAATGGACCTTTCGCTCCATCAACTTTCCAGTTTGGAAAATAACTCACACGCACCAACACGGGTACACCAATTTTGTCAACGCTAAACGACACGTCGCTTTGACCCAACACAACATTGCTCACCACGACTGGAGACAATGCAACAGGTTCTATCGCTTGAGCTGGTGTCACGATGTCTACTCGCCGACCGGAAGCACCAGGCTCACCTTCGCGTCGTGTGAGATCAATTTTGGCGTCGATATGTTGCCACTCTCGCGGACCGGCATCGGCGGGTAGTGCCGCCCACTCATCGGCATGTTGAAACCAGCTGGTGCCAATTTCAAGCCAACGCTCTCGCGGATCCCCACTTGCCATCGAAACAACCACGGGCTGCACTGTGAGAGGAACAACCAAGTCACTTTCACTGACTCGGAAAATGACCCACGGTCCAGACTGTGCAACTTTCACAAGACCTGGCTGTGCCGATGCTGCCGTAACTGCCTCTGGCGTAAATCCCATGAAATACTTGACGCCGAGCGCACGCATATATGCAACACCCTTGGCTGCGTCGTTATTGTCGTAACGCAACTCGCGCACAGGATTACTGCTCTGCTTAGACATCGCTGCTGCAGTAATAAAGTGATACGGAGTCGTGCCCGCAGCCTCAAAAAACAAGCCTTCCATTGAGCTGATGCACCCATCTGTCCAAAACGGCAGAAGCATCAACCCCATTGTTGTTCCGTATTTATTGAGATCGCCATTGTTTTCCCAAACGGCTCGTCCACAACCTTGAGTTGGGTCTGCACCCAACGACTTCATCGTCGTCACGACATCGTGGTATTCGCCATATGCCGATTTGCCCTCATATCCAGTGAAGTTCCAGCGAGCCCAACCATCAACAAAGCCGTCATTAGACGACGCACCACGAATAGGGCCCCAAACATATTCGGATTTGCCAGCGGCATCGGTCTTCACACTTCCGAATGGCAATTCTTGAAATCGAAATCCGATCACAAGAAATGTGGCGGCAACAAATGCCACCAACACACCTAAATTAAATGAAGTTTTAGTGCGAGTAGAAGAAATTTGTGCAATTTGTACTGTGCCATTTTCTTGTCTCCGCAACAATGCTTGTCGCACCACTCGCTCAAAAGACAAAATGCGCGCGCCAAACGCTGCAACCTCGTAGATACCAATTGCGAAAAGAAAATAGCGCAGTAAATAAAAGAAAGGCAGTATTCGAGGATTCCACAGCAAACCAATAACCGGCAAGCCACCGCGGGTGAAATATACCCCTGCGGCAAGAATTGCGCAGTAGACACCCATCCACATACCAATTTTCTGTCGACGAATGAATTGACTCACGAATCCGATCAACGCAAGCGACATGATGACGATGTCCCAAAGTGTGCTCAACGGAAAGTACATGCTCCAAAACGAATCTTTCGATCCACTTGGTCGTGGCTCGTATTTCATGTCGGTCATATATGCATGACTTGTGACAAATGGAATTACCCAAAATGCAGAAAGAAGTATTGCAAGACCAATAATTTTGATTCCGAAGATAATTGATGTGTTATCTCTGATCTCATCCAATTTCGGCTGAATCCAAAACAGCAACATCAGCGCCACACCACCAAACACAAACAACAAAACAATGCCGTGACTCAGCGCCGACAACGCAACAACGATTGATCCAGCAGCCAGATATTTGCCAGTCTCAAGGCCGCGAGACACAAGAGCGAAACCCAAAATGCTCAGTGAGAGTGCAATTGAAAAAGAAAACTCGCCGGCCATTGTTGAAGCAATATTTCCGCCGTAAATCGTGAAACTTTCGTCATACAAAAAGATCGTCGCCGCAATTGCCAACATCTCGGGAATCGGAAATGCAAATCTTGCAAATTTCCCAAACAGCCAAGTACAAAATGGAAGCGTCAAAATTCCGATGACAGCTGCGATTTTTATTGCGATGCCATACGGCAAAAGGAAATTGAGCGCAACTATAAAAAGTGCAGGCACCACCATGTAATAGCGGTACACCGGCAACCCCGCATACCAGTCCATACTCCACCCAGCTAAGCGGAAGTGACTGAGTAAGTGATCGCGCAAAAATGCAGGACCCCACACGTGGGCGCCCATGTCGCCACCTGTTGGAGTGTTGTTACGCAGGATCAAATTTGGATGCAATGTAAGCAACAAAAAGATTGTTGCTCCTCCCACCACGATGATTGTCGAAAGTCGTTTCCAGTAATCAGCATCTGCTTCAAGCCGACTCGACCAACTATGCAAAATAGCGAAGCGCTTTTTAAACGCCATGTTCCGCTCGGTTGACGCGGTAGTTGCTACGCCGCCCAGATCGTCGTGGTTCATACTGCAGTCATCTTAGGAGAGTGCTACGAGCAACAATCCCGTTGCATTAAACGCCAGATGGGTCACCATCGAGAGCCCCAACCGTTGAGTCCTTCGGTAGCAAAGACCAAGCACAAGAGCGAAGGCAAAAAGTCCAGGAAATTCGATTGGCTCAAGATGCACAATCGTGAACCATGCAGCAGTAATAATTAACGCCCAAGTTGAGCCAAGTCGAGCTTGTAGTCCACCCTGAATAAAGCCTCGATATACCAACTCTTCGACGAGCGGCGCGCCTACTACAACAATAAGAAACAGCACTACGAACCACGCACCATGTGCAGCATCAACCATGTCGCGTGCTCGAGTTTCAATTCGTTGCGGATTGAACGTGTTGGGCCACCACTTATTCAGTGGCCAGTTGACAACATTCATGAGTACGACTTGACAAAAAATCCCTAGCGGTATTCCCAACCAATCCGTTTTTGCAAAACTCAATCCAAAATATGTGCGCAGATCCATGTCTGCGCGACGTGCAACCCATCGCAACATGAAAACAAACGGCAACCAGAGCCCGAGCGCCGAGAGTGCCAAGACCAATGTTGTTGGGTTTGCAGCCGCATTGCCATCACCGCCAGTGACGGAACTAGACGTCACCACGATGCTCAGTGCTACAGCCGTCGAATAGCAACCCACCCACAAAAGAAGTATCGAAAGTAATGAGCGTTTAGGTGTTTGTTCAACGCTTGGCGGGGGCCAAGGTGCTTGAGTCATCCCGCTAGACGATTTGGTATCACCATGGTGAAACGGTCACGGCGGTCTTCAAGACGCCAACCGGTTGGCACCACAAATCGCTGCGAGTGACGGAGACACAGGTCATAGGCATGCGGGTCGCGATCAACTGCGAGGTCATCTAGCCACACCAATGCTCGTCCGTATTGATAAGTCAGCGTTACAACAGCCGATTGTGAACATGTAGAACGAGAACAGTGACGAGCCATGTGACAACAATAATCGTGCAGTTACGCAGTTTGGGGGACTGTTCAACAGTGCTACATGTGCCCGTATCATTGCCTCATGAGCAAATTGCCACCCCCTCCTCCACCGTCGAAACCTTCGAATTCGAAGAATCCACGTCAACAGCGTCAGTCACGCAAAGGCATGCCTGGGAAGTCGCAAAAAGCTGGCGTTAATGCATCGGGCAAAGAACGACCATCGATGCCGAGGTGGGCTGTATGGGCACTTATCGCTGTTGCGGCAGCACTCGTTATTGGTCCACGTTTTATTCCAACTACCACTGCAACCAAGTTCACCTACACCCAATTTCTTGAAGCAGTATCTAATGGTCAAGTCACAACCGTCAAAATCAACAACCTTTCCAACACCATCAGCGGAAAGCTGGCAAGCGGAGACACATTCACCACGACAGGCGCAGTCACTCTCTCTGATGCTGACGAGCAATTGCTCAAGTCAAAGAATGTGGATTACGACTATTCGACACCGCAAGGAAACTTTTTTACAAGCCTGATTCCAATTTTGCTGCCTTTCTTGTTGATCATGGGTTTCTTTATCTGGATGCAGCGTCGCGCAATGGGCCAAGCCGGCAGCATCATGTCGATCGGCCGAAGTCGTGCCAAGAATTTCAACGCCGACAAACCTGTAACCACGTTTGCCGATGTTGCTGGCTACGAAGGCGTTAAACAAGAGATCAAAGAAGTTGTCGACTTCTTGCGCACACCAGAGCGTTTCAAAGAAATCGGTGCACGTGTACCAAAAGGAATCTTGCTCGTTGGGCCTCCGGGCACCGGAAAGACATTGTTTGCTCGCGCAGTCGCTGGCGAAGCCGGAGTTGGTTTCTTGTCAGTAACTGGTTCAGATTTTATGGAGATGTTCGTCGGCGTCGGCGCAAGCCGAGTACGTGACCTCTTTCAACAAGCAGCAAAGATGGGTCGGGCAATTATTTTTGTCGACGAAATTGACTCAATCGGTCGCAAGCGAGGCGCGGGTCTAGGCGGCGGACATGACGAGCGTGAGCAAACACTCAACCAAATGCTTGCTGAAATGGATGGCTTTGAGGCCACCGAAGGCATTGTTGTATTAGCAGCAACTAACCGACCTGACATTTTGGACGCCGCACTCTTGCGACCAGGTCGCTTTGACCGCCAGATCATCGTGCCGCTGCCAGAATCAGACGAACGCTTGGCCATTCTTAAAGTGCACTCCATCGGAAAGCGCATGGGTCAAGATGTGGATCTCGACACAATGGCCAAAGCAACACCTGGCATGAGCGGTGCCGACCTTGCCAACTTGGTCAATGAGGCTGCACTCTTTGCAGTGCGTCGAGGCTCCACACATATCGAACGCATCGACTTCGAAAATGCGCGCGACAGAGTTGTATTGGGTGCGAGTCGCGAAAGCCTTGTGCTCAACGCAGAAGAAAAACGTGCCACCGCATACCACGAAGGTGGACACGCAGTTCTTGCAACTGTCTTGCCACATAGCGATCCATTGCACAAAGTAACGATTCTCCCCCGCGGAATGGCACTTGGCGTGACTTGGACTTTGCCCGCAGAGCGACACACATATTCGCGTGAATTCTTTGAAGATGTGATCTGCAAAGCAATGGGAGGTCGAGTTGCCGAAATGATGGTGTTCGGTTCACTCAACAGCGGAGCTGCTAACGACCTCGAACAGGCCACAGGAATCGCACGCCGGATGGTGCGCGAATGGGGCATGAGCGATGCGGTTGGCCCAATGGCCTGGTCAGGTCAGCAACAAGTTTTCCTTGGTGAAGACTTAATGACGAGCGGGCGCGAATATTCAGACGAGACTGCGCGCAAGATCGACGAAGAAATCGGACGTATTTTGCTTGAGCAAGAAAAGCGTGCTCGCGTGATGCTCGAAAAGCATCGCGCAGGTCTTGATCTAGTAGCCCAATCGTTGCTTGACAACGAGACAATCGATGGTGCGATGGTTTCTAGATTGGTCCAACAGGGTCTCGGTCAGCCAACACGTCGCACTGAAGGCGAACCGTCGCACGATTCGCCAACTCAGTTACACGACTGAGTCGCGTACCCTCGCCAAGGCAGCCCATAGATCGGTAGCCGATACCGGTCCCAAGAAATTTGCCTGCACTACCCCGCTTGCATCTGCCATCAACACGGCAGGTACGGCGTCGATCTTGTAGCGCGCATGCAAATCTCGCTCTGCTGTGTATTCCAATATTTGAATTGCGACGCTATTCGTTTCGAGCACTCGTACTTTTCGCTCGATATCCGAGCATGTCTGGCAAGTTGCAGAAGTAAAAGCCAGAACTAACCACGGTGCTTCCGGCCTCACAAAGTCTGACCTATCTACCTGGGTGGGAACCTCACCTGTTCCTTGAGTCGGAGCATCTGCTTGTCTCTTGCGTTGCCAAAAATTGGTCAACAATGCAACCGCAACCACTGCACCCACAATCACGAATCGAATCATGATGCTGATTCGACAGGTTGAGGCGAAGGCAAGTGAGGAAGCGCGAGTACGGCACTTCGACCAATGAGATCGTGGCCGCGCAACAGCAGTCGCTGTACAACAACTGTTGTAGTTGCTTGCACAATGATTTGTGCATCTGGAAGCCCAGGAGGAACGCCCACAGACAACACTCCTCCAGCCGGTAACACGAGAGCTTCGAGGCCACCCAACACGACAGCACCAGCTGGTCCAACCTGCAATACGCTCACTGTCGCTTCTTGCGAAGTTGTGTTCATTATCTGCAGTGCATCATCGCTAGCCGTGACACCGCTCGGCGCGCTCCACATCGTTGACCCAGAATTGTGCGGCGCCCCAAGAACAACAGAAGTAGCAACTGTGTTGCCGTCACGACGATTGATGACTTGTTCAACAATGACTCCCGTCGAATCACCCAAGTCTTGGTCGTTTGTTGACACGATGATCCCGTATCTACCAGCAGGCAAACTCGGTATGGCACCAGTGTCCACAGTGACAACCCGATGCGCAGGCGCAGTGATGAGGAGCGGCTCAATGCTGTTCGCCGAATCGCTTCCGTTCACAAAAACAACACTGAGTGAGCGATCACGACTGCTCGGGTTGTAGATAACAAGACTTTCAGTATTGCCAGCAAATTTTTCGCCGTCACTAAACCACCACTGCGTACTCATGGCCGAAGCACCAAGCGACATTGAATAACCAAGGCGACCCTGACCTAAATAATGTTGCACCCGACTGGCTACCAAGCGACCAGATGATGCATGTATCGACACTGCCAAGATCGGTTCATTTCGCGCACCCTGCTGGTCCATTGATAACGCAACAACAGAGTTTGCAGGCAATACAAAACCCTGCAGTTGTTCGGGACTGCGCTCTGCATCTGCAGTCACAAACGTGATATCTACAACGGTCGCGTCTACGTACGGATTAGTCATCACAATCTGTTCAATCGAATCCGCACCTGTAAAACCGTCTGCGAAATACCAATCGGCTTCGGGTTGATTGGCACACAGCACAATTGCGTCACCCGCAGGGTGTCTCACAATTTGCTCGACTGATCCCTGCGAACCAATGATCTCAACAACCGCGCTGACAAACTGCGCACTGACGCCGCCGCGAGCATCGAGAGTGATATGCGAACGCGCCGGTATTGAAACCGCATTGACAACTGGACTCTGACCAGTACTGAGAAGGGTCACCGTTGCCGAAATATCGGTTTCAGATGCATTCGAAATCACCAAGTTGCTCGAGATGGTGTCGTCATTTGCTGGCACACCTGGACAAAACCAATTAGTTGTCATTGCATCAACCGTTGAAATGTACGGCATGGATGCCGCTGTCGATACTTCAGTGAAATCAACTGCGCTGCCATTACTCTCGTCTTTTTTTGTACCGCCGTCAACAATGACCAGAGCGAAGCTTGCAGCCAGCACTGCGACAACCATGACAACCTGACGCACAGTCATGTGCGAAGGCGTTTCAGATCTGAAAAAGTTTGTGCCGAGTTTCATTGCGAGTCGACACTTTCTGCTTTGCTAAACGTCAGCACCGCATCTGATGTATCGCCGAGTACCACTGGAGCATCTCGCCGCACACCGATGCGAGACTTCAATCGTCTCAGATCAAATGTTGCCGAGATCACCGTCACCCACAGCATTAACTGCACCAGGAGTAACGCCACATGGCTCCACGGAGTCTTAAAGTCAAGAGTGGCAGTTCCGGCAGCTGGAGAATCAAAAGCTGTCGTACCGCCAAATGCAACTCGAGGTATCACATCAGAGCCATCCACATGCAGTACTAAGTGATCACTATATGGAACCGCAAGATGCACTGTTCCGACATCAATTGGAGTTGGACTGCTCTCAATGTCACGCAATCGTGGAATGACCTGCATGACTTGCAACTGTGACGACAACAGAGCGTCGGTACCCGCCTGCTGACTGAGTACGGCAGATGCCTCATCGAGTTTCGTCAAAGAGGGTGTGTACGCCATATTCTCAAAAATCACCAAGTCATTTGCCGTGTATACGCGGCGGAAATCAAGTTGTAGTGATAGCCCTTCGAGTAACCCAGGTGGCGCGTCTAGTGGTTGGTCAACAGTAGAAACTGCACCATCAATTATTGGAACGACGAGATATCGAACCGCAAGACTTGAGAGCAATCGACCAGTTCGAACTGTCTGCTGCGAGATTGCAGCGTTCAAAGCCTCTGCCACAGAATCAGTGAGTGCATTTGTTGGAGCCAACCAGTGATCTCGCATGGTCAGTTCGCCATCATCGGCAATCGCGAATGCGGTTTGATCATTCAATCGCATAGCTGGCAACGGCAGCACTTCGCTTCGGCCCACATACACCACGTTGTAGTCACCAGAAGTTGGGTCGGTTGGCAATTGAGTTAATAATTGAGCTAGAGAAACTTTTGGTTGACCCCAGCGTCCGTTTGCCGAGAGCGATACTGCAGGAATCCCGCCAACAACAATGGAGGCGAGTGCGATGCTTGCCAGAGGTCTCCACCATCGATACGCACCAAAATCCTGATCATCAAAAATGAAACTTGCCATACTCGCAGAGGCAAGAGACAAACCGCACGCCACCATCACAAACAAAATTCCATATTCGGGCAAAGCAAAATGTAAGTAGCCTGCGTCGGCTAACGCGATGGTGACCAATGCAAACAGCACAAGCGTTGCGGAGCGCGCTGCCCACACCAACTTGTCGCCACGAACGATCAACAGACCAATAATTACGGGCACGTACAAACCGAGCACAAGTACCGAGATCGCGACAACACCGCTATCCATTCGAGCCAGAGTTGCAAGACCAATATTTCCCGCACGCACTGTTTGCACCCCAATTATTTTTTGCCACCAATCCGTAGCGATAAAACCGCCAGACCATGGAAAATTGAGAATTAAAATTCCGACAACTAGTACAGAAGCCAGCTGCAATACAGAGAAAACGGCCTGCCAACGAACTCGCGACACGAGATCTGCAGCCATCCACGCAATGCTCGCAAACAACACAAGAATCACGAATGCCGGCACAAACGCAGCAATCGAAGCACCAAACAACACAGTTATTGCCCACAGATGTGTTTTACGAGCACCAGCTGGACGCTGACCAGCACGCACAAATAATCGCAACATCCACGGCAACGCTGCGTAACACGCCAAGACTCCAGATCGACCATGCGCTATCGCCACGTATGGTGCGGGCACGGCCGCGTACACCACTAGTCCGACCATGCGTGCTCTCGAACCAAAGAATCCACTTGCAACTTGCCACATGCCTACACAGCCAGCGAACAATGCGCCCATCACTGCGAGTACTTGTAACGCACCGAGCCGTCCCAATACACCGACACCAGCGATCGCAAGTAGCACAATTCCTGTTGGATTTGCATTTGCCTGACCAAAACCAGCTTGCCACCAGCCGCTGACTACAGAGGAAATTAATGCTGTTGGTGATTCTGATGCGCTCCGCAAAGGTAGGAACTCACCAATCGAAGCGACACCTCCACCAATCAATCCTCGGCTGCCAATGACGATAAGCGCGAACACGACTAGTGCAGTGATGCCCACAAGTCGCGATTTTGGATTTGCGAGATTTGTTGTGGTTAATCCGGAAATCTCTTGAACTCTCGATCGGCGTTTTCGAATGAATGCCCAGAATCGCGCACTTCCACGACTCTGCAAATCATGAATTTCGGCAGCCGGAACTCGTCGATACGGACGCACTTCTGCACGCCGTCGGATGATGTACCTTGCATCAAATATCACAGCGATTGATGCACGCAGAGATGCTTGAGCCTGTCTAAATGTTCCGTTAAAGACGCCAATTACCACACGAGCAATCGCCATCAGCAGTAGTTGCGCCAACACAACAGGCAACTGAACACGACCGGACAATGTTGCTACCGTGCGCACACGGTGGCGCGCTTCGAGCGCACTCATGGTTGCAACAGCTCGTGTCGCATCCATCTCCCTGCGATGCCTGACACGGGCAGACGGCACCACAAGCACTCGTGCTCCACTGAGGTGTGTTCTCCAACAAAAATCTAAGTCTTCACCAAACAATGGAATATCCGGAGAAAATCCTCCGATCTCACGAAACAAGTCTGCTCGTATCAACATGCATGCTGACGGAATGAGAAATACGTCGCGCACAGCATCGTGCTGTTCTTGATCTTTTTCACCTTGTTCAACAATCGGATTGATGTCGCCAATTCGATCAGCGCCAAGACCTACGCTCTGCAACACCGAGACGTCGTCCCACATCACAATCTTTGGCCCTACAACCCCGGCATTGGATCTAAACATTTCCTCGATCATGCTTGAGATTGCATTGCTATCAAGGGCCACATCATCATGCATAAAGCAAAAGAAGCCACTTTCGCCTTCCACCAGACGACTCACTTCATTCATGAGCGGTCCGTAACCAGGGTTACCTTCAACCTGCCGAATCACCGCAGTTGGCAATACTTGGCGAATGAGTTCAGTTTCAGATGTAGCAGCAGTACTAGCCGAAGCGGCAGCATTTGCTCCCGTGAGGAAAAACAGAGTTTGCAAGTTTGGATAATCCTGACCTGCAAGTGATGCCACAACTTCTTCAAGCCATAGACATGGTTGGTGCACCGCTATCGCAACGACGACTGGTGGAGCCTGAACTTGCGCCACACGTGCGTTCACGTTTTCTGAATCTGTTGCATTCGTCACGATGTACAGAGTTTAGTTGTGCCCAACCTTGCTCCCCCGAGGCTTGGTTCTGCCTTGTACAAAGCGCTACTGATACTTGCTTTTGCGAGTACCCATAGATACCCTCGGATTGAGAGTGCGCACCACAAAGGACTTTTGTGACAGATAAAAAAATTGACACTGATTGTTTGCAGAACAAAGCCAAGGAGATGGCCTACACCTCTGTGGGCATCGGCATTCTTGCCTTCCAAAAAGCACAAGTTCGGCGACGTGAATTAGCCGAAGAAATTGACAAAGAGTTTCCTCATGCCAAGGCGTTTGTTCTCAAACAAGTTGAAACGACGATCAGCAATGTAGCCATGGTGATGACATCGCTCATCAACTCACGCAACGATGCTCAAGCAACCAAGTAACATCGGGTTGCTTGTCTCACTCCGAACCAACATCACCGATTTCGACTTCACAGCCGACCAAGAACAGCCGCATTCCCCTTCCAGAGGGCACGCTGACTGTTGGCGTTGGCCTTTTCATCGCGGGTATTTCAGCATTCGTATTCTTTAAGATTGGCCAACAAGCACTTGGTCAAGATGGCTTCAAGCCAATCGTCGCCATGTGGTTCATCGCATTTTCGCTTGCACCGGGGTTCTTCCTCCCTATCGAGCAAGAAGTTGGTAGGGCACTTTCGCATCGGCGAGCTCTTCACCAAGGAGGCAGACCAGTAATCAAACGAATGATCCCACTTGCGGCATTTATGCTCGTGGTTCTTGGCGTGATCATCGCTATTGCCTCTCCGTATCTCACGAAGCACTTGTTCGACGGATACGGCATAGTCGTGGTGTGCCTTGTGCTCACCCTTGTGTCGTACGCACCAATGCATCTTGCTCGCGGCATCTGTTCGGGATCACAACGTTTTGGTTCCTACGGCATCATCATTGGCGCTGATGGTGCCGCCCGCGTAATCGGCGTAGCAGCGCTGTGGGCGCTGGGTATTGACAGCGTTGGAGCATTTGCACTCATGATTGCTCTCTCGCCTCTTGTCGGTGTTGTTGGCGTTGGTCTTGTTGGCAAACTGCACACTGAAGCTGGACCTCCAGCCCCGTGGTCAGAAGTGACGCCGAATCTTGGTTGGCTGCTACTCGGCTCATTATTTGCAGCTGCACTCGTTAATGCGGGACCAATTACCGTCGACATCCTTGGGACAAACGCCAAGCCAGAACTGATCACCCAATTTGGAAACGCAGTTATTTTTGCTCGCATTCCACTCTTTTTATTTCAAGCCGTGCAGGCAGCACTGTTGCCGCGGTTGGCGCGGTTGGCAGCGCAGGGACATCTTGACGAATTTCGAAGCGCCTTACAAAAACTTCTTGTGCTCGTAGTAGGCGTTGGTGTCGCTGGCACAATCGGTGCCTTCGCGATTGGACCAGCTGTACTCAAGCTCGTCTACGAAGGCGGAATTGATCGCCGAACACTCACGTTGCTCGCACTTTCAAGCGCGCTCTACATGGTGGCTGTCGCGTTCGCCCAGGCAACTATCGCCCTTCGCGGCCACGCGCTTGCCGGCATTGGCTGGGCTCTCGGATTTGCAAGCTTTGTTGCGCTTGCGGCGTGGTCGAGCAACGATCTCTATCTTCGGGTCGAAGTTGCTCTTGTTGGCAGCTCAGCCGTTTCACTTGTCAGTTTTATGCTTGCGTTGCGCAAGCGAATGCTCAAATTTTCTTGAGCCGATTCGTTTCGTAAGCAATGTCATGCTGCACCATCATGTCGACTAGCTGATCAAATCCAACTTCGCGTTTCCAACCCAGCTTCTTTTCTGCTTTCGACGGATCGCCAATCAATAGGTCGACTTCAGCAGGTCGGAAAAATTTTGGGTCGTGTTTCACATATTGGCGGAAATCACCAAGACCAGCTTTTTCAAAAGCAAGCGTCAAGAATTCGTCAACACTGTGAGTCTCGCCAGTTGCAATCACATAGTCATCTGGTGCGTCTTGCTGCAACATCATCCACATGGCCTTCACGTAGTCGCCCGCGTATCCCCAATCGCGCTTTGCATCGGTATTGCCAAGTACGAGTTCTTTATCGATCCCAAGCTTGATCCGAGCAGCAGTATTGGTGATCTTGCGAGTCACAAATTCAAGCCCGCGTCTCGGGCCTTCATGATTGAACAAGATGCCTGAGCACGCATACATGCCGTAACTTTCGCGGTAGTTGACAGTGATGTCATGACCAAACACCTTTGCAACACCGTATGGCGAGCGCGGATGGAAAGGGGTCAGTTCGGTTTGCGGAGTCTGGCGCACTTTGCCAAACATTTCCGAAGACGATGCTTGATAAAAACGAATCGGATTATTTTGGGCGCCGCCGACCATGCGCACCGCTTCAAGAGCGCGCAAAACACCGAGCCCCGTAACGTTGGCGGTCAGTTCGGCCTGGTTAAACGACATCGCTACAAACGAAATTGCCCCAAGATTGTAAAACTCGTCAGGTTGCACATATTCAAGTGCAGTCACGAGGCTTGTGAGGTCAGTCAAGTCTCCGGGAACT
>Ga0209297_1000583_pt1 | contig 22864 bp, 32 predicted proteins | sample S_130805_MF_Meta_FD_187322 | JGI IMG/M metagenome (GOLD analysis project Ga0209297, IMG submission 187322) | Freshwater microbial communities from Lake Simoncouche, Canada to study carbon cycling - S_130805_MF_MetaG (SPAdes) (version 2) | ecosystem: Environmental > Aquatic > Freshwater > Lake ...
AACTATAACTTATACACCGTCAATTACTCCTACTAATACAGTTACACCAACATCAACCGAACTATACTTCTTATTGTTTGAGGATGGTACAATCGCCACAACAGAAAATGACAATAATATTGAAATAGATATTATATAAAAAAAATAAATTAAAATAAATTAAAATGGCAACTACAAGAATAAGTCAATTACCAATATACACAGGAAACACCACGGGTGTTTGGTTGGTTATGGACAACAGCGGATTGACTCAAAGTTATAGAGTTGAAAAAGAAACATTACTTAGTGGGTATTCGCAAAATGCGATATCACCCGTAATAGGAAGTTGGACCTTATCTGCAGGTACAAATACTGTTAGTTTTACAGTTCCTCAGGGTCAATCATATGTTATGTGGGTGAATGGAAATATTCCAAGCGGTATTGTTAATTGGAATGCAACAGTAACACTATCAAACAATAATGTACCTGCAATAGGTGTTCAGTATGGTTGGTATTATCTTGCTGGAAATGCTTTGGTTTTAACATCAATACCAAGTCAGATAGTCGGAACTGCGGGAAGTATTAGTACCTCATCTCCAGCGGTTTCAAATACAAATACCTTTACATTTGGTATAACCAATAACAGTGGTACACCACAAATAGTTGATTACGGATATGTTAAAGTAAGTTAAATAAAAAACCCCCAACTTTCGCTGAGGGTTTATGTGAATGTCCGTGTAATTAAATCTTTAAATGATTTTTAACAGTTAAGTTTTGTTCCGTTTGACAAGTTGAACTTCTGAGTCTGTTGAGTTCTAATCAGTTTCAATTATCGGTTTTCAGATATGTAAAGTAGGAGGTCCTACCCAACTTAATCCACTGACAACAAACACAATATCTTAATTAGCCAATAGAGTGACTACGTTATGCGTATCCAACTCAGATTGAAGTGCATCAATCGCTGACTCATAATGTTCAATCATTTGGTCTCTTTGAACCTCAGTAATAACTGTGGTCAGTTGACGGTTTGATACATCACCGTAACGACTAAGAACAACAGTTCCTTCAGTACAGTTCATATTTTTCAACCATTTAACAAATGATTTGTATTCTGCCATACGGAAAATCTTATCATAAACTTTTATGTTTGCGGTATGAATTGATGTTTTCAATGAAATCAATTGTTCCATCACATCAATTGCTTGATTCAAACTTGCTTCAGGATTGTATGAGCGAACAGCTCCATTATCCACTGAGTTATACTTTTCAGTTCTTGCCATCAAATCGGTTATTTTCTTCACCAATTTGTTTTTTTCTTTAAGTCCGTCCTTAATAGTCATTTTGAGTGCTTCTTTAATGTTCATATGTTAAATTATATTATATATTTTTTGTATTGTCAACTACCTCAGTGTAATTTAATTCTATGCAGGACTTATCAAGCATTAACTTCGCAATCTCATAATAATGCGTGTTAAATCCATCATAATTACCAACTATCAATATCTGTAAAATCTTTTTCTACTTTAGCCGCATGACTATAAACTCTTATCCCTACACCAATACCATTTGGTGTGAACGTAAAGTCAAATAAACCATATTCACCATAAACCTTTTTGATGGCATCTTGCCACTCTTTAATTTCGGTTTCTTCTTTTTCATTTAATTCAAATTTTGTAATCATAATTTTACCTCAAACCTATCTTTCATTATTTGTAACTTATCTTCAGGTACTCCGTGTTCGTTAACACCACCATGTCTGTTCTCCACGATGATACTGAATACACGATACCCATATTGGTCCGCCAAGTCATAGTAATGTTTCATTTCCCACTCTTGTGTGAATGTATTGGAAACAACAATGTCTGATGAATCCAAACCAGCTGTAACATGGTTTTGAATCATTGCCAGTTCAACTTGTGATTGACACCACTCGTGAGCCTTTCTTAATTTGGTTGGGTCAAACTTGTATTCACCATCAACCATAAAAAATCCATCAGTCTCAAAGTGAGAGTCACCAAGTTGTTTTGCTAATGTGGACTTACCTGCACCAGGGATTCCACGTAATAGATATAAATTTTTCATATTAGTCCATGTCTTTTTCTTGGGAACCAATTAATCCCGATTTAATACAATCTTTCATACCTTCTTCAAGGTCTTTAATTTTTCTATACATTGGTACGTACCACTCAAAATAAGTAATTACCATTCCAATCCAAATACCGATTACTATATATAATAATGTCATAATTTTTTAAATTCAGGTTTTAATATGTTCCATATCAATTTATTATAAGGTTTTCCATCCCACATAGCAAACATTACCGCTCTATAAGGTGGATGTCCATGTTCCAATACGTGTTGAGCAAACTCTTTCTTGGTTGGTTCAACTTCTCTATCACTATACTTTCCATAACGGAAGTTATAGTGAGCCTTTCCACAATATTCATCTACTTGAAGGTATCCATAACTCAAATTACCAGCATATCCTTTTACTTTAGCATAGAACTCATCAGGTACATCCTTCAAGAACTCATTGATGTCACCACCATTAGCCAAGAACTCCCATACACCAGTGGTAGATACATTTGTCATTATCTTATGAAGACGCAAATATTCCTCACCCTTGATTTTCATTCGGTCTCCGTTAGAGAAACGAACAACAAACCCTTCAGTGTTCTGTTCAACTTTACCCTTCAATTCGGAATAATCCCGAACTCCATTGTATTTTTTGACAACATCAAACCCTTCAAACAATTCATTGTGTGGGAGTTCTTCACCAGTCTCAGTATTAATTACACCAAGTAAAACCAAACGCTTCTCACCATTGTAGTCAACCACGATTCTGTTCTCAGGATAGATTATCTCAAACAAATAAGTGAACCCGTCAACGATGATGTCTTGGTAGTTGTGCTTTTGAGCAAAGTCGGTCATCCACTTTGATTGGTCAGAAGTAAATGAACCACGAGTGGCACATATCATCTCACCATTGTACTTGAACATGATTCCCAAAGAACCATCCATCTTATCAAATACCTCAAAGTCAGATGTTGGTACGTGTTTGTTCTCCTCTAAGTTAAAAAACTTTTTGAATGGTTGGGCAACCACATTACCTCTGTTGTCTGTAACCAATCCACGACATGCCAATGTTACATCATCCCACAAGTCACCGTACTGAACGTTCGGTGTATAGTTCCATATGGATAATGGCAAACTACGGTGTGTCTGTTTGAACAACAAACCCCTCTTTGTGTAGTCATCTAATTTAGCCATTGGAAATTTCATAGTACAAAGATACAATAAAATTCTGTAAAAACAAAGAACCCCAACTTATTATAGTTGGGGTTTAAGTTAATTAATTGTGTAATTCTATAAAATCTTCACTTAAAAAAAACGTGTTAAGTTCAACTATTAAATCTCTCGGGTGTCTTATATTTTCCTGAAGTTTTCCCGCATTTTTTTTATACACCTTGTTATTTATTTCACTTTCTTTGATTTTATCTATAACATCATTATTGAACATAAAATCAATCCAAGGTAATGAGAGTAGTGTACCTTTAGTTAATGACATTGAACTGTCAGATATTCTCCACCACCAATATAAATAAGAACTATTTAATAAAATTAAGGCTTTATTATAAGAGTCCAAATCTTTCATATAGATTTCAATTTGACCATTTCTATCTAATTTTTCAGTTGATGCTGCAATAAAATACCTTGGTGAGTTTGTAACATATAATGGATAATCAGAGTTTTCAACAATATAGTCGTTCAAAAATTTATCATTTTTTATATATTCTTTTGTATTTTTGGATGTTTTATAAAAAATATTTTCAGTAAGGTAACCATCATTTAAATTACCATCAATATTTTTTATCATTTCTTTCCTTTCAGATGTTTTCCATCTAATCACACCTGTTGTTTTTCTTTCCTCAGTTTTATTATGAGTAACAATTATAGATACTCTAACACTAGCATCACTAAAAATACTTCCAGGTATGTTATCAAAGTGATATAAATTTACGGACTTATATTTAAGGATGTTGGTTCTAGTATTCTTAAATTTTTTACCATTTGTATATGATAAAGGATTGATGCTCACAAAACCTTTTGTAGTTTTACAAGCCTTATTTAAAAAATAAGCATAGATGTCATTTTCTTTGTACTTGAAGTATGGCGGGTTCATAATAATATAATCAACATCAAAGTCATAATTTAAAAAATCTTCATTATAACTTTGAGGTACAACACCAAACTTTTCTTTAAAATTTGCTAAGGCTATCTTTAACTGATTACCGTCTTTTTCATTGATAACCAATCTGTTTTTAACAAAATCAATTGGGTCATCTTGTATTGATGCCAAACAAATTGACAATATACCTAATCCACAACATGGGTCTAACCATATACCTTTACCATCATCAAACAATTTGGTTTTTTCTGACATAAAAACAGAAATATCTTCAGGAGTATAAAAAACCCCGTTTTCTTTTTTTTGTTCTTCGTCATACGTATTTTTAAAATTCATAAATATTTTTACAGGGTTTTAAAGAATATCCACTAATATATTGACTATTCTACACTTTCAGAACTTAATGGGAATTTCGCAATTACATCATTTTCATCTATGAATAATGTAACATATTTTACATTAAAATCAATTAAATCTTTTATTGTAAAACCACCCATATCAATCTTATTCTTTTTTTCAGTTTTTGTTTTCAACTTTAAATCTTTTTTTGATTGATAAAGTTTTTCAAAATTATCATCATAAAAAATCTTCATTCTTAATATAACACCATCATCACCCCAAATATCAGAAATAGTATCTTTTTTATCAAACGTATTATCTAAATCTATTCTACCCCATTGACCTAATGTTTGACTTGGGGTTATGACATATTTGTCATCTTTTTTTCTTTTGGGTTTAGATTTTATAGATTTTAATGATAAACCAGGTAAATCCTCACCAGTTGTTTTATTACTTTCTCTTGGTGGTAAACCCAAGGCCATTCTAGCAACTTCTTCTCTATATTTATAATTATGGAAATCGTTCCAAGGTATTAATGAGAATACAAGTTTTAATTTTTCATCATAAGTAAGATTTTTTGCCAAAGACAAAATTTGTTCTTTAGTTACAATAAAATTTTGACCTGCATTTATATTTTCTTCAGACATATTAATAAATAGTTTAATTTTAAAAGATAAAACAAAAAATCTATATAAACAAGAAACCCCAACTTATGGCTGGGGTTTATTCAAATTTATAATCGTATGTAAGAGCATCGTGACACACAATGTTTTTATTAACTATCTCTAATATCTCAGGTGTTGGATTTGGCCCTGATAATCTTTTTTTACATTCATTAACATTATCCTCCATTAATTCAACACCATATGTTGTTTTTAAAGCTTGTTCTAAAGTACATTCACTTTTTTCCATTTTTCTAATTACAACTTCAGAAAGAAATTGACAATCACCACAAGAATTATCTAAAAATGTTTTGTTTGGGTCTAAAAATAATGTAGGGTTTTGTTGTTCAAGTTTATTCAACATTTCTTGAACCAATGATGTTGGTGTAAAAACTTCAGCAGTTTGTTTTATACGGAGTTTGTCACGTTCAACACCTGACATATACTCTCTATTTCTTGCATGTTCAATGTAATTATTCATTAATAAACTCTCTCCAAAAATCTTTTCTGAACTTAGAAACAACTTTATGGTTTACAGTTAACTGACCAACAGCACATAACTCCATTAAATTCTTAAACTTTTTACTATCCAAAGCAATTTTAATATTGTTAAGGTTTTCAACATCATCAACAATTGCATATGCAAATTGAGTTAACCCATATTCACCAGTTTCATCAACATAGTTACCAATTGATGATATACGACCATTACTCCAAATAACCTTTGGTTTACCAAAGTGACCTTTTTGATTAGTTGAAGAATAATGAAACGTAGGTTGACTTAAATAATCAACTGTATATACGACAGGATGAATAAACTCATTTGTTTGTGTTTTTGACATCCATGTTTTACGAGTTTCATAATCAGAATAACTATGAATCATTTCAACAGTTTCTTCACCATCTTTAGCAATTAGTCTATCTAATAAATCAATTCCACCATTTGGGATAAATTCCATTTTATCCAACACAATGTTTTTGATTTCACCATCTTGAAATCTAATTGTAGTTTCTGACCCATCATTAGAAACATTTTGAAGTACGTAGTAGTCATACCTTGTTTCAGCACCAAAAGTATTCATACCGTCTTTTTCATTATGAATTGAAAGGAATTTAACTTTTTTGGATTTAATCATAGTTTGTACGTCTTTGAATTTACCAGTAATATTTCTCCAACCAGAAGGGTGGATTAAAGTAAGGTATCCACCATCTTTCAACAAAGACATTCTTTTAAAAAAGAATTTATTCCAAATAGGTTCGGTTTTTTTAGGACCAACTTGTTCTTGATATGGGTCATTTCCCACTAAAACGTCAAATTTCATATTATTGTCTTCTTTATAAATATCAAAAGTAACAGGTATATTTGGATACTTAACCTGAACATAATTTAAGTATACATCATTCTCCATAAAAGCGAATACATGGGAACGAATATAATCATCTGAGCGACCATTTTCACGAAGTTTATCTACTATAGGAATGATTGATTGTAAACCAGCCGCTTGAATATCTGCAAAAGTTTTGTCATCAGATATAAAAACGTCTTTAGGTAATCTTTCATTGTAGATTTCCTTAAACAAATCTTCTATTTCAAATTTTATTCTTGATATCATATCCTTTCTTATTAGTCTAACAAAGATATAGATAAAATTTTAGAATACAAAATTATCCATGAAGAAGGTTTACCCATTCTTGTTTAATAACACCCATAACAAACAAATATTTAACGACTTCATATTTAACTCCAAATTCTTCTTCAATAATTGATGTCCATTTGTTATTCTCAAAAACTTCAAGTGCCTCAACAATATTTTTAGCCCCTTTATTTTTAGCCGCCAACATAATAACATCCGAGTTTTCAATAATCGTAATAACAACTTCTCTAACTTTCTCAATTTCATTATCTGATGGTTTTTCAATTTTAGGATTTGTATTATTTTTAGGTTTAGAATCTTTAATTTTCCCCATTTCAACACGTTCTTGTATCTCGTTACGGAGAAAATTACGATTACCATTCAATAACTCCTGAATCTGAGTTTTAGTCAATAAAGTCAAATCAGATTTTTTTCCCATTACTCGAGAAATACCTTTTTTATCTAACGCTTGTTTAACATATTCGTCAACATTTGATTTGTATGCAATACCATCGGGACCACATGAAAAAATATCAATAGATTTATATACTCGTTTCAATTCTTCACGAATATCACTTTTACCTTTTTTTTCAATTTGGTTAATAGCCGCTTGAAAGACCATAGTATCTAGTTTGTCGTCACGATTAGGGTCAAAAGATAATGAAAAAATACGAGCAATTTTATTAGTTGAGTTGGAGGTTAAAGCTCGGGACATTTTTTGAATAGTTGCACCGTCTTGACCCCTATCGTACGCCAAATAAAGTTCATCAATTAATTCTTCTGAGAAAGAACGTTGTGCCATTTTAGACGCTATAATCATAACATTACAATCACAACTTTCAATTATTTCTTGAACTTTGGATTCACACTCAGAATTATTTTTTACTGTTTTACTATTTAATTCTATAACTTTCCAACCACCCAAAGTTTCTTGGATAATATCTTTGATAATTTGAAGATGTTCAATTTTTGTATTATCAGGAAAAAACATCATAGCAACACGACGCTTTGATAATTCACCATTTGTTGAATCAACAAGTCCTTCTACATTAATACAATCAAGATTGTGTTTACCTTTGAACATCCCTTCCAATAATGTAATAAACCAACCCTTACCTTTTTTAGGATTAGCAACAAGTTTAGCCCATGATGGAAGTTCATCATGATTACCATGAAGTTGTTTAGCCTTTTCAACGACAGGTCTCAAGTCCAACTGATAACCCTCAACAGAAGCATAAACTTTATCTCTATTAATGTTCTTCTTAAAAAATTTTAACGTCTTCATAGTCTTTTATTATTTATCAAAGATACTGATAATCTTTTAATCCACCAAATCAAAAGCTTCTTTTTTGTTTACCAAGAGTTCAAAATAAGTTGTGGATATCATCAAATCAATCTCCCATTCAGATGATGCCCTATCAGAATTAGTACCAGTCATTAATATGAGAACATCATTATCTTTAACCAATTTCTTCAAAGCTTCAAATTGTTTTTTCTGATGAGCACCATAGTCCGCTTCATCAACAAAAACTAAACGTTGTGAACCAATGTTATTCAAAAAGGATATACGTTCTTCACGTCCTGAACCATTACATAAAGATAAAAACACCATTACTTGTTTACCTTGATTCACAAAACTTTCAATATCCAATTGGTAGTTTTTATCTGATGAATCGACAATCTCAATTTCTTGAAACTGTTGGAATTCACGAATATTGTTTTTGAAAGAAGTAAAAGATGTAAGAACGTATGATGTAACTACAACAACAGGTATACCACTTTCAATAGCAATCACAGAAGACCAAATTGTTTTACCATAACGAGCTGAAAGTTCTGCAAGAATTCTACGTTTACCATTATCAATTCCTTCCAATACAGTTACAGCATCATCAAATTGAGCGGTTGATAAAGTCACTTCAGGACGAGATTGTTTTTCTTTACGTAAAAAGTCATTAACTTTATCAATAAGAGTTTCACAATTCATGTTGTGAACTTCACCTGAAGTACCTTTACGTCTACCAATTTGTTTACGAACAACATCATCAAATTTAGCGTTTTTATACATTCTATTATATTTGATTGCAGATTCAGTAACATCCCAAATCATTGAAACAACAATCGTCCCATCGTCAAATAAATCTTTACGTACCCCAATAGATTCACGTATACGGTTCAAACACTCTTCAAGTGGGTCTTGTCCAGAAAAAACAAATCTTTCCCCAAATTTAGTTTCGTTTGGATTAGTCTTTTCGTACCAAGCGTAAATGAACATTCTATTTAACTCTGATGGGGAATAAAGTGATTCTTTCATAGTTATACAAAGATAGGGATAAAAAGTGGTATAAAAAAAGAAACCCCGAACAATTTCTCATTCGGGGTCGGACATAGGATACTATCCTATGTGGGGTTTTGGCTAAAACGATGAGATTACTCGTTTAGTTGACCTGTCTTTTGTAGAGATTATACCCGACTAAGGTTTCCTCTCGTATCCACTAATGTTGCCATCAGTATCAAGTCATCACCGATTGTTTACGACAATCACACGTTTCGGTCAAACTTACTCAACTATTACTTGCCTCTATAGAATCTTGCGGACTCTCTAAACCCGTGCCCAGGTACTAGGACTTTCTTAGTCAAAACTGAAGGACTTGGGGTCCTGTCAATTTCCTCGTTGGTATTTCTACCCAAGGAATTAGGTGACTTTCAGTTTAACCGCTCAGAGACTTTTCCTTTTCTGTAGTTTATTTTTTCATAATAAATCAACATAGTGAGTGTGATGAAAGATGAGCTCTGAGGTGGATAGCTTCTCTTTTGAAGAAGTAAATACCACTCACCTTTCTGTAATCCGCCAAGACTACGACTTATCTTGATATCGTTGTCACCACTTGGATACCTGTGATAAATTGGTGACCTAGCCCTACATCCACTTGGCGGCGGAGTCGAACCATTCCCTTTACCTTTTCCTATTGATGTCTCCATCTCAACCCTGACACCTCACGTGGTCAGAATAAATAACTTCTCTCAGCTGTTGCCCATAAGAAATTATTCGTAGGTAATTTGTTTAGTTGTGAGCCACTTTCGTGACACCGAGATATTTGTACCGTTGAGTACTTTCTCCCCTATAGTCCCGTTACCGGGGTTATCTTAATCGACGCTAAACCGCCGAATACAAACCAAACTTCAATTTAAGGGGGTGAAGTTGGCGTTTCAAAGAACGTTTGAGTTTCTCAACTCGTTTGGATTAAAAACATAATTCAATTTTTTCATCCTGTCAATACCCTCAGACAACTTTTTTCATTTTTTATCTTTCGGTGTGAAAATATAAATATGTATTAGTTTACCAAAGGATTAAAAACATAACAACTTTTTTTAAATCGTCAAGTACTATTCGTAATCTTTTTCTAAATGTTGTGGGAAATCTCTTTGGAACATCTTAAGATATGCTCCTGATAATGAATTGGCGGTATCTTCATTTCTTCCCCCAATGTCGGGACCTTTCTCCCATCCAAGTATTTGGTGTTGACATTCGTGAACCCATTCATGAGCCAATGTTCTTAAAACATCAATCAACATTCTACCTTTGGATAATACTTTAATATACTCTTGGTTGGTTCTTGAACCTGTTGTCATATCACCAATTTTATCTCCCAAGAAATAAATTGTGATTGGTGAATGGATTGGTGCTTCCTTATATAAGAACTTAATGAAATCCTTAATTACTTCCAAATCTTTGGAATCCAAGTCAGCATCTTTACAAACAACTTTAATCTTCACAACAATAAATATCTTTAACTTACTTTAATACCTTAGTAAGGTATTCTTTTAAATTCTCACCTAATGGTTCAGGTAGGTCATCAATTGAAAAGTATCCACACTCTGAATGTTCTTCACCATACTCAGCGTTTTCCAAGTCAGGGTGAATAGGTTCTTTAACATCAGCCAAGAATACATACATCATTGAAGATTGTTTTGTTCCTTTACGGTTCATTCTACTCATCACCCCAAGGAATTCTAAATCACCTGTTAACTTCTCGTTTGTTTCTTCATAAAACTCACGATGTGCCGTGTCAATGATTTCTTCACCTGATTCTACTTTACCACCAGGAATACTCCATTCCCCCGAATAAGTTTCAACATTACTCCTTTTACACAAAAGACATTTGTTTCCTGATTTAACGATTACTCCGGCTGATTTCTTCATATCTTATATTTATCACTATATGTATATTTCAATCAATAATAATAAATTTAATTGTAAAGTGGTATCTACACCCGAAAAAATTCGTTTGGGTATGATGGGTCAGAGTTTCAGTAACTTTGATGGGATGCTGTTTGTAATGCCTGAAGATGCAACACAGAGTTTTTGGATGAAAAATTGTGTGATTCCTTTGGATATTGTCTTTATTAAGAAAAATATTGTTAATGATATTTCCCCTAACTGCCCACCATGTGATACAGAAGAATGTGAAACGTATGAAGGTGACGGTGGTTTTGTATTGGAACTGCCTGCCAATACATGCAGGAGTCTTGGTATCAAAATCGGAGACAGGGTTGATTATCAGTAATTTTAGCCATACCTTTGGGTTATGGAAAACAAATTAAAAGTTTATTGGACCAAAACATCAGAACAAATTAAGAAGTTCTTTAGTCACGTTTTTTGGGTTGTATTAGTACTTGGCGGAATTGGCATAGGATTTGGAGTAGGGTTCTACTATAAACAAATCAAGACCGTTGAAATGCCATCTAAGATGGTTGTGGTGGAAAAACAAGACATCATATTGGCGGTTGATGAAAACCAACGTCTAATGTTGATTGATAAAAATACCGGGAACTATACCATCTATGATAATGAGATTGGTAAAACTATCTTCACCCTTTATGCTCGTAATATTTGGGGTCAACACAATCCAAATCAAGCACCACCTGTAAAATAATTATGAAAAATGTAGATTTTAAAACCGCGATATTCCTTTGGTTCTTTGTAATATTTGGAGCTCTTGGAGCGGCAATCTACAGTATTGAAAAAATACAAGAACAAGCTGAAGAACAATATTTGGAGATGTTGGGTGCTGAACCTACATCTCCATTATGTTTGAGGATGTATAACTCAATTGAGAAATACTCTAAATTGTATCGTGTACCTAAATATGTTGCATACAATGTGGCTTATAAGGAAACACATTATCAAGGACCATTTCATTGGTCTTATGACCCATACCAAAAATCATACGCAAACGCTGTGGGTCCAATGCAAATCATTACCAGATATGCTCACCCTTACGCTGGTAGACATGTTAGTGAAAAAGAACTTACAAGAAACATTGAATTGAATGTTATGGTTAGTATGAAGATGTTAAGAGCCCGATATAACACTTACCATAGTTGGGTACTCTCTTGCGGTGGTTATAACACTGGTAGTCCAATAGTTAATGAGTACGCAAGTTATTGCGCATCAAACAAGAACTACAAAAAGAATTGGGTTACTTACTCTCGTTAATCTTTTCCTGAAGTTTACTTACAAATTCGTTTTGTAATTTCTTCAATACATTAATGTATGCTGCTCCACTTCTTTCAGGGTCGTATTTGTATTGTCCACTTGGTGGTCTGTTACTTCTACCAAGATAGTTAATACCTGAAATATTTGTGATACATTTATGTCCTCCTGAATTGGCTTGGATTAAATCCCACGCACTTACACCAAACTTATCAAGGACTTCAAATTCCCTGTCAGTTAAGTTGTTTGTAGGTTTATCCATCAACTTCTCAATCATCTTAAGATATTCATCGCCATTCTCCATTCCACTGAATTTTTCACCATAAAGAGCTTTAAAATCTTTAAATGTAAATCCAACAGACTCTGGTCCTATGGAAACCTCAGATATGTATTTGATAGTTGATAATGGAATCATTCTACTTTTAAGTTGGTCTTCGTGTTTTGCCAACACTTCTTGAGCAATATCTCCCAAGTTAACCCCTTTAAGTTCACGTTCCTTTTTAAATGGATTACACGATGCTTGTAGTAATCCAAGTGGCCAAGCTATTACCAAGAAATCCGCTTCAGGGTTGTTCTTAAATGGCGTGTATCTATCGTATGAACCCGGATTGAACATACTACCTCCTCCATATTGTACAATGATGTTATCAACCACCTTAACGTTTGGTGATGTCTCCATCTGTTTAACATACTCTGATTTATTCTTTTCCAATGTTTGTGTACCTGGTAATCTTCTTTCACCCATTTCTTTCTTAACTTGCATTAAGATTGAATATAAAGATGGTTCAGAATTGATTACCAAATTCTCCATAAAGCCTGGCTTATTCTTAAACGCTAAGATTAGTTTGTTTAAAACCAATCCCATTGCGAATTTGTTTTGTAATAAACTTTTGTCCTTATCAAGTTTGAACATATAGTTCATTACTTGTTCAGGTGTAATATCATACTTTGCATAGTCCGCAGAATCCACAGTTGAAATTAATCTTAAATCTGTTTCAGGGAATATCTCTTTTGGTGATACTACTTGTGATATTGTCTCTACATTTGAACGTGACGATTTAAATGATGTTGAACTAGTATCTCCCGTTCCAACTTGTCTATCATGGTGGTCAGTATGAATAACAAACATTGGTTTACCGTGTGCAAAATCAACAAGAACTGGCATTGTATCACCATTTGCATCAAGTTTTTTAACAGAAAATTCTTTATCACCATATTGAATAATTTCAGAATCAACTACGTTGATACCGTTATCCTCCAAGTATTTTTTCATAGCAATTGCTGTTGTAACACCATCTAAATCTTGGTGAAAGTATATTTTAGCCTTTGGATATCTTTTAGCCAAAGCTTTAATATCACGTAATCCCGATTCTTTTATTAACTTTTTCATTAAACTACTTTTCCTGTTATTGGTCCAAATAATAAACTACTTATGAAATCTTTTGTCATGTCTTCAGCCGAACTTGGACTTGATGTTTGAGTTTCAGCACTTGTTTCAGGGACATCTGTTTCTGGCACATTAGCAAACTCACTTTCCCAATTTTCTTTTGCCTGAGTTGTTTGGGAATATTGATTCATTTTTTCATCAAACTGAGCACCCATTTTAGCCTGTAATTCTTCAGGTCCAACAAAATTAGCAACACCTAACCAATCTAAGAAACCTGCCCAAAATTTAGTTCTTCTCATTAAACTTCTAGTTGCTTTATTACCAAACAATCTTGGTACACCACTCATCTTATAATTTTTAATACCTTTTAATCCTTTAGCCGCATCACCACCAAAATTCCTAAGTAATCTACCATCTTGTTTAACCGCATTTTCAATTTGTTTTAAAACCGTTTCAGTTTCTTTAGCAGTCATTGTTGTTTTAGCCGCTCTTCTAGCAATTGCTGACCCTTTTTGAGCACCACTACCAACTTTTTCAAATATAGAAATAGTATCTTTTAAAGTGTTTTTTAATCCTGCGGATAATTTACCACCAGGTATTTTATCAATCATATTTTTTAACTTTGGTACCCATTGTCTAACTTTTGACAATAAGTTTGCCATCGCACCATTAGATTTTGAAATATCAGAAATGACTTTACCAGCTTCAGCAGTTTTACCAGCTTTAACTAATTTTAATCCTGCATTTACATCCTTAACAATTTTTGAACCTCTACCTGCCATTAAAAATGGTTTAGCAAAAGCGTCACCAACATAAGGTATTGCTGATATCATAGATAACATACCAAAAAATGTATCACCTTGATATAAATAAGATAAACCATTTGCAATGTCTACAAGACCTGTTGGGTCAAATATACCAACCACATCACCAACATAGTTTAACCAATTTGCCTCAGTTATAATACCTTTGGTTTCAGGATAAAATGTTTCACATAACTCATGAAATATTGCCGCGGCTTCATCGGACATTGATTCGTATTTTTCTTGGAACTCAGTTGCTCTTGTTTCTTCCAATCTTACTTTTAAAACAATATCCCTTATTTGATTTTCAATAATAGATTCCATATTACTTTTACTATAAATACCAAGTATTATAAAAAAGAAACCCCCACTATTAAGTGAGGGTTGTAGTTTCTTCAAAATTTATTACTTGTTGTCGTCTACCTTCAACAAATACGTTGACTCGTTTCTTGGCAACCTCTGAATAATTGGGACTGAGTTCTACGCCAATCCATCTGCGGTCTAAGGTTTCTGCGGCGACCAGACTAGTTCCGCTGCCAGCGAAAGGGTCCAAAACGATATCATTCTTATATGTTAAAATCTTAATTGCCTTTGTTGGGATGTCCATTGAGAATGTTGCTTTGGTCATACTTTTGGTATCAGCAAAGTAATGCCATTGACCAAATACCAAATCAATAAACTCACGTTTGTCTTCAGGAGTATACATTGTTTTATTCTTGAACATACCTTCAGTCTTTTCATCAGGAACTTGTTCAGTCCAAGATTCCCATTCAGGTTTTCCTTTTACAGTTTTTACGTGTTTCTTCTTGTAAGCTAATATAACACACTCTTTTGGGTTATAGATGTATGGAGCTGATGGAGACATCCAAGAACCCCATGCGGTTGTTCTACTCCTGTGTGGTGATTCTTCTTCAAGGTCAACAACCCCAAAGAATTTATAACCAATCTTCTTCATGATTTGCCATACCTCACTCACCATGAATATACGACCACCTTTTGCTTGACGGTTGGTTTCATAAGGAATGTTAATTGCAATACGACCATCATCCTTCAACACTCTGAATGCTTCGGTCATCCACTCTTCAGTAAACTTTAAATAATCCTCAACAAACATATCATCATCGTGAACATCATATTCAATTCCAACTCCGTATGGTGGACTGGTTACAATCAGGTCAATACAACCTTCTTCCATAGTTTTCATCACTTCACGACAATCACCGTTTACTACTTTTCCTATAAAATTCTCCATTAAAAATCTTCGTTTGTTATTCTTAAATCATAATCATTAAAGTCTGTAAAGTCCAACTCATCAGCTTCAATTCTTCTTGTTAATGTATCACCTGGCATTTTTCTGTCAGCCAATCTTTTTTTTCTAATAAACAAGTAAATGTCTACATATATAATAAATGAACTTACCCTGTCCTCAGGTTTGATGTGTGATATACCTGCCGGTGTCATAATGAATAAATCATCCCTGTAGAACTGTTCTACTGTTGTTCCGTACAACCATCCATTGAAGTAAACATATTCATAAAACATATTTGATTCAATCATTTTGATTGATTCTTCATCTGTTATAAAGACATAATCTTTACCATCAACCTCACCATCTCTTGGTGGTCTTGTTGTATAAGTCACCGCATATTTGAATCCACGCGATTCAAATCTTTTTCTCAAGTGGTCTTTACCTGAAGCCGCCTTACCAACAAGGATAATCCTTTTATGGTTTTTTATCAGTGTCAACATCTTTCTTGTGTACTTTGCGATATACTTCCTTGAAACATTCAGCACATAATTGTCCCGCACCTTCTACGTAAGTTTTGCGAGAATCAATATGGTCATTAATTGAATGACCAGTCTCACGTCCACAACTCACACACTTTTCTATATTATTAGTTTCCATTTGAATATAAGGTATTATTAGTTATTTCCATTTCATCAGTCATATATTCACTTAATAACTCTTCAGTTGAAATTGTACCGTACTTTTCACTTAATTTGGTAGTATCAACATCGTTGTACATTACATGTAGGGTATCGTCAAGTTCTTTTGCAAGTTCTAATGATTCACAAATAACATTAAGAATACAATATGGATTTGCGTTGGATGCAGGTCTTCTATCTTCAAGATATCCTTTCCATGTCTCACCAACTGACTTAGGAACTCTAATAGACGCTCCTCTATCTGATACACCCCAACTGAATTTATCAATTGATTGTGTCTCATGTTTACCTGTTAATCTTAAGTGATTGTCTGAGCCATAGTTCTCAATATGAACTTTTGCTCTTGACCCAAATACTTTAAAGATTGAATTGAAGTATTCTTCTCTTCCTGTTTCTCTCATTCTTTTGTTTGAGAAGTTACAGTGCATTCCTGAACCATTCCAATCTCCTGTTGTTAAAGGTTTTGGATGTAATTCAATTTGATATCCCTGTTTCTCGGCAATTTTATAAAGGAAGTAACGAGACATCCATAAATCGTCAGCAGCTTGAACTTTACCTTTGGCGAATACTTGGTATTCCCATTGTCCTAAAGCAACCTCAGCATTTGTTCCTTCAATTCCAATCCCATATTCCAAACACATATCTAAATGTTCTTCGGTCAAACTTCTTCCAACCATTTGTCCTCCAACACCACAATAATATGTTCCTTGAGGGTCAATGATACCACCATTATTAAACCCAATAATTGGTTTGTTATGACCTGAACGAATAAAATATTCCTGTTCAAACCCAACCCAAAAATCTTTATCTTCTGCACCCAATTTGGCTCTATCATTTGTTTCATGAACTTTACCGTTTGAATCCATAACCTCACACAATACATAAACGGTACTATACTCAGTGATTAAACTCTTAACATAAGCGTTAACGGGTTTCAAATAACAATCAGACAAATGTCCTTCAGCTTGTTTTGTTGATGAACCATCAAATCCCCACTCAGGGATGTTCTCAAGGTCTTCTTTAGAATTAACCTCAATGATTTTAACTTTGCTTCGTAGATTTGGTTCTGGTTTGTATCCATCTAACCAAACGTATTCTAATTTAACTTTCATAATTATTTATTTACGTAATAATCAGGTGCTAATGTAGACTCTTCAATTACTCCTTCATTAATCAATTCATCCAATATCTCTTTTGTTTCTTTTTCAGTTATCTTCAAAATGTATTTTGAAATATAACTAATGTGTACTGGTTGTCTTAATTTCGTGTTAAGTAATTTTTTAGTCTTGTCATCCATGTTGTTTTATTTTTTTTTAAACTCCAAAATTTCTTTCTTACAAGTTCACCCAAGACATTATCGTTTGGATTTTCTAGAACTTCTTTTTCCGTAAGACACACTTTTTTGTCCTTCATCATTAGATTGTTTTGTCTTTTTATCCGGCATTTCTACAGTAACAACAGACTTATCTTTTTTCCATTCAGACTTGGGAGTGTATACCCAACCTAAGAAAGTTTGTAGTACTAATTTGTGAGCGGCTTGGTCGTGTAATCTTTTGATTTCACCTGTCTTTGAATTTTTGAGTGTTTTCATAGTATAAAATATATGTTTTTAATTTTGTTCAATCAAGGGTGTAGAATTTTTTAAAATAAATTCTTTTATTTCTTGGTCAGAAACACCTTCATTATGTAATTGATACGCTTGATGGGACACTTCATCTGTAAATATACATGTGTCAGAAGCAAAATACTTTTTCAGTGGATAATCTTTATCTATCTCACGTAAAATTAACTCTTTGGAAAAGTACCGTCTATTAAAACCCATTGACCTTCAGTATTTAGTTTAACACTACAAATATACAAAAATTTACATTCATGTGGAGCAATCATTGATAAAAAATTTATAGTTTTTTCATTCTGATAGACATAATAAGTTTCACCTACTATTGGTTCAAATTTAAGGTCAATACTAAAGATAAATTCATTGAGTTTATAATCATCAACCAACTTTTCCATTTCGGATTTTAGTTCACTAAATCTTTTATCAACAAAATTATTGAACTTAGTGACTTGTTTTCTTTTAAAATGGTCTGTGTCTTCAACAATAATAACTGGTGACCCTACGTTACTTGCATAAGGTAGTAAACTGAATTTGGTCTCAGCCTTTTCATAGTGAGATGGTGTACTCATACTGACTGTGTGAAGTAAGATTGTACTTTCCTTTTGAATAAAGGTAATAATGTATGTTCCAACGGTAAGTTCTGTGTTGAGAACGCTTCAAATATTGGATACGCTAAACTTTTTGTGTCTGAATACTCACGAATAACTTCTGTGAATTTTTTGTCGTGACCCTTGTATATTAAATTGAAATCTATTTTAGTATCGTGTTTTTTATTGGATAGTTGTTCAAACTTTCCTTCCCACACATAAACCTCTTTGTTAAACAAATCTTGATATACCACATATGAATTGTTAAGTAATAGATTCTTTTTGTTCTTTCTTAATTTAATTGATGTTGACTGGTAAGATAATTCCCATATTCCTTTACAGATTGTAAAATATTGAAGTAGTTTTTCTTGAGAGTATTCAAGTATTTGTTTAATCTCATCTAACTCAGTAGTTGTAAATTTCTTTCTTGTCTTTTTTGATTTGAGTTCATATAACATAATCTCATCATCAATAGAATTTAATTCCTTGTTAATAAAAACATATTTGTTTGATTTAAGAAAACTTCCAATGGATGCCATGTGAAGCGATATCTCAGTAAAGAACGGATAAATTTCACCTCTTGATAAAGCATCCTCCACTTTCATCAAAAACGAATTTAATACATATTCCTTGTGCTCAAAATCAATTGGGTCTTTTAAAAACCAATCTGAGGGGAGTATAAATTTTATTTGTTTTTTGTTTTCCATAAACTAATAATAAAAAAGGTTTATGGATTATGAATACTAAAGATTAATGAAAGTCGCCATCATAAAAAATGTAGTAAGTTTCACCTTCAAAAGACACATATTCTTCACTTCCATCATAGTTATTCAAAACTGTACCATACCCATCAGCATCAACAACCGCTTGAGCAAAATCATCTTCATTAATAAAATTATTACTTGTTGCCCATTCTCTAAAGTCATTACCACCCAAAAAATTATCATAAAACTCTTTAGCATCATATCTATGTTCAGATATTTTATCTGCAACTATAGAATCTAACTTATACTCATCATACTCACCATCTGGGTCATTTTCAATTTCTTCAATTTCATTATTTGCCTCATCAATCTCATCACCCATTCTGTCATATTCATCACTATAATCTTCATCTTCATCATCTAAACTATCTCTTTCAGACTCTAAATTTGAAACCATTTGTTTTAATTCTACAATTCTGGCTTCTTGACTACGGCTCAATTCTTTATCACTATCATCTAAATAAACTTCAGGATTATTGTAAACATCCTCTTCAAAAAAATCTTTTAAATATACCCTAAAACTATCATCATCAAAATGTTCCATTACAAATGATTCATTATAACCATCATATCCTAAATCATTAATTAAGTCTTTCACATATCGTACAGCCTCTCTTTCAGTATCATCAGAATCACCAACTTTCCATCTACCTTGAAATTCTGTTGTTGTAAATTCTTTTAAAACATAATCACCAATAGGTAACATATTATACACATCCATCTTGGCGTCTAATTCGGTTAACTCATCTTCCAACTCACTTATTTCATCCAACAAATCTCCTCTAACTTCTTCGTCATTATCATATTCCGCTTGAAGTCTGGTAATTTCATTTTCAATTCTTGTAATTTCACTTTTATCTTCAGGTGTTTTCACCTCAATTGTTCCTTCAATCATTAACAAATTAAAAAGAGCGTGAGCACAAGAACCCATATCACCTTGAGATAAATTATCTAAACTCCACTCATCATCTTCTCTTCTTTGATTAGCAGATTCAATTAAACCATTTTCAACTCTTTGTTGTTCTACTCTTGCTAATCTTTTTCTTTCAATCGCAGCTTTTTCTTTATCACCCCAAATTTCAAGTTCCTTAGAATATTTCTCTCTAATATATAAATCAATGTATTGTTTTATACGAGCAAGTTCATTTGTTCCCATAATCCAACCACTGGTGAATTTATCGTCAGGAGCATCAAAATAAGATTCATCACCATCAAACTTTTTCAATAACGCAACTTTGTAGAATCTATCAGATGTTGCTTTTGTTTTATCTAAGATATAAAACAATTTCCCATCCTTCATATAGTTGTTAAAGTGTGTATTGTCAGCACTTGATGCTGTACACCATTTGGTACCAGCACCATAATAACAAGACGCTGTGGTTGTAAGTGGTGCGACAACGGTAAATTGGTCATTTTCAAAAACAATGTCCGCACCTTCAATAGATTTTACCGTTCTTCTTATTCTAGTTTCATATTCTTGGATTGCAGAATATAACTCAGCAAATGTTTTGTATTGATTAATATCTTTGATTTGTAAATTGGGACCGATAGATACAAACTTCTTTAAAGTGTCTTTTATTTTTTCATCTAATAATCCACCAGCAATTGTTGGAGGTAATGCTCTACCTAAGAAAGTCAAAAACTTTGAACCATTTGGAATTTCATTAACCATCTTAATAATGGCATCTAACTTTTCAGGAGAAAACTTTTTCCCGTAAGTTGTTTTGAAGTCTTCTTCTCTTCCCTCTAATAACAAATTAATAAATTTCATTATTCAATTTACTATAAATATTGATAAACTTGTAATATACACACAAACTTAATAAACAGATTGTATTAAACAACTATTTATGTATAATAAACCTTAATAATATAAAACCATGGGATGCGGATGTAAAAACAACGGTATAGTGCAACAACCACCAGCACAGCCACAGGGTCAACCAATTAACAGAACACAGAACCAAAGTCAAACGATTCAACAGTCAATTAAAAAGACGGTTCAAAAGTATTACAATCAAAAAAAATAATACTCTTTAATATGGGAAGTGAAAACTTCCCATTTTTTTTGTATTTATATTACTATGGAAGATAAAATATCAGCCTTAATAGATAAATTTTATGATAATCCGTCTGGTGTTGCCAAAAACTTTGGTGGACCAGAACAATTCATAAAATTTGTTTTAGCAAAAGGTAATCCTGAAGAACATTATTTGGACCCAAAAAATCAATTCTTCTATGATGAAGGATTACAAGATTTATTGATTTGGGAACAATACCAATCCGCACCTAATAAACTTGAGTATCTTAAACGTTTTATTAGTGATTTTTTAGAAAGTGATTTGGTTGTTGAAAATGATAGAATTATTTGGTTAACAGATACAGATGATTTATTGATGGCTTTTGATGATAGGGGAAGAAATTCTACCGCTAAAAGTGCTGCTGAATTAGTTTTTAACGAGGATTACAATGAACATTTTAGTGATGTGTATACTGAGTTTTATGATGATTGTATAAGAACATTAAACGACAAAAATGAAAATTTATTAGCAAATAAAATTGTTTCTGAATTACCACCATTAACTTCAGAGGATATTGAACAAACATCATTTTTAGAAGAGCTTTGGGAGATTGAAGGTCAAAGTGGTTTTTTAAGTATTACTTCCGATAATATTTCAGAATTATTGGGGGACAATGAAACAACCGACTATATTATAACTAATTTTTTTCCTGATTTAAAAAGTGATATGATGAATGCTTACCATAACGCATTTAACACAGCATATGAAGATGAATTATCCAAAAAAGTTTATAGTAATTTAGAAGGGTTTTTTGGTGATTCAGGTAAGATGGTTAATGTAGGTACCAATCGTGCCGGAAATGATATTTGGACTTACGCAATTGATGTAACCAACACATTTGATTATTTATTCAGAGAATTTTTTATGAATTGGAGCAACCATTACAACCCAATTGAATATTATGGTTCTTTCAAGGAAATGTTAAACCAATTATTTGATGATGGTCTTGACAAAATTGACTTTACCATTCCTGATTATCCAGATTCAGATGAAGTTGAAAGTAATTATAACGAATACGTTGAAATTTAATTAACCCTTTATACTATCAAATTAAATTCATAAGTTTTAACCAATATGAATTTAATCAACCCCGATTCTATAGAAGGAATTATTAATCATTTTGCAAATCATTTATTAGAACAAGTTGGTGATAACTTAATTAACGAGAACACCTTCCAAGTATCATATTATTTTCCATCTATTATGCTTGTATCAGGTTCAGTTACATCTGATAATGAATTCTTTAACCTACCAAAACAATTTGAAATGTTTAAAGAAAAATACAAATATGATTTTCCAAGTACGAAATTAAGATTCATTGATAATATCAGATACAACACATCATCATCATACAATCAAAATTGGCACAGGTTCTACAAC
>Ga0209297_1000587_pt1 | contig 22742 bp, 19 predicted proteins | sample S_130805_MF_Meta_FD_187322 | JGI IMG/M metagenome (GOLD analysis project Ga0209297, IMG submission 187322) | Freshwater microbial communities from Lake Simoncouche, Canada to study carbon cycling - S_130805_MF_MetaG (SPAdes) (version 2) | ecosystem: Environmental > Aquatic > Freshwater > Lake ...
AAATTTTGCAACAAAACTTTGGAATGCAACCCGCTTTGCAATGATGAATGGCGCAACGATTGATGGAGCACTTCCAGATGTCACATCACTTAATGGAATTGATAAGTGGATTCTTTCAAGACTTTCAGAGACGATTTCAGAAGTTGATTCACTCCTTGAGTCATACGAATTTGCCCGCGCATGTGATCGCATTTATCACTTTGCTTGGGATGATCTCTGCGATTGGTATCTCGAATTATCGAAGGAAACTTTTGCTTCAGGGGATTCGAAAAATACACAACGAGTACTTGGTCACGTTTTAGATCAACTCTTAAGACTTATGCATCCATTTATGCCATTTATTACAGAAGAGCTGTGGACCACGCTGACCGGGGGAGAATCCCTTGTTATTGCCGATTGGCCACAAGCAAACGCTTCTCATATCGATAAGAACAGCAACAAAATCATTGCAAGTATTCAAGAAGTAATTACTGAAGTACGACGATTTAGAAATGATCAGGGCATTAAAACTTCAGCCAAGATTCCTGGTCGCTTTATCGCGCCAGCAGAATTTGCTCCATATGAAAGTGCAATGCGCTTTGTCCTAAAACTTGAATCTGCAGACTTCGCGCCAAGTGCGCAATTACAGATTGGTTCAGTCAAAGCTGAGTTCGACCTTACTGGAGCCATTGATGTTGTCGCAGAACGTGCTCGCCTGACTAAAGATCTTGCGACTGCTCAAAAGGATCTAGAAACAGCGAATGTAAAACTTAACAACCAAGGATTTATGGCTAAAGCACCTGTAGATGTTGTTGTTGAAATTAAAGAGCGCTTAGCCAAAACAAGTGCTGATATCGAACGAATTACTTCACAACTAAATTCATTGCCGGCTAAATAATTAATGAGCGCAGACGATAACGCCCGCGTAGATGCAATTGAGCAAGCATTGCTTGCACGATGGCCAGAGACTCGCATCTCACCAACGCTAGATCGAATCTCGGCACTCACCGACATGCTTGGTTCGCCGCAACTGACGTATCCAACGATTCATGTGGGTGGAACAAATGGTAAAACCACAACATCTCGCATGATTGATTCGCTCTTATTTGAAATGGGATTACGAACTGGTCGTTTCACAAGCCCGCATCTCGAGAGTTATTTAGAGCGAATTTCTATTAATGGTTCATCCATTGATCCCAAAGCAGCGATCTTCGCCTACAACGACGTCGCGCCATACCTCGAATTAATGGATTCAAAATTTGAAAATCCAATCTCATTTTTTGAAAGTATCACGGCTATGGCTTTTGTTGCATTTGCAGAACACCCAGTTGATATCGCTGTTATCGAAGTAGGCATGGGCGGTCAATGGGATGCAACCAATGTGGTTGATGCTGATGTTTCTGTGCTGATGCCGATTGGCTTAGATCATATGGAATACCTCGGAAATACATTGGCAGAGATTGCGCAAACCAAAGCAGGAATTATCAAAGCTGGTGGTTACATTGTCATGGCAGAACAAAAACCAGAAGCAGCAAAAGAGTTATTGCGAAGAGCTGCAGAAGTAGAAGCTGACATTGCTCGCGAAGGTATTGAATACTCACTCGATGCCCGCGCCATTGCAGTAGGCGGCCAGATGATTTCAATCAACGGCTTAAATGAAAAGTATGATGAAATTTTCTTACCGCTACATGGTCGCCATCAGGCAACGAATGCAGCATCAGCTCTAGTTGCCGTTGAAGCATTTTTTGGAGACCAGGCACTTGATCCGGATGCAGTACGCGCAGGTTTTGCTAATGTGAAATCACCAGGGCGATGCGAAGTTATCCATCGCGACCCAACCATTATTTTAGATGCCGCACACAACCCACATGGAGCACAAGCGCTGGCTCAAACTCTGGCTTCAGAATTTACTTTTGATGACACCATCGGTGTTGTGGGAATTTTTGGAGATAAAGACGCACAAGGAATTCTCGAATCTCTCGAACCTGTTCTTAACTCAATAATCGTGACATCGAGTTCATCTTCTCGAGCGATGCCAGTGAAGGATTTAGAAGACCTCGCTCGAAAAATATTTGGAGCCGACCGAGTCTTTAGTAACGATAATTTAGAGGGCGCCTTAAAGCGAGCAATTGACGATGCCAAACGCCCCCTCAGTGATGACAGCGTTGGAATCGTTGTGACCGGATCTGTGGTCACAGTTGGTGAAGCACGTTCGATCTTGCGTAGATTATTTGCCAAAGAAGATTAGAATTTAACCATGCGCATGTTGGCTTCTTCGGTTCTTATTATGGAATCTTTTGTGATGGGTTTTGCATTATTACTTGCAATGAAAGATCACTCTTCACCAGCGCTAATAATTGGCGGAGTAATCGCAATTTTATGTTTGCTTGCTCCAGGTTTATTGAAGAAAAAAACAGGCTGGATTCTTGGTTGGAGTTTGCAAGTAGCTCTGCTTGCCTACGGCTTCGTCGTCACATCAATGTTTCTAGTGGGGGCTATTTTCTTGGGGTTATGGATTGCGGCTATTCGAGTGGGTAAAAAGGGCGAAGCAGCCCGCGCAGCCCTGCTGGCTGCAGGTCCTCCAAATGCCTAATAGACTGCGCGTGTGAGTTCCGAGAAAACCCTTATCCTGATCAAGCCAGATGGCGTACGCCGTGGTCTTGTTGGAGAAGTTATTTCTAGAGTTGAAGAAAAAGGTTATTCAATTACTGCCCTTCGCATGTTAAATGCTGATCGTGCACTACTTGAAAAACATTATGCAGAGCACAATGGAAAACCTTTTTACGAACCGCTTCTAGAGTTTATGACTTCAGGTCCAATCGTTGCGATGGTTGCCGAAGGAAATCGCGTGATCGAAGGATTTCGTTCACTTGCTGGTGCAACAGATCCAACCGTTGCAGCACCAGGAACAATTCGCGGAGATCTTGCACGCGATCAAGGAACCAAAGTTGTACAGAACATTGTTCACGGATCTGATTCACCTGAATCAGCAGCTCGTGAAATAGCTATTTTCTTTGAAGGGAAATAAATGGGTAACAAAATGTCATTCATCGGCCGCGATATGGCTGTGGATCTAGGAACTGCTAACACTTTGGTATATGTGCGCGGTCGTGGCATTGTTCTCAACGAGCCAAGCGTTGTTGCCGTCAATCAAGACACCGGTGGAATTTTGGCTGTTGGTCTTGAAGCAAAGAAAATGATTGGTCGCACCCCTGGCAACATCGTTGCTATTCGTCCACTTAAAGATGGTGTGATTGCAGATTTTGATACGACAGAGCGCATGTTGCGTTACTTCATTCAAAAGGTTCACCGTCGTCGCTATTTAGCAAAGCCTCGCATCGTCGTGTGCGTTCCATCAGGTATCACTGGTGTAGAACAGCGCGCAGTTAAAGATGCTGGATACGCAGCGGGTGCCCGCAAGGTTTACATCATTGAAGAGCCAATGGCTGCAGCAATCGGCGCGGGTCTTCCAATTCACGAACCAACTGGAAACATGGTCGTAGATATTGGTGGCGGCACAACAGAAGTTGCTGTTATTTCACTCGGCGGAATTGTTACCTCACTTTCAATTCGTGTAGGCGGCGACGAACTCGATCAATCAATTATTAACTGGGTAAAACGCGAATTTTCATTACTACTCGGTGAGCGCACAGCAGAAGAAATCAAGATGGCTATCGGTTCTGCTTATCCGCTTCCAGGTGAAAATGATGCTGAAATTCGCGGTCGCGACCTCGCAACTGGTCTTCCAAAGACAATCGTTGTATCTGCTGCTGAAATTCGTAAAGCCCTAGAAGAACCAGTAAATGCAATCATTAACGCTGTAAAGAGCACCCTAGATAAGTGTCCACCAGAGCTTGCAAGTGATCTTATGGATCGCGGAATTGTTTTAACTGGTGGCGGTGCGCTTCTCAAGGGACTTGATGAACGACTACGTAAAGAAACTGGAATGCCAATTCACGTTGCAGAGCGTCCGCTCGATGCAGTCGTAGAAGGTTCCGGAAAATGTATTGAAGAGTTCGAAGCCCTTGAAAAGGTTTTGATCTCTGAGCCACGTCGATAGGTATTTAGCGCAATGCGTAATGGCGGCGAAGGACGCGCTCGCCTCCTACTCATCATCCTTATCGTTACCTCTTTATTTTTAATTACTTTAGACCTTCGTGGTGTAAAAATATTAGATGGCATTCGTGGTGGTACTCAAAATGTATTGGCACCATTTCAAAAGGCAGGTTCAACTGTCGTGTCACCATTTCGTAACTTCTTAGGCGATGTGACTCATCTAGGCAGAACTCGAGATCAAATCGAAAAGTTGAAGGCAGATAACGCCAAGCTTCGTTCAAAGTTATTGCAACGAAAAAATGCAGATGGAGAACTTACCCAACTTAAATCAGTGCTTAATCTCGCTGGCCAAGCAGGGTACAAGGTGATTGCTGCAAGAGTTATTTCACAGGGCTCGAGTACGAATTTTTCTCAAACCGTCACAATTGATATTGGAACTTCATCTGGTGTTCGCCCAAATATGACAGTGCTCTCTGGTGAAGGATTAGTCGGTGTTGTTAAAGAATCCTATGCAAATTCAGCTTTGGTGATGTTGGCTACAGATCCAGATTTCAAAGTAGGTGTCAGAATTGCAGGATCTCAACAAATTGGAATTCTTTCAGGCGGCGGATCCAAGCGTGCTTCATTACAACTCTTGGATAATCAAAATATTGTAAAAGTTGGTGACGTTTTGTTAGCTCGTGGAAGCACCCGCAATCGACCATTCGTTCCTGGAATACCTGTTGGTGTTATCAGCGCAGTAGATAGCAGCGCAGGTTCTATTGCACAGAGTGCGACTGTAATGCTGTATCCAAACTTTTCAGCACTCGGTGTTGTCAGCGTTGTATTAAGTGCGGGCAAGAACAACCCTGGCGATGCACTTGTACCTGTGGGACCTACGCCATCGCCCGTTCCTACAGTCACAATTTATGCAACGCCATCACCTACGGCGAGCACGAAGTAGTTTCTAAATGCTTTTGCGACAATTTTCTATCTCATCTTTAATTTTTCTTCTTGTATTTTTAATTCAAGAAAGCGTAATTAATCAGCTTCGATTACCAGGTGGCGGATTCTCGCTACCACTTCTTATTGCACTTACCTGGGCCGCTCTGAGTACTCCAACAATTGGCGCACTCACTGGGTTCATCTCTGGTTTCTTCATGGATCTGTCCCAGAATTCAAGTGGCGCAATGGGCCATTGGACGTTAATTATGATTCTGGCTTGTTACGCCGTTGCCTATTTAGGTTTTGGTAATGACAATGTCCGTGGAAATCCGGTCACAAATGTATTTCTTGTATCTTCGGCATCAGTTATTACCCTCGTAGTTTTTGTGATCACAGGACTCTTGCTAGGAGTTTCCGTGGGCAGTTTTACTCGGGTCCTGTTAACACTTCTAGGTAACGGAATCTGGGCGCTGCTAGTAACACCACTTATTCTGCCAATCGTCACAAGACTACATAAGGTTCTATTTGGTAACCAGGCACATATATGAACCAACGTATTCGATTAAGTTTGCTGGTAGTTCAGATATTTGTACTTACTCTGATGATTGCTTTACTTGGACGCCTTTTCTATTTACAGGTTGCTGCTGCGCCAAGGTACAAAGATGCAGCCCTAAGCATTCAAAGTCGAGATGTTATAAATCCTGCGATTCGAGGATTAATCGTTGATTCTTCCGGTGTTCCACTTGCTCTGAATCGAGTAGGTCTTGCAATTACGGTTGATCGCATCGTCTTAGATAAGCAGAGCGATAAGGGCGCAATTGTTCTTGCGAGCGTTTCAAATCTTCTTGGGTTGGCCTACGCCGATGTTTATCGTGCGACTCGTTTGTGTGGAGAGTTACCAAAAAATGATAAAGCTGGCTGTTGGACTGGCTCTCGGTATCAGCCAATACCGATTACAAAAGAAGCCGATCCAGAAATTGCACTTCAAATTGTTGAACGAACTAATGAATATCCAGGTATAGGCGCAACACCAGTAGCGATTCGAAACTATCCGGGTTATGCGGGCGTTAATGCTGCACACGAGTTGGGTTACGTAGGCCCAGTTACAGAAGAAGATTTATCTGGCAAAAATGGTCGTTCTTATTATCGAAGTGAAACGATTGGCAAAACTGGACTCGAGTACCAATACGACTCATATTTACGCGGAACTCCGGGTATACGAACTGTCATTGTCGATCGCAAAGAATCCATCACTCGTGAGAGTCAAAATACGCAACCAATTGGTGGAAATCACTTAGTAACGAGTTTGGACGTTCGCTTGCAATCTAGTGTTGAAGTTGCACTGTCAGATGCTGTCAGACGCGCACGTGCAAGTGGACATCCTGCTGATTCCGGCGCAGCAATTGTGATGGATGTTCGTAACGGGCAAATTTTGGCAATGGCTTCATATCCAACTTATGATCCAAATGCCTGGGAAAAAGGATTATCCGTAGCAGATGCACGTGCACTCTTTAGCGAAAAAAATGGAGTACCTGCTCTATCTAGACCATTGCAAGGTTTGTTTGCACCAGCATCAACATTTAAATCAGTATCCGTTGTTGCGGCAGCAAATGCAGGTTATAACCTCAACGCTACGTATAACTGTCCTGCAGAAACTCAAATTGGTAACCGTGCATTCCAAAACTTTGATAGCAAGCCACTTGGTCGCGTATCGCTTAAAAAAGGCATTGCGGTTTCATGCGACACGTTGTGGTACCAAATTGCCTATGACGAATGGGTTCGAGATGGCGGTCTAAGGCCAAAATCTGATCCAAATGATTATTTCTTCAAAGCTGCGCAAGGCTTTCAAGTTGATAAAAAGACAGAGATTGATATGCCTTCCGAGCTTTCTGGTCGCTTGGCCAATCGCGAATGGCGCAAAGATTGGTATACGGAAAATAAGGACTTTTACTGCAACTACAAGGATCGTGCAGCAAAGAACCAACTCACGCCATTTCTCGTGGAGTTGGCACGTGAAAATTGCCTAGATGGTGACAAAATTCGAGCCGGCGATGCTGTTAACTTTTCAATCGGGCAAGGTGACACCGTAATTACTCCACTTAAGTTAACGCAGATGTATGCCGCCATAGCAAATGGTGGAAAAATTATGCGTCCAAGTGTTGCTAAGGCTGTTGTTTCAACTGATGGAAAAGTGATTAAGAAAATTGGTGCTAAGCAACTAGGTACCTTGCCTGCAACCCAGGCAACTTTAAATTTCTTACAAGGTGCACTTCGTGAAGTTGTTACCGCTGGAACTGGTACAGGTGCTTTTGCGGGATTTCCTATAGCTATCAGTGGAAAAACAGGTACCGCGCAAGTTTTTGGTAAAAACGCAAATGGAACATTAAAGGCAGACACATCTTGGTTTGCATCCTATGGACCAACACAAAATCCTCGTTACGCCGTCGTGATGATGGTGAGTCAAGGTGGTTTTGGTGCGTCCGTAAGTGGTGTTGGTGTTCGTAAAATTTATGAAACTTTATTTGGTGTCACTGGATCTAAAGTTGATCCCACAAAGGCTATATTTCCAGATGGGAAACCACCAGTTAAAATTCCAAAGATTTCTCCTGCTACGAAGGTGAAGGTGACAAAGTGAGTTCACTTTCCTCTCGCAGCATTTATCGACGCAGATCACGCGAATCTATATTTACCGGGTTTGATCCAATTCTGACTGGCGCAGTCGCCGCACTGCTTGTTATAGGCACTTTGCTTGTATACGCAGCAACGCGTGATTGGTATGCGGCAAATAACTTAGATCCTGAGTATTACCTCAAGCGCCATGTCATTAATATTTTAATTGGCGTATTACTGGCATGGGGCACAACAATTATTGATTATCGATTGTTACGTGCCTACACACCAATTGTGTGGGGATTAGGAGTGCTGGGATTAATAATTGTGTTGATTCCTACTTTGGGTGCCGAGGTTAATGGCGCAAAAGCCTGGATTGCTTTACCGGGTGGATTTCAAATTCAACCTGCCGAATTAGCAAAAATTTCGATCATTGTTGGAATGTCCATGATTCTTTCTGAGCGCTCACATGACAGTGATCTGCCCACTTCGCGAGATGTTTTACAGGCCCTGGTTGTTGCCGGGATTCCGGTTCTCTTAATTTTATTTCAGCCAGATATGGGAACTGTTTTTATTATTAGCGCAGCTGTTGTAACAATTATTGCAATATCTGGCGCATCTTCTCGCTGGGTAGTTGCCTTACTTTTGATCGCAATTTTGGGAGCTTTTGGGGCCACTAAAACCGGAGTTATCAATTCATATCAGGTAAAGCGTCTTCAATCATTTGTTAATCCAAATGCAGACACACAAGGAAGTGGTTATCAACTTCGCCAAGCACGTATCACCGTTGGCTCCGGCGGTCTTCTAGGAACAGGCTTGTTTAATGGTCCCCAAACAAATGGTCGTTTTGTTCCTGAACAGCAGACTGACTTTATTTTCACCGTGGCAGGTGAAGAACTCGGTTTTCTTGGTAGTGCAGGAATAGTGCTTCTGTACTTGATTATTTTGATGAGAGCTTTTGCAATTGCTCGAAGAACTGATGACCCATATGGAAGGCTCGTTGCTACAGGCGTAACGGCTTGGTTTGCATTTCAAATTTTTGAAAATATAGGAATGACACTTGGATTAATGCCTATGACAGGTGTTCCTTTGCCATTTCTTTCTTATGGCGGATCAAGCATGTTTGCAACGCTGATCGGTTTTGGTTTATTACAAAATGTGCATGCGCGTCATCGCTAGTAGACATCTATTTACGCTCATTTTGCGCCTTACTTGGGATTAAACCCATCATCTGCCATACTTACACCACAGTTCAGCGCGGCTCGCGAGCACTTCGCGATACACGCCAAGCGCGAACTCACAGAAGATTTGCTTGACGAGTTAGTTCTTTTCGAAGTTCGAACGATTTCAAGCCAGAGCGCGTTTTATTAAACGCATAGAGGATTTGGTGCCATGGCTATTGAGCCAAAATCGCCGCGCAAACGTGCGGCAAAGAAAGCAAGTTCCAAGAAAACTGATGTAGTCGAAACTACCGACGCACCAGAAACAAAGAGTGCGACAAAGAAAAAGTCCGCATCCATTCCAGTTCCGATGTTTCAAGCGGCTCCAGTTGCAGAAAAAGCTGCACGCCCGGTAAAGAAGGCTGCTCCTGAACCTGTCGCAGAAGAATCAGGTGATGATGATTCACGCGCAGGCAGAAATCGCCGTCGCCGTCGCGGGGGACGTGGTCGCAGAAAAGGCGGTGCTGATTCTGCAGATGCACAAAATGAGAATTCAACTCCACAAGAAGATGAAGATTCTGAAGAATCAACTACACATCGCCGTCGCCGTCGCCGTCGTGCTGCAGGAGATGGTGTTGTTGCAGGTGAAACTGTTGAAGAAGATGGCGTAAAAACTGTCGTTAAGGTGCGAGAAGTTCGTGAGCGCACTCCACGAGTTGATGCTCGTAGAGGTCGTCGCGATCGCGCAGAACGTCCAGAGCGACGTGAATATCGCGAGCCTTATCGTCGTCGCGGGACAATCATTACAGATTCCGAATTTTTAGCCCGCCGCGAAAATGTTGATCGCGAAATGGTTGTACGTCAGATTGATGACCGAATTCAAATTGCAGTAATTGAAGACAAAGTAATGGTCGAGCATTACGTAAACCGAAATAGCAATGTTTCCTACGTCGGAAACGTTTATCTTGGTCGCGTTCAAAACGTATTGCCTTCCATGGAAGCTGCTTTCGTAGATATCGGCAAGGGCAGAAATGCTGTGCTCTATGCAGGAGAAGTAAATTGGGACGCAGCAGGCATTTCTGAATCTGAACCACGCAAAATTGAAATGGTTTTAAAAACTGGTCAACCAGTACTTGTCCAAGTAACCAAAGATCCAATCGGACAAAAGGGTGCTCGTCTAACTAGCCAAATTTCTCTTCCTGGTCGTTATGTTGTTTATGTTCCTGGCGGAGGAATGAGTGGCATTAGTCGCAGCCTTCCAGAACAAGAACGTACTCGTCTGAAAGCAATTCTTAAAGATTTAATTCCTGAAGGCGCTGGCGTCATTGTTCGTACAGCAGCAGAAGGTGCGTCAGAAGAAGAGATTACAAATGACGTCGCACGTTTGAAATCTCAGTGGGACGATATTTATGCTAAATCTGAGAATCCAAACTTCCACGCTCCAGCGGCTCTCTATTCTGAGCCTGACCTTGCTATTCGAGTTATTCGAGACATCTTCAATGAAGATTTCCGCAAGCTCACTGTTCAGGGAAGCCAGGCCTTTGATGAGATTAATAATTACCTTGGATTTATCGCACCTGAGTTGGTTTCTAAATTAGAAAAATACACAGGCACTGGTGACTTGTTTGCCGAATATCGCGTCGAAGAACAATTAGCAAAGGCATTTGATCGCAAGGTGTATCTACCTTCAGGTGGTTCCCTCGTTATCGATCGAACTGAAGCCATGATTGTTATTGACGTGAACACCGGTAAATTCATCGGTAAGGGCGGAAACCTAGAAGAAACTGTTACGAAAAATAACCTAGAAGCAGCAGAAGAAATCGCTCGACAACTTCGCCTTCGTGACTTAGGTGGAATTGTTGTAATTGACTTCATCGACATGATTCTCGAATCAAACCGTGAATCAGTTCTACGTAGATTAGTTGAATGCTTAGGTCGGGATAGAACCAAACACCAGGTCGCAGAAGTAACATCTCTCGGTCTAGTTCAGATGACTCGAAAGCGCGTTGGACAAGGACTTATCGAAGCGTTCTCTACAACATGTGATTCTTGCTCTGGTCGAGGAATTCATATTCATACAGAACCTGTGAAGATGAAGGCTCCTATGCCACAAGTTAATTCACAATCTGCAATTCATGAAGATGTTGAAGAAGAATCAGCAACAGGACATGAATTCATAGAAGTTCAAAATGATGATTCATCAAATGAGCCAGAAGTGAAGAAGGGCTTAAAAGTAGGCGGCCGTAAACGCCGTCGTGCTGTAAGTACCGGAGTTGTCACTCCCGGCTCAGGAGAATGAGCATAAATCCTGACTCAGTTTGACCCATGGGCACGGTTCTCCGTACCCTTAGCGCCTGCCGGAATTACACATAGTGTGAATCTGGCCTTACGAAGTGGAGTAGTACGTGTACGCAATCGTGAAAGCTGGCGGACGCCAGGAGAAAGTCACTGTTGGAGAGACGATTGTTATCGATCACATTGATAGCAAGAGTGGTGCAACAGTTTCATTTCCTGCTGTTCTAGTTGTCGATGGCGCAACTGTTACTTCAGATCCAAAGGCGCTCTCATCTGTCAAAGTAACTGGTGAAGTTATTGATGACGTAAAGGGTCCAAAGATCGATATCTTGCGTTACAAGAACAAGACCGGTTACCGCCGTCGTCAAGGTTTCCGTGCGCAACATACTCGCGTAAAAATTACAGCAATTAGTATCTAACCGATCGTCTATAGGAGTTGAGCAATGGCAAGTAAAAAGGGTGTCTCCTCGACACGAAACGGTCGCGATTCAAATGCGCAGTACCTCGGTATTAAGCGCTTCGGTGGTCAGATTGTTAACTCCGGCGAAATTCTTGTTCGCCAACGCGGAACAAAGTTTCACCCAGGTGCAAACGTTGGTCGTGGCAAAGATGACACTCTCTTCGCTCTAGCAGCAGGAGCAGTTGAATTCGGTCGCGCTCGTGGACGCGATGTAGTGAATGTGGTTCCAGTAGCTTAATTTTCGGTTCTTATGAAAGAGCGAGCCGCGTTCAAGTGCGGCTCGCTTTTTTATTTCACAAGGAAACTTTTAATGCATAACGGAAGAGGTGAACGTAGATGGCAACTTTTGTTGATCGCGTAACTCTCTATGCCATAGCTGGAAAAGGTGGCGATGGGTGCGTCTCTGTTAAACGTGAAAAATTCAAACCACTTGGCGGCCCAGATGGTGGAAATGGCGGACGTGGTGGAGATGTAATTTTGGTTGTAGATCCAAACGTCACAACCCTGTTGGATTTTCATCATTCACCACATCGCAAAGCTACATCTGGTCATCAAGGTTACGGTGATCGCAAAGATGGAGTATTCGGTGAAGATTTAATTCTTGGTGTTCCAAATGGCACTGTCATCTATGACACTCAAGGAGTACTTCTTGCTGACCTTGTTGGCATTGGTACAACTTTTATTGCAGCCCAAGGTGGCCATGGTGGTTTAGGAAATTTAGCTCTTTCATCATCAAAGCGCAGAGCACCTGGTTTTGCTCTGCTCGGTGAACCAGGTGAAGAGCGCACGTTACAGCTCGAACTTAAATCTGTTGCTGATATTGCATTAGTTGGTTTCCCAAGTGCCGGAAAATCTTCACTCATCGCAGCTATTTCAGCAGCGCGACCAAAGATTGCTGATTATCCATTTACAACACTCATACCAAATCTTGGCGTGGTCCAAGCAGGAGATACACGTTTTACAGTTGCAGATGTTCCTGGTCTAATTCCTGGTGCAAGCCAAGGAAAAGGTTTGGGTCTCGAATTTTTACGTCACGTAGAACGTTGCGTTGCACTTGTTCACGTATTGGATTGCGGAACCCTTGAAACTGATCGAAATCCAATTGTTGACCTTGAAGTTATCGAAAATGAATTAGCCATCTATGGTGGCCTTGAAGATAGAACACGCATTGTTGCGCTAAATAAAATTGATTTACCTGATGGCAAAGCTATGTCAGATATGGTTGCACAAACACTTCGCGATAAAGGCTATGACGTTTATCCAGTCTCAGCTGCCTCTCGTGAAGGACTAACAGAGTTGACGTATGCAATGGCTCGTCTGATTCAGAAAGCTCGACTCGAAGCAAAAACCGAAGAGCGCACAAGAATTATTCTGCGACCAACTCCAGTAGATGATTCTGGCTTTACGGTTAAAGCTAATGCTGATGGCTCCTTTACTGTGCGTGGCAACAAAGTTGTTCGTTGGGTTCGTCAAACTAACTTTAAGAACGCCGAAGCTATTGGATATCTCGCTGATCGCCTTGCACAGTTAGGAGTTGAAAAAGAGTTGTACAAGCAAGGCGCAGTTGCAGGAAGTGAAGTTCGAATTGGTTCGGGAGAAAATGAAGTTGTCTTTGACTGGGAGCCAACGATCGAAGCAGGAGCTGAGCAATTGGCTGGACACTTGCATCGACGCGGAGAAGATTCACGCCTTGATTCAACCTGGAAACCAGAGCGCGAAATCAATGTTCTCAGTGATGATGAAATTGCAAGCCAATGGGAATACAACGTGAGTGACCCCCATTCGCCTAAACTTGTCGAAGTGGACGAAGAGGGTGAGCAATGAATCGCGATGCAGTAACAAAGGCTAAACGCGTTGTCATAAAGATTGGTTCATCATCTCTTACTGGCGCAGCAGGTTCTGCTCTAGATGATTCATCTGTTGAAAAAATTGTTAGCGTCGTAGGGCAGTTAAAATCTCGAGGCGCCGAAGTTCTTGTTGTTTCATCCGGTGCTATTGCTGCCGGTTTAGCTCCACTTGGATTAACAACTCGTCCAAAAGATCTTGCAACACAACAAGCCGCTGCATCAGTCGGACAAGGTTTATTAATTGCCAGATACACAGAGCACTTAGCTCGCCATAAAATCACAGCATCTCAAGTTCTTCTTACAACCGAAGACATTGTTCGCCGCTCGCATTATCAGAATGCACAAAGAACTCTGACAAAACTGATTTCACTTGGTGTTGTTCCAATCATTAATGAAAATGACTCAGTAGGTACGCAAGAAATTCGTTTTGGAGACAATGACCGACTTGCCGCTCTTGTGGCGCTACTCGTCAACGCAGATCTTCTTGTTTTGGTTTCAGATATTGATGCGCTCTATGACGCTCCGCCAACTCAAGCTGGCGCAAAGCCAATTCACGAAGTGATGAAAATTTCCGATATTGATTCATTAACTTTAGGTGGCGCGGGATCTGCCGGTGTTGGCAGTGGTGGAATGGTGACAAAAGTTGAAGCGGCTCGAATTTCTACAAGTGCCGGAATTGCAATGCTTTTGACATCCCTTAAAGAATCAAAGGAAACTCTTGCCGGAAGTTCACTTGGAACTTTATTTCACGCCCAAGCGAATAAATCTAATTCACGTATGTTGTGGCTAGCTCATGCATCAACGCCACAAGGTCGACTTATTCTCGATGCCGGAGCAGTGACTGCAATTTTAGAACGTGGAGTTTCATTGTTACCTGCCGGAGTTACAGCAGTTCAGGGAGAGTTTATTTCTGGCGATGCAGTCGAATTGGTTAGTGCAGATGGCAAAGTGATTGCGCGAGGACTAGTTGCATTCGACAGCGAAGAAATACCTGCAATGTTGGGACGCTCAACAAAGGAACTTGCTCAAAGCCTTGGACCAGAATACGAACGCGAGCTCGTGCATCGCGATGATTTAGTTCTGCTCTGAAATTTCCTTCAATACTGCTGCAGTTAGCTCTTCGAAGTTTCCATTATCAGTAGGTTCATCACTTAGTTTAACAATGACAACTTGATAATTTGGATCCGTATAAACGTACTGCCCATGTAAACCGAGCAACATTGTTGTGCCAGGGAATGGATGCCATACCTGTGCGCTATATCCCCAGTTGTGATCCAATGTTGTCACCGGATTAGTAAGTCTTTTCATCCACATTGGCGAGATAATCTCTTTGCTATTTATTTTTATGCCCGCTGGGTTAAGAAGCATCTGACCTACGCGCGCGTAATCTCTTGCCGCAGCATTGAAACAGCAGAAGGTTTTTTCTTGTCCACCAACGTGATCAACATTCCAAAATGCGTCATATTCCGCACCAATTGGTTTCCAGACATTTTCAGAGAAGTAATCCGCGACTTTCATGCCAGTTAATTTATGAATAACCATTCCCAATAATTGAGTATCCACGCTTCGATACTCTGGGTGAGTTCCTGGTTCTTGTGCCATTTTGCGATTATTTTTTAAGAACCAATTTAAATCAGTCGATGCGTACATCTGCGCAATTGCTACACCCCAGCCCGATGGGCCAGTTGGATAGTTATCGCTCACACCAATTCCACTCTGCATATCTAGTAAATTCTGAATTGAGACTTTGTCAAAGCTAGTACCACTCTTGAATTCAGGAAGAATACTTACAAAAGTATCACTCTCTTTTAACTTACCTGCGGTGATGAGTTGTCCGATCATTATTGAAGTCATAGTTTTTGCCGCAGAATAAGAGGGAAGTCGAGATTCTTTAGACTTTCCATTTAAGTATTTTTCGAAGGTTATTTCACCGTTTCGGAGAATGATAAAAGCATTTGTATTTGTTTTAGATAGGAACTCATCAAATGAAATCTTTTCACCGTCCCACGTGACAACAGTGGGAGTTTCTGAATTCGCAACACTCCAAGCCATGGATGGATTAGCTTGTGATTTAATCCAATGCCCGGGCATTAAGTCAGGAGTCTTTGAAGCCGGAGCTAAGCCTAATTTGATTGCAGCTATCGGCTCTGGATATCTAATGGCTTTGGTTAAGCCGAAGAGCGCAAGATAGAAAACGACAAGACCGATGAGAACGTTTCGCAGAACTCGAATTAATTTAGACACGGCCTAAGGGTAACTCCCGTTAGGCTTAGCACTATGGACGCCACAGCAATAGTTTCTGAGTTAGCACTTAAAGCACGTGCTGCTTCGCGTTCGCTTTCAACTGCAACAGGGGAGCAGCGATCACGCGCACTTCTTGGTATTGCAGATGAAATTGATAGATCTTCAGATTTCATTCTTGCTGCCAACGCACAAGATATGGCACGCGCACAGTCAGAGAAGATGCATCCACAAACTCAGGATCGACTATTGCTAACAGCGGAGCGAATAAAAGGGATTTCCTCCGGAGTGCGCCAAGTTGCCGAACTAGAAAATCCTTTAGGCAAAGTAATTCGTGAAAAGGATTTACCAAATGGTTTGCACCTCGAACAACGCACTGTTCCATTTGGTGTTGTCGGCATGGTCTATGAAGCACGTCCAAATGTCAGTGTGGACGCTGCGGTAATCCTCCTCGCTTCTGGCAATGCTGCTCTCTTGCGTGGCTCGTCATCTGCGGCTTCTAGCAACGCTGCACTTCTGAAAGTAATGCGTGATGCACTTGCAAAAACATCTATTTCTCCTGAAGTTATTCAATTAGTACCTTCAGATGATCGTGCAACTGTTAAAGCGTTATTGCATGCGCGTGGCCTTGTTGATTTAGTTATCCCTCGGGGCAGTGCATCGCTAATTAGAATGGTTGTTGATGAGGCTACGGTTCCAACGATTGAAACTGGCGCCGGCGTATGTCATGTCTATGTAGATGAATTTGCAGACCTATCAATTGCGCTGCCAATCCTTATCAACTCAAAGACTCATCGCCCAAGTGTGTGCAATGCTGCAGAAACACTTTTAGTCCATAGCAAAGTTGCAGAAGAATTTATGCCTGTCGCACTTAAGGCTCTTAAAGATGCAGGCGTGATTCTTCATTGTGATGAAAAAACATTAGCTATTGCTAAGAAAAATAATATAGAAGCAACTCTGGCTACCGATGAAAATTGGTGCACTGAATACGGAGTGCTCGAAATGAACGTTGGAATTGTTTCTAGCATTGATGAAGCAATTGATCACATCGCAAAATTTGGAACAAAACACACTGAAGCGATCGTGACGCAATCACGTGAAGTATCTGACAGATTTATTGCGCACTCAGATTGCGCAGCCATCATGGTTAATACATCTACGCGATTCACAGATGGTGAACAGATGGGCTTCGGAGCAGAAATTGGTATCTCAAATCAGAAATTGCACGCCCGCGGCCCAATGGGCTTGGAAGCAATGACCACAACTACCTGGGTCGTAACCGGCACTGGGCAAATTCGCAGTTAAGCCCACCTCTAATTAGACTGCACACATGAGTTCACTTTCCCGTGATGACGTTGCCAACTTGGCTCGCTTGGCTCGAATCGAGATGACGGATCAAGAACTCGAAAATCTCACAACAGAGTTTGCTGTAATTCTTAACGCCGTAGCGCGAGTGCAGGAAGTTGCAACAACTGATGTGCCTGCAACATCTCATCCACTCCCACTTAAAAACATTTTTAGAAGTGATGTAGTAATTCCAAGTTTGACTCCTGAAGAAGCACTTTCTGGAGCACCCGCCAGTGAAGAACAACGTTTCCGCGTTCCTCAAATTCTTGGTGAAGAAGCATGATCAAGAATTCAGCAGCAGAAATGTCTGCAGCGCTTTCAAGCGGAGCCACTACTTCTGTGGCGCTCACGCAAGCGCACCTTGATCGAATTTCAGAAGTTGATGGCAAAGTCCATGCTTTTCTATACGTTGATACTCAAGGCGCACTTGAACAAGCAAAAAAAATTGATGATGCACGCGCTCGTGGTGAAAAGTTAGGCCCACTTGCAGGAGTTCCACTTGCACTCAAAGATGTTCTTGTACAAAAAGATGTGCCAACCACGTGCGGATCAAAAATTCTTGAAGGATGGCGCCCACCTTATGACTCAACGGTGGTCACTAATTTAAAAAGCGCTGGCGTTGTAATTCTCGGAAAAACAAATATGGATGAATTCGCAATGGGTTCTTCTACTGAAAATTCTGCATACGGTCCAACTCATAATCCTTGGGATCTCACTCGTATTCCTGGTGGATCAGGTGGTGGATCTTCGGCAGCTCTTGCAGCATTCGAAGCTCCGCTTGCAATCGGAACTGACACTGGCGGTTCAATTCGCCAACCTGCCGCCGTAACAGGAACTGTCGGTGTTAAACCAACATACGGCGGAGTTTCACGTTACGGACTCGTTGCATTTTCTTCGTCCCTTGATCAAGCGGGTCCATGCGCCAGAACCGTTTTAGATACTGCTTTGTTGCATGAAGTAATTGCAGGACATGATCCAAAAGATTCAACGAGTATTAATGCACCAGTTCCACAAGTAGTTGCGGCGGCAAAGAGCGGTGACGTCAAGGGAATGAAAATAGGAGTTGTTAAAGAACTCAATGGTGATGGCTACCAGGCTGGAGTTCGTCAACGCTTTGAAGAATCACTCGAATTACTAGCAAAAGCTGGTGCAGAAATTGTTGAAGTATCTGCACCAAACTTTGAATACGCATTAGCTGCTTATTACTTAATTGCACCTTCAGAGTGCTCATCTAACTTGGCCCGTTTTGACGCAATGCGCTACGGATTACGTGTGGGCGATACAGATGGTGCATCTGCCGAATCAGTTATGAATATGACTCGCGAAGTTGGTTTTGGTCGCGAAGTTAAACGCCGTATTTTGCTCGGAACATATGCGCTTTCTTCAGGTTATTACGATGCCTATTATGGAAGTGCTCAGAAAGTCCGAACACTTATTACACAAGATTTCAATAAGGCTTTTGAAAAATGCGATGTAATGGTTTCGCCAACATGTCCGACAACTGCATTTAAAATCGGTGAGAAAGCTGATGATCCGCTTGCTATGTACCTCAACGACATTGCAACTATTCCTGTAAATATGGCAGGAATCGGTGGCATGAGTTTGCCAAGTGGTGTTGCACCCGAAGATGGATTGCCAGTTGGATTCCAGATCATGTCACCGGTGATGCAAGACCAAAGAATGTATTCAGTTGGTGCAGCCCTTGAAGCAGCGCTTCTGAGCAAATGGGGAGCACCATTGCTGTCAAAAGCTCCTGTATTAGGTGGTGTCGCATGAGCGCGTTGACCTATGAAGATGTCATCTCAAAGTACGAACCAGTATTAGGACTAGAAGTTCACGTCGAGTTAAATACCAACTCCAAAATGTTTTGTGGTTGCAGCACAATTTTCGGTGCCGAACCAAACACACAAACATGCCCAGTCTGCCTAGCAATGCCAGGAGCGCTTCCAGTTGTTAATGAGAAAGCAATCGAATCCACAATTTTGATCGGCTTAGCTCTAAATTGCTCGATTGCTCCATTTAGTCGATTTGCACGCAAAAATTACTTCTATCCAGATATGCCCAAGAATTTTCAGATTTCGCAGTACGACGAACCTATTTGCGTCAATGGATATGTTGATGTTGAAATCGAAACTGATGAAGGTCCACAGAGTTTTAGAATTGAAATCGAACGTGTTCACATGGAAGAAGACACAGGAAAATCACTTCACGTCGGCGGTTCAACTGGCCGAATCCATGGCGCTGATTATTCGCTCCTAGATTACAACCGAGCCGGTATTCCACTCGTTGAAATTGTTACCAAAATTGTTCCAGGAACAGGAAAATACGCACCAGAAGTTGCGAAAGCCTATGTGGCAGAACTCCGAGATATTTTGCGAGCACTTGGTGTTAGCGATGTAAAAATGGAGCAGGGATCACTTCGATGCGACGCTAACGTCTCACTGCGATTAATTGGATCTGAAGTTTTAGGCACACGAAGTGAAACAAAAAACGTTAACTCACTTCGCTCAGTTGAGCGCGCAATTCGTGGAGAAATGATTCGCCACGCGGAACGACTAAATAAGGGCGAAAAAGTTGTTCAAGAAACACGTCACTTTCAAGAAGATACTGGATTGACACGTTCAGGTCGATCTAAGGAACAAGCTGAGGATTATCGCTATTTCCCAGAACCAGATTTAGTTCCAGTTGTACCGGATGCACAATGGATTGAAAAGCTACGTGCCGGATTACCAGAGCGACCATCACTTCGCCGTAAACGTTTACAAGAACAATGGTCAGTGCCAGATAAAGAGATGGCGGCAATGATTAATGCAGACGTTCTTAACATTGTTGAAGAAACTGTTCTATTAGGTGCTGATCCAACAAAAGCACGTTCATGGTGGCTCGGTGAAATTTCTCGTCTCGCAAATGAAAAAGATGTTGCTATTACAGCGTTAGCGATAACGGCCAAAGATGTTGCAGAGATTGTTTCACTAGTTGCACAAGGCGAACTGACAGATAAGTTGGCCAGACAAGTTGTTGAAGGCGTGATTGCCGGAGAAGGAACTCCCGCACAAGTTATTTCTGCTCGCGGAATTAAAGTGGTTAATGATGATTCAGCACTGATGGCAGCCATTGAGAGCGCGTGTGCTGCTCAACCTGAGACTGCGCAAAAGGTTCGCGATGGACATTTACCTGCAGCAGGAGCGCTCATCGGTATTGTTATGAAAGAAACCAAGGGTCAAGCAGATGCTGCTCGAGTTCGTGAATTACTACTTGGCCACCTTGGTCAAAGTGGCAACTAAATACTTTACGATGTAGCCATGGCAAACATGAAGCCCAGGTCTGGTCTAGTTACAGATGGATTAGAACGCGCACCAGCACGTGGAATGTTACGTGCAGTTGGTATGGGCGATGATGACTGGGTTAAACCACAAATTGGTATTGCATCTTCATGGAATGAAATTACTCCATGCAATCTTTCATTAGATCGTTTAGCAAAGGCTTCACGCCAAGGTGTAATCGATGCGGGTGGATTTCCGATGCAATTCGGAACCATTTCGGTTTCTGATGGAATTTCAATGGGCCACGAAGGAATGCACTTCTCACTCGTTTCACGTGAAGTAATCGCGGATTCAGTTGAAACAGTTATGCAAGCAGAACGACTTGATGGAATGGTTACTTTTGCTGGTTGCGATAAGTCACTACCAGGAATGATGATGGCTGCAGCACGTATAGATGTTGCCAGCGTCTTTGTTTATGCAGGTTCAACTCTTCCTGGCCAAGTAGATGGTAAAGATGTCACGATTATTGATGCATTCGAAGCTGTTGGTGCATGCGCGCGTGGGTTGATTACTCAGGAACGTGTAGACCAAATAGAACGTGCGATTTGTCCTGGTGAAGGTGCATGCGGCGGTATGTACACAGCAAACACAATGGCCACCATCGGTGAAGCAATTGGTTTGTCTCTACCTGGTTCTGCAGCACCTCCTGCAGTTGATCGTCGGCGCGATGCATTCGCGGTTAAGTCTGGCGCAGCAGTAGTTAATTTAATTAAACAAGGAATCACTACTCGCGATATTTTAACTAAGCCTGCTTTTGAAAACGCAATAACTGCGCTAATGGCACTTGGCGGGTCAACGAATGCGGTACTTCATTTATTGGCAATTGCGCATGAAGCAGATGTGGACCTTTCACTAGATGATTTCCATCGCATTGGTTCAAAGGTTCCTTTGCTCGGTGATCTCAAGCCGTTTGGTCGATTTGTAATGAGTGATCTGGATAAAGTTGGTGGAATTCCAGTTGTACTTAAGGGATTGCTAGATGCTGGTTTGTTGCACGGCGACACATTAACCGTGACTGGTAAAACTATGGCAGAGAACTTAGCTGATATAAATCCACCAGATCCTGATGGCGAAATTTTGCGTGCAATTTCTAAGCCGCTCTCAACAGATATCGGTATTACGATTCTTAAAGGTTCCCTTGCACCAGAGGGTGCAGTCTGTAAAACAGCCGGAATTGGTGTTGACACTTTTGAAGGTCCAGCACGAGTCTTTGAACGTGAACAAGCAGCGATGCAAGCTCTAGAAGATGGAACAATTCAAGCTGGAGATGCAATCGTTATTCGCTATGAAGGTCCAAAGGGTGGACCTGGAATGCGCGAAATGTTAATGATTACTGGTGCAATAAAAGGCGCTGGCTTGGGTAAGTCAGTTTTACTTCTAACTGATGGAAGATTCTCAGGTGGTTCAACTGGTTTATGTGTTGGTCACGTTGCACCAGAAGCTGTCGATGGCGGACCAATTGCATTTATCAAAGATGGCGATCGAATAAAAATTGACACGGTAAAGCGCACATTAGATTTATTAGTTGATGCAGCCGAACTTGAAAAACGAAAAGTTGGTTGGAAGCCGTTGCCACACAAATTCACCCGTGGCGTATTGGCTAAGTACTCCAAACTTGTCGGATCTGCCTCAAAAGGTGCGGTCTGCGACTAACCCCGCTCAAATTCTGAGATGTTTCAACCTGGGGTTGACGCTTTGAGCCTATCTATTGGAGAATAAGGGCATGTCAACAAACACAAGCCGCTTCGTGGTGGTGATTTAAAAGCGCGTGATCTAGCAAAACGATCGCGCGCTACCCTCAGTTGATCTGAGGGTTTTTTACTTTAACGAAGCATCAAGAAAGGAGAAACGCAAAAGTGAGCACACCCAATGGCACTGCAATGAATGGTGCAACAAGTTTGGTCAAATCACTTGAAGCCGCAGGCGTCGACGTTATGTTCGGCATTCCTGGTGGCGCGATTCTTCCTGCTTACGATCCAATTTTTGATTCAAAGATCAGACACATCCTCGTTCGCCACGAACAAGGAGCAGGTCATGCTGCAACTGGATATGCGCAAGTTTCTGGTCGCGCTGGAGTGTGCATTGCGACCTCTGGCCCAGGGGCTACAAATTTAGTTACACCACTTGCAGACGCTGCAATGGACTCAGTTCCACTTGTGGCAATTACTGGTCAAGTTCCTAGTGCTGCAATTGGAACGGATGCATTTCAAGAAGCAGATATCCGCGGTATCACGATGCCTTTTACCAAGCACAATTATTTAATAACTGATCCTGCCGAAATACCACGCGCAATTGCTGAGGCTTTTCACATTGCAACAACAGGACGTCCAGGTCCTGTACTAGTTGATATTGCTAAAGATGCACTGCAAAAAGAGACAGTTTTCAACTGGCCTGCATCTGTTTCGCTTAAGGGTTATCAACCTACTGTGCAACCAAATGCACAATCCATTTCTGATGCTGCAGCGCTGATTACACAATCACATCGCCCAGTGTTTTACGT
>Ga0209297_1000590_pt1 | contig 22692 bp, 26 predicted proteins | sample S_130805_MF_Meta_FD_187322 | JGI IMG/M metagenome (GOLD analysis project Ga0209297, IMG submission 187322) | Freshwater microbial communities from Lake Simoncouche, Canada to study carbon cycling - S_130805_MF_MetaG (SPAdes) (version 2) | ecosystem: Environmental > Aquatic > Freshwater > Lake ...
CACATTCGTGCATTGTCGATAGTGGTCTTACCAAAGTTATTGGATCAACAGCAAAGGTTGTCGGTTGGTATGACAATGAGTGGGGTTACAGCTCTCGCTTAGTCGATCTCATTACTTATGTAGGTCGCTCGCTCTAATGTCAGATTTGGCATCGCTTCCTATCTCTGGAAAGCGAACCTTTCTTCGCTGTGATCTCAATGTTCCTATCAAGAGCGGTGAGATTACCGATGATGGGCGAATTCGAGCATCACTTCCCACTATAAATTTTCTGCTGCAAGGTGGGGCTGGAATTATTATTGGAGCGCACTTAGGTCGACCTAAAGGTGTTGCAAGCGCGGAGTTATCACTGGCACCGATTGCGAAACGGTTGGGTGAATTGCTGGGGCGCGCTGTCACATTCGGCCCACCTACTGGAGCGATTTCTGCCGGCGAGGTGCACCTCCTTGAGAATTTGCGTTTTAACAACGCAGAGACAAGTAAGGATGCGCAAGAGCGAAAGGGCTTTGCCCATGAGTTAGCGCAAGGTGTCGATAACTATGTGGGAGATGGATTTGGCGCAGTACATCGCAAACATGCCTCAGTCTTTGATCTGCCAGAACTACTGCCACACGCACCTGGCTTACTTGTTTCAGCCGAAGTTGAAGTCTTACGTAAGTTAACGCAGAGCCCAGCAAAACCGTATGGCGTTCTTTTAGGTGGCTCAAAAGTTTCAGATAAATTGGCAGTCATCTCAAATTTGCTCGACAAAGTTGATGTCATGGCAATTGGCGGCGGAATGGTCTTTACCTTTTTAGCTGCCCTAGGACATGAAGTCGGAAAATCTCTACTTGAAGTCGAAATGATCGACACAGTAAAAGAGTTGATCGCCAAAGCCAAGAATTTAGGCGTGGAATTACTTCTTCCTACTGACATTCTGGTTGCCGATGCATTTGCCGCTGATTCACCTGCCAAGGTAGTTGCGGCAGATCAGATTCCAGTTGAGAAAATTGGGTTAGACATTGGGCCAGAGAGTGCGGCGAAATTTGCTGCTGCCATCAAAGGCTGCCAGACCGTTTTCTGGAATGGCCCGATGGGAGTCTTTGAATTTCCACGATTTGCCGAAGGCACTCGCGTTGTCGCGCAAGCACTCACTAAAGTTCCAGGTATTTCTGTGGTCGGCGGCGGAGATTCTGCTGCGGCAGTTCGCGCCTTTGGCTTTAATACCCAAGATTTTGGGTACATTTCAACCGGTGGTGGCGCATCCCTGGAGTATCTAGAGGGTAAAGAGTTACCAGGATTAACCGCGTTGGACATCAAGTAAGGGGTGATGATTTATGCGTAAGCCATTAATGGCCGGCAACTGGAAGATGAATCTCACTCATCTCGAAGCGATTGCTGTGACTCAGAAACTTTCATATGGCCTTACCGATAAAGATTATGACGCAGTGGATGTTGCGGTCATTCCACCATTTGTCGATATTCGTTCGGTGCAGACCATGGTCGATGGTGACAAATTGCGCCTGGCCTACGGCGCACAAGATGTTTCACCGGAGAAGCCCGGTGCATTTACCGGAGATATTTCAGCATCGATGTTGGCAAAGCTCGGTTGTAGCTTTGTGATCGTGGGTCACTCTGAGCGTCGCACGATTCATGGCGAAAGTAGCGCGTTGGTAAATCGCAAGGCCCGCGCCGTACTAGATCATGAGATGGTTCCTATCATCTGTATTGGGGAAGAGCTCGCGATTCGTGAAAGTGGCGGACACGTCAACCATGTTCTCACTCAGCTTCGGGAATCTCTGGCTGGAATCCATAAGCCAGATTTAAAGAAGATTGTTATCGCCTACGAACCTGTATGGGCGATCGGAACTGGGCGCACCGCAACACCGCAAGATGCCCAAGAAGTATGCGCTGCAATTCGCCAAGAGTTAGTAAAGATTGGCAGCGCCGAGATTGCCGAGAATTGTCGAATTCTTTACGGTGGATCGGTAAAGGCAATCAATATTGTCGAGATCATGAAAGAAGAAGATATCGATGGCGCGTTGGTCGGCGGAGCGAGTTTGGACCCTGAAGAGTTCGCGCGAATCGCCAAGTTCTACGCTCAGAATTAGTAAGTACCTGCCTTCTTAAGTATCCTTATCCTGTGGCCGAGAATTCGGCAGATGTCGAAAGGTGATAGAAATGAAGTTAGCACTATCAATTCTCCTGGTGATCACCAGTGTTCTGATGATCCTCTTAGTGCTCCTTCACAAGGGCAAGGGAAGCGGCCTCTCCGATCTATTCGGTGGCGGCATCAGCTCCAATTACGGTGGCTCATCAGTTGTTGAGAAGAATCTTGATCGCATCACAATCGTGGTTGGCGGACTCTGGTTTGCTGGCGTTGTCGCTCTGAGTTTGGTTCTGAAGTAATTCCTATTTTTTAACTTACCTTTCTTAAGGAGTAAAAATGGCAGGTGGAAGTGCAATCCGCGGTAGTCGCGTCGGTGCTGGCCCAATGGGTGAAGCAGAACGTGGCGAATCGATTGGTCGTTTCCAAGTCTCCTATTGGTGCTCCAATAATCACGAGACAAAGCCATCCTTCGCCGAAGATGGAACCGTTGTTATTCCTGATCAATGGGATTGCCCTCGCTGTGGTTTTCCAGCAGGTCGCGATAAGAACAATCCACCTAGCCCTGAGGTAAATGTTCCTTACAAGACTCACTTGGCTTATGTAAAAGAGCGTCGCAGTGAGGCCGAAGGCAAGAAGATTTTGGAAGAGTCGCTCCGCAAACTACGCGGAGATGACGAGTAATTACTGCTTTAAGAAGTGTGTAATTTCTTGGTAGTAATTCTTTCGCGTGCGCAGGTGCAATCTCGTTACAGGTAATTTCCGTTCGGTGAGAGCTTTATTATCACCGAGGGCCTGAGCCATCTCTAACGTTTCAAATGAGTAATTAACGCCAGGTATCGCAAGCTCTGTATCTGCTGTGCCAGTGATCTGCAGGAAGCCACCATGGGCTGGTCCACCTTTATGGAATTGGCCAGTGGAGTGGAGAAAGCGCGGGCCCCAACCAAAAGTTACTGGCTTAGAAATACGAGCTTCAAATAACGCTCGTAACTTAATAAGTTCACTCTGACCAATGCGATCGACATAAGCCATGACCGCTAAATATCCATCGGCCGGAATCGCGGCAATGAGTGCTTCCAGGCTTAATCCAAAACGTTCGACATCTCCACTAATTTCATCTGGTAGAAAGTGGGGAAGCGCGCCGCTCCAGGAGCTCAATAGGGCAGATGTTTGGGCTTTTGCTTCAGTGACATTGGGTTGATTGAATGGATCGATCTTGAGTGCGGCGCCGAGAATCGCAGTTGCCCACTCCCAGAGGAGAAATTGACTTGGTAAATCAGCTGCAATGTTCAGGGGTGAAGCAGATGAGAAACCGATCTCTAGAAATTGCGCAGCTAAAGTTCCTGACTTATCTACAACAACTGGTAAGCGACCAATGCCTGATTTACCAGTGGATTCGGCAACTAATTGTTCTATCCAATCCGGCAGCCCTGGGGCAGTGACGGAGTCAACTAGTGCGAAGTATTCCTTGGTTTGGGTGAGTAGTAGGTAAGCCAGATCAACTGCAACATCTGTGCTGCGAATTTGTGCATCTGCTGCAGCTGCATTCTTCAAGAGCGAATCAATGTCGATACCAAGGAGTGCGGCTGGTACTAGACCAAAGGCACTCAATGCACTGAAGCGTCCGCCAATTGTGGGGTCGGCATTAATTACGGAGAGCCCTTCACTACGTGCACTCGTATCTAGCGGGGAACCTGGATCGGTAACAATGACGATGTGATCTCTTGGGTTCAATCCAGCTGCCTGCAATTGAGCGGTGAGGAGGGCTTTATGAGATGCGGTTTCAATAGTGGAGCCAGACTTTGAGCCAATGACAATTACCGATTCTCGCAATGCAATTGTGAGTGCGCGTGAAATATAATCAGGATCGGTGGAATCGAGTACAAATAATTTCTTCTTAAATGTTGCGGCAATTACCTCTGGGGCAAGGGATGAACCACCCATACCAGAGAGGATCACCTGTGATTTGCCAGCAAATTTTGCAACCAGGGCTGCGATCTCTTTTAAGTGAGTGCGTGAATTGCTAGGAGCATTAACCCAACCCAAGCGATTTGGCGCTTCGGTATCACTGCCAAATACCAATGGATCTAACTGAGCGATTCGATCGCGAATGGTGCGCAATTGCGCGAATTGTGAAGTTGTGCGATCAATCGAATTACTTAAAGGTCCACTTAATTCAATCATTGGGCGAGAACTTTTTCGACATCATCAAGAAGAGCAAGCCAGCTGCCAATAAATTTATTGATGCCATCATCTTCTAGTAGGTCAGTGACCTCATCGAGTGAGATTCCAATTTCAGCAAGTGCTTGAAGGGTTGCCTTTGCGCTTTGGTAATTGGGGGTAATTGTGTCGCCCACAAATTTTCCATGATCAATTACGGCATCGAGTGTTTTCGGTGGCATGGTATTTACTACATTCTTGGCAATTAACTCAATGACATAGCGAGTATCGCTGTAAGCAGGATCTTTCACACCAGTTGATGCCCACAGTGGTCGTTGCATGTTCGCTCCAGCCTCAGAGAGTGCCCGCCAACGTGGTGACAATTGCGTATTTTCATAGAGTTGATAGGCAAGTTGGGCATTAGCAATCGCAGCCTTACCTAGCAGCGCACTTGCAGCAGGTGTAGCAATCTCTTTCAGGCGCGCATCGATTGAGCTATCGATGCGGCTGACAAAGAAACTCGCCACAGAGTGAATCTTTGACAGATCAGCCGACATCGCCTTTCGCATTTCAAGGCCAGTCATAAAGGCTGCAATAACTTCGGCATAGCGTTTGCGAGAGAAAATTAAAGTGACATTGACACTAATTCCTGCCGCGATTAATTCAGAGATTGCTGGAAGTCCGGCATCGGTTGCGGGAACTTTAATCATGAGATTGGGGCGATCTACCAACTTCCATAACTTGAGACCATCGGTAACAGTGCCATTGGTGTTGTTGGCCAGGCGGGGATCGACCTCAATACTTACGCGGCCATCGACGCCATTGCTGGAGTGAAAGATCGGCGAGAAAAGATCGCACGCATTGCGCACATCATCGGTCGTAAGAGTGCGGACTACTTCATCAACGCCGGCACCGCGCATCTGAGAGATCGCCTCTTTGTAATCGCCACTTCCCGTGATGGCAGCATGAAAGATCGCCGGATTTGTAGTGACACCAACAACTCCAGATTCAGTGATTCGTTTTGCAAGAGATTGCGCCGAATTGCCAGTGAGAGAAGCGCGCGAGAGATCATCGAGCCAGATCGAGGTACCTGCACCAGCAATCTGCGAAAGAATCATTTCAACCGAGCTCTTACTTTTTCGCAGATATTCTTCTCACTAAATCCAAAATTCTGGAAGAGAGTTCCTGCGCTGGCAGATGCACCGAAGTGCTCGAGTGAAATGGTGAGGCCATCACTTCCAATCCAACGATGCCACCCTTGAGCAATACCGGCCTCAACGCTTACCTTCAAGCAATTCTGGGGGAGAACTTCATTTCGATATTTCTCATCTTGTAGCTCAAACCATTCAAGACATGGAGCGCTCACTACTTGAGTGGCGACTCCTTCACTTTCTAAAGTTTTCGCAGCTGCAAGTGCAAGTGGAACTTCTGAGCCAGTTGCGATCAGGACGACTTTCGCTGCAGAACTGCTCGTCTGCAAGATGTAAGCACCACGAGTCACACCTTCAGCTGAGGCATAAGTTGAGCGATCAAGAACTGGCAGATTCTGGCGCGATAACAGAATTGCAGCAGGTGCCTGCCGGGCAATAATTTCGCGCCATGCAACGGCGACTTCATTGGCATCGGCGGGACGAATGACATCAAGTCCTGGAATGGCGCGTAACGCTGCAAAGTGTTCAATCGGTTGGTGAGTTGGTCCATCCTCACCCAAACCAATTGAGTCATGTGTCCATACATAAGTCACGGGCAATTGCATCAGGGCGGCCAACCGAACCGATGGGCGCATGTAATCGCTAAATACTAAGAAGGTGCCACCAAATGGTTTGGTGAGTCCGTGGAGTGCGATGCCATTGAGAATTGCACCCATTGCGTGCTCGCGAATTCCAAAGTGCATGATCCGTCCGTATGGATTGGCATTTGCAATCGCACTGGATGCTGGAAGGAATGATCCACCGTGTTCGATAGTGGTGTTATTGCTCTCGGCTAAATCGGCAGAACCACCCCAGAACTCAGGAAGTATTTCAGCCAAGGCATTGATGACATCACCTGATGCTTTACGTGTTGCAATCTCTTTGGCAGAGTCGAAGATCGGCAACTTAGATTTCCAATTTGCTGGTAGCTCTTTTGCGAGCAAACGCTGAAGCAAAGCTGCGCGATCTGGATTTGCCTTCTGCCATGCTGCAAAAGCAGCGTTCCATTCGGCGCGAAGTGCGCCACCGCGCACTTTTACTTGGCGGGCATGATCTAGAAGTTCGGCAGGCATGGCAAAGTGTTCATCAGGATTGAGTCCCAGAACCTTTTTGGTCTCTGCAACTTCCTTCTCACCTAGGGCCGAACCATGTGACTTAGCAGTGCCTCGGGCATTAGGTGCGGGCCATGCAATTACAGTCTTCAGACGGATCAAGGTCGGTGCATCGCTCTGCGATTTCGCTAAAGTCATTGCCTTATCAAGTGCTGCGCGATCTACATTGCCATCTGCAAGTGTGGCAACTTCAATGACATGCCAACCATACGAGCGATAGCGAGCAGAGACATCTTCGGTAAAGGCATTATGGGTATCACCTTCGATGGAGATGCGATTGTCATCGTAAATAAGATTGAGATTGCCTAACTCTTGGGTGCCAGCAAGTGAAGAGGCTTCAGCACTAACACCTTCTTGCAAGTCCCCGTCGGAGCAGATCACCCAAATGGTGTGATCAAAGATGCTCTTACCGGCACCAGCTTCTGGATCTAACAAGCCACGTTCATAGCGCGCCGCCATTGCCATTCCAACACCATTGGCAACACCTTGACCTAGGGGACCAGTCGTTGTTTCAACTCCTGCAGTGTGTCCATATTCAGGATGGCCTGGTGTGAGTGCGCCCCAGGTACGAAACTCTTGTAAATCTTTTATTTCTACGCCGTAACCTGAGAGAAAGAGTTGGGTATAGAGAGTGAGCGATGAGTGACCGCACGAGAGGATAAATCGATCGCGACCAATCCATTGTGGATCTGAAGGATCGTGAACTAAGTGTCGTTGAAAGAGTGTGTATGCAACTGGTGCAAGTGACATCGCAGTTCCAGGATGGCCATTGCCTACCTTTGCCACTGCATCCATCGCTAAGGCTCGAGAGTAAGTAATTACCTGATCATCGAGTGCGCTCCACTCGGATTGCTTGGCCATTAGTGACATGGTCTGAATTACCCTTTCTGTTCTGAGCGAGATATTTCAGCGGTACTACTAGTGAATGCCAGGTGTATCCGGTAAGCATAGATCCAGACAAATGTGGCACCGAGTAGGTGGGCACCAACTAAGAGAATCGGTAATTTGGTGAAGTACTGGGTGTATCCGATTGCACCTTGCGCTAGCGCAACAAGGCCAAATCGTTTCACCGCACTGTTGATCGCCTTGTTTTGCAGCGTTGCCACATAGAGAGCAAGAGTCAGGCCAAGCAAGGCAATAACAGTGTCGGCATGGATCCAGGAAACCAATCGCGGATCAAAACCAAATCTACGTGCCTGAATATCTCCAGCATGAGGACCGCTGCCAGTGACGATGGTGCCAAGAATTATTACCACCAAGGTAAGTATCAGGTGAATTTTACGAAGCGGATTGATGATGCCACTGGGTGGAGTCGCTGCAACTTCTGGTGCCGCCCGATGCGCATAAAGGCGAGCTGCACCTGTAACCAATGCGATAGAGAGTAAGAAGTGTCCTGCTACTGGAATTGGATTGAGTTTTGTTAAGACGGTAATGCCGCCCAAAACACCTTGCGCAAAAATTCCAAGGACTTGGCCGATAGCGAGTAGCCGCAGATCCTTACGGGCCTTGCGAATAACAATAATGAGCGTTGCTACTGCGGTAATTACTAAGGCAAAGGTAAGTAGGCGATTGCCAAACTCAATCCATGCATGGAGCGGTCCCTCAACTTGATGAGCCACTGGGGTGTAAGAACCCTTGGTGCATTCGGGCCAGGTGGGACAGCCAAGCCCTGAACCTGTGAGACGGACTGCGCCACCGGTGACAATGAGCGCGCCTTGCAGGAAGAGAAGGAGGCCACTTATTCGACTCAGCCACGATCTCATCATGTCGCCAACCCTAAGACTTTAAAGGTGATAGATCTCGCTCCCGCCCCGAGTGGAGAAGTGAGGCGAATTACGACACAATAGCGTTGTGAAAATAACCGCACCCTCCCAAGATGGAACCCGCGAACTAGTCGCGCGTTCGATTCTGGAGAATGGCCCTTCCACCGCCTCGGTATTGGGAGAGCGCCTCGGAATTACGCCAGCGGGAATTCGTCGCCACCTCGATGCACTCCTAGCCGATGGCGTTGTTGAAGCCAGAGAGATGCGAGTGGGCGCAGTAGTAGGACGCGGGCGACCATCAAAAGTTTTCGTCATGAGCGATCTAGGGCGCGAAACATTTGAACATTCCTACGATGACTTAGCAGTTTCAGCGCTGAAATTTATGGGCGCTCGCTTTGGCGCAGATTCGATTCACGCGTTTGCACAATCTCGCGCCGATGACATTGAACGTAAATTTCGTAGCACCGGGGCAGCAGCAACATCGCGCTCGCTAGCTAAGTTCCTTACAACTGAAGGTTACGCCGCAAGTGTGAGCGATAAGGCAGTTGGCGATGAGCTCTGCCAACATCACTGCCCAATCGCACACGTTGCCGCTGAGTACCCAGAAATTTGTGAAGCAGAGACCCAACTCTTCTCACAATTGCTCGGAACACATGTGCAACGACTAGCAACAATCGCTCATGGCGATGGTGTCTGCACGACGTTTATTCCCTCACCAAATAAGAAGAACGCCAGCAAGTCATCAAGCAAGTCCACCCAAAAGCCAGTGAGAGGAAAATCTCGATGAGTATTGCGCATCCAGAATTAGATGGAATTGGAAAGTATGAATTCGGTTGGTCCGATAAGAACGATGCAGGTGCCAACTCCAAGCGCGGTCTCAACGAAGATGTAGTTCGCGATATTTCAAGTAAGAAAGATGAACCACAGTGGATGCTCGACATGCGTCTCAAAGGTCTCTCCCTCTTTGAGAAGAAGCCAATGCCAACTTGGGGTTCAGATCTCACTGGTATTTTCTTTGACACCATCAAATATTTCGTTCGCTCTACTGAGAAGCAAGCTGCGACTTGGGAAGATCTGCCAGAAGAGATCAAAAATACTTACGACCGTCTCGGAATTCCAGAAGCTGAGAAGCAACGTTTAGTCTCTGGTGTTGCCGCACAGTACGAATCTGAAGTTGTTTATCACTCGATTCGGGAAGATCTTGAGAAGCAGGGCGTAATTTTCCTTGATACCGATTCTGGGCTAAAGAAGCACCCAGAGTTATTCAAAGAGTATTTCGGTTCCGTGATTCCAGTTGGCGATAATAAATTCGCTGCACTCAATACATCGGTCTGGTCCGGTGGTTCATTTATCTATGTACCCAAGGGTGTACATGTAGATATTCCATTGCAGGCCTACTTCCGTATTAATACTGAGAACATGGGTCAATTTGAACGTACTTTGATCATCGCTGATGAGGATTCCTACATTCACTATGTGGAGGGATGCACAGCACCGATCTACTCATCTGACTCACTTCACTCAGCAGTTGTTGAGATTATTGTGAAAAAGGGCGCCCGCGTTCGTTACACAACAATTCAGAACTGGTCCAATAACGTCTATAACTTGGTAACAAAGCGCGCAACTTGTGCCGAAGGTGCCACTATGGAATGGATCGATGGCAACATCGGATCTAAGGTCACTATGAAATATCCAGCGGTATTTCTGATGGGCCCACATTCCAAGGGTGAGACACTCTCCATCGCATTTGCTGGTGAAGGTCAACATCAAGATGCTGGCGCAAAGATGGTCCATGCCGCGCCATACACATCCTCAACCATCATCTCTAAATCAGTTGCCCGCAATGGCGGTCGCACTTCTTATCGTGGCTTAGTCCAGGTACAAGAGGGTGCGCACCATTCGAAGAGCACTGTGAAGTGTGATGCGCTTCTGGTCGACACGATCTCGCGCTCTGACACATATCCCTATGTCGATGTTCGTGAAGATGATGTGTCGATGGGACACGAAGCAACTGTTTCCAAAGTCTCCGATGATCAACTCTTCTACTTGATGTCACGTGGCCTTAAGGAGGATGAAGCCATGGCAATGATCGTGCGTGGCTTTATTGAGCCAATTGCACGTGAACTTCCGATGGAGTACGCACTTGAATTAAACCGCTTGATCGAACTCCAAATGGAAGGCGCGGTTGGTTAATGCAAGGTTTACAAACCAACTACCTCACTCCTACTGGACGCGAAGAAGCATGGCGATTTACACCACTTGCTCGAATGGGTGGACTCCATGATGGAACTGTGGTGCGCGGCGGCGAGATCTCACTCTTCCTTCGTACTGGTTTAACTACTGGAGTTACATTCGCTCAAGTTGCACCGGATGCGATTGCGCCATTTAGTCAAAGTGATGATGCAGTAGTACTTCATGCTCGATCAGAAGTTACTGCGATTTCCCATCTTTCGATCGATAAAGGCATCACTGTTGCCGAACCTATCTACTTAGGGCGCAAGAGCGTTGCTGGTGAATATTCGCGAATCAAAATCTCCCTTGGAGTTAATGCTCATGCCAAGGTGATTCTGGAGAATTCTGGAAGCACCATTCTTGGTGAAGATCTAGAGATGGAACTTGGCGCAGGAGCCTCACTCACATTTATCTCATTGCAAGAGTGGAGCGCAGATACTGTTTATTCAGCTCGCCATCACGCCATTCTCGATCGCGACGCTTCCCTTGAATCAATCGTTGTCACATTAGGTGGATCGCTAGTTCGCATTCTGCCTACTGTGGAGTTTCGTGGTGAAGGTGCAAGCGTAAGCCTCAATGGTGTCTATTTTGCAAGCGCTGGACAACACCAAGAGCATCGCTTACATGTCGATCACTTGGTGCCTCGCGCTAAATCTCGCGTGAATTACAAAGGTGCATTGACAGGGGAGAAGGCCCATACCGTCTGGATCGGCGATGTATTTATTCGCGCTGCAGCAGAGGGCACTGATACTTATGAACTTAATCGAAATCTTCTACTCAGCGATGGCGCGCGTGCTGATTCAGTCCCTAACTTAGAGATTGAAACTGGCGAGATTGTTGGTGCCGGACATGCGAGCACAACAGGTCGCTTCGATGATGAGCAACTCTTCTATCTGATGTCACGTGGTATCGAGAGTAATGATGCCCGTCGCCTTGTCGTTCGTGGTTTCTTCGCCGAAATTATCGGTCACATCGGTGCAGAAGATATTCAAGAGCGTTTAATGACACACATTGATACTGAACTCTCGCGAGTGGGTGCGTAAATGGCCCAATTGCAATTGAGTTCATTAGCTCCTGGCAGTGCGGTCAAAGTAGATGTTGATGGCACTAGCGTCTGCGTCGCTCGTGTGGGCGATGAAGTTTTTGCTATTGCAGATACCTGCACACATGCAGATGCATCACTGAGTGAGGGCGAACTCGATGGCTACAAGATTGAGTGCTGGTTACACGGTGCGCAATTTGATCTCCGTAATGGCGAGGCTACGACACCACCTGCAACGCAAGCACTTGAGACATATTCAATTTCTATCGATGGTGACACCGTCACCGTGACGGCATAAGAGGAGAAGCGATGAGCACACTAGAAATCAAGAACCTGCAAGTATCGGTCGATACCGAAGCTGGCGCTAAAGAGATTCTTAAAGGCGTGGATCTCACAATCCGCTCCGGTGAGACACATGCAGTTATGGGACCTAACGGTTCTGGTAAATCAACCCTTGCTTATTCCATTGCCGGTCACCCTAAGTACAAGATCACAGGCGGTTCAGTAACACTCGATGGCGTTGATCTCCTAGAGATGACAGTGGATGAGCGTGCACGTGCTGGCCTCTTTCTTGCGATGCAATACCCGGTTGAAGTTCCTGGTGTTTCGGTCTCTAACTTTCTTCGTACTGCCGCAACAGCACTTCGCGGCGAAGCGCCGAAGCTACGTACCTGGGTGGGCGAAGTAAAGGATGCAATGAATGCACTCAACATGGATCCAGCATTTGCTGAGCGCAACGTTAATGAAGGTTTCTCGGGCGGTGAGAAGAAGCGTCATGAAATCATGCAATTGGAATTATTGAAGCCAAAGATTGCGATTCTCGATGAGACAGATTCTGGCCTCGATGTTGATGCGCTTCGTATTGTTTCTGAGGGCGTCAATCGCGCAAAGGCAGCTAATGACCTTGGCGTACTGCTCATTACTCACTACACCCGCATTCTTCGTTACATCAAACCAGATTTCGTGCACGTTTTTGCTGCTGGTCGAGTAGTTGAAGAGGGCGGCCCAGAGTTAGCAGAGAAGCTCGAAGAATCTGGCTACGCTGAATACGTTACGCAATAGTCGTCAGTAATTCGCTATGAGTAATTCTTCCTCGCCACTGGACACGGCTGCAATTCGCCGTGACTTTCCTATCTTTACCCGAACAGTGCGCGATGGAAAAAAGTTGGTCTATCTCGATAGTGGTGCAACAAGCCAGAAGCCAGAGAGCGTCATTTCAGCAGAGGCTAATTTCTACCGCATGCACAATGCGGCAGTACATCGCGGTGCTCATCAATTAGCAGAAGAGGCTACAGAGGCCTACGAAGGTGGGCGCGAGAGCGTTGCAAAGTTCCTTGGTGCCACAGTTGATGAAATTATCTTTACCAAGAGTGCCACGGAGAGCCTCAATCTTCTGGCTTATGCATTCTCTAGTGGGGATTCACTCAATCGCTTCCAGATCAAACGAGGCGATCGCATTGTGGTTACCGAGATGGAGCACCACGCAAATCTGATTCCGTGGCAACAATTAGCAAAGCGCACTGGCGCCGAATTAGTCTGGTTTGAAGTAACCCCTGAAGGACGGCTTGACCTGAGTAAAATTTCCGAGTTGATTGACTCGAATACTCGCATTGTCGCACTCACACATCAATCCAATGTGCTCGGAACAATTAATCCACTTGAGCAGATTGTGGCGCGCGCACATGAAGTTGGCGCAGTCGTAGTTCTCGATGCCTGCCAATCTGCGCCACATAAAGCAATAGATGTTGAAAAACTCGGAGTCGATTTTCTCACTTTCTCTGGACATAAAGCGCTAGGCCCAACTGGCATTGGTGTGCTCTGGGGCAGAAGTGAATTACTTGAAGATCTACCGCCATTCCTCTTCGGTGGCTCGATGATTGAAAATGTTTCGATGCTCGATGCCACTTGGGCACCATCACCGCGCCGCTTTGAAGCCGGTGTACCCAACATGGCACAGGCTGTAGGTCTGGCAAGTGCCTTGGAATATCTCACCAACGTTGGCTTGGAAAAGATTTCAGCACACGAGCTACTCCTCACCGAACAATTGTTAAATGGGCTTTCAAAAATTGATGGTGCAAAAGTCTTTGGACCAGAGAGCACCGTCGATCGCGGCGGAACAGTTTCATTCACCGTTGGCGCAATTCATCCCCACGACCTAGGTCAGTATCTTGATTCGCAAGGAATCGCAGTCCGAACTGGACATCACTGCGCCTGGCCGCTCACACGCAAATTTGGCATTACTGCGACAACTCGAGCTTCCTTCTATCTCTACAACGATGCCAGCGAAGTTGACGCACTGCTTGCTGGCATTGCAGGCGCACAGGAATATTTCAAGGATAAGTAATGGAATTAGATTCGCTCTACCAACAAGTCATTCTTGATCATTACAAGCGCCCGTTGCATAAGGGTCTTTCGAAGAATTCTGGCGTGCAAGTGCATCACATCAATCCCAGTTGTGGTGATGAAGTCACGGTGAAAGTTTCAGTGAACGATGGAGTGGTCGCCGAAGTAACGTGGGAGGGTGTTGGCTGTTCAATCTCACAGGCCAGCGTCTCCATGATGTCCGACCTAGTGACTGGCCTCGGCATCAAAGAAGCGAATGTGATTCTGGATGAATTCACTGCGCTTATGCAGAGCAAGGGAACATCAGCCGGAGACCCTGAGATTCTCGATGATGCAGTGGCATTTGCCGGTGTTTCAAAATATCCAGCTCGTATTAAATGCGCGCTCCTGGGATGGATGGCATTTAAGGATGCATCCGTTCAGGCGCAAGCACAGTAGAATTCCGACGAAGAGAAGAGGCTAATCATGGTTGCAGCAATTGATGATGTTACTGAGGCAATGAAAGATGTTGTCGACCCAGAATTAGGGATCAATGTGGTTGACCTTGGCCTGATTTACGATGTCATGGTTGATGAGAACAACATTGCTGTCCTCAACATGACTCTTACCTCAGCTGCCTGCCCACTTCAAGATGTGATTGAAGATCAGACTCACCAGGCACTTGCTGGCCTAACTGCCGATGTAAAAATTAATTGGGTCTGGATGCCACCTTGGGGCCCAGATAAAATCACCGACGACGGAAGAGAACAGCTGCGCGCTCTCGGATTCACCGTTTAAATAATGTCACAGCATGCGATGTGGATGTCGATGCGGTCTATGACCGCCGACTCCTCAGTAAAGAATCAGAAACTTAAAGCTGGCACAGTTCGCCGTATCTTCCTCTTTGCTAAGCCCTACAAGTGGCAGATCATCATCTTCTTGGTGACCGTTGTTATCGATGCCTTCTTGATGGTGGCCTCTCCTCTCTTACTTCGCCGCCTGATCGATGATGGAGTAATTCCCAAGAATGGCCACCTCGTCACGATGTTGGCGATTGCAGTGGGGCTAATTGCAATCGGGGATGGCTTGATGAGCATTGTCGGTCGCTGGTTCTCATCACGAATCGGTGAAGGCTTAATTTACGATTTACGCTCTCTAGTTTTTGCGCATGTGCAACGCCAATCGATTGCATTCTTTACCCGCACCCAGACTGGTGCACTTATTTCCCGAATCAACTCCGATGTAATTGGCGCTCAGCAGGCCTTTACCGCCACTCTTTCTGGCGTCGTAAGCAACGTGGTCTCTCTGATTTTGGTAATTATTACGATGTTGATTCTCTCTTGGCAGATCACAGTTGTTTCACTCCTCTTGCTGCCAGTATTTCTCTTGCCCACTCGGTGGGTTGGACGCAGGTTGCAAATTCTCACCCGTGAGTCATTCCAAACAAATGCCGAAATGTCGAGCACTATGACAGAGCGCTTCAATGTTTCCGGCGCAATGCTTGTGGCGCTCTATGGCCGCGCTGAAGTAGAAGAGAAGACTTTCCGGAGTAAAGCACGACGCGTTGCCGATATTGGAATCACGATGGCTCTGCTTAACCGACTCTTCTTTATTGCACTCACCAGCGTTGCCGCGATTGCGACCGCTTTTGCCTTCGGAATCGGTGGACATCTAGCTATTTCTGGAAAAGTGACAGTTGGAACATTGCTTGCGATCACTGCGCTCTTGGCTCGACTTTATGGACCGCTGACTGCGCTCTCCAATGTGCGAGTAGATGTCATGACCTCACTTGTTTCCTTTGAACGAGTCTTCGAAGTTCTCGATCTACAGCCAATGGTGCAAGATCGCGCCAACGCTAAGGTTTTAGAGAATAGAAAGCCTGCAGTGGAATTTCGTAATGTGAGTTTTTCTTATCCACGCGCCGATGAAATTTCGTTAGCATCGCTCGAGTCAGCGGCAAAGCCAGAGTTGGTACAAAGTGGTGAGATTCTCAAAAACATCTCATTCACCGCAGAATCAGGAACACTGACCGCACTCGTTGGCCCATCTGGTGCAGGTAAGACCACCATTACCGCATTGATTCCGCGCCTTTACGATGTGACAGAGGGTGGAATTTTTATCGATGGAAATGATGTTCGCGATCTCACGATGAATTCACTGCGCGGCGCCATCGGTGTCGTCATGCAGGATGCGCACCTCTTTCATGAATCTATTGCAGAGAATTTGCGTTATGCAAAGGCCGATGCGACCGAAGATGAAATGAAGCAAGCATGTCAGCAAGCTCAAATCTGGAAACTGATTTCATCACTGCCTAATGGCCTAGACACCATGGTGGGAGAGCGCGGTCATCGCCTTTCCGGTGGCGAAAAGCAACGCCTTGCTATTGCTCGCTTGCTCCTCAAAGCACCATCAGTTGTGATTCTTGATGAGGCTACTGCGCACTTGGATTCAGAGAATGAAGCACTCGTCCAAGAAGCGTTAAAGATTGCGCTGCAAGGGCGAACCAGCATTGTGATTGCACATCGTTTAAGCACCGTGCGCGATGCTGATCAGATTTTGGTACTTGAAAAGGGTCAGATTGTTGAGCGCGGAAAGCATGATGCATTAGTTGCCGCCGGTGGTTTGTATGCCGAGCTGTACGCCCGTCAAGATTTATCTGCGACGAATTAAGAATCTTCCGTAAAGCACTAAGCCAGCGAAGAAGATCCACTGCAAGGCATATGCCATGTGTGGGCCATCGCTGAGTTCTGGCAATTCAACTGGACTTTGCGGCACTAAATTTTTCGATGAAGCAGAGAGTAAATCCAAGTAAAAAGGAACTGCGGGAGTAGTCAAGGAATTTGCCGCATTCCACTGCTTAATAAGTCCACTCTGATTTCGAGTAGGCAGTGCAAAGAATGAACCATGGGGAAGAGTGCGATCTAGTCGCACCCGGCCAATCAACGTTGCATCAGCGAGGTCTTCTTCTGGAAGAAGCGGCGCAGCTACAGCGCTCTTGCCAGCGGCGATCCAACCTCGGTTGATCCAGATTTCTGAACCACCAACTTCTTGAAATAGTTGAAGTAGGTGATAGCCAAAGGCTCCGTTGGAATATTGATTACGAAGCAGTACTTGCTTACCCGCCACGAAATTTCCACTCAAGGTTGTCTTCTGCCACTCGTGAGATTGTGGTTCAGCAAGGAGTGTGGCAAATGGCACCGGCGGAGAATTCACTTGCAAAGTAATTTGAGTATTGAGTGCGTGCCGTGCAACTCCGCGGTGATATTGCCACTGCGCCGCCCAGAGGCAGAGCGCAACGAGAAGAAGTGCCACCAGGGTTGCGGCGAGAGATTTAAGGCGGGGTCCCATCTGCCTATTAAACCCTCTCGCTACTCGAGATTTTTACGTTTATCTGTAATTACAGCATCGCCGCGGGAGACTGTTTCTCGCCCGGCATTAGCGATTACCACTGCAAAATATGGCAGACCAACGGCGCCGACAAGTGCGAACCAGCGATAGGGGCTAGGCAGAATTACAGTGAGAATAAAACAGGCGGTACGAATCATCATCGAGATGAAGTAACGACGTTGGCGACCGGGTAAATCATTGCTCAATGATTTCTGTGCGCTAGTAATGTCAAAGAATTCATCGGCCATATCCCTAGCGTAGGCGGTGCTAGCGCACTCTGCAGCCTGTAATTCGCCGCAATTCATGCAGGGATACCTAGATACGGGGGAGTAACAGGTAAGTTTTACCTATGTCTGATATTTCAGCGAGCGAGATCGCCCTTGTTACTGGGGGCAATCGCGGTATTGGTTTAGCTATCGCCAACGAATTACGAAGTTCAGGTTTTACTGTCATCGCTGCCTCTCGCAGTGGTGAGAGTGTTGAAGGACACTTTGCAGTTGCGATGGATGTGACATCGACCGAGAGCGTTGATGCCGCCTTTGCTGCAATTGAGGCCGAACATGGATTGGCCACCATCATTGTCTGCAACGCTGGAATTACTCGCGATGGCTTGGTGATGCGGATGTCTGATGAAGATTTCACCGATGTGGTCGATACCAATCTCACCGGAAGTTTTCGAGTTGCCCGTCGCGCAACAAAGGGAATGCTTAAAGCCAAACGCGGTCGTTTGATTTTCATCGGTTCAGTCGTTGGCTCCATTGGTTCAGGTGGTCAAGTCAATTACTCGGCAACCAAAGCAGGGGTTATCGGTATGGCGCGCTCCTTTGCACGCGAATTAGGAAGTCGTGGCATCACCTCCAATGTTGTGGCGCCCGGTTTTGTTGAGACTGACATGACCGCGGTACTCACCGATGCGCGTCGCCAAGAGATCAGTGCTGCGATTCCGCTGGAGCGCTTTGCCGCACCGAGTGAGGTCGGTAAAGCGGTGGCGTTCCTGGCATCAGATTCAGCAAGTTACATCACAGGTGCAGTTATTCCGGTGGATGGCGGATTAGGAATGGGACATTAAATGGTGCTACTTACTGGCAAGAAGATTTTAGTAACCGGCGTTCTCACCGATGCATCGATTGCATTCCATGTGGCACGGCTAGCCCAAGAAGAGGGCGCGACAGTTCTCTTAACTTCCTATGGCCGAGTATTGCGATTGACCGAACGCATTAGCGCTCGTCTGCCACAACCTGCACCAGTCATTGAATTGGATGTCACATCAGAGACAGATCTAGCAGCACTGGCCGATCGTGTAAGAGAACATGTCGATGGATTAGATGGCGTAGTTCATTCGATTGGTTTTGCGCCAGAGAGTGCACTCGGTGGAAATTTTCTCAATACCGCTTGGGAAGATGTAGCTACTGCGATGCATGTATCTGCCTTCTCTTTGAAATCACTCACCATGGCAGCAAAACCACTCTTTGGATCAAGTGCATCAGTGGTGGGACTCGATTTCGATGCCACTGTGGCCTGGCCAAAATATGACTGGATGGGCGTTGCAAAGGCAGCGCTTGAATCAACCTCTCGCTACTTAGCGCGGGATTTAGGTAAAGAGAACATCCGTGTGAATTTAGTTGCAGCAGGCCCGATCAAAACTATGGCAGCGAAATCAATTCCAGGGTTTGCCGATTTTGAAGAGGTATGGAATGCGCGATCTCCGATGCATTGGGATGTTTCCGATCCAGTTCCTGCAGCACAAGCAGTAATAGTTCTACTCTCAGATTGGCTGCCGAAGACAACTGCGGAGATTCTCCATGTCGATGGCGGCCTCCATGGAATGGGTGCTTAGCCCGCTTTCCCGCTCGGATTTTGAGCAATCCACCCTTTCGGGTAACCTTCTCATCAGACCAGTGATGTAATCACTGCAAGAGGAGTTACCGCTCCCACCTCTATCGCTTCGGCGAATTGGTACGTCACTGACAGAGATTCTTCTGTCCATGATTTGCGGTATTTCTTGCGCATCAATTACGCCACTAGTTGCAATAACTTCAAACCCTGACGCAGGTCAGATACGACTAGGAGCAGATATCACCACCGACACCCGCATTAACGATCGTATTCGCGTTCCAGAAGTACGTTTGATCGGCGCAGCTGCCGAGCAAATTGGAGTAGTGGATATCGATACTGCGCTGCGAATGGCAGAAGAGATTGGTCTCGACTTAGTTGAGATTGCTCCAGAGGCCGTTCCACCAGTGTGCAAGATCATGGATTTCGGAAAGTACAAGTACGAGATCGCACAGAAGGCACGCGAAGCGCGACAGAACCAGACTCACATCATTGTGAAGGAAGTTCGGTTAAAGCCCCGCATTGAAGCGCACGATTATGAGACCAAGCGGAATCAGATCGAGAAGTTTCTTCGTGGCGGCGACAAGGTAAAGGTGACGATGCAGTTCCGTGGCCGAGAGCAATCTCGTCCGGAGATGGGTTACAAGTTATTGCAGCGACTAGTTGAGGATGTCGCCGAGTTTGCCTTTGTTGAGTTCGCCCCTAAACAAGAGGGACGAAACATGACAATGGTGCTTGGCCCTACTAAGCGCAAGAACGAAGCGGTCGCAGAAGCGCGTGCTGCTAAGAAAGCAAAAGCTGAAACTGAATCAGCGGAGTAACGAGAGGACTTATAGCAATGCCAAAGATGAAAACTCATAGTGGCGCGAAGAAAACCTTCCGAGTCACTGGATCTGGAAAGATCATGCATGAGCGAGCTGGCAAGCGCCACCTTCTCGAGCGCAAATCTTCGCGAGTTACCCGTCGCCTTAGCGCAGACGCGACCGCGAAACCAACTATTGCAGTAACAGCCAAGCGCATGCTTGGCTTGAAATAAGGAGCGTGCAGGTAGATGGCTAGAGTAAAGCGCGGCGTCCACGCCGCAAAGAAGCGTCGCACCACACTCGAGCGTGCATCCGGTTATCGCGGACAACGTTCACGTCTCTACGCGAAAGCAAAAGAGCAACTCACTCACTCGATGATCTATGCCTTCAATGATCGCAAAGATAAGAAGGGTGATTTCCGTCAGCTCTGGATTCAGCGCATCAATGCTGCAGCCCGTGAGAATGGACTTACCTACAACCGTTTTATCCAAGGATTGAAGGCAGCCGGTGTTGAAGTTGATCGCCGCGTCCTCTCTGAATTGGCAACAAATGAGCCAGAGACTTTTAAAGTACTTGTAGAAGTTGCACGCAAGAACTTAGTTTCAGCTTAAATTTAGGATCGTATGATCGAGAGCCTTCATTCTCCCCACATCGGGAGAGTGAAGGCTCTTCTTTCATCTCGGGGTGCGCGCGAACGCAGAGCGAAACACGAGTTCGTGGCTGAAGGTTTGCAATCGGTACGCGAGGCGCTAGCAAGCACAACAGGTCCACAAATTCGCACGCTCTATGCCACCGAAAGTGGAATGGCAAAGTTGGTGGAAGATGGAATTAATCTTGCCGGCATCGCAGTAGAAGAAGTCACTGATGGCGTCATGAAAGCAATGGCAGATACCGTCACACCGCAAGGAATCTTGGCAATCTGTACTTATCCATCGTGGAAGATGAGTGAGATAAAGGGCAAGGGCAGTGTGATCTACCTGCATCGGATTCAAGATCCAGGAAATGCCGGAACTATTATTCGCACCGCGCAGGCCCTAGGAATTTCAGCGGTAATTACCTCACCAGATAGCGTTGATTTATTCTCACCTAAAGTAATTCGCTCCGCGGCCGGATCACATTGGCACTTGCCACTGTTTGAAGATGTTTCATTGAGCGATCTCATCACTGCATTTCCAGATTATGCGCGCTATGCGCTGATGGGTGATGGCGATGTTGCGCTCTCCGATGTAGCCGATGCGAAAAGCGCACTCTGGATTTTTGGTAATGAGGCGCAAGGACTCAAAGATTTATCGCAGGAATTAGCGAGCAATGGAGTGCACTCCGTGGCAATCCCAATGGAGGGCCAGACCGAGAGTTTGAACCTTTCAGTTGCCGCCGCCATCGTGATGTATGCGATTGGGCAATAAACCTCACCCGAATTGCAGGGCTCTGCCGTTAGACTTCGCAGGTGGAGAATGCAGAGATAGATAACTGGGTAAACCAGGCAATCTCGGCATTTGCGTCAGCCCAAAACTTAGAAGAGTTAAAGAGTGCGCGCTTGGCTCATGCGGGGGATAAGTCGCCAATCTCTGGTGCAAGTCGCAGTTTAGGAACGCTGCCTGCAGATGAGCGCGCAGCCCTTGGCAAAGTTATCGGAGATGCGCGCGGCAAAATTAACGCAAGCCTTGAGGCCCGCACCAGCGCTTTAGAAATTGAACGCGATTCAGTGCTCTTAGTTCAAGAGCGAGTCGATGTCACTTTGCCGCCACATCGCAGCAAACTCGGCGGCTTGCATCCCATCACAATTATCAAGAATGAGATCTCAGATATCTTTATTGGTCAAGGTTATTCAATTGCCGAAGGTCCAGAGTTAGAAGCCGAGTGGTTGAATTTTGATGCACTCAACATTCCCGCCGATCACCCTGCTCGCACCATGCAAGATACATTCTTCATCGAACCACTTGAATCAGGTTTGGTGCTACGTACTCATACCTCACCAGTTCAGGTGCGCACGATGTTGGCGCAGAAGCCGCCGATTTACGTGATCTGTCCTGGCCGTACCTTCCGTGCCGATGAATTAGATGCCACTCACACTCCGGTATTTCATCAAGTTGAAGGCTTAGTTGTCGATCGCGGAATAACAATGGCTCATCTCAAAGGAACTCTCGATTCCTTTGCGCGCAAGATGTTTGGCGACGAAGCCAAGACTCGACTTCGTCCCTCTTTCTTCCCATTCACTGAACCAAGTGCCGAAGTTGATGTCTTCTTCAATGGTCGCTGGATTGAATGGGGCGGCTGCGGAATGGTCAATCCTAAAGTTTTGCAATCCTGCGGCGTAGATACTTCAATCTTCACCGGCTTTGCATTTGGCATGGGGCTAGAGCGCACACTTATGGTGCGCCATGGAATTACTGACATGCATGACATTGTTGAGGGCGATCTGCGCTTCTCAGCTCAATTTGGAAGTGGTATCTAAATGTTAGTTCCACTGTCATGGTTGCAAGAATTCGCCGCACTTCCAAAGAGTGCAACACCTGAGAAGATCTCTGATGCCTTTGTGCGAGTGGGCTTTGAAGTTGAGGGATTCACCGTCACCGGCAAAGAGATCACTGGCCCAATCGTTATTGGAAAAGTGAAGTCAATTGAAGAGATCACTGAGTTCAAGAAGGCGATTCGCTATGTGGAACTCGATTGCAAAGAGAAGAAGCCACGCTTTGTTATTTGCGGTGCCACAAATTTCGTGGTGGGCGATCTAGTTGTGGTGGCGCTGCCTGGCTCAGTTTTGC
>Ga0209297_1000592_pt1 | contig 22670 bp, 27 predicted proteins | sample S_130805_MF_Meta_FD_187322 | JGI IMG/M metagenome (GOLD analysis project Ga0209297, IMG submission 187322) | Freshwater microbial communities from Lake Simoncouche, Canada to study carbon cycling - S_130805_MF_MetaG (SPAdes) (version 2) | ecosystem: Environmental > Aquatic > Freshwater > Lake ...
CTATATCGGGGTTGACCTTGCAATCTCTACTAAGAGTGAAGCCGACTACACCGGGGTTGCTGTTGTATCCCGTGGTGACGATGGCACGATATACGTTAGAGACATCAACCGTACCCGCGCTGACTTTGCTTCCGTGCTACGCTTCATTGAGGCTATGGCTGAGAAGTGGCAACCATCTATGATCGGCATCGAACAGGTGCAGTATCAAGCCGCAGTTGTGCAGGAGCTTCTAAGGCGTACGAAGTTACCGATTAGGGGCATCCGGCCAGACCGTGACAAAGTGACCCGCTTTGCCCCTCTAGAAGCCCGGTACGAGCAAAGCCAAGTAATGCACTGCCAAGGGCTCCCGGCATACTTTGAGGATGAGCTTTTGAGTTTTCCCGTTGGTAGGCACGATGACGTGGTTGATGCTATGGCGTACGCTTGGCAGGTATGCGGCCAGCGCAAGAGCTGGGGTGCCGTGTAGTCCTGTGGGATACTGAAGCCATGGGTATCTTTGACCGCTTCCTTGGGCGTAAAGCCGTAGCCAACCAAACCGAGGCGCTTCCGCTTCCGCTAGCGCAAAGCATGGATCGTATGCTAACCGGCTTTGGCAACGGGCAGCTATACTCCCGGCTCCGCAGGGCACTCCCTGGAAGTCATAAGGACTGGAGCGCAGTAGCTGGTGACCTAGGCCTGAATGGCATCGTCGCAGTGGCGATTGATTGGTATGTCAGGAACTGGAGTCAAGGCGTAGCCAAGGTATACCGACCGGTTGACTCAAGCCAAGCAGACGCACTGCCAGACCATCCAATCCTTGCGCTCATCGCTGAACCGATGCCAGGCCTACCTGCTAACCTTGTATGGGGTTGGTTCCTTCAGGACTACAAGTTATTCGGTAATGCCTACCTACGGAAGATTCGATCAACAATCGATGGTCAAGTGATTGGGTTGCAGTTCCTGCCGTTTGACATGGTCAGACCTGTAGGTGATGGCACTAACCCGCTGACAATGTACAAGTATCAGACCGACGGCAGAACATTCGGTGTCAAGCTCGAGGACATGATTCATCTGCGGTACGGGAGGGAGCCTCTAGATATCCGCCTTGGGCGCTCACCGCTACAGGCTATGCTACGTGAGATAGGCACCGACAATGTAGCCAGTTCAGCTGCTTATGGCCTCTTGGCTAATGGTGCCATGCCGTCTATCATCATCGGGCCAGATGCCAAGGACACCAGCGTAGACATCAGCATCGATGATGCGCGGCAGATAAAGCGCCAGATGCGTGAAGACCTGACCGGCGATAATGCTGGCGGCGTGGTCGTTATGAACGGCCCATACAAGATGGATAGGGTATCCCTAACGCCTAACGACTTAGCACTGGATGCCATCAGGCGTGTACCGGAGGAGCGCATCTGCTCTGCTCTTGGACTCAACCCGATGGTGCTTGGCCTTGGCTCTGGCCTTGAGCGGTCTACCTACAGCAATTACGAGAGAGCCCAACAGGCGGCATGGGAAGATGGAATGATTCCTCTTTTCCGCGCCATTGCTGATGTCATTACCATCCACCTGCTCCCGGACTTCAGCGAGACACAACCCGGCGACTTCTTAGAGTTCGATGTGTCGCAGGTGCGCTCATTGGCTGATGACCTAAGCGCGGCAGCTGAACGTGCCGAGCGTCTTTTTAAGGCTGGAATTATTGACCGTGCGGAAGCAAAGCGCATTGCAAGCATGGAGCCAACGCCAGAAGACGAAGGCATCCTACACCCAACGGCAATATCTACCCAGAACATTGGAACAATCACACCGGCTAAGTCAATCAGCCTAAAGTACATCCCAAATCAAGGGATGCAGGACGCGGCTAGACGCGCTCTGGCATGGCATGAAGACGGTGAACCCGGCGGTACGATCATAGGCTTGACCCGTGCAAACCAGATTGTGAACGGTGAGAAACTATCCGAAGACACAATCCTGCGGATGTACTCATTCTTCGCTCGGCATGAAGTCGATAAGAAGGCCGAAGGCTTTAGCGCTGGTGAGCCTGGTTATCCTTCACCCGGCCGCGTTGCATGGGACTTATGGGGCGGTGATGCCGGTTTTGCTTGGTCAACATCGAAGCGTGACCAGATACAAGCAGACGGTAAGAGCCTTGATGGTGACCACGTATGCACTCCGGGGGTAGTGTATAAGAGCCACCCTTTTTACGGGTATTCGCTGGAGGAAATCTCAAGCGAGTAGACAGCGGGACAGCAAGAATCTACGCGGCTGGTCAGAAGTTCCGCAACGACCTGCTGGAGCGTGAAGGCGTAGCCATTTCGAAGATGCAACGGGCATACCGTGCCGCCAGCAAGGCAAGCATACGGGAACTGCAAGCACTCGAAGACCGCATAGCAGAGCGCGAAGCGCAAGGGGAACCACGAAGCGCAACGATTGAATTTATGCGGCAACGCATCATCAGTAACATTGATGAGCTAGGACAAAACCTAAAGAAGTTTAGTATCGAGGGGGCAAAGATAACCGCTGATGGACAACTCGAATCAGCCATCCTTGCGAACGAGGCAACTCAACGCCTCGTTGAAACGGCAGCGGGAAAAAAGCCAGCCAACGTTAGCGTTGGTTTGGGATGGACAAACCTACCTGACGAGACCCTCCAAACGTTTGTCGGCATGGCTGGTGATGGCAGCCCTCTGGCGGAGTTATTTGACACAATCCCTCAATTTGTAACCGATGCTATGAAACTCAGCCTCGCACAAGGCATCAGCCTTGGCGAAAGCCCTCGAACCGTGGCACGTAGACTGCAACGGGTGGCCATGGTTGGTCAGTCAAGAGCTGAGACGATAGCCCGTACTGAGATGATACGTGCCAGCCGTGAAGCACAGCGGCAACTGTATGCCGAGAACCCATCGGTTACAGGCTTCAGGCGGCAAGCTACGCAAGATGCGCGGGTATGCCTTGCTTGCTTGGCTTTGTCCGGCACACTTCAAAAGACCGATGAAATCATGCCGAGTCATCCGAACTGCCGGTGCGTGATGATACCGGAAACGCTCTCCTGGGCTGAGATAACCGGCGATTCTTCTATCCCTGATACACGGCCACAGGTGGCAACCGGTGAAGAGATACTGAAGGGGCTTACACCGCTTGAAGCTCAGCAGATACTAGGCACTGCCCGCTACAACCTTTACACTGAAGGCCTGCCGCTCAGTGACATGGCAACCGTTGTTCCTAACGCCGACTGGGGGCCTACTACACGGGTATTGCCGCTTAGAGACCTAGAGGGATACCAACCGGATCTAACAACCTACCTATGAAAAATGCACTGTGGGATAGTGAAGCCATGGACTTGCTGACATCTACCGTGGACGGTATCAAGAGCGACAGGCTGGGCTACGTCAAGGGTTACCTTGTGCGCTTTGGCGATATCAAGACCGCCGACCTTGAAGGTGACTACTTCACCGCTTCAACCGACTACGGCTTTCCGGTTGCCAAGGGTCAGCGTGTACCGCTCAACGTCTACTATCACCACGGTATGGATGCGGCTGTCGGGAAGAAGAGCATCGGTACAGGCTTCATCAAGATGGACGATACCGGGCTTTGGTACGAGGCACAGTTAGATCTAGCCGATGAATACGGGAGCATGATCGCGAAGCTCTGCAAGCAAGGCAAGATGGGGTTTTCCTCCGGTGCAGCAGGTCATCTGGTAGAGCGCAAGAGCATGGGCAGTGCCGCTGAGATAACCCGCTGGCCTATCGCTGAGGCATCGATTACACCGACACCAGCCGAGTATCGTAACAGCGTAAAGACCCTAAAGGATATGTATGCAATGGATTCTATGATGGATATGGACATGGAGCAGATGGACAGCGAAGAGTATGCCATCACTCCTGAGCAAGCAGAACCACAAATCGGTGAAGACCCAGCCGCGTACATTGACAAGGTCTATACAGGCACTGGCGCAAATATCATCCATGAAGGCTTTGAAGGTCTCTACGATAACCTCTGTGCTGGCATCATGGGGCTTTATGAAGTCCAAGGCGATAAAACTCCCTACATTATTGCATTGGTCGATGGCTTTGCCGATCGTGCCAAGAAACTTGCAACCGCCATTGGGTCTGACCCGATGCTGGTAAAGTCCGCTCCGGATTCTCTCCGTGGCGTAGAACGTCGGCTGCGGGATGCAGTCGGACTCTCCCGGTCTGCCGCTAAGCGGCTGGCGCCTGAATGCTGGGAATCTCTGCGGGATGCAGACCAGCCAGAGACGCAACCGGCCATCGTTGCTCCGGAGGTGAAAGCCTCCACTGACGCTGAGCGAGCAGACTTTCTTGCCCGCTTGGAGATTATGTCACTATGACGATTGAACAACTCGAGTCGAAGAAACTCGGAAACATCGCAACGGCGAAAGAACTCGCCGCTTCCGGTGGTGACCTCGCACAGGCTAAGTCCCTGATGTCGGAAGTCAAAGACATTGAAGCCCGCATTGAGATGATGAAGACACTCGGCGAGACTGCACCTGTAGCAACCCCGGCTGTTCAGCCATGGGCTAACGGTGGTGTAACAAAGTCGGTCTTCTCTGGTACTCGTGATGAGCAGTCCTACAAGGGTTACGTCATGGGACAGTTTGCACTGGCTGTCGCTGGAAACAAGCGGTCTACCGAATGGCTCAAGGCTAACGGTCACTTCAAGGCACAGGTCGAAGGCACGACAACCGCCGGTGGATACCTTACACCAGATCTGCTTTCCGCTGACCTCGTATACCTCCGTGAGCAATACGGTGCAGCTCGCCAGAACTGCCGCATTGTTCCGATGACATCGGATGTTCAGTTGGTACCGAATTCCACTGCGAGCACCACGGTCTATTATCCTGGAGAAAATACTGCAATCACCGATTCCTCGATGACCTTTGCACAGATTAGCTTGACCGCTAAGAAGATGGCAATCTTGACCATCGTGTCGAAGGAACTTAACGAAGACTCGGTTGTTGACGTTGGAAACGCTCTGGCTCGTGACTTTGCCTACAACTTGGCGAAGGAAGAAGACCGTGTTGTTTTCAACTCGGCTTTGACTGGCTCGGATGCTTCCGGCTTGGTTGGTATGGGGCGAACGCTTACCGATCTTGCATCTGGCACTTATGGTAACTACGGCAACATCGCAAGTGCAGTCGTAGGCCCAGCAAGTTCCGGATCTGCTTGGAGCAACTTCACGCTTGCAAACCTTCAGTCGATGATCGGCAAGCTTCCAACATATGCCGACCAGCCGAAGTGGTTCATGCACAAGAACTTCTTCTACACGGGAATCGCCGACAAGTTGGCTGCACTCGGTGGAAACAACATTGATGCAATCCAGAATGCATACGGAGTCAATCCACTTTTGTATGGCATCCCTGTTGTGTTTGTCCAGAACATGCCATCGGTTCCAGCGATTGATACTCCGGTTGCATTCTTGGCTGACCTGTCCAAGGGTGTTGCATTCGGTGACCGCCGAGGCATCACAATCGAGATGTCCGATCAACGGTATTTTGTTGAGGACAGCTGGGCATTCAAGGCTACCGAGCGCTTCTCGGTCAACTGCTTTGATGCTGGTAACTACAACGCCACGGCTTCTTCTCGTGTCCCTGGTTCGTTCATCGGCCTTATCGCAGCTCACACGTAAGGCAGTGCGGAGTGATACCGCAACCGACCAAAAGACCCTCGGCAGACGTGCCGGGGGTTTTTTCTTGTGTGGGATACTGAAGACATGAGCTTGAGCCGCGCCGATGCAATAGGAAGAGTAGCCCTGTACAGTCAAGCGGCGCAATATCCTGCCGTGTCTACTACCGACATTGGCATCATCCTCGATGAGCATGAACGCTTTGAAACGTGGACAGCAAGCACCGTCTATGCCATTGGTGATCGGATAGTAGGCACCACTCCTAATGGCCGTGTCTACGAATGCCGACAGGCTGGGACATCAGGCACCACTGAGCCAGAATGGCCGAACATCTGGGGATGGGCGTGGGAAGGTTTCCTCCTTACTGAAGGAACATCAAACCCGCAGTTAGCATGGGTTGATATGGGGCCAGCACACATCGAGCGTTACGATGTACGCACTGCTACCCGTGCTGTATGGCTCCTCAAGGCCGGACTGGTTGCTACAGAGATTGATGCCAAGGAAGGCACATCTGATGTCAAGCTCTCACAACTGCAAGCGCAGTTTCTGACGATGGCCGACCGCTTCCGCCCGGTGAGTATCTTTTAGATGTCTCCGATTCTACGCGGCATACTAGGCCGTGGGCTTGTCCGCAGCCTAACCCAAGACCGAGTTATTGTCCTCCGTATGACGCTCACAGAGGACGGCAGAGGCGGTCAGACGCAGGACTGGCGGCAGGTTGATGAGTTCCTGGGCCGTATGGTCAACCTCGGTAATAACGAAGCGTTACTTGATGAGGGAATCAAGGTTGTATGCAATTGGTACTTAGTTGCTCCAGCCGACAGAGTCATTCAAGCCAATGACCGTATTAGGCTACACGATGAGCCTAATCATTTCTTTGATGTCATTGGCACAGACCAAGGACAGACTAACCTTTTGATTCAACACGTTAGCCTTAAGGAGCATTTCGCATGACGGCAGAGGCATGGGTTCCCATTGGCATACAGGCCTTTATAACCGTTACTAGTATTGGTGCCGCGTGGGTTGCTATACAGGTCAGGTTGACGCGCCTGGAGACTCAGGTGGCACACATTATCAACACGCTCGATGGACAACAGCAGGAAGTGCGCCGCATCGAGCAACGGCTCGGTAAATTGGAAAACAAGGTTAGCGCGTTGGAGGCGATCATACAAAGATGAACAGCATAAGCATCAAACGGTTAGTGGTCGTTGTGATCGTGGCTTTCGTAGCTGCTTTTACCAGCGTATTTGGCGATGGCATCCGGACATCCGAAGCACACGACCTCGCCGAGCTGGGCGCAGTGCTTGCACTGTACGGCAGCAAGGCGGTAGCGGCTGGTGTCTCAGCTGCGGTGAGTAGTGTGCTGGCGTTCTTGACGATGCCTTTCAAGGGTGTAGGCGTGAATGCACTGAAGGTGGGTAAATGAACCTGCAAAACTTCTACATTCAGAAGGAACCAGCACCGTCTACAGACTGGCGTGTCTTTGGTGACATCGAAGACGATGCCGGTAATATCCTCGGCACGTTCGGTATTGATGGTACGTCTGTCAATCAATGGTGGGTCACGCAGGATGAAGACTTTCAGTATGGCATCGTGCAACAGTTCGCAGTGATTATGGCTCAACAGATTATCAGTGGAGATGCCGAGTAATGGCTACTTATTATGTGAGACCAGATGGAAGTGACGCAAATGCTGGCACTGGCCCTGCCACAAATCAAGCGTGGCAGACTATAACCAAGGCTATCGGTGCAACCGGTATCGCTCCGGGTGACACTTTGTATATTGCTCCCGGTGTTTATCGGGGAAACTTTACCGCTGGCTTTACAAATCCATCAAGTAATGCACAACGTGTCACAATTTCAGGCAACCCTACAGCATCATTATTTAGTGGTGTAACTGCTGGGCCTGTCGTTATTACAAACTTTAGTGGGCCAACTACCACTACGTCTGGTTTAACATTGTCAGTCGTAAAAGATTATGTGACTTTGACCGATGTTTACATAGTTGGTTATCAACCCGGTGGTGGTACTACTTTTGGTAAAGTTTTTGAAATTGCAGGCATATATTCAATTGTGCAACGGTGTGGATTTTATAGTCCGAGTCAATCAACTGAATCCTATACTTATTCCTTTACTTGCACTGCTGGTAGTCGCGGTGTAACGGTGGAGGATTCTGTCTTTTTTGGTCATACTTCATATACTCCAAGTGTTGCTGGTTCATCCTACGATTCGCAAAGTTTATTCCGAAACAACATTTTCATTAACCAGAATACGAGTTCAAATACTCTAGCCGCATTGCGTATTGACAGCGGGAGCACATCAGCAACATTTGGTGGTGTGAAAGTTATCAATTGTCGTTTTACGGCAAATACCGGAATACGACCATATCAAAATTTTAGAATAAGTCAGACATTTCCAGTGACAATACAAAACTGCATTTTTGACACTGCAAATGGAATCATCTCAACGATCACAGGTGATTTCATTGAGTCTTACAATATTTTCAACTGTACAACTGAACGCACAAACGTAGCTACTGGAACAGGTTCATTAACAAGAGCATTTATTAGCCCTGACTTTACATTGTCCAGATTATCTGGATGGGCTAATCTTTCGTTCTGGGCAAACCACAATATATCTGCCAGCCAAAATGCTGGCATCAATACCAACTCTGACACTGTTGACTTTTACGGTGTAACGTGGCTTACTCCATCAACACCGACTATGGGGCCAATTGAATATTTCAGTAACTCGACAGCTGGTGCATATCTGCCAACCGAGCGCAACGCCTCAGCCATCACAATCGCACCAGCAAGCACCTCACAAAGTATCGAACTCTACCTTGGTGCTACTGGCCTTACCTTCAGCACAACTGGTCTAGCGGCCTACTACGTCCGCAACCAAGCCGCACCGGTGGCTATTACGCTGGTCACGCAGACAGCAACAGGGGCGTGGACTTCAGGTGGCTTTGCTGAGATAAGCTCCTCCCTCGTGCCGGGCGTGTATCGGCTTGATGTCCCGAATGCGGCATTTGCTGCTGGTGCATCTGATGTGACTATTGTGGTGCGTGGTGCAAGCGGCACGAACGGCGCGGTGCTGACGGTCACGCTTTCCTCTAGTGGCTTGACGGCAGCGCAGACAGCCGCAGCGGTATGGGATGAGCCGTACACCTCGCACACAACAGCAAGCACGTTTGGAGCACGAACACTAAAGACAACGGTTGACAATCGTCCAGTTGATGTCGGGACATCAAACCACATACAGGCTAACGTCCACGCGATTGTGGACAGCACAGCAGCTGCGTCCGAGTTGTCTGGCGCTCTACTTCACAACGGGACAGACTACATCAGCGCGGAACTCGTTACTCCGGTAAGTACGGCAAGCCTTATCTACATGGGGCCTTTTCAGGTCATCGCTGATGGCGTCACAACTCCGCAGCCTCTCGACATTCAGAAGGGTACACAGCAAGGCATCGGTATCCAACTGGTAGACAACAACCTTGCAGGTATCAGCATCACGGGTGCCACGATAACGGCTAAGGTTTACAACTCTGGCGGTACGCTAGTTGCTACCTACAGCGGTACGGCAACCTATGCAGCTGATGGCAGGGCGCAGTTTACGATTACGACTACCGTAACCAACACTCCAGGCACCTACACCGCTACGATTACACGCACCACCGGGGCATCTGATACGCAAGTATTCGGCCCACTCCGAATCTATGTAAGGGACATCTGATGAGCATACTAAGCCAGTTAGCAAAGCGGGTGTTACGCATCCCGGAGGTTAAGATTCCATTCGGCGAGGTGATGCTTTTGAACCAGATCAAGGACACCCTGCACTACCTTTCGTCAAGCGACCTTGAGCTTTTGATTCTGGCCATCAAGGCTGAAAGGGCTACCCGTGGCACTAATCTTTGACCTAACCGAAGACCCTCAGCAGATTGTGCAGGTATCCGCATGGGTCGGTGACTGGCATTCCTACGTTGTCCGGCTGGTGGATGAACTGGGAAGCCCGGTAGACATTACTACCGGTACGCTTGGTGCTACCTTCACCAACATCAATACAGGCGCGGCTTATTCCTTTGTGAGTGGTTCGGTGACCCTCACGAAACAATACAGCGCTCAAGGCATCATGAGTGTACTAAACCCCGCGGCTTACCCTACAGCGGCAAATATCCGGCTTACCGTATCCTTCACGGTATCAACCACGGTGCGGCGCTTTGGGCCTTTAGAGATTGAGGTGCTGGCTCCATGAGTGTAACCGTATCCCTGAAGACTACCGGTATAGACCAGTACAAGCGCAACCTAGCCAAGATAAACAAGATTGTGGGTAAAGCTGCGGCAGATGTCGAAAGCACCGCAAAGCGGAGCATCAAGACATCGAGCGGCAAGTATCGTGAGTATGAAAAGGGGCATTGGTCAAGCCCTCCCGGTTCACCGCCAAACTCCGATACAGGCTTTCTTGCCAACAGCATCATGCACCGGATGCTTACTACTACCAGTGCCGAAGTGTCCGTGATGGCTAAGTATGCAATACCGCTGGAACTTGGATGGACATCGAAGGGCGGCAACACCGTACCGCCGAGACCGTTTCTAGATCCAGCCTTACAGCACGTAAGACCAGCATTTGTCAAAGCATTAACCGTGGTGCTGAAGGGTAAGTAATGGCATTTGAACCAGCGGTAATCGAACAATGGATTTATGAGACCCTTAGCGGTGATACTACCCTGATGGATTTACTATCCACTAGTAATCAACCATCCGGATACCAGCAAGGTATCTACAACACGGTTGCGCCGCAGGTTGACCCGGTATCACGAAGGCCACCACAGCTGCCTTATGTGGTCTTTAGTCGAGCTGGTGCAAGCGGTGATGACGAGGATGCGCTATGCGGCGCTCGTGTCTTCACCTTTCCTAACTACAGAATCACTGTGTGGGATAGTGAAAGTGGAGCGATGAGCATGAGTGGTATCCAAACCATCATGTCGCGCGTTGATACACTTTTGGATAATCAGACGGTTACATCCACGACCCCACGGCTTTATGTCCGCAGGACTTCAACGGATCAAACCTTTTCTTTATCTGATGGTGGTCGGACGGATTACGGGGTCACAGCGGTCTATCGCTGCTTGACCCAGCAGTAGGAGTAGACATGGCATTTACAAAATCATTCGGTCTGGTAGGCGAAAACTGCGTTGTCACCATCGCTTTTGGTGGCTTCCAAGATGGTAGCCCGACAGCCTTCACCGCTAACACTTACACCTGTTTGGCTAAGTCAGTGCGTACATCTACAAGCGTAGATACCGCTGATGTCAGCGCTCTTTGTGACACAACTAAGAAGATGCAGGTTACCAAAGCATCTGGCTCTATCGACATCGAGCTGCTGGTAGACGGCACACAACAGGCTGACGGTTCACCTATCTTTTTCAACAAAGAGGGTTACTATTGCCAAGTGGTTATCACTCCTGGCGCTCTTTCCGCTAAGACCTTTGTAGGCATCGTTACCGCTACTGGTATTGGCATTGCGGCAGGTGAAGCGGTTACAGAGACAGCGACAATCATGCTCGGTGCTAACGGCGTAACGACCGCATGGGCTACCGCATAATGGGTATCAAAGCCATCAAGGCAGTTGCCCCTGAAGTGGAACACGGCATCCTTGAAGTTAACCTAAGCGAGTGGGCCGGTGAAGGAGCGATAGTAAAGTTCCGCCAGCCAAAAGCGGCAGACTACTTCCCAGATGCAACTGAGCTACAGAAAATCAGGATGTCTTACGCTGAGATGGCACCTAACCTTTTGGTCAACTGTCTCATAATTGGCAAGTGCTACGTCCCTGATATGGATGACCCATCGGATGCGGCTTTCATTCGTGTGCTCCTTGACCTAAGCCGCAAGAATACGCAGGCGTTCTACGCTATCTATTGGTCGTTCATTGGTAAGTATATTGATGTGTCGGTTACCAAAGAGGTAGACGAAGCAAAAAACGACTCGGCGGTGTAGGGTCAGTCATCGCGTACTACTGCGTGAAATACCTACACCGTCACCCTTCAGAAGTTGACCTTACGCTGGAGCAGATTTGGGAAGTTGCTGTGATTGCTCAGGATCTAGAGAAGCACGAAGTAGCCGTGATTAAAGCAACAAGGGGCATATTTTGACAGTAGCACAACTGACCGTAAAGCTCGGCGTGGATGGCATGGGGCAAATTGTTTCTGCCCTTGATAAAGTCAAATCCGGGTTAGGCCAAGTCGCACAAAAAGCCCAAGGTGCCGGGTCAGCCCTTGGTGCTATGGGTGGCGTGGCTATTGCCGGAAGCATTGCTGGCTTTGGTATGTTGGGTAAAACTGCCTTTGATGCGGCGGTGTCTTTTGAGTCGCTCAACTCCAGGCTAACCGCCATTACCGGTAGTGGTGAAAAAGCGGCTCAAGTACTTGACATGGTTCGCAAGGTCGCCGGGCCTTCCCCCTTCACCTTTAGCCAGTTGGCAAACTTAGCCGTAGGGCTTGAGTCTATCGGGCTTGAAACTAATGCTTTGCTTCCACGCCTTGCCAACCTTGGCGCTGCTTTTGGTGCCGATGAAGAGCATCTGAAATCCTTGTTAAACATGGTCGGTAAGTTCAAAGCTGGTCAGATGCCTGATAGTGAGCAGATGGCTATGTTTGGTATGAGCCGTTCACAGTTTGCTAAAGAAGGCATTAAGTTTGACAAGGGCGGCGGGCTTGATCCGGGGCAAGAGCTGAAGGTATTTGAAACCTTTATAAAGATTATTGATACCAAATACAGCGGGATGCTTGATGGTCTATCCGGTGACACGGCCACAAAGTTAGCATCGCTTGAAGACGCATGGGAAGGGGCTATGCGTACCATTGGTCAAAAGCTGATAACCATCTTGACCCCATACATCAAGTACGCTACCGACTTCCTGGGCCGCATGATGGACAGCGGAATCTTAGCGGATCTAACTACAAAGTTCTTTGGGCCTATGCAAGAATTTACTAAGGGTTTCACCGATGGCAACGTCCAAGCAAGCGTAGATAAGTTGCTGGCCTCTATCCTTGCCGTTGGTGCATCTATCCCGGACATCCTCAGCGGCACTTTCCAGAATGTCGGCAAGATTCTACAAAACTTTTTGACCAACATAAACGCCAGTATCGGGAAGCTCAACCCATTCTTGGCGATGCAAGGTCATAAAAAGATTGATGACCTGAAGACGGATTATATTTCTGGTCGTATTACCAAAGCAGAACTAGATGCACGGCGTAGCCAGATCTCTAACGAGTACGGCTTTGGTGCTACCGGTGACATCATGCAAGGCGTTGACTTTGGCAAGCCTTTTGCGGATGCTCAAAAGTTTGCAGACAGTATCATCGGAAAGATGGCAGGTAGCAAGGCCCCTGAAGTGGGCGGCGTACCTAAGCCGTTCGGCCCTTACTTCAAACCCGGTGAAGAGCCGGGTATGGGTGGCGCTGGTGAAACCGGAGACCTGCTACTCCGCATTGCAAAGAATACGCAAGAGACCACCGAAGCCTTGACCCTACGGCGTGAAACTTTAGGCGGCGGGACGATGGGTGCCATAGGCCTAACTGGTGCCGAGGTTGGAGCCGTGAACGCCTCCTTCGGTAGGTTTGGTAATGGCCTTATCCCAGCAGGCACAGACCTCGAACGAGCCATGCGTAGACTTATCCGGGATGAGGGTAGACGCAACGGACAACCCGGCATAATGGGACGGTTCTAACATGTCAAACGTCCATCAGCTGAAGGTCGAGTTTGATGTAGTTGAACCTCGCCCGCAGTTTGGTAGGCTGATGGCTCCACTAGATGGAACAAAGGTAGACCTAACCAATAGCTACAACGTCTGGCAAGACCCGGCCACGCTTACGATTGCTTGCTCCGCTCCCGGTTACAACGGCATGGTCTACAACTTTCAGCGGATCGTATGCAAGGTTTCAAAAGACCGACTATACGCTAATCACGGCGGCATCTTGGAAGCAGATGCAGATCAGGGCAAGCGGTGATTACTATCTGCAAAGCCTCAACATTACCGAGCGGGCAACGCTTACAACGGCCTTCAGTGCGAATCAAGCGGTCTACTTATCTTTGTACGTCCCTGGACTAAAGGACACTGACAAGAGCATCATTCTCAAGTGCGGCTGGGGTGTCGGTGCGGCTGGAAGCGTTGAGGTCTGGTTTGCCGCAAACGGGAGCGCTCAGGTGTTCAAGTCCGGTGTAGTCGTTGGCACTTACGAGCGGGGAGATTCTAACATCGCTCCTGCCGTTGGCGCTCAGACATCCAAGTCTAGCCGGTCTGACTTCATCGGCATAATGATGATTCCAGCACGGCGGCGAGAACTGCTAGTAACAACTTCAGACGGTACAAACTTTAGCCATGTCTTTGAAGACCTAGACCCCGGCATCCAGAATAACATCTTGCCTGCTGCCGCTTTTAGTTGGTTGGTTCCAACCGGCCAGGCTACGGTTCAACTTGCTAAGTGCAACTTTGAAACCAGCGGCTACGTGCTATCGCAAGTCAAAGCCCTGCGGTATCCGCCTCCGGTTGGTGCTACCTTTAGCCCAACGTATGCCGGTGACAATGTCGGCTTTGGTGCTTACACTTTTACCGGGTCGGTAGTCAAGTCTGACGGAACGGCATACACGCCGAATGGTGCCATCAAGGACGTACGTCTAAAGGTTGCCCTTACGGGTGCAGGTACCGGCTCACTTGGTCTGTACTCAGCTGAAGGCGTCTACGATGCCACTATAGGTGCTACTTACAACGGCACGGTTGATGTTACGCAATACATACAGTCACTGAGCATGGCGGTAGATGAAGACGGCAAAGCCACCTGCACGATTGGCGCGATTGCTAAACCATTGATAGATGCCGGTATTCAACAAGCCAATGTGACATCAGACCGACCGGTTAGGATTGCGCTTGGTGATGGCCCTGCTGTTTATCCGGGAGTGGTTACCTACAAGGACATCTTTCGGGGTACGCTTCAGCCACCGAAGATAAAGTTTCTAGACCGTGACACAACGGCCAGTTGGGCAACCTATGTGTACAGCGGTACGGATCGTAGCCGTGATTTTGACCTTGCTTGGTTGGTTGAGTCTTACCCTTACGATGGCATCTTGGCAATCAATGCCATCATCGACCTCATGCTGATTGCTGGCTATGATGCCAACATCTACTATGGTGGCTCTACTCCAGATCAAGAGCTACCGTATACCTCCAACATCTCGAAAGGTCAGTACACCCTTGCACCTGATTACGGAGATACCGTTGCGTCTTACTTAGACAAAATCAAGCAGGAATATTACGCTACTTGGATAACCGGTTGGATGCCTACCGCTTCCGGCTACCTCTACCAGTGGCTTGATGTGAACGCCGCTAGCACGGCATCTACGATGACGCTATATCAAAGCATATCGACGGCAACCACGGCGGGAGTGGCTGAAGAGCTACGCCCGCAAAGGGTGATTCGTAGCCTTAACAGTTACAACGAAGAAGCCGAATGCACTCAGGTTACGGTCATTGGTCAAGACCCCAACACCGGTAAATTCATTCCGTATACACAGATAGATTCAGCCGCTGAGATTGCGGCAACAGCACCGGCATCAAGGCCTAGAAACTGGCGCGGAAGACCGGTGTGCTACCAGTTCCGAGACCCGGCGCTGAACACCCTTGATGCGGTTACGGCAGCCTGTTTGATGCTCTACACCCGGCTAACCACTGGGCGCACGATGATTGAGTTCGACGCTACATTCTTGGTTTACAACGTAAGCAACAGACCAGTCTGGCTTGGTGATGTCATCAAGCTGATGGACACAGACGGGGTTGGAGTGCTTGGCAACTATCGCATTATTGCCATCCCGTCTATCGAGTTTGTGCAGGAGAACACGGTCGGATCTAGTACGTTATTCAATGTGCGTAAGGCTTCCTACCGGGCAGTGTATGTGAGCGCAGGAACTTAGATGGCATACATAGACGGCACTAGAACATCAACGCTCACGATGTCACATACTCAGAATGTCAATGTTAGGATTTACAATCCGTCTGTCATTGCGCCAACTGACCCGACATGGCAAACCAACTTTACAGACTTTACCTTTGGTGGTCATTTAGGCTTTTCTGGTTCTTTGAAGGTTGATGTATTTAGATATCAAACAACGCCAATGGGGCCGTGGAGTTGGGAAGTTGGAGCAACCATAACCGTAAACAACGGACACGGCTCAACGAATACCGGCTTTGTCGTATTGTCTTCAGCCAATGAGACTTCAGGCACAACCTTTGTAGATGTTAGCGTTACTTGTGCAGGTACCTTCAGTGCATCCGTATCAACCGATAAGTTATGGAACTTTGCCGAAGCGGCGTTTTCTTCTTCTAGCGCACCAACGCAATTCCCTAGCCTAACCTCTGTTACTTGGTACGAGATGACTACATCAGGGGCTACAGCGGCTTGTACCCTTACCGCTGGCAGTGGCTCGGTTGCGGTGTCAGCTGCGGCATCATCTAGGCAGACGGCAAACTACACGGCTACGCTCTCGGCAAGCGGTAACTGCACTGGGCCAGGTACACACAACTTTGCGGTGAGCCTTGCTAAGGTCAATGCGGTTGCCGTGCATGACATCACACACGCCCACACTTTCCACGACCAAAGTGCTACCGAGTGGAGCCTAAGCCTAAAGGGTGCAGTAGATGCTTTTGGGATATATGAAGGTGCTGGCGGAACGATCAGCACTTCATCATGCCTTGATCGTGCTGTCTCGATTATTGGCAGGATACGGGCTTGGGAGGGTGCATACCCCGACAACCTCGATGTATTCGTGACCGGCTACGATGGCGGCACCCGTACGGTTATAAGCTCTGGCGGGTCTTACGGTGGGCAGGATACCTTTGTAGCCTACAGCACGACCACGGTGCTAACCGACCCGACGTATGGGAGCAACACGCTAACAACCAGCCTTAACGATGTCCCTGAATGGATATCGGCGCAGCTCTCAAGCCTTGGGCTTATTGCTAACGGGGACTACTCAGCAGACAATCGTGTTCTCTTCCGTGGCTTCCGCTTCAACGGTTGGTCAATCGCTGAAACAAACAACCGTGCCATTTCTGGTACAGGTAACGACCGAACCTACAGCCCCTATCAAGGCATGTCTGGCTATCGGTATCTACAGATACAAATCAAAGCGCAAAGCGGCACTAACCAGACCGGATACATTGAACTAACCGACTACAAGAACAATACTAAACGGTGGCAGGTTGTGGCTCCTACGACCTCCTACAGCACGGTAACCCTTGACCTTTGCAGCCCTGATATCTGGAGCCTTGGTGCATTACCGGCAACTGAAGATAAAGATAATCCGTACCCTCGCAAGAATCTTGTTAATGCGGCGTACGCAGGTAGCGAAAGCCTTGACACCGCTTACTGGGGTATCACCAGCTGCAGACGGTTGCGGGTCTTCAGCGGATCCATTGACATTGGTACAACCACGCTGGTCTATACCAACACGGATTCTACCTACGTGCCTGATACCTTCATGGCGGCATTCGAGCGCATCACACCGTCAGTGGTATCTGAAGCAGACACAACCACCTACTTCTATGGGCGGCGCTTTTGGCAACAGGATCGCGATGGTCGCACGGAGGAAGAGTCTGATGTTTGGTGGCAGAAGACCGTAGGCGGTGCTACCGGGGTGACATCGTACAGCGTCCAGCCGGTAACCATTAGCGGACTATGTGACCAGATAAATACCTCCGATGATTCGATAGTCAGACACCCCGGATGGGCGGCTACAAACTCGGTAGCCTACCCGGCGGGTGCTACTTGTACGGTGAGCCAACCGCCGCTTAGGGATTGTTTCCTCAACGGCGTAACCGGCTATTCGACATGGCTAAGGGGCGGCGGTATCCTTGCCACCCCACACGCTACAATCGGTACAGACTTTGCTTACGGTCATCAACTGGCGGCTGGTACGATTACAGCCCAGACACTCTTTGACCGCATCAATGGTAACTTTCCTCCTGACCTTCCAGACCCTTTTGATGTCAACGGAGGTACAGATTCTGGCTTGTACTTGGCGGGTGGAAGTTTGCTCAGGGGCATCGCACACGGTGCCATCTTAGACAGCGCTGGAGACCCTGCCGCATCCGGTACGGTAGACCTGCTCCTTGCTACCACGAGCGCCAACCGTGGTACGGATAGCAGTCTAGATGCCGAGGGACGATATTACACCTCGGATCCCTGGGGGCTTGGTGAAAGCAACCACGATGTCATTCAAGGTGCTAACAACATTGGTTTAGATCCGCTTCATACTAGCCACCGCTTCCGCTGTTGGTTCCGGAGCTTGACGGCGGCAGGTGGTTGCCTATCGGTTGATGTAGCCCCGAATAAACGGCTCTGCTATGCCAACGTGGAGAGCCATACGGTACGGCTACACTTTGCCGATGGGCCTAACGCCACCAATTTCTCAGAAGTCATAACCGGCATTACCGAAGTTGATTGCGTGGCTATTGCCTACGACCCTACCAGCGCAGTAAGCCGACTTTACATCTTGGTTGAGAAACAATCCGGCGGCGGGGTGTCATCGTACTACACCGACAACGAGGGAGGGAGCGTATCCGTGGCAACAGTAGTGAGCGCAACAGGCAACAATGTCAGCGTTGGTATCAACCCTATGGGAAAAAGAATCGTAGCCTTTAGGGGTGCCAGCAATGACCTCTACCGGGTCATCTATGACCCACAGGGCAACGTCATCACGGCAAGTAGTGCAGTGGTGGCAAGCGGGGTAAGCAACGACCAGACGGCGATTGCTTGGAGACTTGGTAGATGGTTCCTCTACTACCACGATACAGCCGGCATTACGCAACTGACCAGTCTGGATGATGGCGAGACATTCGCCTAAAGAGGAGGGGTGGTGGGCAGTTTGAGGAAACAGCAAAGGGAAGAAGCCTGCCCAGCGTGTCGGGAGATAAGGTCGACAAAGGGAGTATATCGCTATGACAAGACCTATCGCTTTAAGGGCAGCTAAAGAAGCCCTAGACAACATCGGTGTTCAGGAAACCGGAGACAATCGCGGCAAGGCGGTTGAGACCTACCAAGCATCAACGGTTCCACCTATACCACCGGGTAGCCCGTGGTGTGCTGCCTTTGTTGTCTACCGGCTAAAGAATGCAGCTCATGACCTATCGCTAACAATCCCGGTTGACTGGCCACGCTCTGGCTATTGTCCCGATCATGGCAACTGGGCGCGGCATACAGGTAAGTGGCTAAGCGTGAAGGATGCGGAAGCCGATCATACCAAAGTACGCATCGGTGACCTTGTGTGCTTTTGGTTTGCACCGCTGAACCGGCTTGCCCATATCGGTATTGTGATCGGCGTATTCCCCTGGGGGGTCAAGACCGTTGAGGGTAACACCTCACCTGAGATGGAAGATGAGGATGCAGTAACGCGTGAAGGTGACGGGGTCTATCGCAAGGCCAGAGCATGGCGTGAGCTAGGCAGTAACGGTGGATTTGTTTCCATAGACTGGTAGAATATCTGCGGGTCGAACGGTTGACCGAAAACCACTCCAACGCGCATCATGGGGTGGTTTTTTCTTTGGTGGGATACTGCTATCGAGGTATCACCAATGACAGTCATTGAACATAAAGCGGAATCAAACGAACTCTCCTTGTGTCTTATGTCCGATCTGCACATTGGTGGGCTACACGTAGACTATAACCTGATTGAGAAAGAGCTGAAACACGCCAAAGATGTAGGCGCAAAGATACTTATAAACGGCGATGTCTTTGATGCCATCATGCCGGGAGACCGCAAGCGATACCGGGCTAACAACTTGCACCCAAGGATGTTTGAGGCTGGCGATGACATGATCGGCGAATCTATCCGCTGGGCTATTGAAATCCTCAAGCCATACAAAGACAGCATCATGATGATTGGCGATGGCAACCACGATGACGCGGTAGCCAGATACCATCACATCGAGCCTGTGAAGCATCTTGTAATCGCGCTCAATGGCGTAGGTGACGCAACGATAAAGTATGGCGGCTACCACGGGTTTGTCCATATCAAAATGCCTATCAGTGAATCAACAGGTAATGCGCGCTGGGCTAACTACGTTATGCATTATCACCATGGTGCAGGTGGTGGCGCTCCGGTTACCAAGGGGGCGATTACCTTTTCCCGTGCGGCGATGTGGCTCGAAGGCGTGGATGCAATCTGGCGCGGTCACACTCATCAGCGGCAAGCGGGACGCGACAGCAAGGTATCATTCAACCCTAAAATCCTAGTGCCAAGCGAACGCGTCATAACGAAAGATGTGCTTACGCTGCGAACCGGATCATACATAGACACCTACACGGGTACGAGCAGCGAGGAGCTGATAAAGCATGGCCGCAAAGATGGTTACGCGGCTTTGTGGGATGCGCCCAATCTCCCTAAGGGTGGCTTGATGCTACACTTACGCGCTGGGCGTAATCAGTCAAACCCTAATCAGCCACATCTTCCAAGGGTTGTAGACACCTTGGAGATTTAGACAGCAAAAAGACCACTGGGCAATCAGTGGTCTTTCTACTTTGGTGTTGCGCCTACAGTGTACCCTACGGCATCAGCTCTTTTGCCATGTCACCAATCCACGATTTGATTTGCCAATCTGAAGGAGCACCCATCGTAAATTGCTCAACATCAATGTGGATGTCAACCCCACCGGAGCTGTAGACCACGCTAAGCAGCTCACCCTTGCAGGTGGTGAACCAGAGCATTCTGGCGATGTTGTGGATGGTGCATCGCAAAGAGCGCTGATACTGCCACGCTCCGAGCGCCTCATTCCATACGCTGGAAAAGTCCAGCTCTACGTTTTCAAAGGTTGTGTGGCCGTGCTTTAGCACGTCCTCTAACCTTTCCATTGTGTACACTTCTTCTACTACTGTCATCTATTATCTCCCTGCGGTGTATAACCACACCCGGAATATACACCGGATGCGGATATCTTGTCAAACTGTTTTTATCGTTACCGATTCTGAAGCCGGGATTATCTCTGTCCCTGGGGGCAGGTCACCAGCGGTAAGCCCTGTAAGCTTGCTAACCAAGATCGTGTGCTTTGTCTTCACCGCTTCCGGATCGTGCTTTAGGCAGTAGGCTACTGCTTGCTCTTCGTCAACCACCTTGACCCGCTCGGCTATTGTCCTAAAGGCAACCGTACCGAATGGACACGTCCATGTCTTGACCTTCAATGTGCCGTCGGCTTTGCGGGGTAGTTGGCTCATTGCGTAGTCTTGCAGCTGGGCGTTGTATTGACGCTCCAACCATTCAAGCCGGGCCTGATGCTTGCCGATCATCTTGCGGGTGTTCTCTACGATCGCATCAAGCTTGGCTTTTTCGGCTTGGATGCTTGCCTCGATGTCCATGCGCTTCCGCATCACCAGGAGCGCCAAGTCTTCAGGTGATTCGTTGCCCTTTATCCAGCCGGACATAGGGCCAGCATACTCGCCGGTCTCCTCGTCCCATAGCTCGCCGTCTACTAAGTAATATCCCATTATCTATTTCCTCCAAGCGGCCTAGCCTTCAGTGGCGCATCGATTACGATGTTGCCCTGTGGCCCTCTACGGAACGATTCCTGAGGGGTTACCGCTCCGTTGGCATCGTCATCCTCATCGGCACTTATTGCCAGCAGTGCGGACACCGAGTAGCGGCGGCCATAAGTAAGAGCAGAGCCAAGCCCGTGAGCGTCCGGCTTGGTTACCGGGATGGTTGCCACGGTACTGATCCACTCGCCGGATGCATGGATGATGCGACTCTCTACAGTAATCGCTGTGACTTTGCCATCTGTGACGTGAGTTTCCGTAGTGCCTTGGGTAAGCATCAAATCGTTTGCCGTCAGGATAGGGCGCAGAGCGTCCAAGATACTGTCAAGGGTTACATACTTGGATTTGAAGGCGGGGTTGTTGCCTTCCTTGCTGATGCCCTGCATCCGGCTTTGAGCCTTGATGAGTGCAGGGGCTATTGCCCCTATAGTTTCGCTACTTGCCATTGTTTATCTCCTAATCGATTCTGTCTGCCATGCGGGTGTTGATGATATCGCAAGCCGCCATGATGTCGACACGGTTGGTTATGTCTATCCCGATGTCATTGCTAAAGTGCTGAGCAATCTTGCTGGTCGGGTCAGTGATTACAAAGTCTGCTGTCTCCTCTGGCCTAAGCTCGTTGATCCGCGCAACGATGGGGCCATGCCCGCCGCACTCCACCTCGTCCATGAGGTGAGCCGGGATGTCAATCTCCAAATATTCGGAAGCGTCGAAATGTTGCATTCTTATTCTCCCGTAACGTGGTTGGATGCGTCAGCGTTGTAGTCATCTGGATCGGCAATCTTGATGCAGACATCGCCCATACCAAAGATAACCACGTCATCGATTACCCGGATGTCCTCGTCTTCACACTCGTTGATTGCGTCGATGGCTTCGTCAAGGTCGATATCGTGCAAGCCTGAAGGGCTACTGAGCTGAAGGCCCATGCCTTCTTCGATTGCCCACTTGACTGTTGCGATTGCTGATGCTTTCATTACTTATCTCCCGTACCCCTTGGTACATCAACAATATACACCGCCAATATATATAATGCAAGGACTTGACACAATAATATATATATATGGTATATAGATTGCATGATTAGAGGATTGACACAAAACGAGTTATCGCGGCGTACTGGTTTCAAACAGCCGCGCATCAGTGACTACATGACCGGCAAAAAGGCGCCCAACGATGACAGCCTATTACAGTTGGCTGAAGCGATGGATATGGATCCGGCGGAACTGAGTAAGCAGCTGTTACTGCGTAGGACGCTACGCAAGGGCAAAGCACCGGAAGCACCAGAGCAACCGGGCGTATAAGGTACATAGGGAGATAAGACAATGCGACGATGCATAGAGTGCGGTTCGGAAGTAATCGATTTTGACAAGACGTGTACAGCTTGCCGTTTGGCTGAGTGGCGCGACCAGCAGGAGCAAGCCCAGCGGCTGAGGGAACGGGCTTATGCGCTGGAGGCTAACCGCGATGCT
>Ga0209297_1000594_pt1 | contig 22665 bp, 20 predicted proteins | sample S_130805_MF_Meta_FD_187322 | JGI IMG/M metagenome (GOLD analysis project Ga0209297, IMG submission 187322) | Freshwater microbial communities from Lake Simoncouche, Canada to study carbon cycling - S_130805_MF_MetaG (SPAdes) (version 2) | ecosystem: Environmental > Aquatic > Freshwater > Lake ...
CGAATGTCAAACCACTGAGCGCTTTCTTGTCGCTATGCATGAGCGCTATGAGTTCATCGTGAGACAGACCCTTCGGAAGCGCACACGACAATCCGTATTCGCCCTCCACTACTTGACGGTGCTGCACCACGCGTTGGTCGTCAATTCGTCCCAGTTCGCGTGCAAGCAGTGCTGCATAGACCAATCCGATTGCTACAGCCTCGCCATGGGCAACCGAAAAATCGGTGGCAATTTCTATTGCATGTGCAAGCGTGTGTCCGTAGTTCAACAGCATTCGACGGCCGCCTTCGCGCTCATCTGAACCAACGATGTCTGCCTTAATTTGCACGCATCGCGCAATTCGCGAAGTGAGATCGAGACTCAACAGGTCATCGCCTGTGAGGAAGTGGTACTTGGCCATTTCGCCGTTACCGCATCGTGTTTCGCGCGGGCTCAGGCTGGCAAGAGCTTCTGTATCGCACAAAACTCCACGTGGTTGCCAAAACGCTCCGACCAGGTTTTTGCCTTCGGCAAGATTCACTCCGGTCTTTCCACCAATCGCAGCATCAACCATTCCAACAAGAGTGGTGGACACGTGAACAACGGCGATACCACGATGCCAAACCGAAGCGGCAAAGCCAGCGATGTCGGTCACCATTCCGCCACCGACTCCAACGATTACGTCGTTGCGTGTGAGGCCGAATTGCGCGCATTCACGCATGATCATCTCGATGGTTTCAAGTGACTTGAACTCTTCTCCAGGACCTATGTTGATGGTGCGCGTAGATATTCCCGCAGCAATCAAACTTTCTTCAACCGAAAACGGGATGTTCGCTTGAGTAACGATGATGGCTCGCTTCGCTGTGGCTGGCACCATGCTCGCAATTTGCGAACGAACCCCAGGCCCAACCACCACGTTGTACGACCGCTCACCCAATTCAACTCGTACAACCTGTTGACTACTCATGGTCGGCTCCTGCACGAACAGCATCCAGCACCGCCGAACACACTTTGGTCACTGGCTTTCCACGCGTGTCAATGCGAACGGTGGCAATCTCGTCGTACCAAGCCGAGCGCTGGCTACTGAGCGACTGCAACGTTGCAGCCGCATCTCCATCGAGCAATGGCCGCGCTGCGCCAGACTTCGTGCGCACCACCAAATCTTCTACCGATGCATCAAGCCACACCACATGCGATGCTTGCGCAGATATGAGTGTGCGGTTTTCACTTGAAATGACGGCGCCACCACCCGTTGCAAGCACAACTGGACCTTGCCTTTCTGCGAGCACTGAACGCAAAGCTTCGCTTTCATAGTTGCGAAATATCGCTTCCCCATCTTGAGCAAATATTTCTCGCACCGACTTGCCAGCAGCACTAGAGACCACGTCATCAGAATCGACGAATGCATACCCGAGTTCTTGTGCAATTCGTTTTCCGACGGTGGTTTTACCCGATCCCATTAAGCCAACCAAAACGATTGCGTGGCGTGCATTCACTGGATTGATGCAGCGTATGACGCCGCATTGCGAACGAACTCTTCTACCGAGTCTCCACCAAATTTGCGCTGCGCCTCATCGGCCAACACCAGTGCAACCATGGTTTCGGCAACAACTCCCATGGCAGGAACTGCAGTGACGTCTGTGCGTTCTTTAAAACTGACCGTTTCTTCTTTGGTCACGGTGTCAATCGTTTTCAATGTTGGTCGATTTAATGTTGCAAGTGGCTTCATTGCAGCGCGCACCACCATGAGTTCGCCTGTCGTCATGCCGCCTTCGGTTCCGCCAGCAAGAGTGGTCTCGCGTCGATACGACTTGGTTGCTTCGTCCCACGAAATTGCATCGTGCGCCAAGCTTCCGCGACGACCAGCCACTTCGAAACCGTCTCCAATTTCAACACCTTTGACAGCTTGAATGCTCATGATTGCCTGCGCGAGCAATCCATCAATTTTGCGATCCCAATGCACGTAGCTACCAAGTCCTACTGGCAAGCCATAAGCGAGTACTTCAACGATTCCACCGAGACTGTCGCCATCTTTTGCAGCAGCTTCAATTTCGGTAATCATGGCCTGCTCGGCTTCTTTGTTGAATGCGCGAACAGGCGACTCGTCAACAATCGACAAATCGTGAATCGTCGGGCGAACGTTCGACTCCGACTTCGCCGAGCCCATCTGGGTTACGTGCGACAAAATGTCGACACCAATTTCTTTCAACAACAACTTTGCCAGCGCACCAGCAACTACACGCGCAGCGGTTTCGCGTGCACTCGCCCGTTCCAACACGTCGCGAGCATCGGTGAACCCGTATTTCTGCATGCCCGTCAAATCGGCATGGCCGGGTCGTGGCTGAGTGAGTGGCTTCTTCGTTGCTCCAGGAGCCGGCGACATTTCCTCATGCCACACATCGCTGCGGAACCACTCTGAGTTTTTAATTTCAATTGCAACTGGCGAGCCCAATGTGCGGCCATGGCGAATTCCGCCGATGAGCACAATTTCGTCCTGTTCGAAACGCTGGCGCGGACCACGCCCATAGCCCAAGCGACGGCGACCAAGTTCAGCTTGAATATCTTCGGCGGTCACCTTCATGCCCGCAGGAAGGCCCTCAACAATGACGACCAAGGCTTGGCCATGGCTTTCTCCTGCAGTGAGATAACGCAACATGCCCTACAGGCTACCCGTATGCCCCCTCAGGAATCGGGACAATTACGCGTTGCGTTGTGCAAGTTCGCGCTGTGCTGCGTCTCGCATTACTTGTGGGTCTGGAGTCACGCCACACCACAGTTCTTCTTGACGCACTGCTTGGCAAATCAGCATCCACAAACCATCAACTGTCTGAGCACCTACCGAACGTGCCTGAGCAATGAACGACGTTTCCAACGGGTGATACACCGCATCGAGTGCGATTAGTGAACTGTGAAGAAAGGATGAACTTACCGGTGATTCAGATGTACCCATTCCAACTGATGTGGTGTTGATGAGCAGTGTCGCATCGGCAATGTCACTTTCTGAACCGACACGTGCAACATCTGCGCATTCACTTGCTTCATCTGCTCGCGACTGTGTGCGATTGACAATGGCGATGTCCGCAGCACCACGCAACCCGAGTGCGGCAACCACTGCTCGCGCGGTTCCACCTGCCCCAAGCACTACTGCCCGACTTCCCTCAATTGTTGCTCCACCACGAACGAGCGCATCACAGCAACCATCACCGTCAGTGTTCGCACCACGCAACGTGCCTGCGTCATCAAAAATAATGGTGTTCACAGACCCCGACCGTTGTGCAATCTCGTCTCGATGTTGCACCAATGCGAATGCGGCATCTTTGTGCGGCATGGTGATACTGAGTCCGAGCATTCCTGATTCTCGTGCAGCCAATACTTCTTCTTCGAAGTACTCCGCATCAACATCAATTGCGACGTAGCGCCACGGTTTTGACATTTGCGTGAACGCGGCATTATGAATTGCTGGTGAAAGGCTTTGCGATACCGGCGAGCCAATAACCGCTGCAATGGTTTTGAGTTTCACGGCAGCAGGCCAGCTTGACGCGCTGCTGCAACGTTTGCTTCATGTTGTGCGAGCGTGACAGCGAAAGCATGTCCGCCTTCTTTATCTGACAACACGTAATACAGATAGCGACACGGCTTTGGCACATTTGCACACAGCGGGTCGGTACCAGCAGGGTTCGGCGCAGGGTTCAATGCAGCAATAATCGACGCGCGACCTGGGTTGGCAATTGGAGTTGGTGGCAATCCTTTATTGATGTAGGAGTTGTACGGAGTGTCTGTTGCCTTCAGCGTTGCGAAGTCTGCATCTGCGGGAGCGTTATACAACAACGTTGCATCAATTTGTAGCGGCATCTTTATTTCTAGGCGGTTGTAGATAACTCGTGCGATTTTGGCGCGATCGGCGTCAACTTTTGCTTCACGCTCAATCATCGACGCAACGATTAATACCTTGTACGGAGTAAGTCCAACTTTTGCTTGAGCATCATCGATGCCTTCTTGCGAAGCAACTCTGACCATTTGCTTAGCAAGCTGTTGCACAACCTGCTGTTCATTTTGATCACCCGATATTTGATAGGTGTCGGGAAAGAGCAGCCCTTCAAGCGAAAGCTGGCCATCTGGGCGATACGGAGTTTCGATTGCAGGGTCATTGGCCATGGCCACGAATTGCTCGGCGTTTAAGCGCAACGTTTTCTCGGCAAGTCGCGTTCCCATTTGTGCAATGGTGTAGCCCTCAGGAAACGTCACCTTCTGATACGTAGCCGATGGTGGTGTCTTGAGAACAGCCATGATGTTGCCCATATGGTCTTTTGGCGCAATGGTGTAATAACCAGGAATCAATTCGATTCCGCCTTTACGCGATACGTACCACGAGAACACGCTGGCACTCGACACAAAACCATCATCTGCAAGTCGCTTACTTACCGACGAGATGGTGTCTCCTTCCACAACAGTGAACGATTGTGGGTCGCCTTTGCCCGATGGATTGACTTGGTGCACGTACCACATGCCAATGGCACCCATAAATAGGGTGACCACAGCAACTGCTGCCGCAACAATTTGGAACGGCCGCGATAGGCCCCGAAAATCATTTGGCATTACGTCAGCTTCTAATTGTTCTGAACGGCGCAGTGCTTCCGGGCTATCCCACGGGTCGTCGTACCAGTTTTCGGCGGGTTGTTCTTCGGTCTTGCGAATCTTGATAAGTGGATCAATCACGACTACGGGCTTCCGTCATCTTTCTGCCATCTAGCCATGATTGCAGCATGACAGCAGCAGCAACCTTGTCGATCACTTTGCGACGTTCTTGCGCGTTCATGTTTTGTTCCATCAAAATATTGTCTGCAGTTACTGTCGTGCGACGTTCATCAAAGGTGAGAACTGGCACACTCAACACGCTAGTCAACTGCTGCACTTCGGCGACGGCAGACTTCGCCGCATCGCCGTAGTTTCCATTCATGTGTAATGGAAGTCCGACAACCACGCATTCAATTTCATACTCAGCGACCAATTCAGCAATTGCCCGATAATCGGTTTCAAGCGAACCCGATCGCTTCAACACCGTTAATGGAGTTGCAATAGTTCCACTTCGGTCGCTTGTTGCGACACCAATCCGCTTACTCCCGAGATCAATCCCGAGTGCGCGCACGTTATGAACCAGACACCCTGCCCAAGGCAGCGCGTGCCAAATTCAATGCCTCATCGAGTGCGGCCGGATTTTTACCACCTGCAGTGGCAATGTCACCCTTGCCACCACCACCGCCACCAACAGCCTTTGCGGCATCTTTAATGAGTTCGCCAGCAGCAACGTCGAGTCCATTGCCTACCGCGGCAACCAATGCAACACCACCCGTGTCGGTGACTCCGCCAAGAACAACGGCTTGAACAGTTGGGCTTTGGCGGATAGCAAGTGCGAGTTCACGCAAGTCGTTTGGTGAAATGCCATCTATACGTGCCACAACATGCCCGTTTAGTGCCTGAGCAACAAGCTCTCCTGCACGCGACCTGGCCTGGGCAGAACGCAGTTGCTTAATTTCATCTGACAACGATTTCACTTCATCTAGTTTGCGCTGCACCGTAGACATGATGTCGCTCGGTTGCGTGCCAAGGAGTTCGGCAGCGTTAAATAATGTGCGCGTGGTCTCGAGCAAATAGTTAAACGTGTTCTCGCCTGTCACTGCCTCAATGCGACGTAAGTTAGAGCCAATTGACGATTCGGAGACAACTTTGATAATTCCGATATCGCCAGTTGCTTTCACGTGCGTTCCTCCGCACAATTCGAAAGTCTTTCCAGCTTCCAAAACACGCACGAGATCTCCGTACTTGTCACCAAAGAAGGCAATTGCCCCAGCTGCCGTTGCTTCGTCTTTCGACGTCTCGTAGTTTTTTGTTGCCGAGTTGGCAAACACTTGCTCGTTAGCCAACCGCTCAATGCGTTCAATTTCTTCTGCACTCACTGCCGCGTAGTGACTGAAGTCGAAACGCAAACGGTCAGGGGAAACCAATGACCCAGCCTGCTTCACATGTTCGCCAAGGACTTCGCGCAGTGCCCAGTGCAAAATGTGAGTAGCCGTGTGGTTGCGGCGCGTTGCATCGCGGTCTGCAACATTGATTGCCACACGAGCGCTTTGGCCCGCTGTTACTGACCCGCGAACGATCTTGCCAATGTGCTTGCGTAATCCTGGGAGCGCGAACATGGTGTCGAGCACTTCAATTTCGCCCGTAGACGTAGCGATGGTGCCGACGTCGCCAACCTGTCCACCGCTTTCGGCGTAGAACGGAGTGACATCAAGGAACACATCAACGTCTTCCTGTTCGCCATCTTGCACAGGGATGACTGCAAGCACGTTTGCTTCGCACGCCGTTTCTTCGTAGCCAACGAACTCGGTGATGCCATGAGTTTCCATCACGTGGCGATACGCCTCAATTGTTGCCTCGCCAACCTTTGCACCCTTGCGAGCGCTCTTTGCGCGATCGCGTTGAGCGCCCATTTCTTGTTCGAAACCGGCCACGTCGACGCGAACGTTGCGCTCGCCTGCAATTTCTTGAGTGAGCTCAAGTGGAAAGCCATATGTGTCGTGCAATAAGAACGCTGATGGGCCGGCGAGTTCTTGCGAACCGCTCGATAGTTCATCTTCCAAAATGGTGAGACCGGTCTTCAATGTTTGGCGGAAACGTTCTTCTTCCTTCGTCATGACACCAAGGATGAAGTCCTTGTTGCCAAGCAAGTCAGGATACGCAGCCGACATGATGTCGATTGCAGTCTCGGAGAGCTTTGGCATGACTAGCTTTTCAGTGCCCAACAAATACGCATGGCGAACCGCGCGACGAATGATGCGTCGCAACACATACCCGCGGTTTTCATTCGACGGGAATACACCATCATTAATGAGCATCGTTGCCGAGCGCGCGTGTTCTGCAAGCACTCGCAAACTAAAGCTGTCGCGATCTTCGTAGTTGCCAATTTGATATTTGCGACTGGTGAGCGACTGACCTTGCTCAATGAGCGGGAACAGCACATCGGTTTCCCAAACGGAGTCAGTTCCTTGCATCAACGCAAGAATTCGCTCGAGACCAGCACCCGTGTCGATAGATGGTTTAGGCAACGGCGTGCGCGTTCCATCTTTTGCTTGGTTGAACTGCATGAACACCAAGTTCCAAAACTCGAGAAAGCGATCTCCTTGCGGATCGTTCAGCGGTCCGCCTTCTGGTCCGAAGGATGGTCCACGATCGATATGAATTTCCGAACATGGACCACATGGACCCGTCTCACCCATTTGCCAAAAGTTGTCTTTGTCGCCAAGGCGCTGAATGCGATCCATTGGCACGCCAACCTCTTCGTGCCAAATTGCCTCAGCCTCATCATCACTTTCATGAACGGTGATCCATAGTCGATCACCATCAAAACCAAACACTTCTGTTACGAGCTCCCAGGACCATGGGATGGCATCACTCTTGAAGTAGTCGCCGAAGGAAAAGTTGCCCATCATTTCGAAGAACACCAGGTGACGCTTCGTGCGGCCAACGTCGTCTAAGTCGTTATGTTTGCCGCCAGCACGTGCGCATTTCTGCACGGTGACTGCTCGGCTATACGGCGCCTGTTCGTCACCTACAAAATATGGCTTGAACGGAACCATGCCCGCAACGGTGAACAACACGGTTGGGTCATGGGGAATGAGACTGGCGGATTTAACCCGCGTATGTCCTTTGTCGGCAAAGTACCCAGAGAACGACTCTCGCAGATCATTGGCAGAGGAAATTGGGGGCCGCGAGGTAGACATTTACGAACAGTCTAGTTCGGCACCGCGTACTGGCTAATTCTGATTTTGTGTGACCGTTACCGATTCGGACTCAAAATGAATGACTTCTTCGTCCTTACGCAAATTACGCACAATTTCCATGCCCTGTTGTGCCAGTTTCACGGCACCTTCAAGAACATCGGCTGCAATCTGACCAGGGGTCAATTGCTCTGCTGCAACGCGCGCTTTATTCTTTGCGTATCGAACACCAAACACTCCGGCGAATGCGCCAAGCACAAACCAAAACAGTCGCTTCATCATGGTGATAACCCTCCAACGCCAATGGGCTTTGCCCTATCGGTCGTTGTTTGACGGCCGATAGTACGGAATCTGTGGAACAGCCCGCCCTTCAGTTTGCGCAGGTAAATAGTCCTGTTCCACCTTTTCGTCCTGCAAATGAGCATTATGAGGTGATTGGTACCCCGCCCCATGGCCAATTTCTTGTGCACCCGAGTAATGCGCGTCGCGTAGATGCGCCGGAACTTCCACATCCACGCCGTTTCGAATGTCGGCCCTGGCGTTCCAAATGGCCTGCGCCGAGCTATTGCTCTTCGGAGCACGCGCCAGATAAATGGCGCACTGCGAAAGATTCAGTTGCGCTTCGGGAAGCCCAACATGATCGACAGCTTGGGCTGCTGAAACCGCAATCACTAGCGCTTGTGAATCGGCCACGCCAATGTCTTCAGATGCAAAAATAATCATTCGACGAGCAATGAATCGCGGATCATCGCCTGCTTCAAGCATGCGAGCAAGCCAAAAAACCGATGCATCAACATCGCTGCCGCGCATGCTTTTAATAAACGCCGACACCACGTCGTAGTGATCGTCGCGGCCATAACGAAGCGAGCTCACACCAAGTGCAGCTTCCACATGATCGAGCGTGACCTGTTGCGGGCGTGCGAGTGCACATGCAACTTCAAGCGCCGTCAAACTTTGACGACCGTCTCCCCCAGAGAGTTGCATCAGCTTGCTCAATGCTTCATCGGTTGCACTCAATGCTTCTGCTTCCAGACCGCGTAACAAGAGCACACGAATATCTTGCGTTTGTAATGGCTCTAAACGAAACAACGTGCTGCGACTGCGCAACGGTGCGTTCACTTCGAAATACGGATTTTCTGTGGTCGCTCCGATCAGAGTGATGATTCCACTTTCAACAGATGGCAGCAGCGCATCTTGTTGCGACGTGGAGAATCGATGAATCTCATCAACAAACACGATTGTTGACTTGCCATGTTGGCCAAGGCGATCGGTTGCCCGCTCAATTGCTTCACGAACATCCTTGACGCCCGATGTCACTGCAGACAGTCGTTCGAAAGCACGATTCGTTGTCAGTGCAACCACTTCGGCAAGTGTGGTCTTCCCCGTCCCCGGTGGGCCCCACAAAATGACCGACGACAAACGATCGGCCTCAATCAGTTTGCGTAGCGGTGCACCAGGTGCAACTAAGTGTTGCTGTCCGACTATTTCGTCAAGGCTCTTTGGACGCAAGCGCGCAGCAAGCGGAGCTTGACCACGCAAGCGTTCGTTCACCGCTGCAGTGAAAAGATCTTCGGCGTTGCCCACCGAATGCGACCCTAACTCTTCGCCGGTGGAGGAAGCAGTCGAATGCCCAGCTCGTTGAGTTGAGCAGCACCAACAGGTGTAGGAGCATTCGTCATTGGATCGCTACCCGATTGAGTCTTCGGGAAAGCAATGACTTCACGAATGTTTTCTTCGCCAGCGAGAATTGCAACAAGACGGTCGGTGCCAAAAGCGAAACCACCGTGTGGCGGCGCGCCGTATTTAAACGGTTGCAAGAAGAAACCAAAGCGACGATCTGCGTCTTCATCGGAAATGCCCAATTGACGGAACACACGACGTTGCATTTCTGGCTCGTGAATTCGAATCGAACCAGATCCCAGTTCCCAACCGTTCAACACCAAGTCGTACGCGAGTGCGCGCACTGACATTGGATCTGATTCAAGTCGTTCAATGTCTTCTGGGTGTGGCTGACAGAACGGATGATGGCCCGGCTGTGGCTTGCCTGTTGTGGCGTTGATGCCAACGAACAACGGAAAGTCAATAACCCACACGTATCGATATGGACCTTCGTGTACTGGTGGACGACCGATGTCATTACGCAATGTGCCAAGCACATCGCACGTTGTTGACCATGTGTCGGCAACGAGCAACAACAGGTCGCCAGGTTGTGCTCCCATTGCCGCAACAAGTGCAGCACGCTCGGCATCTGACAAGAACTTGGCAACTGGCGAATCGAGAGCAAGTCCTTCGCCCACCTTCATCCAAACCAATCCCTTAGCGCCGATTTGTTTTGCGCGATCGGTGAGTGCGTCAAGTTTGCTTCTGCCGTAAGCGGCAGCGTCTGGATACGTTGCACCATCTACACGAATGCCCTTGATGGATTCCGCTTGTGAAAATGCTTTGAACTCGGTGCCGGCAAACACGCTGGTGAGTTCAATAAGTTCCATACCAAAACGCATGTCGGGTTTATCGAGGCCAAAGCGATTCATTGCATCGAGCCACGTGATCTGCTCGATTTGTGGTGGACGTTCGCCCAGCACCGCTTCTGCGGCAGCCATGACGGCTTCGCTGATTGCACCAAGTACGTCGTCTTTGGTGACGAAACTCATTTCAGCATCGAGCTGCATGAATTCGTACTGACGATCGGCGCGCAAGTCCTCGTCACGTAAGCAGCGAGCAATTTGGTAATAGCGATCGATACCCGCCACCATCAGCAACTGCTTCCACAACTGCGGCGACTGCGGTAACGCATAGAACGAACCAGGCTCTTTACGTGAAGGAACCAAGAATTCGCGAGCTCCTTCTGGAGTGCTTGGCATGAGGAACGGAGTCTCTACTTCAACAAAACTCTGCGACTCCATGGCGCGACGAATTGCAGAGTTGACCTTGGCGCGAATTCGTAAGTTGCGCTGCATGCGCTCGCGACGAATGTCGAGATAGCGATACTTCAAACGAACATTTTCGTCAACATCGTCTGCACGGGCATCGATTGGAAATGGAGGTGCTTCTGCCGAGTTCAGGACAACCACTTTGCAGTCCGTCAATTCAACGTCACCGGTTGCCAAGTTCGTGTTCACGGTGCCATCTGGACGGGCCTGTACTCGACCAGTAACTTGCACTACCCATTCGGATCGAACATCGGTTTCATTGTCGACTACACATTGGATTACTCCGCTGTAGTCGCGAACGTCGAGGAAGGCGAGATGCTCGCCGTGCTCACGACGGCGTGCGATCCAGCCACACACGGTGACGGTATTGCCTATGTGCTCGGCACGAAGACCGCCGCATAGTTGAGTACGAAGTGAAGTTGATTCGCCTAAAGGCTGCAATGGAGACGACATGAGGCTTTCAGCCTAGTTTGCAGATTGAAATTTGCTGACCTCATTTTGAATTGCGGTAAGCAGATCAGCACGATTCACGCTGTATTGCTCGCCCGAATTCATCGGTCTAATGACGGCCTGTCCGGCTTCCAATTCGTTTGACCCAATAATGATGGCGACCTGTGCTCCGCTGCGATCGGCAGCTTTCATCTGTGCCTTCATGCTTCGATTGTCGAACGCACGATCTGCGCCAACGCGAGCCATCCGTAGCTGATTGCACACCAGAGCAGCCTCATGTCCCCCTGTCGTATCCACCACGAACGCAAACACATCGGTGTTAGGTGCGGGAAACACGTTTTCTGCATCGCATGCCAACAATGTTCGGTCAAGTCCGAGGGCGAAACCAATACCAGCAGTTGCCGGTCCACCAAGTTCTTCTACGAGGCCGTCATATCTTCCGCCACCACCAATTGCGGTATGCGCTGCTTGCAACGCGGTGCTGACAAATTCGAAAGTAGTGCGGCGGTAATAGTCGAGGCCACGCACCAGACGATCGTCGATGACGTATTTAATATTCTGCGCGTCTAATGCTGCAAGCACTGCCGCAAAGTGCTCGCCAGCCGTTGGACTCAGGTAATCGCGAATACGAGGAGCGTTCGCAATAATCGTTTGATCTTCGCGCCGCTTTGAATCGAGCACGCGAAGTGGATTCTTCGTGAGCGTGACTTGTGAATCTTCAGACAATTCGCTGAGGTGCGCTTCGAAATACGCGCGCAACACATCGGTAAATCGTTGGCGATCTCCTGCGTCTCCAAGCGAGTTCACCGACAACTGCACTTCCTTCAATCCAAGCCTGTCGTAAAACTGTGCCGCGAGTGCTATGACTTCGGCGTCGAGATACGGATCTTCTACTCCAAGAACTTCAAGCCCAACCTGATCGAACTGTCGATACCGACCCTGTTGTGGTTTTTCGTAACGAAAGTTTGGACCCGCGTACCACACCTTCCATGGTGTGGTTGGACGGTGCTGAACGAATGCTCGGCATACGCTCGCCGTCTGCTCTGGTCGCAATGCTACTCGCCGACCACCTTTGTCTTCAAAGTCGTACATCTCTTTGGTTACGACATCGGTTGCTTCACCAAGTCGCAAGAACACACCAAGGTCTTCAAACATTGGCGGAATGATGAGTCCATACCCAGCCGCTTCCACCACCCCAGCAAACACATCTTGAAACTTGCGCCAACGGGCTGCATCGGGAGTCAAAATGTCCCGTGTTCCGGGGCTAGTAGAAAATGAACTCACGCGAGAACATTAGACGCTGGATGATCCCCCGCCATGACACGGTATGCGTCATACACCGAATCGATGCGTTTAATCGTGCGAAGCACAGACTGCAAATGACTCGGATCCGCAAACTCAAATTCAAAACGCATGCGGGCCACTCTGTCGGCTCCCGTATTCGTAGAACACGAAACGATGTTGACATGCTCTTCGCTGAGAGCATTTGCCACATCCCGCAAGAGGCGTGACCGATCAATTGCAACAACCTCAACGGCGGCAACATAGGTTGCGTTGTGGACGCTTCCTGCCCACTCAACATCAACCATTCGACCAATATTTTGGCTTGCAGCCGAAATGGCATTCGAGCAGTCGGCGCGGTGAACGTTGACCACGAGATCGGTGGTGATGAAGCCAATAATTTCGTCACCCGGCACCGGTGTGCAGCACTTTGACAGGCGAACAATCGTGCCCGACATTCCCTCTACATGAACACCCGAAATCTGCTCGGTGGTATTGCCAGCATCGAGGCGCATGCCAACAGAAAGCTGTTCGCCAAAGCCACCGTCGCGCATCAGTCGACTAATGCGACCTGCCATCGTTTCCGCTGACACATGTCCTTCACCTATTGCTCGGAACAGCGTTACATCGTCTGCATAGTTCATTGCTTCACGCTCTTGCGCAAATACTTCAGACGTCAACACTCGCTGCACGGGCAAGCCGTGTTTACGCATGTGCTCAACAAGATCATCACGGCCCGTGTCAACGAGATCTTCCATACGCTCACGTGAGAACCACTGCTTAATCTTGCTCTTCGCTTTTGGTGAGACAACAAAATTTGCCCACTCTTCAGACGGCGCGGCATCTTCTGCAGTCGAAGTGAGAATCTCGCAGGTATCTCCAGAATTCAGGCGTGAGTCCAACGAAACGAGTCGACCGTTCACCCGTGCACCAATACAGGTGTGCCCAACTTCGGTGTGCACGCCGTATGCGAAATCGATTGGCGTTGCATCGAGCGGAAGCGCAATTACTCGGCCCTTTGGCGTAAAGACAAACAACTCATCTTGTTCGAGGTCGGTCTTCAGGCTTTCGAGGAATTGCCGCGGGTCCGACACCTCGTCTTGCCAATCGATAATTCGATTGAGCCAGTCGATATCAGTGCTTGCGACACCGTCTTTATACGACCAATGTGATGCCACTCCCCATTCGGCGCGCTGGTGCATGTCACGCGAACGAATTTGCACTTCAATTGGTTTGCCACCCGGACCAATCACTGTGGTGTGCAGCGACTGATACAAGTTGAACTTCGGCATGGCGATGTAGTCCTTGAAGCGACCCACTACGGGTTTCCATTTGCCGTGAATGGCACCCAGTGCTCCGTAGCAATCTTTGACCGAGTCCACAACGATGCGAATAGCCATGAGGTCAAAAATTTCGTCGAAGTCTCTACCCTTCTGCACCATTTTTTCGTACAGGCTCCACAAGTGCTTGCCGCGCGCGGTGAGCTCGGCGTTGATGTTCACTGCAGACAGCCAGGTGTTCACCTGACCCAAAGCCTTCGCCAGATACACATCTCGCTCGGGCGCACGAATGGACACCAAATAGTCAAGCTCGGCATATCGCTTCGGGAACAAGGCAGCAAAAGACAAGTCCTCAAGCTGCTGTTTCATTTCCTGCATGCCTAATCGATGAGCAAGCGGCGCGTAAATGTCGAGTGTCTCCTGCGCTATGCGACGCTGCTTGTCGACGGGAGCTGACGCGATCGTGCGCATGTTGTGCATGCGATCGGACAGTTTGATGATGAGCACACGCATGTCCTTAGCCATCGCCACCAGCATTTTGCGCATTGTTGCTGCTTGCTGCGCCTCGCGTGAATCAAACTGCAGTCGCTCAAGCTTGGTGAGACCGTCAACGATGCCAGCAACCTCTGCCCCGAAACGTGCCTCGACATCGGCAAGTGTGATTTCCGTGTCTTCAACCGCATCGTGCAACAAAGCGGCAACGAGGGAAACTTCGTCGAGCCCAATTTCAGCAACAATTCGGGCAACTGCAATTGGGTGGCTGATGTACAACTCACCACTCATTCGCGATTGATGGCTATGTGCTGCGCTCGCCATTTCATACGCGGCGTTGATGAGCGAAACGTTGCCCTTTGGGTTACGTCGCTTGTATGCCGACAGCAACGGCACGAGATCTTCGACAACCGCAGAATGATTCCTTCGCCATGGAAGAACTCGCGACGTCGTGCTCATCTGGAGCGATCCTTATCTGCGTTGTTTTTTGCGCGGCCGTGGTGGGTGGCTCAGTGCAGCCGCAACTGAAGCGACTTCACGAGTGGCATTTTCTGCACTTGCCAAATTTCCAGGTTCTGCAGCGGCAATACGAGTTGGCTTCTTTCCTGAACTGGCGATTCGCGCCATGTCTTCGCCTAAATGTAATTCGTTTGCCATCGGCTTGAACTTTGTTTCACGGCTCTTCAAAATTCCGAGCAACGGCGTTGCGATGTAAATCGATGAGTATGCCCCGAGCATCAAGCCAACGAGCAACGCAAGAGCAAACTCTTGCAGTGCAACCGCTCCGAGGATCCATGATCCGAGTACAAGCAGTGAAAGTACCGGCAACACTGCAGCCAGCGAAGTGTTGATCGAGCGCATGAGCACTTGGTTCATGGAAACATTCGTGATGTCTCCGTACGACACGCGCGATGCCGAGAATCGCTTCGTGTTGTCGTGCACTTTGTCGAATACCACGATGGTGTCATACAACGAGAACCCCAGGATGGTGAGGAACGCGATAACCGTTGCTGGAGTGACCGAAAGACCAGTTACCGAATACACACCAACGCTAATTAACACGTCGTGCGCCATGGCCGCAATTGCGGAGATTGCCATTTTCCATTCAAAACGCCATGCGATGTACAGCGACACCACAAGGAAGAACACCAGCAATGCTCGTGCTGCCTTTTCCGTAATGCTGCGACCCCACGACGAACTGACCAACGCAACACTCACGTCGTCGGATTTCACTCCTGCTTTTTCAGCAAGTGCATTCTGAACCGCAGTCTTCACTGATTCCGATTCAGCACCAACTTGAGCACGAATGCGATCACCATCGGATCCATTGAGCACCTGGATCTTTGCATCAGTTGAGGACACGCCATTGGCATCCAAAATTGTTTTTACGTCGTCGACAGTTAGCGACTTCGCTGGAACTTCCCACGCCACTCCACCCTCAAAATCCATTCCAAGATTCAGCCCGCGTGTGAATAACGAGAGCACGGTGATCACCATGAGCGCTATGGAAATACCAAAACCCCACCACCTGCGTCCAAAGAAATTGAACGTTGTTTCACCGCGATACAGACGACCAAGGCTTCCGCTCATGCCGTCACCTCCTTTGCAACTACTACGCCGAGTACGTTGCGACCTGCCATGAACTTCGATCGTGCAAGCAACAGAATTGCTGGCCGAGTGAACAAGTAGGCAACAAAAACGTCCGCCAATGTGGAGAGGCCGAGGAAGAACGCGAATCCGCGAACTGAACCAACGGTCAGTTTCCACAGGATGATTGCGCCGATAAACGACACGGTGTCGGCAGCCAAAATGGTGCGCCATGCCGAAGCAAAGCTGCGTTGAGCCGCTCCACGCATGGTCTTACCACTGACCAATTCGTCCTTCAGTCGCTCGAAGAAGACCACATAGGAGTCAACAGTGACACCAATGGACACAATGATTCCAGCAACACCTGAAAGTGTGAGCGCTAAGCCGTTGGTCTTCGACAAATACGCAATGATGCTCCAGAGGAATGCACCTGAAATAGAGAGACCGCCGACCACGACGATGGTGAGCAAACGATAGTAAAAGAAGAAGAACAGCATCACGAGAAGCACACCAACAAGCCCGGAGATAATTGCTGCTCGCAATGAGTCTTTGCCCAGAGTTGGTGAAACTGTTTGTACGGTGGCGACAGAAAATTTCACTGGCACAGCACCGAACTCAAGGATCTTGGCCAAGTCACGAGCCTCAGCCTCATCGAAGCTTCCCGAAATTTGCACATTGCCACCGGTAAACACGGCCTGTTGCACGACTGGTGCCGAAATGACTTCACCGTCGAGCACGATGGCAATTTGACCGGTTGGGCACGTTGCATCTTTGTTAAAGCAGCGTGTTGACAATGCATTCCAAATGTCTTCTCCTGCAGAGCCTTTCAGCAGACCAACTACAACGCTCCATGATCCGTTATTCACTTCGGCAGTGGCATCGTTGCTAAACACCAAACCAGATGCTCCAGCTGGACCTGCCGAGAAAACATCGCCGTTCTTGCCGAGCAACACCACAGTTGCATTCGGGTCGTTGGCATCTTGACTTGCCAACACTTCAGCAAGCGATGGAGTCGAACTTGGTGTCGCTGCAACTGTCGATGGCGAAGTTGAAACTGGAGTTGCAGTAGTCGGCGGAACTGTTGTTGCGGCAACACGTCGTGAGCTTCCTGGTCCACTGGAAGCTGGCAACGTTGAGTCAACAACTGTCGTTGCGCCAGGCACAGTTGTGTCGGTGCCTGTGTTGATTGTTCCAGCTTGCAAAACCGGACGGAGCAACAATTGACCTTGCTTGCCAATGATGTCCAGTGCTCGTTGCTGATCTTGAACACCAGGAAGGTTGACCACCACAGTGTCACCCTGACGAATAATTTCTGGCTCGGATACGCCAATGGAGTCAACGCGAGCGCGAATGATGGTGAGCGCAACATCGAGTGCTTTCGCATCGTATGTTCCTTCGGGTTGCAGCGTTACCGATGCGCCACCTTGAAGGTCAAGCCCGAGTGCAGGAACGTTTCCTGCAACGAGGTTGCCTACAAGTAGGCCAAATACAACAACGATCACTCCGACCAAAGAAACAACGAGACGACGAACCATGTGCGCGAACTACTACTTCTGCTCTGCAGTTGGGTTGGCAGGATCCGGGGTCTTTCCCGCTACGGCTGAACGGTTAATACGGAATTCGACTCCGGTGTTGGCTTCAAACCAGATGTACGGCTTGTCTTCTTCGATTTGCGAGATGTAGCCATAGATACCCGAATTCAAGAGAACGTGATCTCCTTCGGCGAGGGCACCCTGAAGATCCTTTTGCTCCTTAGCGCGCTTGCGCTGTGGGCGAATGAGCACGAAGTACATCGCTCCAAAAATGGCAACGATCGGTAAAAAACTGAGCGGCGAACTTGAAGATGAACTGGAGGCCGCGAGGACTGAAATGACGTGGAACATAGGCAATGACTCTACTCGCCTAACGCAACGCTAGGAGGCCGCTGATCCCATCGCGTTCCCCCACACAGCAAGTATTTCCTCTCGAAGTGAGGCAAACGAGCCATCGACAATTGCCCTGCGCATCTGATTCATGAGCTCGATAGTCCAGGCCACGTTGTGAATCGAAACAAGACGCGAAGCCGTTGGCTCACCGACTTGAAACAGGTGACGGATGTAACCGCGTGAATGACGCCGACACACCATGCATGAACATTGAGCGTCAATTGGTTCATCGCTCAACACAAACTCTGCGCGCTTCAAATTGACACGACCCTGAGAAGTAAGAGCTGTCCCATGACGACCTAAACGAGTTTGCAAAACGCAGTCAAATTGATCCACCCCAAGATTCACAGCCTCAACGAGTGATGCAGGGTCACCAACACCCATCAAATATCGCGGCCGATTTGCTGGAAGGTGCGCAACTGCGGCTGCGAGGGCAGGAATCATTTCGTCGCGAGTTTCACCAACAGACAAACCACCGATTCCATAACCGTCAAAGTTCAATGCCGCAGTGCGCTGTGCGCTTTCTGTTCGCATGTTCTCATCGATACCGCCCTGAACAATTCCGAACAGCGATTGATCTTCACGCGTGTGCGAGACCTTTGCTCGTTCAGCCCACGCTGACGTTCGTTCCAGCGCTAAGCGCACAACATGTGGAGGCGAAGGAAGCGGTGGGCACACATCGAGCACCATCTGAATATCGGCACCAAGAAGCTGTTGAGTATGCACTGCGGACTCAGGAGTGAATCGATGCTTCGAACCGTCATAGGTCGACTTAAACGTGACACCGTCATCATCAACATCAGGGTCTAGTGAAAACACCTGGAAGCCACCAGAGTCGGTGAGCGTAAGGCCACCCCAACCTGCGAATGCACCCAGACCACCAAAGTGAGCGACGGTCTCTGCCCCGGGGCGCAACATCAGGTGATACGTATTGCCCAACACAATTTGCGCGCCTATCTGTTCGTAATCTGACGCGCTCAGATATTTAATTGCACCACGCGTACCAACGGGCATGAAACATGGAGTGGAATACGTTCCCCTGTGTGTTGCCGCAATTCCTGCACGCGCGCCACCATCGCGTGCGATCTCGGTGAATTCAACTGGAAACATTTGTTCCACGGTACAGCAGCATCGCATCGCCAAACGACAACATGCGATAACGCTGCTCAATTGCTTCTGAATATATTGCTCGCCATTTCACACCGATGAAAGATTCCACCATCAGTAACAGTGTTGTTCTCGGCATGTGGAAGTTGGTCATCATCATGTCCACAACTTTCCATTGGTATCCAGGAGTAATAAACAAGTTCGTGCGTCCTTGCAACTCGCCAAATGTTGCAGCACTCTCTAACGCTCGCGTTGCTGTTGTACCTATGGCAATCACTCGCCCACCACTTTCTCGTGCACGTTTACATGCATCAATCGTGTCTGCTGGTACGCGATACGACTCGGTATGGATGACGTGGTCAAGAGGGTTTTCCACCGAAATAGGCTTAAACGTGTCGAGCCCAACAACAAGTTCAACTTCGCAAATCTCCACTCCGGCCTCACGAATTCGTGCAAGCAATTCAGGAGTGAAATGCAAGCCCGCTGTTGGCGCGGCCGATGATTTCTGGTCATGTGCGAACACCGTTTGATAACGGCTCTGATCTGCAAGCGCAGTTGTGATGTACGGAGGCAGCGGCATCTCACCTGTATCCATAATCTTCTGCATTGCCTCTTCGTGGGTGCGCGCCACAAATTGAACAAAGAACGTGTCCCCCGCCTGCGTCCGTTCTCCAATTCGCAACATCACATCGCCCGTACCATCAATCAGTTCTTCGCCGAGCGAAAGTTTCCCGCCGGGACGAACGAGCGCTTCCCACTGCATCTGGTCTGCGTCACGTTCTTCCAGCAACAGCACTTCCACCGCTCCTCCAGTGCGTCTCTTTAGTTTGAGCCGAGCAGGCAGCACACGAGTGTGATTCACAACGAGAACGTCTCCTGCGCGCAAATATTCAACAATGTCGCTCACCTGTCGATGCTCGATTTCATCCGCCGCATCTACAAGAAGCCGAGCAGAGTCCCGTGGCTCAATGGGCGTTTGAGCAATGAGCTCGTCTGGCAACACGTAGTCGATATGTGAAATATCCAAGATCAAAAACCTACATCTCGAAATGTACGTTTGTCAGGAAAACAGGTGAGGATCTTGCGCTGGTGCGACAAGACCTAAATGCGTCCATGCCGAAGGCATTGCCACTCGACCACGCGGCGTGCGCGCGATGAGCCCCTGCTGAATGAGGAACGGTTCATAGACGTCTTCGATGGTTTCGGTTTGTTCGCTGACGCTGATGGCAAGCGTGGAAAGCCCAACAGGTCCGCCATTGAACTGATTGCAAATTGCACCGAGCACCGCTCTGTCGACCTTGTCGAGCCCAAGGTCGTCAACGCCAAACACCGACAACGCTTCGCGCGCAGATGCTTTGTTCACTTTTCCATTGCCTCTGACTTCCGCGAAATCGCGAACGCGACGCAGCAACCTGTTGGCGATGCGCGGAGTGCCACGCGAACGTCGGGCAATTTCTGCTGCACCTTGATCGTCAATGGTGACATCCAATATTCCGGCAGCGCGTCGAACAATGCGTTGCAGTTCTTCATCGTCGTAGTAATCGAGTCTGGCAACAAGACCGAAGCGGTCTCGCAATGGTCCTGTAATCATTCCCGTACGCGTGGTGGCGCCAATCAAAGTAAAACGCGGAAGAGTTAGGCGAATGGACGAGGCAGCTGGTCCCTTACCAACAACGATGTCAATCTGAAAGTCCTCCATTGCTGGATACAAAATCTCTTCAACTGTTCTCGATAGACGATGAATTTCATCAATGAACAACACGTCGTTGGGCTCTAGCTTCGTCAGAATTGCAGCGAGATCTCCAGCGCGCTCAAGTGCTGGGCCAGAGGTGATGTGAATGTGGGCATTCATTTCTGAAGCAACGATGGATGCCATCGTTGTCTTGCCAAGTCCTGGAGGGCCAGCCAACAAAATATGGTCTGCTGCTTGCCCGCGACGGCGAGCGGCTTCAAGCACAATGCCGAGATGTTCTTTCAGTTCTCGCTGCCCAACAAATTCGTCGAGCGACTTGGGACGCAATCCCGTTTCATCGGCTTGTTCAATGTGATCCTCTGGGCGGTACTGCGGGTCTACAAATTCTTCACGCACGTCGTACTCCTAACGCATTCAAGGCTTGACGTAATACATTTTCAGCAGTGTCGGTTGCAGAAAGATCACGCAACACTTCGCGAATTTCTTCGCTTGAGTAACCGAGACCTGTAAGTGCTTCGCGGACGTCGGTCATTACCGACGTACCAACAGATTTTCCATCCACCATTGCATCAAGTACTGGCAGCTGCAGTTTGCCGCGCAATTCAATGAGCAAACGCTCGGCAGTTTTTTTACCCACACCAGGTACCAACGTGAGAGCACCGTGATCGTTGGTGGCAACAATATCGATCAGTGCCCGAGGTGAATGAGTGGCCAAGATAGACATGGCCATGCTTGGCCCAATGCCATGCGTTGCGATCAACGTGTCGAATGCAACGCGTTCTTCCTTTTCAAGAAAACCAAACAGCGTTTGTGCATCCTCACGAATGTGGTGGTACACGTGCATGAATGCATTCGAGGTTGGCTCAAGTTCGGCAAGCGTACGTGGAGTGACGTGCACCAAATAGCCAACACCACCAACTTCAAATAACACCGTTGAATCAGCATTGCGCTCCACAACTATTCCGCGCAGCGAGCCGATCACGACTTTGCACCCGTTGTTGCGCGCTTCACACTGTTTGCTAGCGGAGAAACCGCCAGATGACACAACGCAACTGCTGCAGCATCAGCTGCGTCAGCAGGTGTTGGCAACACACTGAGCCCCAGTCGCCGTTGCACCATTTTTTGCACTTGCAATTTATTTGCAGTGCCAGAACCAGCAACTGAACTCTTCACTTGACTCGGCGTGTACTGCACCACCTCGATGCCCAATTTGTAAGCAAGAGCTAACACCAAGCCACTTGCCTGCCCAACGCTCATTGCGGTGCGCACATTGTTTTGGAAAAACACTTGCTCTACTGCAATGGCGGTCGGCTTCACTTCAGCGATCAACGCCTCAAGATCACACTGCAACAATGCCAACCGTCGCGGAAGGGAGTCCTCTTTGGGCGAAGTCAATACCCCCATCGAAATGGCTTCAATAGATCCGCCCGCGATTGGGGCTAGTGCCGCATACCCGCACCGCGTGAGGCCAGGGTCTATACCCAGTACCACGGTGGACGACGGGGCGAACATATGTTCAAGCCTAGTTGGGCCTACTGACCGAGTTTGGCCTTTTCTACCGCAGCCACTAATTCCTCTACTGGGCGGAAGGAAAGCCCCACAAGAGCACGGTGAACGTAGCGGACTACCCCGGATCCATCAATGACGAACACGCTGCGGCGAGGTATCCCAAGTGGTCCGAGAATGCCGTATTGCTTGGAAACTGATTTATCGACATCGGCAAGAAGCGGAAACGAGAACCCGTGCTTACCCGAAAACTCGTCATGGCTGGCCACATCTTGTGCGGAAATTCCCACCACTTGAGCGCCGACAGAATCGAACTCACTCATTTCATTGTTGTACGAGCACAGCTGTTTGGTGCATACCGGCGTGTTGTCGCCTGGATAAAACACCAACACCACTGGCTTGCCTGTGAAGTCGGAAAGCGAGAATGACTTGCCGCCTGTGCCCGGCAGTGTGAACTGCGGTGCTTGATCTCCAACGTTGATTGTCATTGTGCTACCTCGTTTAATAGTTCGTCTGAAATGTCAAAATTCGCATATACGTCTTGCACGTCATCATTGTCTTCTAGATCATCCATAATTTTCAAAATTGCTTTTGCATCATCTGCGCCCGTTACGGCAACGCTCATTGACGACACCATGGTGCTTGCAGCCGACACTACAT
>Ga0209297_1000595_pt1 | contig 22664 bp, 21 predicted proteins | sample S_130805_MF_Meta_FD_187322 | JGI IMG/M metagenome (GOLD analysis project Ga0209297, IMG submission 187322) | Freshwater microbial communities from Lake Simoncouche, Canada to study carbon cycling - S_130805_MF_MetaG (SPAdes) (version 2) | ecosystem: Environmental > Aquatic > Freshwater > Lake ...
AGCTGTGTTGCACTCAAATAAACGCCGATACCTACAATTAAAGTAAGGATTCCGCGCATAAAATCCATTGCGACAATTATTTTCCTGCGGTCATAGCGATCTGTAATAACACCAGCAGGGAGTGTGAAAATGAGCCAAGGTAGCTTTTGGGCCAATGGAATCAAGGCAATAAGCATTGGCGAGCGCGTGGTTGCAGAAGCTAGCCATGGATAGGCAACCATAGAGATGCCATCGCCTAGGTTAGATATTGCTGTTGCACTCCATAGCTTCCAATAGGAGCGCCCAAGTGTGGACATTTAGGCAGATTACACCACTGCTTAACTCTGGTTAGATTGGACAAATGAGTTTCTCTTTCGAAATCACCGCCGAGACATCACCTGGCAATGGCGCACAAGCAAGATCCGGGCGCATCACTACTCCTCATGGCGTTATTGAAACTCCTTGCTTTATTCCAGTAGGGACAAAAGCAACAGTTAAATCTGTACTCCCAGAATCGATGAAAGATCTAGGAGCGCAAGCGCTTTTAGCAAACGCTTATCACCTTTACTTACAACCTGGCCCAGATGTTTTAGATGAAGCAGGTGGCGTTGGCAAGTTTATGAATTGGGGTGGCCCTACCTTCACTGACAGTGGCGGTTTTCAAGTTCTCTCACTCGGGGTTGGATTTAAAAAAGTATTAGCAATGGATGCACAAACTTTTAGAGCAGATGATGTAATGGCAACAAAGAAAGAGCGTTTGGCCCATGTCGATGATGAAGGTGTCACTTTTAAATCTCACTTAGATGGCTCGATGCACCGCTTTACTCCTGAGATCTCCATGCAAGTGCAACACCAAATCGGAGCAGACATCATGTTCGCCTTCGATGAGTGCACCACTCTCCATAACACCCGCAAGTATCAAGAAGGCGCTCTCGATCGCACTTTTGCCTGGGCGATTAGATGTTTAGATGAACACAAGCGCTTAACGGGCGAGCGAGAGCGCCACCCATACCAAGCACTCTTTGGCGTCATACAAGGTGCCCAGTATGAAGACTTGCGTAGAAAAGCATCGAAAGATTTAGGTGGCATGAGCTCTTCTGGAATTTCCTTTGACGGCTTTGGTATTGGTGGAGCCCTTGATAAAAACGCTCTCGGCACCATTGTGGGTTGGGTTAACGAAGAACTCCCCCGAGAAAAACCAAAACATTTGCTCGGAATTGGAGCCCCAGAGGATCTCTTTGTGGGCGTAGAAAAGGGCATAGATACCTTTGATTGTGTACTAGCTTCTCGAATAGCCCGCACCAGCTCTGTCTACACAATGACCGGGCGCTTTAACGTTTCCAATGCTCCATACCGAAAACAGTTTGTGCCTATAGATGAGGAGTGCGATTGCTACACCTGCACCCATTACACCCGTGCTTATCTGCACCACCTCTTTAGAGGCAAAGAAATTCTCGCAGCAACACTTGCCACGATTCACAACGAGCGCTTTATTGTGCGCTTAGTTGATCAGATGCGAGCAGCTATTGCGGATGGAAGTTTTTCAGAGCTTAAAGCGCAGTTCCTCTCGCGCTATACCTACAAAAATCCCTCCCCTTCTTGATCTCTTTAACCAAAGCCAATAGTTACTATGCACTCATATAATAAATTGAGGGGCAGACGGGAGTTAATGTGAATACTTGCTACGTACTTGCCATTACTTCCAGCAGTGCATTTCTTGAAATAGAGAACGTCTCAAACGTTGTCCGCACGCTAAAAACATTGCACGATGTTGCTGGCGGGCAAGAAATCATTGTCGCTGTTGCACCTGCTAACGAGCCCCAATTGCGCCAAACTCTTGCCTCCTCCACTGCGCAGATCACGATCATTGGCGTTGACCCCACACATGCGAGTGCACTTCATTTAGCTCTCAAGAGCCACTTCAATGGTGCAGATGCGGTTCTGATACTCGATGCCAGTTATCCACTTGTTACCAAAGAGCAGATTGTAAGAACGTTTGATTCATTGGCGGTGAATATCGATGCGGTCCGTCCAGTCTTGCCATTTACCGAAACTCTTAAAATCATTGAAAAAGACTCTGTAGTGAAAGAAACACTCGACCGCACAACTGTGAAAAGAGTTTCAACTCCCGAGCTCATTCGTACCTCGGCAATTGCAGATTCGAAGAACGATCAAGGGTGGTTCTTGCCACTTAAATCTGGGGCACGAACTCTTCAGATAGAGAGCGATAGCAAAATCACTCGAATCAATAGTGAGCGAGATCTTGCGTTATCGGCGCTGTTACTACAGTGAACGAGTAAGTAACCCTCTACGAGCGGTCGTTAAATCCTCTTGATAGGTAATTTTGATATTGAGGGGTTCGCCTTCTACTGCAATAGTTGAAAGCTTTGGAAAGTATTGCTCCATGCAAGCAGCAGTATCTGTACCCACAAAACCTTCGACTTCGGCTTTTTTATATGCAGCTAAAACTTCTTGAGCCCTGAATCCTTGTGGTGTCTGCACTCGAGCAATATGTGCACTGGTTACTACATCCATCTCTAATGGATCAACATCAATTGAGGGGAGCGCTCCCCCGTGATCAAAAGCGGTTTTAGCCACGCGCGCAAAGAGATCACTCGATGCTAGTGGGCGAGCGCCATCGTGAATCAAGACAACGTTGAGTTCGCCTTCCACTATTGCTTTAGAAAGATGCTTGAGCGCATTGAACTCAGAGCCATGCCGAGTTTGGCCACCAATCACTATCTCGATATCTACATCCGGCAATTCTTCTGCAATGACATTCTTTGCTAACTCTTGGTCTGCATAGCTGACAACTAAAACGGTTCTACAGCTCTTGAAAGCACCTACAGCGTTCTTAATGGAGTGTGTGATAACTCGGTGCTCATCAAGTGGCAGCCAGACTTTATTTGTCTCACTCCCAAAGCGCACGCCACTACCTGCGGCAAGTAGAACAACGGCTACTTTCATGAGGCGTAGGTCAAGCCCATCTCATCTTGTTTGCGACGTAGTTGAACAATCAAACTGGATTCATCGACAGCAACTTGATCGTATGTAATGAGATCGCCCACTTTAATATCTTTAGTGACAACGGCACCTGCAATAATCCCGATAGGCACCAAGTTATCTCGCTTAGAATCTTTAGCGATATCGGCATATCCGCGAACTGTGTAACCACCGATGGAATCGATGACATCCCCTGGCTTCATGTCTTTTTTAGCCATGGTTGCAACTTCTGCTTTCAAACTTGGTGAGTACAGCGAAGCTTCACGATCTAACACTGCGCGGGCAAGTGAGAGCGGTGCTTCAACGGACGCTAAATGGAATGGGCGGTAGAGAGCAAAGTAAGGGCCAGTTCCTAAGTTGAGGTACTTCAGCTCATCATTGATATAGGGAGCATCGGTACGAACAATAACAAACACGCCTGGCGCGACATCGCCCGTGCAGTAATCAATGACTCCAGCGCGATCTAAGACTCCACCATCTTTTTGTAAGGAGTAGACGCTATGCAAAGTTTTGATTGTGGCTGTAGGTCCATACATTCCACGCTTTGAAAGCTCAAGGCCTGTGGCATTTGCAAGGGCTGCCATTTCAATCATGGTCTTTGAGCCATCGGTAAATGAGCAGAGCATCTTTGGGTTCATGCCTTTGGCCAGTGCTCGTTCGCGCACCGTGTCTGGCGTACTCAGTGGCTCGAATGGATTGTTCTTTCCTTTTCCAGCAGCGATTACTTCAAACTGTAGATCGCGTGCGTAATCAACGAGAACTTTTGCCTCTACTGGTTCATCACCATGGCAGACGGTGTAAACAGCGCCAGTTTGTTGGGCTGTGTAATGCAAAAGTGGACCAATGGTGACATCCATTTCAACATTGAGAACGGCAACATCTTTTTTCGCAAGCAATGATGTATATGCAACATGTGCGCCGACATCAGGAATTCCTGTTGATTCAACAATAATGTCAAAGGGAAGTTCTGCAACAAATTTTGTCGTTGTTGTACCCGCTGGCTTCCCAGCCAAAAGCGCTTTCGTTAAAACAGCCACGTCATCGCTAATAACAACATCTTTTGCACCAATATCGTCATAGAGACTTCTAATGCGAGATTCATCGATATCAATAACTAATGCAAGTGACATTCCTGGAATTCGATTGACTTGGCATCCAAAACCGTGGCCCATCTGACCTGCTCCAACAATTGCCACACGGATATCGCGCCCTTGTGCTTTAGAGTGAGCGATGAGTCGTTGTGAAAATGCCATCGGGCCCATCCATTTCATCTATTAATAACTCTAATGCGAAGGCACGAGTCTATCTAAGGCGTTAAAAAACCTCTAGATGTAATGAAAATGCAGGCGTAGCAAGATGGCAATTGGTGCTCCTCAATCTATGAGAAACTGACCTTCATGATTGCTACACAGAGCCTTGAATTACGTGCCGGGGCTCGACTTTTGGTCTCTGGAGTAACTATCCGAATCAATCACGGCGATCGCATTGGATTTGTTGGAAGAAACGGTGCGGGCAAAAGTACTTTGGCTAAAGTTTTGGCAGGCGAAACAATGCCTGCAGGGGGACAAGTATTACGCAGTGGTGCCATTGGTTATTTGCCACAAGATCCGCGCACCGGCGATGAAGAAGGAAGTGTCGTTGAGCGAATCCTCTCTGTTCGCGGATTAGATCTCATCGTTGACCGAATGCGCCAAGCAGAAGAAGCCATGGCCACAGCGCTAGGCGACGACCTTGAAGCGGTCATGAATAGATATAGCCGTGCAGAGAGCGAATTCAGCGCAGCTGGCGGATATAGCGCAACTTCTGAAGCAGAAGCAATTGCAACAAGTTTGGGAATTCCAGAACGCCTACTAGATGAGCCCATTAACTCACTCAGCGGTGGACAACGACGCAGAGTAGAACTTGCTCGTATTTTATTTAGCGGAGCACAAACTCTTTTACTTGATGAGCCCACTAACCACTTAGATGCAGACTCCATCACATGGCTTCGCGATTATTTGAGCAAGTATCCCGGCGGATTAGTTGTTATTAGCCACGATGTTAACTTAATTGAAACTGTAGTGAATAAGGTTTTCTATCTCGATGCCAACCGTAACGTCATTGACGTCTACAACATGGGTTGGAAGAAATATTTGCAGCAACGTGAGGCTGATGAGCATCGTAGAAAGATTGATCGTGCAAATGCCGAGAAGAAGGCAGCCATCTTAGAAAAGCAGGCCGAAAAACTTCGTGCAAAAGCAACCAAAGCCAAAGCTGCTCAAGGAATGTTCCGTCGTGCAGAGAAGTTGCTTTCAGGTTTAGAAGAAGTTCGAAAAGTAGATCGTGTAGCAAAGCTTCGCTTTCCAACACCGGCGCCTTGCGGTAAAACTCCCCTCACTGCAACGGGATTAAGTAAGTCCTACGGTTCACTGGAAGTATTTACAGATGTTGATCTTGCAATTGATAAGGGGTCTCGCGTGGTGATCCTTGGCCTCAACGGTGCCGGTAAAACAACGCTTTTGCGGATGTTGGCTGGAGAATTAGAACCAGATACAGGTGAAGTGCTTCCAGGCCACGGGTTAAAAATTGGGTACTACGCACAAGAGCACGAATCCTTAGATTTCGAACGCACGGTTCTTGAAAATATGCAGAGCTCCTCCCCTGATATCCGCGAACCAGAGGCACGAAATGTTTTGGGATCATTTTTATTTATGGGAGATGATGTACACAAGCCTGTCAAAGTTCTCAGTGGTGGAGAGCGAACTCGCTTAGCACTAGCAGTCCTGGTTGTTGGCGCAGCGAATGTGCTCTTACTTGATGAGCCTACAAATAACTTAGATCCAGCATCACGCGATGAAATCCTAGGAGCCCTTGGCGAATATCAAGGTAGCGTTATTTTGGTATCTCACGATGAAGGCGCAGTACAAGCGCTACGCCCTGATCGTGTATTGCTCTTGCCCGATGGCGATGAAGATTTGTGGAACGAAAGTTATCTCGACCTCATTGAAATTGAGTAATTAATTCTTCGCTGCTAAACGAGCCTCACGACGCAAGCGCTGTTCTGCAGGATCTGGAACCGGCACAGCTGCAAGTAAGCGCTGAGTGTAGGGATCTTTTGGATGTTGCAAAATCTGGTCACGGTCTCCAATTTCAACCAAACGACCGTCCTGCATCACTGCAATTCTATGAGACAAAATATCTACAACTGCTAAATCGTGGCTGATAAAGAGACAGGCAAACTTTAACTTCTCTTGCAACTCTTGAAGAAGTTCTAGAAAACGCGCTTGAACAGAAACATCCAGCGCTGACGTTGGCTCGTCTGCAATTAACAAATCAGGTGTCAGAGCAAGTGCTCGTGCAATACCTACGCGCTGACGTTGCCCACCCGATAATTCGTGTGGGTATCTATTGCGATAACTGCGTGGCAATTCCACTTGATCCAACAAGTCTTCAACTTTGCGCGCTAAGTCATCACCCTTTGCTAAGCCAGCCAAGAAAATTGGCTCCCCAATACTTTCCCCAATAGGCAGGCGTGGATTAAGTGAGCTTGCAGGGTCTTGGAAAACAATTCCTGTGTGGCGACGAATAGCGAACAAGTCCTTTTGCGTTGCGTGGCTGATATCTGTGCCAACAATTTCAATTGCACCGCTCTTAATTGGCAATAGCCCAATAGCTGCTCGGCCTACAGTTGTTTTTCCAGAGCCAGACTCCCCCACAAGGCCAACAATTTCACCTGGGTAAATCTCTAAATTAAAATCTCTCACTGCAACAAATGCAGGAATACGACCACGCTTTGGGTATTCAATAGTGACATTTTGCAGTTTCAATACTGGAGCAGGATTTGATACTCCGCCACTTGGTAGCGAGCGCCGAGGGCTGTGACCCAACTTAGGAACTGCAGCAAGGAGTTCTTGCGTATAAGGATGTGCTGGGCGATTAAAGATTTGATCTGCGCTGCCATGTTCGACAGTGAGACCATCTTTCATCACCAAGATCTCATCGGCAATATCTGCAACCACTCCCATATCGTGAGTAATCAACACAATTGCAGAGTTGAGTTTGGTACGTAGCCCGCGCATCAAATCTAGAATTTCGGCTTGTACTGTCACATCAAGTGCGGTGGTTGGCTCATCTGCAACTAATAGACCAGGATCGCATGCAAGTGCTTGAGCAATCATCGCGCGCTGGCGTTGCCCACCAGAGAGTTGATGTGGATATTTGTTAAATGATTTCTCTGGATCGGGAATGTCGACCATAGTTAAGAGTTCTATCGACCGCACCTTCGCCTCGTTTGGGCCCATGTCAAAGTGGTTGCGAAGTGTTTCAACAATTTGGAATCCAATGGTGTAGACAGGGTTGAGCGCTGTCATTGGCTCTTGGAAAATATATGCCACTTCTTTTCCACGAGTTCGGCGCAAAGTTGTGGCATTTGCACCAATCATCTCCTCGCTTTTTACTCGCACGCTTCCACTAGTTCTGGCATTTGATGCCAAAAGATTCATTAACCCAAGTGCTGTTGTTGATTTTCCAGATCCTGATTCACCCACGATTGCTAAAACTTGGCCAGCCTGCACCTCAAAGTTCATATCAATAGCTGCTGGATACCAAACGCCATCCACCCAAAATTCAACGGTTAAATTCTCAACTTTTAATACTGGCTCAGTCATTAATGCACCAGGCTTTCTTCTTCGGAACCTAATAAGAAAAGATTGTCATCTAAGATGCCACCATGAGCAATATTGAAGTCTTCAGGCCTTGGAGCAGTTATTTGCTTGCTGGCACCGTCTTCTTTCTTACCGGAGGGCTCTGTATAGAACTTTTCATCACTGCAAGTTTCCACGACGCTCTTGCTGGAATTGCTTGGGGAGTTTTCGCTTCGTGGGGTACGTACTTGCTCTTTATTCGCCCCAAAGTCACTGTATTCGATGAGGGAATTACCATCACTAATCCATTTGTTGAGATCACTGTGGGTTGGCATCGTGTTGAAGAAATCGACGCCAGATACTGCATGTCCATTGAAGTGGGAGAAAAGTTGATTTATGCCTGGGCCGCTCCCGCTCCCAGCAGGTATCACGCCAGAAACATTCACAGTTCTGATATTCGTGGACTCAAACTTAATGACAATACTTTGATTCGTCCGGGTGAATCTCCTGGTACTCATTCTGGTGCTGCTACGTATTTGGCCCGAACTCGTCTTGATAACTTTAGAAAAACTCATAACACGGCTCGAATCGAGAGTGCTCTTCGTTACAACGTTATTGGTGGCGCAATCCTGGGCGGTAGCTTTTCTATCGGTGCGCTCTTGGTACTTATTCACTTTTAGCCTCTCTATTCAAGAGGGTAATTGACTGTTGCCTAACCTTTTTCGTCATCTGACGGCGTTGACGGGGATCGAAAGCATCGCGCAATCCATCGCCAATGAAATTAACAGACAAGGCAATTATGATGATGAGAATTCCTGGGTACCAAAAGAGCCATGGGCGAGTTGTAAATGAATCCTGATATTGACTAATGAGAAGACCTAATGAGACATCGGGTGCTACAACTCCAAAACCAAGATAACTCAAGGCAGTTTCTAACAAGATTGCGCCAGACATAGTTAAAGTAATGGAAACAATGATGACACCAACGGCATTTGGCAATATGTGCTTGAAGATAATGCGTCTATTGCTCGCCCCTGCCACACGTGCAGCATCAACAAATTCTCGCTCTCGTAAAGTTAAAAACTCACCCCGAACTAAGCGAGAAAGCCCTGTCCAGGTAAACAAACCAAGGTAGAGAGCCAAGAATAAAATTCCAAGATTTCCAAAGTGGAAACCAATGACCGAGCCAATGATGATGACAGGAATAGTGATGATGAAATCTGTGAAGCGCATCAGAATCGCGTCAATCCAGCCACGATAAAAGCCTGATACAGCTCCAACAACTGTTCCAATAAACCCTGCAACCATGCCGATTACAACCATAACTAGAATTGATCGCTGAGCGCCTTGCATGACAAGTGCAAAATAATCACGGCCGATGTCATCTTGGCCGAAGGGATGGGCACCAATTCCAAAATTCTTTCCCCCTAGAAAGCCTGGGACTACGTGCAAAGTTGGGCAACCCAAAATTCCTTGAGGACAACCCTCAACTCTTAAATCTGGTTGGTCCAAGGTGTTGTATTTCCACCATCCCGGAATTCTGATGGGACCAAGCTTCTTATCAAGTGCAGTAAAAACAATAAGAATGAGTGCGCTCAAAACCATGATTGAAATCATTGCGCCTCTATGACGAAGGAAGCGGCTAGTCACAATCTGACCTTGGCTTAAGCCTTCAGTTTCCTTATTGGCGATAGCACCTTCCGCAGAATCTGTTGATGCTACCTCCACTTTTTTACGTTTTCTTATCATGATTTACTCACAACCCGAATTCGAGGATCAAGTGCTGAATAGAGTAAATCTGCCACGAGATTTGCCAAGACCGAAAGAGTGGCAGTTATAAAGAAAACTCCCATGAGCAAATTAAGATCAAACCCATTTATTGCCTTGTTAAATAAAGTACCCATTCCAACCCAACCAAAAACATGCTCAGTAATAATTGCCCCGCCAATAATTGCTGCAAAATCAACGACGATAATTGTGGTTAAAGGAATGAGTGTATTTCTAAATGCGTGACGCATGATCACAGTACGCTCATTGAGGCCCTTGGCACGTGCGGTGCGAATGTAATCCTGATTCAAAACATCTAACAACGTGCCACGCGAATATCTAATATATCCAGCAAAAGAAATCAAAGTAAGAGCAATTGTTGGCAGGAATAAATGAGTCAGCGTATCAAGGGATGTAAACCAAAAATTGTCAGTTCCAAGCAATGGGTTTGACTGTCCCGAGGTTGGTATAGGCCGATTATTGATTGCATCCGTTTGCATATACGGCTGCCAAGTCCTCATCAACTTATCAACTAATGCTAAAAACCCCACAAGAACCGATGTGATAACGGTCGTTCTAATGATTGGCCCACGATCAATTTTCGAAAAGATAATTGCAGTCGCGACGGCAACAGTAATTGTTACTAGCGCCATTACTCCAATAAGTGAAAAACCAGGATGTGACGTGAATAGTTTCTGCACTGGGTAATAGAAAATCAACCCAAAAACTGGCATCGCAAGAGAGGCTTTAAGTGCATTTTTATTTTGAAGTCCGGTGGAGAGCAGTGTGACTGCAAAAGCCACTCCAATTCCTAGGGCTAGTAAAACAATCGGACCAAGACCCGGGTGAGCAAACCATTTTGTAAGACTCAGAATTGTGCTCAGGGTTGCCGATGCCACTGCAGCAATTCCAAATATTTTCCAAACTTTACTTCGATCGCCACTAATAACACCAGCCCAGAATATTCCACTAATAAGACTGCTTCCTAAAATCCAACCAGGAGAAATTGTGGCATTAACTAAAAAGTTATTGAAGCTGATTGCAAGATATTGCTTCAGTAGAACAGCAACCCAGAAAATTGGTAATGAGAACATTAAGAACGCCACGAATGTCATTGCATAGTCGAAACGGCTGTATTGGCGAAGAGCTGAAACGATTCCTACGGTTATTCCCAAAATAATTGCAATGACTGTTGCCATGAAAATTAAACGGATTGTGGTTGGGATAGCAGAAGCCAAATCAAGAGTCACCGCGTGGCCATCTCGAGTCTTTCCAAAATCTAAATGTCCGGTGAATCCCCCCAAAATACCTTTGAGCCAAATGAAATATCTCGCAGGGGGCGGAACATTGAGTTGCAAATTTCGAATCAATGCATACAGTTGCTGTTTTGCTCGAGGATCAGTACTGCCACGTAATCCCTCTGCGGGATCGCCTGAAATGGCCGCTAAGTTATAAAGGATAAAACTGGAGCCAAATAGGATGATAATGAGAATGCCTAAACGACGCCAAATATAGGCAATCAATTAATTTCTCTCCTTCATTTCATCTCTTGCTTCAACGCTCCAACGGCATTACTAATGAGTAGATATTACAGTAAAAAGATGGCGCCGAAGTTTTCATCCGGCGCCATCTTTTACTACTTTTTATCTGGTACTACACACGAGAAGTACCGCTACTAAGAAACTAGTTCTTAGTAGTGCCACTCCCAGAAGTTCCAGAATAACGATGGGCTAAATGGCGCTGGCTTAATACCAGATAGCGCACTATCCCAAGCCGTTACGTTTGGATTTTGGAAGATACCAGCAACAACTGCATCATCCATGGCGTATTTCTCCATATTCATACGCAAACGACGCGCTTCTTGTGGCGAAACTTGCTTCGATTGCAAGGTGTTACAGATTGCATCTACAGCTGGATTATTAAATCCAGTGTAGTTGCTACCACCTGTGCTCTTGTAAATACCGCATGCCTGACCATCTTGCAACGCAGCAGTTGAGTCGAAAATAAAGAAGTGTGCATCGTATGCACTACTTGCTAACTTTCCACCCCATCCCTTTGTTGCAGGTGCTGTAATAGCAAAGCCAGCCTTCTTTTCTTCAGCAATCACAAGTGCTGCTTCAGATGCACGGCGTGAGTTTCCTGGAGATCCCCACAAGAGGTTGATTTTTACAGGTTGGTTGTTTGGACCAGCAGTTGGGTAGTACTTCTGTACCAACTTAAGCGCTGCTGCAGTACGAGTCTTCTGAGTACCGGCAAGGTACTTAGCAGATCCGTTACCAGCAATAACTCCGGCGTAGCCTTCATCCAGTGGCATTGTGATAGTTGAACCAATGACAACTGCCTTTGGATCAATAGCCTTCATCAACTTGTCAACGATTTCTTGCCGTGGGTAAGCAAGCAAGAACGCTGTACGCAGATCCTTTGCCTTTACCTTGTCAACAGCATCAGAAAATGGACCGGTATATGGATCTGTTTCTCCAAAGTTTGTTCCGGAACGAAGTTCGATGTGCTCATAGGCAACAGAGCCCTGGATATTAAGCGTTGTGCCCTTAACAGCGCGAAGTTGCGCAACTGCGTCCGCTGTTGGCTGACCTTGATAAATATCAATGTCTTTGTTTGCCAAAGCTTGAGCAGCTGGAGAACCATCGGCTACTGCTGAGTTAAGGACAATAGTTGTAATTCCGCTTGTAGCAGGACCTGAGTTGTACTTTGGATTCAAAGTCATAGTAACTCGTTGATCCTTAACTGCGCTTTCAACTAAATATGCACCGTTGCCAACAAGCACCAATGGGTTAGTTGTCTTATCAACTGAAAGCACGTTCCATGCCTCGTTGTAAGCAGTACCCATCTTTTCAAGTGCTGCCTTGTTATAGGTAGTGACATCTGTATAGAACTTCTCTTTAGCAGCTGCGTTTTCTGCAGCAGTTCCTAGAGCAGTTTTTCCAGCAGCAAGAAGTTCAAGTACGTGAACTGGATATGGTCCACCAGGGCCATTGAGCTCCCAGTCAGGAATCTGTGCATCGTATGAAACTGTGATTGACATCTTGTCAGCGCTAAGGGCTGGAATGCCAACTACATGGTTGTCGTAGACGCCGTCATATCCACCAGAGTTAAATGCAGGTGAAGCCCCTGAATCTTTAGGATCTGGAAGTCCAGCCTTCTTTGCAAAATCACTACTTGAGATGATGTGTTGCAACATCAAGTCGATTCCGTTGATTGGAGTTCCATCTGACCACACACGGCCTGGAGCAACTGTGTATTGAACACGGAAATCTTTCTTTGTGTTCTTTACAATTTTATATGAACCGAAAGTTGTATTTTTGACGAGCTTTTTGTGGTCGTCATAGTGCCGGAAGCCCATGTTTGTCAGATAGCTAATATCGCAGTTAATAACGATATTTGTATCTGGCGTATTGCAGTTAAGGGCGGTCATGGTATTACTTTCGATCACAATTACCGTCGAGCGAGTTGCTGCTTGAGCTGGTACATACATACCAAGTCCAACAACAGCCAACGCTGCGGTAGATGCAATAACAGAACGCATAAAGCGATTCTTATTCATCTAGTCTCCTATAAGTAATGACGCACATTGATGCGGAAAGTCGACAGATTCCACATCTCGAGGCGCCTTGATTATGTGGTGCCATTCTGCCGTGCCGAACCCTTTTGTTCAATCTGCGTTCACTTTACGCTCGGTCTCTGAGCGTGGCCCAGGAGGGGATACCCCTAATACCTAGCCCTTGAAGTCCGATTCAATTGAGAAGTCCCTTACCTCGTAACTCGGAATAAATTAATGGGTAATAAGACTGCTACGGAGAATGGAAGTACCACCCACGCGCTCCCAAACGAATTGGAGAACACGTGAGTTAATTCCAAAGCAGAAATCACGATTGCAAAACCAATTAAGTCATCACCAATAAGGAAGTCATACCAAAAGGCACCAAAATTGCTCAAAGTTTTTAGGACGCCATTCTGATTGATCGCTGCCTCTGCGTCGATCTCGTCCAACTCGATTACTAACGGTGGTGCGTTCTTGATTCTGCGATGTGCGTCGCGCAAAAGCTGGTACTGATGTTGTTTTTTCAAGAGAGCAATAAGTATTTGGCTAACAAGAACCATAAATACGATAATCAAAGGCAGCGACAAATCCTTGTGAGGCCATTGCGCTCCGGCACCTTCTGCTCCCCAAAATATTCCAAAAGATGTCAACATAATTCCGACAATGTATTTCATTGTATTTTCGGGAACTCGAGCCAGTGGTTTTCGTAATGCAAAACCTGCCAGTACCGTTACTGCAACTGCGCAAAGTGCTGCAAGGGACGCTAACCCCACTTGATGTTGAATTGTTCCGAAAGTTAAAACGATAAATGCCACTTCTAGACCCTCGAGCAGAACTCCTTTAAAGGAAAGAGTAAATGCATACCAATCTGCGACGCCAAATCTTTTATCTGCTCTGGCTTTGCGAGCAATTGCCAATTCTTCTTGAAAGATCTTGTCCTCATCATGCAGCTCTTTAAAGCCTGAGCTTCTTAAAATTGCTTTCCGTACCCATTGCAAACCAAAAATGAGAAGTAGTGCACCCACGAAAAGTCTCAAATCATTTATCGGCAAACGTGAAAGTGATGGTCCCAGCAGAGCAATAATCGCAACTAATGTGCCAAGTCCAGCACCAGTTCCGAGTAAGGCAGATTTCCAGTCGCGAGCCGTTCCTGCCGCCAAAACAATTGTTGTTGCCTCAACCGCTTCGACCGCACACGCGAGAAATACTGAAATAAATAGTGCCAACCCGCTCATGGCATCACCCTATCTTCCATTCCTGTTCGGTTTCCGAACGCCCTTTCGATAGTTATGATGAGAGCGTGGAGATTCAGAAAATAATCTTGTACTACGGCTTCGCGCCAATTTCTGACCCTGAAGCAATTCGCCTTTGGCAACACACGCTCTGCGAATCCCTTAATCTCAAGGGTCGGATCATCGTTTCTCCTCATGGGATAAATGGAACTATTGGCGGAGATATGTCCGCACTGAAGAAATATATTCGGATTACCAAACGCTATCCAGGATTTAGAAAAATCGACTTTAAGTGGTCTGAAGGTACAGGAAATGATTTTCCTCGCCTTGCTGTTCGAGTACGAGAAGAACTCGTTGCATTCGGGGCACCAGATGAACTTGTAGTTGATGAAAATGGAGTTGTAGGCGGTGGCGTACACCTGCGCCCAGAGCAAGTTAACGAGCTCGTTGAAGAGCGTGGAGATGAAGTTGTCTTCTTCGATGGCCGTAACGCCTTTGAAGCACAAATTGGAAAATTCAAGGGTGCAATTGTGCCTGATGTATCAACTACTCGAGAATTTGTTGATGAAATTGAGAGTGGGAAATACGACCACTTGAAAGAAAAACCCATTGTTACCTACTGCACGGGTGGTATTCGGTGCGAAGTCCTCTCCTCCGTCATGATTAAAAGAGGTTTTAAAGAGGTTTACCAAGTTAAAGGTGGAATTGTCCGTTACGGAAATCACTTTGGTGATGAAGGACTTTGGGAAGGATCTTTGTTTACCTTTGATGATCGCATGGCAATTGATTTCAGCACCAAAACTAAAGTCATTGGCGAATGCGAGAAATGTTCAGCTCCAACAAAGCAGTTCTATAACTGTGCAAAAGTCTCTTGCCATAAGTTAGTTCTACTCTGTGCAACATGCGTTCAAGATGATGTGAGCAAAGGATGTGGCCACGCTCGTACTCGATATAACCATGCCGAGATCATCGGATAATTTTGCCTTACATCCTGAAAGATGAGTGACTTCGACTAATCTACCTACCGTGCTGGCATTCATTCCTGGATTCTTAACGGGTTTATCCCTCATTGTTGCCATTGGCGCACAGAACGCATTTGTCATAAGACAAGGTTTGGCACGCCAATATGTTTTGCTGGTTGTAGTGATTTGTACTCTTTCAGATTTAACTTTGATTGCCTTAGGGGTGGGTGGATTAGGAAAAATTGTTCAGTCAAACGCTTCTTTCTTAGAAGTTATTCGATGGTTTGGCGTTGCTTATCTAACGTGGTTTGGAATCAAAACACTGCGTTCTGTTTTCAAAAAAGAGAAGCTGATAACATCAGAATATTCCTCTGAATCCATAGGGAAAATTGCTCGCACTACTCTGGCGCTCACATGGCTCAACCCGCATGTTTATCTAGATACCGTAATCTTGTTGGGTACTGTATCTAACCAATTCAAAGAGGATCGATGGATATTTTCTGCCGGTGCCATGCTCGCAAGCACTCTTTGGTTTGTAGCAATTGGTTTTGGAGCACAATCGGCAGCGCGATTCATGTCTCGCCCAATCTTTTGGAAAGTTCTTGATGGAGTAATTGCAGCCATCATGTTCTCCATTGCCATTCTTTTGGCTTTCTATAATTTTTAGTACTCGTTAGGACCTTTACCCTCAAATATCTTTGGAGCAGATTTTACAATTCTTGCCTCCATTGTTTTTTCCTGCTTCGCAGAAGAAAAGTGGAGAACATAAGCCCTCTTGCGACCTGGAGTGAGATCCTTAAAGGCAGTTGCAAGACCTGGGATTTTCTTCAACTTGACTTGAATATCTTTTGGAACCACCAAATTTGAAGTCTGCTTGAATTCAACTTTCAAACCGGCCTCCTCAATTGCAATCGCCTGTGCAATATAAGCCTTAAGCACCTTCTTCAATGTACGAATCTGTGCAAGGCTTGTGAAACGGATCTGGCGACTAGATTGAACATTTTCGGTTTGTTGAATGAGTATCTGCTCTGGGTCTTTCATTAGCGCACCCTTAAAGAAAGCAATTGCGCAGTAGTGCTTAAAACCGTGAATCAAAATGACATTGCCATTGTTAAGCGTGTAACAGGGGTGGCCCCACTTTAAATCCTCTGTTAGCCCAGATGCCAAGGCAATCTTGCGTAACTCTACAAACTCATCGCGCCATTGGGTGGCTTTGCTTAAATAGATATCGACTTTGCGGTTCACGCGAGTAAGTCTACTCAATAACTATCTTCTAATTAACTTGAATCTAAGGAACTTATCTGACACTACTAGCCAAATTAGCGCAGGAACCAAATCAATGCTTCGCTTTGCGAACCATTTAAAGCCGTTAGTCAATAACCAACGAGCTTCATGATTGCGTGAAATTTCAAAATGAGTTGGAATCTTCTTGATTGAGCACCTTGGGAGAGAGAGCTGTCTGCGCACAAGATCTGCAATGTGTTGGTGCCCCTGAGCAGATGGATGCATGCGATCCACATGCCACATCTGTCTCTCATCCGCAATTCTTGTGTTCCATGTAGGTACGAAAATTGTTTGGCGCCCATCAGCCAATTGCGCAAGTATTTCATTGATAATGGCAACTCGTGGAGAAAGTATTATGCGAAGGGACATGGGTCCTGGCGCTGTTCTAATGGGGTCGGGTAATCCAAGAAGTATCACCACGGCATTGGACGCCGTTAGGCGTTTACTTACCGCAATAAGAGATTCCCGAATTTCTGAAGGGGAAAAATTACCGCGCAATACGTCATTGGAGCCAATACAGATAAGCACGAGGTTGGGTTGAAATGCAATCGCAGCATTTAATTGTTGCGAAAGTATATGGCGTGCACGAGCTCCATTTTTGGCAACATTGATAAATCTTTTGGCACAGAGATCGTGGGCTAGCCGACCTGCCCAACCTGCTCCAACTGATGGAATTGCATCACCATGGTCTCCAACGCCGAAAACGGAACTATCTCCCATTGCAATGATATGTAAATCTCGCTTATGGCGTAGAGCCAAAATAGGACTCAAGCTATCTTCACTATTAAGGGCTAAAGTGTTCATGTGCTTAACTCCAGTGAATAAAGATCAAGCAATATGTCTGCACTTCGCTCCCAAGAAAAAGTCTCTGCACGCGCGCGGGCGTGATTTCTTACATTCTCTCGATTTAAACCTATGAAATCCACGATGTGATCTCGCCATTTGTTTGCGTCTCTCGGGAGCGCGGCGCCGGAATCACGACAAATTATTTCCGAAATTGCCGCTTCTGAGCGACAGAGTACTGGCGTTCCTGACGCTAGAGACTCAAGTGCTGCAAGACCAAAAGTTTCAATTGGTCCCACCGCCAAGAACAAACTTGCTTGAGACATCATTCTTGCAAGTAACTCTTTATCCGAAACAAAACCTAACATCAAGATATTTAGTTTCTCTCTGTTAACCACCTTTGCAATTTTCTTTTCTAGTGGACCAGATCCTGCAATTATTATTGGAATATTCACATGATAATCAGAGAGTGCGCGCGCAATCGACAATAAGAAAAATGGATCCTTTTCTTTTGAAAGTCTGGTGCATGCAAATATAAATTGCTCTGGAAATCTGCCAATTCCGTTCGATTGAATAAATCGGTTCTTTGGGTCGAAGGCTTCAAGATCTACACCCAAGGGAACCGAAACAAGGTGTGATGATGGGGCATTACTTACTTGCATGCCTAGTTCAACAAACTCGCCCGCAGCATAATTTGTGGTTGCCACAATTCGGTCAACAGATTCGGAAGTGAAGCGGTTCCAATTACGAGTCAAAGATTTCTTAAATGGCACTACCTTGCCAAAAGCTCTCATCACCCCATCTACTCTTTCGTGGGCAAAAAAAATCGTGGGGACTTCTTTTCTTTTTGCCCATCTAGCTACCCGTAGAAGAGTCGTTCTATCGGATACTTCTAGTACATCTGGTCCGAAATTTTTAAGTAGTCCAATAACACTGCTTGTGTTGAGAATGATTCGATACCCACCCGAGAACGGTATTAGTGGAGACGCGACGGTAATCGTTTTTACGCTTCCTGATCGAGAATGACCATTCCTCTTACCCGGGACAACGAGTAAAACCTCATGCCCTCTGCTCGCATATTCTTTACTGAGTTCACGCATTGCCGTCTTAAGTCCACCGCTCTTGGGACCATACATATTCGCAATGTGAGCAATACGCGTCATGAAGCCTGACCTTCTAATACACGATCTGCAAGAGTGCTCTCGTAAATTTCAAAGAGTTCGGAGCACACCTTTGTCCATGTGCGGGTTTGAACTTGATGAAAGGCATTTTCGCTCATTGCATTCCGCAAAGCGTCGTTGCTAACTAGTTGCAATACTTTCATACGAATATCAAAGTTGTTTCCTGGTTTATAGAAAAGACCACTATATCCATCTTTAATTAAATCCCGTGGACCACCAATTTCTGGCGCAATTACTGGAAGTCCTGCTGCCATCGCTTCTTGAATTACTTGACAGAAAGTTTCATTTTCACCGGTTGTAATTAAGAGATCCATGGACGCTATGGCCTTACTCAGCTCCTCGCCCTTGAGATGACCCAAAAATAGTGCATCAGGTAACGACTTTTGAAGAGAAGTACGGGATGGCCCATCGCCAACAATAACCTGAACTACGTGCTTGCCGGTCATTCTTCCAATGTCATTTAGATACGAAAGTTTCTGCACTTGTTTTTCAGGAGCCAATCTGCCAACAAAGCCAACAACGCATGTATCTTCCTTTGCTCCCCATGACCTACGAGTTCGCTTTGACCTCCAACGTGGATTAAATTCTGCAAGATCTACTCCCCGGCCCCAGCGAGCAATTCGAGAGATTCCCAAATTCAATAAGTACGCTTCAGAATCCGTTGATGGAGCTAATGTAATTGTTGAACCATTGTGAATCTTTTTTAATCTCTTTTCCACTAAAACTTTTGCTGTAGTTAGTCCATAAAAATTGATAAAGCCCGAAACATCGGTCTGAAAATTTGCAATCACGGGGATGTTTAAAGAAATAGCAGCTTTTCTTACCTGCTCTCCCAAGAGAAATGGTGAAGCGAGATGCACGATGTCGGGATTAAATTCCTGAATCATGCGTTTTAATACGTTGGTTGCGACACCTGGAATATCTACTTGGGCAAATCTTTGAAGTGCCAACGCAGGCACTCGTCTAATGTCTACCCCGTCCAACGAAGTTGGTCCCTCGCCAGGGGCGACAACTAGAACTGCATGGCCATTCTTTTTGAGATAACGGACCGTGCGCAGTACTGAATTGGTGACACCATTGGTACGTGGGAGAAAGGATTCGGCCGAAATCAATACTCGCATGGGTACTTTATAGAGCAGCCAAAAAGCCTAATCCTTGACCTGAGGTTAATGTCGATTGAACTTAAGAAACTCTGGAGACAGGAAATGTTGCATGCCGTTCACTTTGTGTTTAACTAAATTCGCCACATTTTTCTGTGAATACTGCCACCATTTCAACTATGAAGGTGCCTGCTCGAATACCAAATCCGAGCGCAGCCTTCTTTGATCTAGATAACACTTTGATTGACGGTTCCTCGATTTATTACTTTGTCCGCGGGCTTGTTAAATCCGGAATGATTCAACGTCGCCAAGTGGCAAGGTTCGCCCTTGACAACTACCGCTTTCGTCATCGCAAAGAAGAGAGTATGACCGCAATGAGCTATGCAACTAAGAAGATTCTAAATCTTGCTCGCGGGCGTTCACAGAAATTGATTATTGAATTATGCGAAGAGATTGTTCAAGATTTCTTGCCTAAGAAACTTTTCCCGAACATGCAAAGACGTGTTGAAGAGCATCAAAGTATCGGTCATGATACCTGGATCATTTCTGCTGCACCGATAGAGATTGCTTCAATAGTTGCTTCGAAACTCAACATGTGTGGCGCTTTCGGAACATCTGGTGAAGTAATAAAAGGTCACTACTCCGGCGAACTTCCAGCAGGGGCAATGCACGGCATGAATAAAGCGCATGCAATACGGGAACTTGCTCGAGTTCGTTCCTACAATCTCGCGACCTCGTTTGCATACAGTGATTCTGCTAACGATTTACCCTTGCTTGTATCAGTTGGTAATCCGTTTATAGTGAATCCAAATAAGCAACTGCAAAATGTTGCTCTGAAAAATAGATGGCCAATATTGGTTAATTAATGATTATCTGGACCCATCGGGGCAATCCGGGCCCTGAAAATACTCTTGATGCATTTAAGCAAGCTTGGAAAGATGGAATTTGCCATTTCGAAACTGACATCCATGCAACAAGTGACGGTGTATTAGTACTCGCCCATGATTCGAATATTCGACGTTTAACGGGTGTTGATTTGGAAATACAAGAGATAACATTCAAAGATCTGCTCAATGAATCACTGTGTGGTCTCTACAAATGGTGCACTTTAGATGAATTAGTTCATGCCTTTCCTGCAGCCCAAATTTCAATAGATATTAAGAGTGATCCAACGCTAGATGCGTTTTTTCAATGGTTAAAGGGGCGAAAAATAGAGAATTTTGTGGTTGGCTCATTTTCGTCAAAACGAGTTGATGCAGTGCGTAAAAAATATCCATTGGTCAGGACGGCCCTAACTTCTCGAGAAGTACTCTTAATTCTCACTCGAATGCATTTCTTGATTGACTCACATTCTGCCAAGAGGTTTGCGATGATCCCAGTTAAGTCCCATGGCTTAAGAATCTTGACTAAACAATTCATTAAAGTGTGCAAGAGCAAAGAGATCGAAATCTTCGTGTGGACAGTCAACTCACTCGATGAGGCAATTTCACTCAAGGAACTGGGAATTTCTGGCGTTGTTACGGATAATTATCCGGTTTTGCTCTAGTGGGGAGGGTTGTTCTCCTACTTTTTGACCTTCCGTAGATCGAAGTCATTTCGGGAGATTGAATAAGGGCCCGATATCTCGAGGCCCTCCCATGCACAGCTAAAGCAATTCCTTTGATCACTACCAATAGATCGAATTGCGCTAACTAAGACTGTGGTGGAGACGACGGAGTTCGAACCCGCTCCTGCCGCTTGGTAAACGTTTGTGCTGCCAATTACACCACGTCCCCATCACGAGGAGAAAGTTATGGCCTTGTGAAACATGTTGTTCCTGCACGAGCCATTTAGTGTGCAAAGAAATGAATTGTTTATAAACAAGAAGGACCCGAATAATTTCGGGTCCTTCTTCGCTACCAAGCGACAGTGAAACAATTATGTCACACATTTGCGCACCCAAGATGGGAAAAGCAAAAAGGACTTGGTTTTCACCAAGTCCCGATTACTACCAACCCCGAAGTGCGTTCCAATTATGGCACAAACAAACTCCGCTTCGGAAAGGCAAAAGGGACTCGGCTATTAGCCAAGTCCCAATTACCACCAAATCAGCGTGAATGAAGTATCGCATAAAACCTAGTTACTCAGAGTGACTATCGATAAAAAAGATTCGCCCCATAAGCCGGATTGCATCTATGCGAAAAGCTCTACTTCGCTTCCGCCGCTTCTTTGAGTCGAACTAAAGTCTTCGCCACGGCAAGCTGAGTCCACGGATACGCTTTGCGGAAATTAAGCCATGTTTGAGCAATTCCAGGAGCATAAGTGCCATCAAAAGTTTCTGTTACCTGTGTTGAACCATTTCCAATATCCACTAACTCGTAGCGCCATCTCCACTGACCTAGATGCTTCCAAGCAATCAGTTCATTCTTCTTGTACTCAACAACAGTGTTACGAATTCGATAGGTGACGCCAAGGTGCATCTTCATTCCAAATTTGGAGCCAAGGGTTAATTCATCAGGGCCGCTTACGTTCGCTGTGATTGTTGCACTGCCGTCGATCTCTTTATGTCTCTTTGGATTATTTAGAATGGAGAAAATTAATGATGGTTTTGCATGAATAATAATTCGAGCAGACTTGATTTTTGAATTGCCAGTTTCGAGAATCTCGGCGCGAACCTTGTTTTCAGTCACGTGTAAAGTATAAAAGAAGAGTCGCCCTATAAGCCATAAGAATTGGAAAAAGCCCCGATCTCTCGAGGCCCTTCCATGCAAATCTGGTACAGCTCTTTTGACCATTACCAATAGATCGAGCTGAAACAGTTAAGACTGTGGTGGAGACGACGGGGTTCGAACCCGCTCCGGATGTTTGGTAAACGACCAGGCTGCCAATTACAACACGCCCCCATCACGAGAGCGAAGTTACGGTTGAATTGGAATTGGAAAATTACAAAGTGCTAGTTCTGTTGAAACCAAATTACTGTGGAAAGTAAAAGGGACTTGGTGATTAACCAAGTCCCGATTACTACCAAACATCCGTTAGTAGGATTATTGCATAGATTCCTAGTTACTCGCAGTAACAAAATTTAAAGAAGAGTCGCCCTATAAGCCGGATTTTTCCTTCTTGACTCCGTAGTACCAAAAAGCCCAAGTAATTACTGCAGCGGGAATGATGTTCCAACGCTCATTTGAACTACGGGATGCAGCGTTTAGCAAG
>Ga0209297_1000596_pt1 | contig 22657 bp, 23 predicted proteins | sample S_130805_MF_Meta_FD_187322 | JGI IMG/M metagenome (GOLD analysis project Ga0209297, IMG submission 187322) | Freshwater microbial communities from Lake Simoncouche, Canada to study carbon cycling - S_130805_MF_MetaG (SPAdes) (version 2) | ecosystem: Environmental > Aquatic > Freshwater > Lake ...
TCTAGCTCTTGGCGATCCCGAATCGATATCGATCAACCAAGGTTCACACGATTTGCTGATCGAGCATTTCACCGCGGAATATCCCGTTCGCGTGGAAGCCCGCGGGCGCGTTGTCGATGAATGGAAATTGCAGGGGCGCGACAACCATTGGTTCGACTGTATGGTTGGAGCAGCGGTCGCAGCGTCGATCGCTGGTGTTCGACCGCAGGCAACGGAGGCGGGCGGGCGATCGCGGCGCAAGGTTTCCTTGCCTTCACAATCGAGCGGTCGCATCGTTGTAACGCGCCGCAGTCGGTAGCCAGTGGCGTGATCGAAACGCGCCTTGTCGTTTATTGTCGCCAATATGAGCGACAGTCTACGCGATTCGATCGAAACCACCGCAGCCAACCCGCAGCGCGTTCGCACTGACGCGGGCGAAGTCGAATCGCACGATCTCGACAAACTGGTTGAAGCTGATCGCTATCTGTCTGCCGCCCGCGCCGCCAAGACAAAGAACCGCGGGTTGCGTTTCACGAGGATCGTTCCCCCAGGTTCATATTCGTGACCCTACTTGGTCGATTGTTGGGGTGGAAGCAACCGCGCCGCGAAGCGACGCCGGTTCGCGTCGCCGCACGATTCGACGCTGCGGAATCTCTAGACGATCGCCGCCACTGGGCCGCGTCAGATTGGTTTTCGCTCGATGGTGCGCTGACTCCAACCGTTCGAAGAACGCTGCGCAATCGCGCGCGATACGAACGGCTGAACAATTCGTATCTGGCTGGAATCACCGAAACGCTTGCGAATGATCTTGTCGGCACAGGCCCGCGGCTGCAATTGCAGACCGGCAACGCTGAAAGCGATAGGGCTATCGAACGCGCGTTTTTCGATTGGTCTTGGTCTATCAAGCTCGCAGACAAGCTGCGAACGATGCGCCAAAGCAAACTGATTGACGGCGAAGCGTTTGCGATGGTGATCAACAACCCGCGTCTAGACGGGGTACAGCTTGACTTGCGATTGATCGAAGCTGAACAGGTTTCGACCCCAATCGGAATGCTGATCCCGATCGAAACCCCGGAAGGATCGATCGTAGACGGGTTGGAGTTTGACGAAACCGGAAACGTCGTCGCCTACAAAGTTCTGAAATATCACCCCGGTTCGAATTTCCGAATCAGCAACTTCGAATTCAATCGGGTTCCAGCGGAAAATATGTTCCACTGGTTCTCGACCATTCGACCCGCGCAGAACCGCGGAGTGTCGGAAGTTGCAGCGTGTCTGCGTTTGTTTGCCGATATGCGGCGATATACGGGCGCGGTCATCGCAGCCGCGGAAACTGCCGCCGATTTTGCGGCGTTTCTTCATAGCAATTCGCCCGCCGCGGAAGTCGATGAAGTTGACCCGTTCCAATCGATGGAAATCGAAAAAAGAACGATGGTCACTCTGCCGGAAGGGTGGAGCGTTTCGCAGCTTCGCGCGGAACAGCCAACGTCAACTTACGCGATGTTCAAACGCGAAATTCTGAACGAAATCGCGCGGTCGCTCCAACTGCCTTACAACATCGCGGCACTGGATTCATCCAGCTACAACTACAGTTCCGGTCGCCTTGATTGGCAAGTCTACGGGCAGACGATTCGCGTTCATCGCGACGATCTGGAACGTGGCATTCTTGACCGTCTGTTTCGCCTCTGGTGTGACGAAGCTGCCTTGGTCGGCATGATCCCCGAAAGTATGCCGCCGATCGCGGATTGGCAGTGGTCGTGGACTTGGGACGGGCGCGAACACGTTGACCCGCTGAAGGAAGCCAACGCGACCGAATCGCGACTTCGCACCCACACCACAACGCTTGCCGCCGAATACGCCCGCCAGGGCAAGTCGTGGGAAGTCGAGTTGCGTCAACGCGCGGCAGAAATTGCGTTGATGAAAGAACTTGATTTGTTCGTTGATCTTGAACCCGAAACCAACTACGGGGGCACTGTCGACGAAAACGGCGATCCAGTGCCAGCGGGGAACAAATGAACTTTGAACTAGACACAGAGGAAGACGATCTGACGATCGTTGTTTTTCTATGAACACGCTCCAACTCGCAACCGATGTGAACTTCATTGCCGCAGCGGAAGGCGACGCATCCGCGCCGGTGCGCTTCACAATCGAAGCGTATACGGGCGCGCCGATTCGCCAGGCGTGGTCAAAAGAGCCGATCGTGATCGATCTTGCTGGAATGCAATTCAAGCAAGTTTTGCCGATTGTGCTTGGTCACGATTACACGCTTGGCAGCATTTTGGGCCAGACAAGTTCCGTTCGCGTCGAAGGTAGCAAACTGATTGTCGAAGGCGAGATTCTTGCCAGCGGTGACACTGCCGATCGCGTCGCGCAGCTTGCCCGCATGGGCTATCAGTGGCAGGCCAGCGTGGGCGCGGACGTTCGACGCCACACGCGCGTTGATGCCGAACGAACTGTCATGGCAAACGGGCAGATGTTCGAAGGCCCGATCCGAATCGTAAAGGCTTCCGCTCTGCGGGAAGTTTCTTTTGTCACGTTAGGCGCAGACGCAGATACGCGCGTTTCCATAGCCGCTGATATTGCGGAAACGGAGGAACTTCTCATGGCAGACCATGCCAGCGAAACGCCCGCGATCGAGCAACCGATCGTCGCGGAAGCCCCGGCGACTGTCGCCGTGGAAGCCACCACCACCCCCCCGGCTGTTGACGTCGATTCTTCGATCGTTGCTGCCCTTACTGCGAAAGTCGAGAAGATGGAAAAACTGCTTGCGACGCGAGCCGATCGTGCCCCCGCTGTTCACGTTGCGGAGGATGTTCGAAACGATCGCGTCATCGAAGCTGCGCTCTGCTTGCAGGGTGGTTTGCCGAACGTCGCCAAGTCGTTCGACACGCGAACGCTGGAAGCCGCTGACAAGGTTCGTCGCACTACTTCGATTGGCGAAGTGATGATCGAGGCCGCGCGTAGCAACGGCTACACCGGATCGAATCGCATTTCGTCAGGCAACACGGAACAGGTGATCCGCGCTGCTTTCGCGACGAATGACATTTCGAATCTGCTTTCTAACCTCGCGAACAAGTTTCTGCTGAACGGTTTCAACGCTGTTGAATCGGTTTGGCAGGAGATCAGCGCGGTTCGCAGCGTGAATGATTTTAAGAGCGTGAATCTGCTTCGTCTCAATGGCGACATGAAGTTCCGTGCCGTTGGTAACAACGGAGAACTGAAGGTTGCCCAGGTGAGCGATTACAAGCGATCGCTTTCCGCTTCGACCTACGGCATCAGTTCTAGCCTGAGCCGACAGGATTTGATCAACGATGATTTGTCGGCCCTCTCGATGCTGCCGCAGAAAATGGGCAGGGGTGCCGCTCTTGCCATGAACGAAGCAATTTGGACAGAGTTCCAAAGCTCCAATGACACTTACTTTCAGAAGAAGACCGCGGGCGCGGGCAATGCCCTCTCGCTTGCTTCTCTAAAGTCGGCCGTCACTGCGTTCCGCAAGCTGAATGATCCCGATGGCAACCCGCTTGGCATCCCGCCGCGCGTGCTGCTCGTGCCGCCGGAACTGGAGTTGGTCGCATCGGAACTGATGGCAAGCAACTTGCTTATCGCTTCCGGTCTTTCTTCGACCAGTGCCGCTTCTCTGTCGCCTGCGACCAACGTTCTTGCTGGTCGGTTCCGCGTTGTCGTTAGCAATTATCTGTCGAGCGATTCGACTTGGTGGTTGACTGCCGATGCCGCTGATCTGGCTGCGCTTGACGTCGTGTTTCTGAACGGGCAGCAGTCGCCAACGATCGAGCAAGTTGCCCCTGATTATCAGGTCTTGGGCATCGCCCTTCGCGGATTCATGGATTTCGGCGTTCAGAAGGCTGAAAGCCTTTCGTGCCTCCGCATGGCAACCGCTTGATCTTGAACAGCAAACCGTGCCCGCGGGGCGTGAACAACTCACGCCCCGCGGCATGATTCAAACCGTAACAACCACTTTTTTTGCAAAGGTTTTCACATGGGCTACGCACAGACTTACCAGCACGATCCAGATCATATCGACTACACCCCGTCTTCCGCGGTTGGTGTTGGCGACGTTGTGATTCTTGGCGATCTGTTCACGGTCGCTGATCGTCCGATTCCCGCCAACGTGAAGGGTGCTTTGGCAGTCGAAGGCGCGTTCACGTTTCCCAAGGCTTCCGGCACCGCGATCAACGCGGGCACGGTGGTTTATTGGGACGCGACGAATAACGTCATCACCGCGACCGCTGGCAGCAACAAGCGCGCCGGATTCGCGATCGAGACTGCCGCTTCCGCTGATGTGATCGTGCGTGTCGCGATCAACTATCTGGGCTGAACCTTGCCGCGTCACCCGCAACCCCCCGCAGGCGTGCAAACCGCGCGCCGCGGGGGCGTTGTGGGTGAAGGGAGTTTGAACGCATGGCAGATATGATCGCAGCGGGCGCAGCATATCTGGCGGCGCGTTTGAAATCGGCTGCGGGAACTTCCGTTGCCTACGTTCGCGGAACGAATTCGGGCACGGTGGTTGCCACTGTCGCGAAATCAATGTTTCAGACCGCGGATGCCAACGGCATTGTCGAATCGTGGGAATCGCGCGACTTCATCGTTGCGGTTGCCGATCTTCCGTTTGGAGAGCCGCGCAGGGGCGACAAGATCGTTGAAACGCTGAACGGAAACAGCGTCAGCTACGAAGTGACAAGCCCCCGCGGGGTGCCGATCTTTCACTACGGTGATTCGTTCCGCAACACGGTTCGCGTTCACACGGTCGCGATCGCTGAAACGTCTACCATCGGAACCAACTACCTTGCCCGCTATTGGGGCGCGTACTCTGGCGCGACGATTACCGATGCGCAAATTGCTTCGCTTCTGTCATCTGATCTTGGCGGCAGCAAAGCCCAGGCCCGCACGATCAACGCTTCCGGCGCGTACATCTACTTCGTTCTGCCAACGTCTTTCGGCACACCTTCATTCTCGATCAACGGTTTCGCAAATACTGCTTGGCAAACATCGCAGCGCGCGATCACAACGGGCGGCATTTTCTACACGATCTACCGTTCGACATATCAAGTCACAGGGGGCGTCAACGTCACGTTGACTTGAAATGTCGTCGATCAAGGGAACAAACATCGTCGCGCCGGTGGTGCCGCTTGATACGGCAGACGTCTACCCAACGCACGAAGCGAAGTATGGGCGCGGCGGCTATCGCACCGCAGCAACCACCGCGGAACGCGACGCGATCGCCGCGGAGCGTCGCGAAGCGGGAATGCTTGTTCACACCGCGAGCGACGGCAAAACGTGGAAACTGTCTGCCGATCTTTCGGCATGGACTGAATTCGCTTCAGCGTCAAGCGATCCGCGTTGGGCGTTATTCCTTCCGGCGGCACCGTCAAACGTTGTTGCTGTTGCTGGTGACGCTAGAGCGGTGCTGAATTGGTCGCAGCCAAATTCATTGCTAGACATTCCGATTGCTAGCTATGCGATCCAGTATCGCGCCGGTTCCGGCACTTGGCAGACATTTGCCGTGCAACAATCATCGTCGCGATATGCAACCGTTACGGGGTTGTCAAACGGAGTGTCATACAATTTCAGGGTGAAAGCTATTTCAGCCATTGGTGAAAGTGAATTTTCGGATGCCAGCAATTCCGTTTCGCCAACGGCAGCAACTCCAATTTCGCAGAACAGGGTTCTGATTCATTTCGACGGCAACGGAAGCACATTTACCGATTCGTCTGGAATGAATCATGCTCTGACGGCATTCGGCCAGGTCACACAATCGGCAGCGACAAGCGTATTCGGCGGCAAGTCGGGTTTGTTTTCGGGCGGCTATGTTTCGATCGATTCGATTGATTTCGCCGCCTACGATTTCGTTGTTGAGATGTTTTTCAAGACAACGACAGTCGTTCCATACACCGCGCTTGCAAGTCGCTCCGTTGGGTATTTTGACCAGGGCGCGTGGATTATTCTGTTGAACAACTCCGGCGCGGGCAGCGGTGACGTTGCAATGTATGTATCGGATTACAGCACATCGTCGCCAATTCTGACTTCAAGCCAATTTTCGAAGAATGATGGCGGCTGGCATCACGTTGCCGTTGTTCGCAGCGGCAGTAATTTCGCCATGTATCTAGACGGTGCCCGCGTCGCGTCGAATGTGTTTGGAGGCGCAATCGGTCTTTCAACCGGAACCGTCGAAATCGGCACCGACAAGACCTATGGAAATCGAGAATTCATCGGCAGCATCGATGAAGTGCGAATTATAAGCGGTGGTAACGGCGGCTACTCTGGCGCGTCAATTGTCGTGCCGACGTCTGCGTTTTCGTGACAGGCAGACGAAATAGCGGTTTGCGGCGATAGACTCGACACACACAAAGCAAGGGTGACAAATGCCGTTCTTCAATCTTCCTTCAAGCGGTTCCGGCAGTGCCGCTATGTTGTCTGGCAGCGGCGCGCCAGCGTCTTCGCTTGGTTCAAACGGTGCGTTTTATTTAGACACTGCAAACAAAAAGCTATACGGGCCTAAGACCGCTGGCGCGTGGGGTAGCGGCATTGCGTTGTCTGTTGCGGATTGGGCAGAGATCACCAGCAAGCCCACAACGTTTGCCCCGTCAGCACACACGCATTCGGTTTCAGACGTCACCGGCTTACAGACTGCCCTAGACGGCAAGCAGGCTTCCGGCAGCTATGCGGCATCGACGCATTCGCACGCGATCAGCGATGTGACCGGGCTACAGACCGCGCTAGACGGCAAGGCGGCGACGTCGCACACGCACACGATCGCCAATGTCACGGGGCTACAAACCGCTCTAGACGGCAAGCAAGCAACTGGAACGTGTTCGCTGCTTGGTCATACGCACTTGGTCGCAGACGTCACCGGATTACAGACGCAACTAGACGGCAAGGCCGATTCGTCGCACACGCACACGATTGCGAACGTCATCGGATTACAGACCGCGCTAGACGGGAAGCAAGCTGCCGGAAATTACGCGACGCTGGTTAGCGGCGTTGTTCCATCGTCGCAACTCCCGTCCTACGTTGATGATGTTTTGGAATACGCGACGCTACCGGCGACGGGTGAAACCGGCAAAATCTATGTGAACACAACCAACGGGAAAATCTATCGTTGGAGCGGTTCCGCTTTCATAGAAGTGATCGCAAGCCCAGGCACAACAGACGCGATCGCAGAAGGATCGACAAACCTGTTTTTCACATCGGCGCGAGCGGTTGCGGCGTTACAGACTGCGCTAGACGGCAAACAGGCTGCGGGAAACTACGCAACGCTTGTTTCAAGCCTTGTGCCAGTTGCGAATCTACCGTTGACTACGAAAACCACTGCCGGTGCTTGTATTGTCGGTGGTGGACTGACAGTCACGAGCGGCACCGTGTCTGTAGAGGTTGCGCCGGGCGCGCCAACAAGCATCACCGATGGTGGCGGCACGCTTTCATGGACGGCAAGCACAACAGGAACGTCTGCCGCGTATGACGTTCAACAGACAACCGATAGCGGCGCAACGTATACAACGTATTTTTCAAACGTCACCGGCACAAGCGTTGGAAACTTTGATTCATCGCGAAAGTTTCGTGTTCGCGCAAAAAACGCTGCCGGTGTTTATGGGTCATGGGGTTATCAGTCTGGTCTAACTGCCCAGGTCGAAGCTAAGAACTTGACAATCGGAAGCGGTTTCAGCACCACCGATGGAACGTTGACAGTCAGCGGAAGCGGATACACTTTGCCCGCAGCCACCGCTAGCAGTCTTGGCGGGGTCAAGATCGGCAGCAACGTCAGCGTTTCGGGAGACGGCACAATCAGTGTTGCCGCGCCGGTGACTACGCTTGCCGCATCGGCAATCACGGGTCTTGCAACCGTCGCGACGACAGGTAAATACTCTGATCTGTCGGGAACGCCATCGTCTTACTCGCTGCCAACGGCAAGCGCAAGCGTCTTGGGTGGCGTGAAGATCGGAAGCAATGTCAGCATCGCAGGCGATGGCACGATCAGCGTTGCCGCCCCGTATACCCTGCCCGCTCCAACGGCAAGCACGATCGGTGGCGTGAAGGCGGGCACGAATATCACCATCGCTTCAGACGGCACGATCAGTGCCGCGTCTGGCGGCGGTTCATACACCCTGCCCGCTGCCACTGGTTCAACGCTTGGCGGCATCATTGTTGGCACGGGCCTATCGATCGCGTCTGGCGTTCTGTCTGTGAGCGGTGGCGGCAGCGGCTACACGTTGCCGGTCGCAACCGTTTCCGTTCTTGGTGGAGTAAAGACGGGTTCAAACGTCACGATCGCCGCTGATGGCACCATCAGTGTTGCCGCCCCCACAACTGATGCCAGCGCATTGACCGCGGGCACACTTGCGGCGGCGCGTCTTCCGCTGGCAACCACTTCCGCAGTTGGTGGCGTAATTGTTGGTGGTGGTCTGTCTGTGTCATCGGGAACCATTTCCGCTGATCTGCGCAGCAACACAAGCGGAATCACCGGCGCGGCAGCGATCAGCAACATTGTTTCGCTCACCGCGGCGCAATACGCAGCATTGGGCACCAAGAATAGCAGCACCCTTTACATCGTTGCGGGGTGATCAGTGGCTATCAATCTTGGAACCGCTACACCGTCTGCGTTTTATTTGGGATCGACGGCAATCAGCAAACTCTATTTAGGGTCAACGCAAGTCTGGCCGGTCGTCGCTTCAAACAAACTGGCAATCGCCAGGAACAACGGCAACGGAAGCACGGCATCATTTAGCGGAACGGGTGTTTATGGCGCACCGTATGCTCGATCTGCCGGGTATTACTACGATGACGCGGAAGGCGTATCGCACTACACGTTCACGCTGAACGCAAGCGGCACTGTGTATATGTCGTGCAACTGCGCTGATGAAACAGATAGCGGGCAGACGTTCAGCTTTCGGAAGAACGGCACCGCTTTTGCGACAAGCGGAAACGGTGGTCAATCTGGTTTTTCTGCAAACACAACCGGAAGTTCTGGCGACGTTTTCAAGATTACTGCAAACAGTGCAAGCGGTTCTTGGTCAACGCAACTAATTGACACAGTGAGCATTTACGCAACATGAGCAACGCACTTCGCACCATTGCAGACAGTCTTGCCGCTGGCCTAAAAACCGTTTCTTTCGGTGTGCCATCGGTCACGGTCGAGCGTAGGAATTGGGTCGCGATAGACGTCGAAGATATGGCAAACCCCGTGGTGATCGTCACACCGGGGAACGCGGAAGTGACGCGCATCGGTCGCAAGGTTTCGCAGATCGACTACACAGCGAACGTATTTGTCGGGCAGCACGTTCAGACCGATTCTGCCGTGAATGCCGTCATGGATTTGGCAGATGAAGTGATGACACAGATTCGCGCCCACAATTGGCCCGAATCGGTTTCGTGGCCCGCTGGTGTGACGTCGCCAAACGCAGTCACGATCGAGATCAATCCCGATGATGCGTTGTCAGAACGGAACGTTTGGCGCGCCGTGGTCGTTGGCGTATATCGCGTGGTTGTTCAAGATTGATCCTGCCGGGGGTGAGCGTTGGCAATTCCCGTCGTCTTTGATCCATCGTTTTTCGGCGGGCGTAAAACGCTGCCGTCGTCTTTCACGGTCAAGGTTCGCGGGAAGTTCTTTGACAAGCCAAAGCTGAAAAGGCTGTTGGATGACGCGAACCGCGAAGCGTTGTCGCGCTGCGGTGTGCGTATCCAAATGGCAGCGAAACGCGGCATCGGGCAACGCGCGCCGTCAAGGTCGAAGGCATGGCAGATGAAATCCCGCGGGCAAGCCTTGGAGCAAATCAACGGAGGGTTGTATCGAAACATAACCCCGTACAACTCTGGCAAGCCGCGCGGGGCTGGCAGTCCGGTGAAGTCGTGGAACCCGCGGCGGTTTCTCTATCGCTCGATCATGTTTTACTGGCAGCAATCAAGCCGGTCGGTGATCATTGGGCCAGACAAAGCCCCGTGGCTTGTGCGGTTGCACGAATTCGGAGGGGCTACGCGAATGCAAGCCTACGCGATCGGCGTTGATCAAGCCCGTATCGCTAGGCGCAGGCGTGACCGCGGGCAACGCATTGCCACATTCGCGAACGGGATGCCGCGAACTGGCGTTGTCTTGTGGTCTGCCAGGGCGATTCGAACCGGCGGTTTGTGGACGCGCCTTGGCGTATCGCGAACAGCGCGTTACCCCGCTCGCCCGTACATGGGCAGTCAGTCTGTAAGAACCGCGCTAGCCAAGCTGCCAAAGGAATTTCAGAACACGATTGGCGGCACGGCGGTTCGACGTCCATAGGCGATACGGGATCGCCGCGCGGGGTTTATCGTGAAGGCAGCACACGAACCCCGCAGGGACAAGAATGCCAACCACAACCACCACATCAACAGTCACGCTTGGCAAAGACGTAGCCATTACGGGCGTAAATAACGCTAGAACTTGCACCATCACAAGTAGTGCAAATGAAATCGACGTTACAAAACTTGGCGACAGTTCACGCAAGTTCCGAAGGGGTCTTGTCGAGCAAACGTGCGAAGTCGAGTGCGTTGATTCACCGGGTGTGACTCTCGGAGCGACGTTTCAGCTATCGGGCACAACCACCGGCAATGCTTCGTATGTATGCACAGCGATCAAAATAAACTCGCCACTTGACGGCATTCAGACCTACACGGTTTCCGGTTCGCGCAGTGCTTGATAATACCGAAAGGCAACAACACAAATGTCAATCACGCTAGGCCGCAACGGCACGGCTCCACCAGTCGGTAGCAACATCATTTCTGCGACGTATTCGGAAGAATGCGAAACCGTAGATATTTCAAACCGTGCCAACATTTCAACAGGTTTCAAGGCATTCAAAGCCGGGTTCGTTACGCAGACTTGGGAAATTGAGTGTCACGATCCAGGGGCAATCGATTTGACCGCTTCTGGAGTTGACGGGCAGTTCAATATCATGAACGTGACAGAAAACATTTCTGTAGATGGTGCCGTAACGTATACCGTCACCGCGAAGAAGTTCTGATCGCATGGCGATAACGCTTGGCAAAGATTGCACTGTGTCGGTTGGCGGCACAGTTGCCAGCGCACGAAACGTCACGTTCCAGGTGACCGCAAAAACAATCGAAGTTCAAGAGTACGGGAAGCGCGAATCTGCCGTACTGGCGACCGGATGGGATTCGACTGTATCAATCGAATTCAACGATGCTGATGATCTTGGGTCGATCATCAGCGATCTTCAATCTGGAAACTCCGTAACCGTAAGCGGCGGGGCTGGCAATTGGAGTTTTGAAGCGATCCCGGTTTCTGTTTCAGAAAGCGACCCGCTCGACGGTGTTGCGACGTTCAACGTCGAATGCAAGTTGACGCGACAATAAAGGTAAACAATGGCAAGGGAATTCCGCGACGATCAGGGTCGCCCGTGGCTAGTGTCACTGACTGTCGAAGCGGCAAAGCGAGTCAAGGCCAGCGTGAAGGTTGCGGGCGAAGACGGCAAAGAAAAGCCGTTCGACTTGCTTGACACTGCGACGATCAATCAGACGATCACCGTTCTCCGCTCACAGTTTATCGTCATGGGCGAAGTTCTTTGCGCGCTTCTCGACAAGCAACTAGCCGATCGCGGCATAGCGCCAGATCAATTTTTGGAGGGGCTGCGCGGCGACGCACTGGATGAAGCGCGAAAGGTGGTCGAACAGGAGTGGATTGATTTTTTCCCGAACAGCCTCCGAAAGATGATCAGTCTGATGGCTCGCAAAATGAGCGAAGTTCAACAGACAATGATGGATCACGCGGAGGCGCAACTAGAAAGCGTGACGGTCGAGCAACTGATCGAACAATCTGGCGCGCAATCTATGAAGCTGCCGGAATCATCGGGATCGACCCTAGCGGATGGACTTATAGAGAACTGTGTATTGCAAGAGATGCCCGCCTAGATAGCGATTGGTGGCACACCGCGAACATTCTGTGCCAGTTCTACAACGTCAATCGATCAAGCAACAAACCGGCTGAAGAACCTTCAAAGTTTCACCCGTTCGTAAAGAAACCAAAACCAAAACAAGCAACACCGGAAGAACTAGCAAAACTTCTGGGGCCAAATTGGAATAAGTAGGGGTTGCCCATGTCTGCAAGTGGAGTGAAGCAGGGCAACGTCTTCATCGAGATTGGCGCAGACCCCAGCAAGTTTTTCTCTGCCGTCAATCGCGTGAATGCGCGACTAGGGCAGATGGGTCGAAAGCTGTCGAGCGCAGGATCGAGCGTTGCGGGATTCGGTCTTGCGTTTGCTGCGCCGTTCGCTGGCGCGGTGATGGCTGGCACCAAGTTTCAGAACGTCCTTTTGAACATTGGAGCATCGACCGGACAGACCGCGGCGCAGCTTGAATCGGTTCGCTCCGCGTCAATGTCAATGTCGCAGTCTTTGGGTGTAGGCCCGACAGAAGCGGCCCAGGGGATGCTTGAACTGTTGAAGGCGGGCATGGGCCTTCAAGACGTTCTAGGCGGCGCGGGCAAGTCTGCGATCGAGTTTGCGCGTGTCGGCAATATAGACATAGCAACCGCCGCGGTCGTCATGAGCGACGCTATGAACGTGTTTGGTGTGTCCGCATCTGAAGCGGCGAACACCATGAGCGCGGCAGCGGACGCATCAAGCACATCGATTGAAGGGATGACGCAAGCGTTTTCAATGTCATCCGCGGTCGCCGCGCTTGCGAATCAGTCGATCGGTGATCTGTCCGCAGCTCTGGCGATTTTGGCGAACAACGGCGTAAAGGGCAGCGACGCCGGAACGTCAATCAAGACGATGCTGTTGCGGTTGATGGCACCGACAGAAGACGCAATCGGGGGAATGAAACAGCTTGGTCTGTCTGTGCAATCGTTCCGCGGGGCAGACGGCAAGATTCTGCCGATGGTCGAAATCATTCGCGTTTTGAACGGGCAGTTGAAGAACCTTGACAAGACCGCGCAAGACGATGTGTTGCGGAAGATATTCGGCAGTGACGCAATTCGCGCCGCAGCAATCTTGACGTCATCGGGCGTCGAAGGTTTTCAAGGAATGCAAGACGCGATGAAAGGCGCGTTGCCCGTCAGCGACAAATTCAAAAAGCTGATGAGCGGACTCATGGGGGCGGGCATGACATTGTGGAGCGCGATAGAGCGTCTGGCTATCGCAGTCGGTGACGCTCTTGCGCCTGCAATCGCCAAAGTTGTTCCGATCATCGCAGGATTCATCAACGGCGTCACTGATTTCGTCACAAAGAATCCCAAGACAGTTGCACTGATCGCAAGTATGACGGCGGCAGTGATCGGTGTTGGTGCCGCGATGGTAGTTGCCGGAACAGGCATATCCATTGCAAGTTCCGCGATCGGCGTTTTGCTCACCGTCGCATCTGCCGCAATGTCTCCGATATCTCTGATTGGTGCGGCAATCGCGATCGCTGCTTCTGACTCGACGTCATTTGGTGATTCGATCAGAAGCGCATTGTCTGGAATCGGCTCGCTGGCTGGATCGGCTGGCAACGCGATTGGCGGAGCGTTTTCTGGCGTTGTCGCAGATGCTTCGATTGTGTTTGGTGATCTTTTGACAACCGCAAAAACTACGTTTGCGGGCATCCGCGACGCGATCGCGGTTGGCGATCTAGCGGGCGCGATGGATGTTCTGTGGGCTGGCCTGCAAGCGGGGTGGCTGCGCGGCGTCGAAGGGTTGATGAACTATGTCGATTCGTGGGTTGCTCTGTTTCAGAACACATTCACCTACCTTGGAACAACGATCGCGCAAACGTGGGATGCGTTGTGGACGGGGGTAGTTGCAACGTTCAACATATTCGGTGCTGTTCTGACGGGCGCATTCGACAACATGATAAACCCGATTCTAGCCATGTGGGATATGTTGGAATCCGGTGTTCGAAAGGCGTGGATTCGCATTTCTGGAATCTTTGGCGACGCTGAAGCAAAGCAAGCCGCGCTTGATGCGGTCGATGCCGAAATAAATGGTCGAGCGGAGAAGCGCGGAAAAGAGTCTCCAGGCATTACAGCGCGGGTCGAGAAGGCAACGCAAGACAACGCGAAGGAAGCCAAAGCGTCTGAAGATCGTCGCCGCGCAATGGGCGAGAACGCAGACGCGACCGCCCAGGCAAGGCTTGACCAGAACGCCAAGAACGCAGAAGCGCGCCGCGCCGCCACCAAGGCGGCTGAAGATCGCGTGAACGGAGTCGCGCAAAGCAAAGCAGAGCAACGCCAGAGCAGGAACGTTGGTGAAACTCTGATCAATCAGCTTGATACGGCAAGCTCGATGGATGAACTGCGCACGATATCTGAACAGATTCACGATCTACACTCGCGCGGAATGATCACCGACGAACAAAAATCGCGATACGATTCAAACGTTGATGCCGCAACGGAGCGGGTTCAGTTGCTCGAAAGCGGCAAGGGAAGTGCGAATGCCGTGAGCGATGCCGCAACCCGCGGGGCAGAAGACGCACTAAAGAGCAAAGCGGAAGTCATGGGCACGTTTTCCGGCGCGGGCCTTGGCGGTCTGGGTTTCGGTTCATCGCTTGCAGAACGTCAAGCCAAGGCGGCTGAAGAAACCGCCGCGGGCGTAAAGCAATTGGTGAAGCAGGGTTCGGAAGGGGTGGCGGCATAATGGCATACAGCCTTGTGTGGATCGAAGATAGCGAATCGCGACAGGCGACGATTTGCCGCAAAGGCAAAAAAGCCCCGTCGACCTATACGAAATCTTGGAAGATCACCGGCACCACCGATGACGTTGTTTTACACCAAGAGATAAACACAAAGTTATCCGCGCAATACGAATACTGGCAGTATCCCAATAAGCCGGATATGAAACTCCGCGCAGAGGAATACACAGTTTCGTATATCGGTGGCGACGTTTGGCAACTTTCCGTTCGTTACGAAAAAACGGGCGCGGAGGATGGAGCAGAACCGCTGAAGCGAAGTCGATCATTCGACACAACCGGCGGGCAGCAACATATCACGCAAGCCGCCCAGGGCGATATCATATCGACCGAAGGAAACACAGTCACAACGGCAAGCCCCGAAAAGCGATTCCCGCCAAGCGCGCCCATGATGAACGGCGCGATCGGCGTTGATTCAAACGGAGTCAACGGGGTCGATATTGTTTGCCCGCAATTGCAGTGGCAGGAACAATACGATGTTCCGAATGTCTATGTGACCACTGCTTACATCAAAGGAATTGCCGCAACAACTGGCACCGTGAACAATGCCGCATTCCGCGGGTTCGCCAAAGGCGAAGTTTTGTTTCTTGGCTGTTCTGGATCGCAGGAGTGGGACGATCAAAAAGGGCGCGGGCCTTGGTCGCTGACATATCGTTTCGCAGCGTCTTCGAACGTGACCAACAAAACGGTCGGTGATATCACCGGCATCGACAAAAAAGGGCACGAATACTTGTGGGTGCGTTATGAAGACGCAGTATCGAGCAATTCGCTAATCAAAAAACCGAAATTCGTATATGTCGACAAGGTTTATATGGATGGCGATTTTTCACTGCTTGGCATTGGGACAGAATAATGCCTAGACAAGATGGAAGAATTGAAGCGGGGCAACCGCTTCGCGGGGCGATATCAGCAAAGGCGTGGAACCGCGCCCAAGATGCTGCCGATCTGGTTCTAGGCGCGCATCCAGGGGCAGTCGGTGACGGTCAACAATACCCCGTCGCGCGTAATTTCGTTTATGTCAAACTGGCGCAGGCTTTTTCGCCGCTCGACTTTGTGGCAATCGTGAACAACGGGGAACCGCCAGTTCCGATATCGCTTCCGTCGTTCAACTCTGAAATCGTAATCGGTGACGCTGTTGCCATTGGTGGGACGTCTGCGCCGCCGTGGTCGACCGGCAAGTGCGGGATGCTGTTGCAGGGTGGCGACGCTGGCGCGATCGTGCCGATTCAACTGAGCGGGCCTGTCTACGCGCGGATCATCATGCGGCATATGTACCACAATTTTGTTCGCTTTCTTTCCACTCCGTACAGCAACCGTTTCGATGGAACGATCTATCTGGAGTCTCACGTTTGCGGAACAGCGCGCATAGCGTGGTGGGATAACCGCAACTATTCCGGCGCGTATGTGTACGGTTCCGGTTCTGGCACGATCGCAGATGCCGTAGTTGTTCTATGAGCAAAAACGAACTATTCAAAGGTGGTTTTGGTGCCGATCTATGCGCTGGTTGCACTAAGGTTTGGGTGCTGCCGCCTGATATCAATTGGGAAACCGTCGATCCGATTGGCCCGCAGCGAAAGCTACGGGTAAAGAGCGGAAGCCAAAACGTATTCAAACAAACATACAGACCGGCAGACATTTCAGTATCGCCACCGTTCACGAATCCCGCGAACGGTGGCCCCGCTGACACGGACAATCTTGCTTCAGATTGGCTTGTCGTCACCTACGAATCGATCGGGCAAGTCGCAACGTATTCCGTTGGCTGCGAGTTGATCGGCACAACGGTTGTTCAAACACCATGCGTCGCGATCGTTGCAAATCTTATTTGGCAGGGTGGCCCGTTCCGGCGACCGGCGGTTTCAATTCTTGACGGTTCAGGCATGGCAGTGACGTTGACCGTTGGAGAAGAAATCGCATCAAGTATGTGGCAGGCGACGTCGTATATCAACGGCAGCAGGAAAAAATACAAACCGGAAACGCTGTTTCAAGTCACATGGAATCAAGAATTGTGGGAACCATCGTACTACGGAGCTTCCCCTTGCTGGCCCGCGGAAACAGGCCCGCTCGCACAGCTCTACCGAATCGGAAGTTTCTGGGATTTTGAACCCAACTTTTGGGGATTCCGCGACAAGCGATCAGCGACGTTTGTTTATTCGTCGCAAATGGGCACAGCAAAAAACGGTCGCGTTCGGTTGGGATGCGATTTCCGGTCGCTGCTTTCCTATGGCACGGCACAAGCAATCACCCCCGCGGATTGGTCGCCAACGGGGCAATCGCCAGGATTCAACATTGGTGGCGGTTCTGTCGAGCAACTTGCCTATGCCAAGACGGACAACGGATGCGAAACAACCACAAGGCAAAATGGCATACAGCAAGCAGTCGACATTTATTACAATTGGATGGCAAAGCTAGAAGGCACATCAAGCGGCGTTGTCGAATGGCGGCCGTGGTCGCTTGCGTCTGCTACACCATACACAGGAACAGCGATCAAAACTGTTTATGGTGGTTATGGCGGTTTCGGTTTGATCTACACCACAGTCGGCGTTTTCTGCTCTCCTGAATCACAGCGCGGAATCGCAAACGCTTTTGGAACATTTGTCACGTTTGATCACGATGGGGAGGAACTGCCAACCGATTCGCACGATTTTGGTTATCGTGCAGAAATTGCAATTGTTGCAGGAAAGGAAGTCACCGCAGCAAACGTAGATTACAAAGAATCACAAGCAATCCGTGAGCGCAACGATTGGTTGCAATCGGGCGCACTTACTGCGTATGTGATCCCGCGTGTAATTGAGTCACTCGCGCCGCCAGTTTTGCCGTCAAAAACTTCCGATGTTGTCGACGCCGAACAGTGTATGCACATTGATTGGAACGGGCCTACAGATTCGCCGCGATATTTTGGCGGCTATTATCGTGACGCGGCTTGCGATTGTGCGGTGACGGCAACCGCGAACCTTGAAGAACCAATGGAGTTTCATTCGTCGCCAACGGCAGTGCCGCAGATCAATCTTATGCCAGAACGGCAAAGCACGTTTGCGGGATGCGTTAGGTTCACTGGGCCGCACCGGCATTTTACAATGCCAATGGTTGACTCTAAAGACGTTCCATCAGTCAAAGTCAAAATCGAAATCGCGGCAGACGAAAACCACTTGCAGTTTGCCAAAGACTGCCCAGGCTATCGCGGGACACTGTTTGATCAGAGTCGGCCGCTGAAATCAGACGGTAGTGATTTCATGCCGGGGGCTTATACATCATTTGCGTATGTGATGAATAGCATGGTGTGCGGTGATTTTGTTTTGTCGAAGAACAGACCGGACGGGAAATGGTTGGGGGCAAATCGCTATTGCTATCGCGGCGAAGCATCCGGCGACGAAATCGATGTTCGAGCGAGCAACAGACGACAAGCCTACAAAGCGTGGGATCGAAGCACAGGCGCAACGATGCCGGTTCCAGAGGTTTCGCAACTTATAGCCGCTATAAAGTGCATCGATGTAAATACCAACCCGTGCGAAGGCGTGAATCTTGGCGTCGAACCGGGGACGGCAGACGTTGTGAGCGTTGCCTCTGGCGATCCGCCACCGGAACCGTATGACGGCAATATGTCGGAAGACTGCAAAAAGTTTATCAAGGCATTGATCGGCGCGCCGTTCTGTAAGGTGATGGGACTGAAGCGGCATTATTACTACCCTCTGCCGGGATTCTACGGGCCAGGGTGGGATTTCATTGGGCCTGAATTTGTCAATGTTCCTTTGTATGACAAAGGCGGGCCAGTCGAAAACAGCATTGAACCCGATCTCTGCTATGTCTTATTCGGAACAGATTGGAAAGCTGTTTCGGAAAAAGCGTCAATAAACTTGGAGTTTCAAGGTTGGCAAAATGGAAAACCTCCGGGCGTGAACCGTGATGCCGAAATGTTTTACGGAGATTTTCAGTATCAAGGCATACCGCGCGAAAACAAATACAAACCTCGCTTGAATTTCACGCTGACATTCAACGTACGCGCAAAAGCGTGGTGTTCCAAACAGTATTTTGACAAATACGAAATGAAGTGGAAAGGCGGAAACGTTGTAATGGGAAGAAAGATTGGTGGAGAATCTTATTCAGAACACATCGCAGAATCTACGTTTGGTTGGACGATGCCAATCAGTATTGGCTTGACTTACGAAGAAACAGCCGCTTTTTATAATCGAGAAAAAGTCGAAGTGTATATCTATAGCTCTGACTACCAAACCGGCTACGCGCAATGCACCAAAGAGCAAGCCCCGTCGATGGAATCGCTGAAAATCACGTTGCAGGCTGAATCGTGAACTGTCAACTGAACGAACAATCGATGTGCGTTCGCTGCGGTTATCAAGCATCGTCGCCAAAAGTAAAGCGAATGTGCCCCTCCGCGGGCCTTGGCGATGTTGTCGAATCAGTTCTGAAGTCGGTCGGCGTGACAAAAGAGCGTGTTTCAAAAGCTGCAAGCATGGTCGGCGTGAAGGATTGTGGCTGCGAAAAACGGAAACAATATCTGAACGAAGTCGGCAAGCTGATTGGCCTTGGCATTACACCGACAGACAATCAGGACGATGTTAGTTTGGGCAATGTGGCGCGCTAGACAACTCGCAACCCCGTAGGACAATTGCCCGCATGGCGCGCAAGAAATGCACCATTCACATCGGGGGATATCGCTGGAAGCTGCGACGCTGCCGCGTTCCATCTGATCGATACGGTGATTGCTGCCATGACTCACGCACGATCAGAATCTCACAATCGCTTCACGGTGAAGAACTGCTGAACGTTCTGTTGCACGAACTGATTCACGCGCGCTGGCCCGATCTGTCTGAAGATGCGGTGCTTGAATTCGCAGACGAACTAGCCGGGGTGGTTCACGCTGAAGGATTCCGGCAACCCGATGACCATGAGGAATAAACCCGTGTCACTTGCTGACGACATTCGCAAGGCGATTCCGAAACGCAACCGCGGCATCGTGCCGTGGTTTGAAAAGTTGCCAGCGGACACGCTGAAAGAACTGGAAAAGATTCGGCGTGAATGGCAGAGCGGCAAGATCGGCAAGGAAAAATACACAGTCGCAAAAGTGATCAGCGAGACGCTAGGCGCGAACGGAATTGCAACCATCAAAAGACAGGCAGTCGTCGCATGGCTAGAGCAAAACTGAAATCGCAGATCGAGAAGCAACTAGGCCAGGTCGACCGGCTGGCAGCGGATGCGGAGAACGCACGGTTGCGGGCTGAAGTCGCATCGTATCGCGGGCGATACAAAACCGCACTGGCACAGATCGAAGCGGAGCGGCAGCGGGCAGACTCGATCATTGGGCTTGCCGGGATCAAGCCAAAGAAAATGCGGGTTCGTGCCAGCCGCGGCGGCAAGCACACCGCGACGATGATCGTCATGCTTTCAGATTGGCACGTTGAAGAACTAGTCGACCCTGCCACAGTCAACGGTCTGAATGCTTTCGATCTTGACGTTGCCGATCGCAGGATTTCGGAACTGACAGAGCGTTTCGCGGCACTGCTTGAACATGAGCGACGCCTAGCAAATATCAGTCGCGTTGTCGTGTGGTGCGGAGGGGATTTTCTTAGTGGTCACATTCACGACGATACGGCAGAACTGGCGCAGCTTGCACCATTGGCGGCAACACGTTGGGCAGGTCAACGCATTGCCGGATTCATAGACGTTGCCGCGTCGCTTTCCGATTGCGTGGTGATCGCGACGAACAGCGGCAATCACGGTCGCACAACGGAGAAACTGCGAATCGGAACAGAGCTAGAGCATTCATACGAACAGAATCTCTATCTGACGATGGCAGCAAGCGAGAAGCGCAGCCATGTAGATTGGCAAGTGGCAACGTCGATGCTTGGCTATCTGAATCTTGACGGGTTCATTGTGCGCACTACGCACGGGCATCAATACAAATACGGTGGCGGGATCGGCGGGATTCATGTGCCAGTTGCCAAGAAAAATGCCGCGTGGGATGCCGTGAAGCGCGCCGATCTGACAATTTTTGGTCACTGGCATCAATTCAGTTGGCTGAACGCAGCCCGCTACGTTTCGAACGGTAGTTTGATAGGGCACAGTGCATACGCTACGCGGATTGGTGCCGCTTACGAACCTCCGCGGCAAGCCTGCGTGATCATTGATCACCATCGGCACGAAGTCACGAAGGCGATGCCGATATTCTGCGACCGTGACCTACAGAAAAAGAGGAAGTGATGGCGCGGGATATTGTGGAGCGGCTACGGGATCGAGCGTATTCGTCCTATCGCGTTGACACGCTATGCGAGGAAGCCGCGAACGAAATAGAACGGCTGCGATCTGTGCCACCGGAACGGGAATCATATTTTCGGGAAGCAGAGGTGCGGGCGCGTAGGTTCAGCGGCGCATATACTGGCACATCCGGCACCCTTGCCGCAGACGTTCTGCGACTGCTAAAAATCATCCGACAACCACACAGGGATACTGCGGAAATGCACGAACACGCCAGCGACGTTGATGCTGATTGGATTCTGCGCGGGCAACGCGAGTTGAAAGACGCTGAATCTGGCAACACGCCAAGCGTTCCGGCTATCGCTGACGAAACACACGCGGCAGACCGTCTGATTGCCGACGTCGCGGTTGTGATTCGGCAGCGACGATCTACCTACGGTGGCCCGCGAAAACATTTCCAGCGCACCGTTGACGCAATCAACGCGATATTCGGAAACAAGCTGCGCGAACCGCTGACGATCAGCGATTGGGCGCAGATCATGATTCTCGACAAGCTATCGCGGAACCAGGGTGACAACAAAACCCGCGACACGAAAATTGACGTCGCAGGCTATGCCGCTTGTTGGGCTGAATGCGACGAATGAGCGTCGCCATAGGCGGGCGAAATCACCACCCACCCCGATAGCCTAAAGCTACCGGAGCAATGTAAATGATTTCGCGTTGGTCGCATTGGGCGAACGATGGCGCAGGCGGCAGAAAGCCTATAGCCGCTGTTGGCGATTCCCAATCGGTTGCGAAATCATTCACAGCAGCAAAACAACATTGGGGCAAGGTAACTTCCCGCCCGCAGCGGTCGCGCGATGAACTGGAATTGATCGCGTATCAACTTGGCTGGACTGTCGAAAACGTCAAACGCGCTATCGCGCTGGGGCTTCTGTGAATGGCTGAAACAGTTACCGACATTTTTAGCGGGACGATCACCACAAAACTTCAGTGGTCGCGTGTCGACACGCAGGAAGTCGGCAGCGTCACCAACAAAAAGATCGCGCAGTCTGTCTACAACCTTGACGATGGCAACGGCAACGCTGAAGCGAACATCGTGTTTGCAGACACTCGCACGATTGCCGCCAACGGAGTTGACACGCTCAACTGTCGCGCGCTGACACAGCAAACGCTAGACGTTTCGGTTCCGTTTGTTTTTTCCGGCTTGCGTGTGGTTCGAATTTCGAACCTTGATGAAACCGGCGGGCACTATCTGTATGTGGGCGCAAGCGAGACAGACCCGTTCAACGTGTTCGCGTGTGCCGTTGGAGCGGGAAGCGAAATGCTTGCCGTCAATCAAACAGACGCATGGCTTGTGAACGATGCGAACGGCACGTTCTATATTGCGAACCCAAACGCAACGCCGATCACATACGCAATCACTCTGATCGGAGCGTAAATGGCGGCAGCGTTTTCGCTTACAGCGTTGTTGAAGGTCGTTCCAAAATGGGTCGACTCGCGAACCGTTACGGACATTACCGACACAACAACAGCGGTTCACGTTCTTGACATTGGCGACGGCACAACCGCGGGCAATTCGAACGCATATTGGAAAGATCAGTTGCCGCTTGCCGCTGGCGCGACTGCGACGATTGATCTTCGCTCGCTGCCGCACAAGCTGTTCGGCGGCAGTGCGACGCTTTCGTTTGGTGCGGTCAAGGTTCTGATGATCGTCAACAACTCCGCAACCGGCAGCGTGGTTGTGGGCGGTTCCCCGTCGAACCGATGGACGGGATTTGCGACCGGCAACGTGACGATCGGCCAGGGTGGC
>Ga0209297_1000598_pt1 | contig 22602 bp, 39 predicted proteins | sample S_130805_MF_Meta_FD_187322 | JGI IMG/M metagenome (GOLD analysis project Ga0209297, IMG submission 187322) | Freshwater microbial communities from Lake Simoncouche, Canada to study carbon cycling - S_130805_MF_MetaG (SPAdes) (version 2) | ecosystem: Environmental > Aquatic > Freshwater > Lake ...
TGTGATGTTCAGGACATAAGGGGATAATGGGGCTTGTAGCACGGACACCAGCTCGTCTAATGTGGTGAAGCTCGGCAGGACTGTCTTCATACCCAAGCACGGAACTGCACAATATACAACCGAGTCTGGCAACTCTTGCCATATAGTTCTTTTCATTTTTGGTAGCCATCAGCGAGTTCGTACCATAGTCTATACCATTCTTTAAATGACTCAAAACCTGTGCCACATCTGAACGGTTTACCTTCAGGTGTTAATTGGAAAAATGCATCTATTACTGTGCCATTATCTGTATTGCCATAAATAATAACTACCATAAACCTAGGATTAGCAGCAAGGGCTTGCAATAATCGCTTTTGTCCTTCGCTAACTTTTTCATTAGGCCGTTTCCATTCTAATATTAAAAAGTGTCCATTGCGCTCTGCTATGCCATCTACATTACTAGGTAAAAATGCAGGGTTATTTGGTATCAAACCCTTAAAATCGCCATAGTCTGTATGCGTGGCAAACATATTACGCATTAGGTTAGCCATTGTTTCCTTACCTGGTCATAAGTAGAAAATTCTAATTTAATGGTTTCTTCGGCTAAATCATTGGCTATCAGCGTAGCTTTTTCATACTGTTTTTTAAGCGTAGCATTGTGGTAACAGCGTAATAACATTTGTATACGCAAATAGTTTTCAGAGTAGTCAGTCATATATTCCTTAAATAAATAATAAATCTTGCGTTGCAACAATTCCACCAGAATCGTATTGATTTGTTTTTCCTTTTGGGTATGGCAATATTTCATAATTTAATTTGCGTTGCAACAATTTTTTGTCTGTTTTTGTGCCGTGAAAATAAATATAACGATGTTTAGCACTTCTAAATTGCCTAATTAATGGGTCTGTAGCGTGTCTACTGTGTTTTCCATCGCCAGCACTCATGTCTGTGCGTTCTTTGGTTGTGCCAGTAAATAAAAAGTTTGTGGCTTGATATACATAACCAATATGTCCTTGCGCTGTGTCCGCATAAGAAACAATAATTTTTGGCTTTGGCAACATTCTTATAGAATTTCCAACAAGAAAACTAGATTGATTTTTTGTGTTATCAAGCAAACAAAGTCTATTTAATTCCAATACAAATTCTTTATATTCTTTACCACAAATTCCTTCGCAAAGACTATTAGAAGCTGGAATACCATAAGTAACAACACCAACAAGTTTTTTTTCTTCGTACAATCCAAAAGCATAACTAATGCTAGGCAATCTTTTTGCATAATGTTTTTGCATTATCCAAGGTACAGCTTCTTCAGATTTAATAGGAATAACTATCACCGAGTCATCCTGTCAATGTTTCGGTTGCTTGCTTCTTGGCTGCGCCATGCTTCAAAGCGCATCTTAGCGGCTTCTAATTGCCATTTAAGGGCTTCTGCTTCTTCTGTCGCCAATCCAATGGCCTCACATAACTCTTGGTAAGGCTGCGACTTATACGCATCCATTTCTTTCGCCCCAATAGTATTTGCCGTTGATTTAGACATCTCAATAGCTTTGAGAGAGTGTTTAAACGCCTCGAATTGAGCGAGTTCACCTTTCGCTTTTGCGTATAATGGCGCTGTTTTAAAAATGAAATCAATAGCGTCATTTGGGTCATATTCTTTCATTTTAGGTTCATCCATAGTCCAACTTGAGCCGCAGCATAGCCAATCCAAATCAAAGCGTTAGAGTTTGAACCTTTGAAGTATTGAGCTAACCCAACCACTAAATACCCAAGCCCTGTTGCTGCAACAATATACCTTTCAAGCATCCCCATTCTCCCCTGTTACCAGCTTCATAAGCTGTATAAAAATCACGCAAAAGTTGTTCATCAAACTTGTGTTCGCTAATGTATTTACGAAACCAAGTCAAACCTTTTTTGTGTCGTAAAGCACATAAATACCTTATGCCGCACTCATGCCTAAAGCCTTCATGCATTTGGCTTTGAGGCTTGCATAGGTGTCATAGCCATTACCCATAATCCCCAATTCAATAGCTTTAGCTTCAATGCCTTCATTGCTAAACATCCATTCTTTAGATTCTTTTACTTTCTTTGGCTCAATTACCAATTCATCTTCCCATCGCTCTTGGTTTAACCAAGTAGCAGGATGGGGTATAAATTCTAACTCGGTTTCTTTTGCGCTCCAGTATTGGCAATGTGTGTCAATAGCTTTTGCAGCCATAAGTTGTTGTTCATCGGTAAGTCGTTGCCAGGCTTTTCTTGCAACTGCTTTAGCAATTTTTCGTGGATATAAAGACCAGAATTCATCAAACATTCCTTTCTCCTACTGCATTACCCTTGGGGATGACGGTGTTGATGGGCTAGGTGGTACTGTGTAGCCTGTGTTACCAACAACGCTTTGTGTATAACCATTTGGTGTCGTGATTACGACTTGGTTAGGATATATTGTAGCAGTCTGAGTAGTAATACCCATTGGGTTTACAAACTGTGCTGTGTTGCCGTTAATTTGTACAGTTCCTAAATTATAACCACGACTGTCGGTCATTTGAACTTGTTGTGCTTTGGCAGGTATGCCATAACAAAACATAGCTGCAAATAAAACGCCTAATGAACAACTACCTATAAAATCTTTCATTTAAATCCCCTTTAGTTAAACAACAACCATAGGTTATAAAGATTAGGTTTTAAAGTCTATTAGTGTTTATCCTTAGTTGTAAAAAAACCACTTCCAAGAGGTTTAAGCGAACCTAGCCTACCTAGGTTGCCTTCAAAGTTCTTCCATTGAGGAATCGCTCACCCATCAGTCTTGCGAGGCACAGGCACTAATTTCGCCACCTGTATTGCGCTGTTTCAGCCTCTTACCCTACTAGTAACGCTATAACCTTATGCCGCTACGATGTCGTTAGAGCCGCCAGCACAAGGGATACTGAGTTTACTCTCTTTTAATCTTCTATCTGTATAAAGGCGTTGCTTTTCGGCAACATCTCAGGCCATATAAGCCAAAAGTTGTTTGGAAACAAATCTTTACGAGTTACTAATCCGTTTGATTCTTTTTCTATTCTGGCGGCTAAAAACAACAAATGTTGCCTAGGTATGCCGTCTTTACGCCAAGTTGATACATTGGATGACGCAACTTTACATAGCCTTGCAACTTTATTAGTGCCACCCATAAGGTCAATAATTGCCGATTCGGATATTTTTAATTTTTCCATTTCTAAAATAATAGCACAAAAACAACATGAATAAAATACTTTGACACAAATGCTATTTTTATGTACCATGTATGTATAGCAATTTTGCTATGCCATTAAAGGGGATTTAAATGGGTGAACTAAACCAACTAATGCTGGAAATGGAAGAGCGTTTAGAAATAGCGCTTCAAAACATGGAATTTGGCACAGAACTTGCACAAGACGATATTGATGTTATTCGTGCAGCTTGTGGCAAACCTAACCGCAATGTATTACTAAAAGATGTATTTGAAGATTTTGGCAATGTGTTTGGAGGTCAAAATGCAACAAAGTGAAAGCATTGCTAATTTAGCTAAATCGCTAAGTGCTGTACAAGGGAAACTAACCTATGCAAAAAAAGACAGTAAAAACCCTTTTTTTAAATCTAATTATGCTGACCTTGAGTCTGTTTGGGATGCTTGCCGTGACCTTCTTAGTAGTAATGGTTTGGCTGTTTCTCAATTCCCTGGACTATATTCTGAATTAGACAAGTCCATGTCTTTGACTACCATTCTTACTCATAATTCTGGTGAATGGATTAGCCAAGAAATGTCTGTACCTGTGTCTAAACCTGATGCACAGGGCGCAGGCAGTTGTTTAACCTATATGCGTAGGTACGCATTAGCAGCAGTAGTAGGAGTAGTACAAGCAGACGATGACGGTAATGCCGCATCGTCACCTAAACCAGTAGTAAAAGCAAAGGAAATCTAATGGCTTACGAAATGAAAGAAGGCTCTGGAAGCCTATTTAAAAACTTAAAAAAAGCTACCGAAAATCACCCTGATTTTAATGGCTCAATTATGCTTAATGGTAAAGAACATTGGTTATCAGCATGGGTAAAAGAATCGCCTAAAGCTGGCAAGTTTTTTAGCGTTTCTGTTGGCAAAGAAAAAGAAGCCAAAGGATTTGCACCTAAAGGCGCTGACGAAATTGTAGATTCAGACCTACCGTTCTAGGAGATAGCCATGCTAAGTCAAATCAAAGATGTTATTGGCGATAAAGCCAGAATTTCTACAGAACCATTCGGAGTGGATGAAGAAAGACAATTAATAGCGTTTGAGGTCAATGACTTAGCTGCTGTACTTCAAGATGTTATTAGGGTTTGTGCAGATTGTTGCTTAAATACCACAGACAGAGAAGCTATACTAGAATTACTTAATTAAGCAGTTTAAAGGGGAAAATATGAGTATGCATTGGTATTGCGCCATTACAGGCGCACCACGATATACGATGGTCGGCAAGAATGGCAAAGAAAGAAGCGTAACTTTGCGTGATGCCAAAGCAGCGCCAGGTACTTTAGTTCCGTCTGTGTCCACCATAAATGGACAGCTTTCTAAAGATGGGCTAAATACATGGCTTCAAACAGAGGCCATTAAAGCTGCTGCGGAAAATCCACGCCAAAAAGATGAAGAAGAAAAAGACTACATTAGTCGTATTCTTGACCTTTCTAAGAAAAAATCCCAAGAAGCAATGACTAGGGGAACTCTTATACATGACTTCATAGAGAGCTTCTACAACCAAGAATACCTACCTGAGATGCCTACCTATGTCCGCAAGGTAGATGACGCTATAACGGCTCATTTTGGGGCGCAGCTATGGATTCCTGAACAGAGCCTAGTCAATCAAGAAGGCTATGGCGGTAAGTGCGATTTATATTGCAAAGCAAAGCATGACTTCCCTGGGGTAGTAATTGACTTCAAGACGACAGAAAAATCCCCTGGTGAACTAACACCCTACCTAGAGCATACACTACAGCTTGCAGCGTATAGAGAGGTTTTAGCACCCCAAGCAAGATGCGCAAATGTCTACATTAATGGCGAAACTGGCGAGGTTGCAATATACGAACATACAGAACAGGCTATTAGGGATGGTTATGAAATGTTCTTAAGTCTTTTGAAAATATACAAGCTAAAAACTGGGTTAAACTAAACAATGAGGTGGTAGGTGTGCTTTCCCCTTTGCACAACCATACATTCACGGAGTCCTGCCACCTCACCCCTATTCAAGGGCGTTAAGCCGCCAGAACAGGATGCAGTAAGTTAGGGTTTTTGCGGCTTTCCACCTAACAGCTAGTAACTGCCAAATGTTGCCCTATATATTTTCTATATACATTAATATGCTTGTCAATGTCCTATTTTTGCATGATTTTTTCTTTAAATTTCATGCACTTACAACAATAAATTTTTTTAGGTGGTTTTTGTTTCTCATAGTTTACAAATTGTTGTTTTTTTGTCTAATTAAGGGTAAACACCTATTAAAAACACTTACAAATAAGAATAAATTCTGTTCATAGCAGGTCTTGACACTATTCAGCTCTATGGCTCGTTGAGATTTCAGACTAAAAAGACCTGACCTGCTACTTTTATTAAAGGGATTATGGATATAAGAAGAGTCTTTGAAGGTGAAGCCCCATGCGACAAGTGTGACCAAGCTCAAACCTGTCAAGACAATGAATGGGCTTGCAGGGCGTTTTCTTTTTATGTATTGCATGGCGTTTTTGAGGACTACACGGCTCGTATGCCATCTAGAGAAATGTTTATTAAAATTTTTAAAGAAGATGACAAGGCTCTTAAAAACTATTTAAAAGCTATAAGGGAAAAGAAATGAATATACAAATTGAAATAGTTAAAGAACATGAAGATGGGTCAGCAGACGCTTTAGTGCATTTTGACGCTGAAGGACTAGGAATATTGGTAGAAGCTGGTATTTTAAGTATATTGCGCCAATACATAGACCAACAGAAAAAAGCAGCAAAGAAAAAGAAATGATTGCCGAAAAAGACGGTAGTTTTACTATTAACTGTAAACAAGGGGAAGCAACTATGAGTACACGCAGCTTTGGAATGGTAGGTAAAACCTATAAAACGGCTCAGGAAGCGTTTAAAGAACCTGACTACTACACAGCTATACAAAGACCTCAACCAAGCGAATACAGCCACTTGTGGTGCGTTTTAGGGGTAATTTTTGTACTAGCCCTAATTGTATTTGTATTTAACCGTTCTTGATGTTAAAATAACGAAAACCCCTAAAGAGCGACTAACTCCATAGGGGCTTCTAACCACCACAATATAAGAGGTATTGCATGGCTGATGAAATTATAACCAAAGAAATATTAAACTTTCTTTTTGATTACAAAGATGGCGAACTTTATTGGAAGTTTTCATTAAGTTGCAAGTCACCAAAAGGCACTATTGCTGGTTCTGTAAAACATGACAAATACAGAAGAATAGGTTTAAATAAAAATCTTTATTTAGCGCATCGTTTAATTTTTATGATGCACAAAGGTTATTTACCAGAAATAGTAGACCACATTGATGGAAATAGGCTAAACAACCGAATTGAAAATTTGCGTGAAGCAACACAAAGTCAAAATTGCCAAAATCAAAAAATTCCAACAAATAACACATCTGGATATAAAAATGTTACATGGAATGCAAGAAAAAGAAAATGGCTTGTAAATATAAGGGTAAGTAAAAAAGACATTCACATTGGTTATTTTAAAGATATTGAATTAGCTGACCTTGTAGCCCAAGAAGCTAGAGATAAATACCACAAAGAATTTGCTAGGCATTTTTAGCCATGTTTAAGGATTCTTGTTCTTCTTTATCTGTGCGTGAAATCCAGCCACGACCAAAAATAGGAAATGTTTTCAATGACTTGTAATATTCTCTCCGTGACTCAGAGAAGCCCTTGATAACATCTGCAATATTAGATTCTCGAAGTTTTTGCATGACTTTTGGCCCAATGACTCCATCAGATACAAGTCCAAGAGATTGTTGTAAAAGTTTAACTGACCTACCGCATCCTGCGTTAATTCCGAAACTGAAACACAAATAGTCGAGTCCCCTAGGTAAAACTTCTCCATAGCAAGGCCTCCAATATTTCTGTTCATATAAGGGTGCTACTAATTCAGGGGTAAGACCACGCATAGTCTTTTCGTCTACTTCATGACCAGTATATTCTTCCCAGACTCTTTTGGTTACGCCTAGGTTGGTCATGCCACCTGGGTCTGATGGATTATTAACATAACCACCTTCAGATTTTAATACTAACGCAAGGCACTCTTTAAAGTTACCAATCATTTAATACCCATTTGCTCATTTAACCAAGACTGTAGGCTGACTATTTGCTGGGTTGTTTCTGCACATTGTCCAGCAAGAACATTGTAGGCGGTGATAACATCAGTTGCGCTGGGGCTTGCGGAAAGTCCTGACACTTTACCGCTACTGGGGTTGTTCCACACGCTAGTAGACTTATAGTAGTTACGCACAGCAGCAAGTTTAGCTTCGTATTCATTTTCAATTCCTTTAGTAACTAGGGCTTGTTGTTTTTGGATGGATTTAACATTGGCTTCTTGCGCTTGGGCAGTATGTTCAACCTCAAGTTTAAATGCTTTGTAGTCCAAATTTCGTATATACCATCCGCTACCGAAAGCAATAGATAACACAACACCAATAATTGCCATTTTGACATAATCAATCATTTCTCACCTATAGGCTGGGTAGTTACAAAGCGTAGAATGGCACAAATAACACCGATTGTCATCAGACTATAAGCGTACACTTCAGGGCTTATAAATGCTTGTAACGCTGGAAGATTGTCAGAAATTGCACCGACTATAACGAGTAGTAACGAGAACCATAAAGTTCTCGACTTCATCATGGGTTTCATTTGCCAGTAATGTAATGACTTAGAAAGCCTATAAACGCTGAGAGCGCAGATACTACCATCATGCCTGCCCATAGACCACCACGACCCTTATTAGCCAGTTCTAGAAGCTGTTTAACATCCTTACGGAGTTCAGCTACCTCAGACTCCATAGCTTCTACCTTTTGCCATGTAACGCCAAATTTAACGGGGTCAATGTCCACGAAAATACTCACTTTGTTTTAGGTTTACGAGTAGTCGCTTTAGGGACTATTGATTTAGTTGCTTTTTTGGCTACTTTTGTAGCTTTTTTAACAACAGGAAAAGGCCATGCTTGCAAATCAATATTGGCTTTTTCAAACTTTGGTACAAAGCCAAACTTGTCTAGTATCCATGTAAAAGTAAAGTTCATAACAGAGCCTTTATTTCATCTTCAGTTAAACCTAGTTTACTTAGTTTAGCTAGTGCAGAAGCCCGTGTATCAATGGCTGCTTGTGCGTCAGCTTCAGCTTGTGCAGTTACGGCTTGTAAATCGTAAGCTACTTCATTGCCTTCAGCATCGTAAGCTACATCGCTAACAATATGGGTAACAGTAGGATTTAATTTAAAAATAGATGGGTGTAAATTAATCATCCTGCTATCTCCATAAGAGTAATAAACGATGTATTTATGCCTGCAACTTGAACTGTTACACTTGCCGTGTTATTTCTACTTTGAAATTGAGTTTTATAAGTAGTTGCAGATGTGGTTGCTGGACTATCTAAATAAGCAAACCCAGTAGAACTTAATTGTTGAAGTGCTGTATTAGTATTTAATAAACCACCAATAAATATACCTAATCCTGTAGAACCTCTAACTAATTGAATATCCATAGCGTTTGATGCACTTGCGTTAGAAATAGTTACACCATTTTGTTGAACTAAAACAAGAATTTTGCTAGTTGAAAATTTAGGAGTAATACTTGCAGTTAATGTTGTGTCTACAAAAGAAGATGTTGAACTGCTTACAGCAGTAGATGTACTTCCTTGAACCACTTGCAACACTACTCCAGCACTAGCTTGTACTGTGCTATTAGGGTAAGTTAGTCCTGCTGTTCCATCGACTATAAATGTCATTATGCTACTCCTTTTAATGCTTTGATTTCTTCGGCTTGTGCATCTATTTTAGCGTTTAGTTCTTGAATAGCAGCAGTTAATGTAGCCACTAAGAATGAAGTATCAATACCTTGATAAACTGGTTTTCCATCATCATCTACGGCATCTTTTTCACCAGTAACACATTCAGGCACAATTTCTGCTAATTCATGAGCAATAAAACCTTGGCTATCAGAACCATCTGTTTTCCATGTGTAAGTAACTGGCTTTAATGCAGACACTTTATCTAAAGCACCTATCATTGGTGCAATATTTTCTTTTAAACGATAGTCTGATGATGTATTAAAAGAAGTTGAACCCGAATTAATGGTAACAGAACCTACACTAGAACCACCATACAAAAAAATCATTCCATTTGATGAAGAACCTGAATTATTTTGTATAGAAACACCATTACCAGCACTATATGCTAATGTCATTCTTCCATTCAAACTTGTAGTACCAACTAACAAATTACCACTAGAGTCAATACGCATCCGTTCTGTATTGTTAGTGCCAAAAATCAAAGCTTGGTTTGCTCGATTGTAAATATACGCTTCGGAAGATGCACCTTGAAGCAAATCAAAAGATGTTGTACCTAATGTTGTATTATTTCCAGCAATTTGTACTTGAGCTTGAGTGCCAGAACCTGCTGTTGTAGCAATTCCACCATTATTGGCTGATACTTGTAATTTTGCACTTGGACTAGTAGTACCAATACCTACATTCTGTGAAGCATCTACAGTAACCGCAGCAGTAGTTCCATTAGTTTGTAATTGCAAAATACCAGTAGTATCACTAGCAAAGTTTAGGGCAGTTCCCGAAGTAGTCCCTGCTGAAATTGTGCTTGCCATTATGCTAATTCCTCATCTGTTGGTTTAGCTAGTGTAGGATGATTCCATTTAGCAATGTAATCGCCTTTGCCGTCTGAATCGTTTTGTAGTGTGATTACAGTTAAGAAATCCTGTTGCGTAAGGCTAGGATATAGAGCCATTATTTTGTCGTACATTATGCGCTCCTTACCATTGCACCGCTAAATTGAAATCCATTTGTACTTGAACCAAAACTTAAAGAAACTCCTGAGTTTTGATAAGCATAAATTTCAATATAGTCAGTTGAGCCATTGCATTGAACTAAAGCATTAGCTGTAATATATCCACCATTTGTATTTGGTACAACATTTCCATAACAATATGCAGAACCATTTTTATAAATAACAATAAAAGCTAATCCTGCTGCACTTGCAGAAGTAGAAATATTGGCATTTATTTGATAATAACCACTTACAGTAGGGGTAAATCTGTAATTAGTAACATTGTCATAATTTGAATTAGTATCAAATATTTCTGTATTAAAAGATATTTTTGTAAATGTTGCAGTTGCAATAGATTGAGTAGCAGTTCCATAAGCACTAAACGCTGGGCCATTAACCATTACAGTACCAGTACTTGCTGGCAAAGTAATAGTATTAGTACCAGCTACGGCAGGAGCAGATAGCGTTATTGCTCCACTTGTATCCCCAGAAATTACTATGCTTGACATATATATCCTTTAATTTCGTCTATTTTACAAGATTACCCAGCGTTGTGTGCTAGGAATAGTGACTGTAGCACCACTATTTACTGTGATAGGGCCAACTGATTCAGCGTTTCTATTAGTCGTTAGCGTATAAGAAGTCGTTACTGTTACTCCGTTTTCTACGAATACTTGGTCGCCACCACCACCTGTAGCACCACCACCTAATTGTTGCCATGCAGTACCATAATAGCCTTCAAACTGGTTGTAATCAGTATTAAAGCGTATTTCGCCTTGTGCAGGACTAGCAGGTCTTTGAGCTACTGTACCAGCAGGAATGGCTATAAAGCCTGTGCTAGAGAAAGTTACATTGCCTGTAAAGTTAGGAGTTCCTGCAATACTTTGAGTATTAAAGTCTAAAGTACCTGTAATGGGTGTTTGACCATCTGCGGCAATAGAACCTGTAATGGCAGTAGCCATGTCTGTAAGCGTGTTATTAGCCCATGTAGAGCTAATCGTTGTCCCTGTGACTACTGGGTTACCTGCTGGGAGGTTATAGACTCCGCTACCGTTTCTACTCATTTTATTCTCCGCTCAATGTGCGTTGTGTTCCAATTAATGCGCCTGTACCAACTTGCGGTATTTTAAGCAATTTTGCCAATTCTTTTGCTGTTTCTGGGCGTTGTGTAAGCATTGCTTGTGTTATTTGGCGACCACCTGGCATATAAGGAGCTGATGTAGCAACTCCCATAAGCCATTCTTTTAAAGGTGCTGAAATATTTAATCTTCCAGCAGTACCAGAATCTTTAATTTGACTAGGCAATACTTTTTCGGCTGCGTCTGTAAGGTCTTGCATTAATGCTTGACCTGTAGCTGTTTGCCCTTTACCAGCAGATTTATCAGCTTGGCGTACTGCTGCTGCTAATTGTGCAGGAGTAAACATTTCGCTTGTTCCAGCACGAGAACCAGCGTTACGAATCCTTGCATAATTTGCATATCCAGTATTAATTTTTGCTAATTCTTCTGCAAATTTAGGATTATTTCTTCCCAAAGATTCACGAATATCAGCTAATGCTTGTTGATAAGCCCTGCCAATGGTTGCTTGAGAACCTGTAGAACCTTTGTAATCACCAATAATTTTGTTTAAATCTTCTTCAACAATTTTAAATGTGCTGCCATCCATAATTCCTTTGTCAGAAATACGACTTTGAATCATGTCTTTAACATCATTGCTAACTGTTAAAGCATCTTCTTGTTTTAATCCAGCAACATTTTTTTTAAGACTAGATAAACTATCATATAAAGTTGAATCAGGTTTAAAAGTTAATTTTGGCAATAAAGCGTCATAAGCATCTTCTAATTGATTTTTAATGTATCTGACACCTTCACGACCTGTAGCTAAAGGAACTTCACCATTAATAGGTTCTAATGCTCTTTTGTAAGCTGCACGATTAAAATCTTCTACGCCTTTTTTTCTTGCGGAAGCAATGGCTTCTCCAACAACGGGCAAACTTGTTGCTTTATCTTCTAAAGTTTTTAAAAAACCGCCCATAATTTGACCTGGAGTCATAGAAATCTTTTCAGAAATCATTTTTTTAACTTCAGGAGTTAAAATAGGATTTAAAACACGAGAAGCACCTGCCATTACAGGAACTCCTAATGCTCCTATTCCAGTTCCTATAGCAGCGTTTGTGCCACGACCTTCGTCTGTTGGAGTTGTTAATGCAGAAGTTGCGCCACCAATGGCAGCTTGTTCACCCATTGCAGTAGCATAACTTGGCAATTTTCCAATAATATTGGCTGCTTGTGGAATTGCTTTTACAGCATTGACTCCTTTTTGAAACATTGTGGCAGGGGCTAAATAAGAACCAATTTGACCTGCTCCAGTAGCTACAGGATATTCTTTAGAAGCACCTTGTGTCATTGCACGACCAACATCAATAACATTTTGACTTGTTTGAGGTGAAATTATTGATTCTGGCAATAATTGTGAAACAGCTCCAGCGCCTTTAATAGTTTCACCTAAAGCGCCCATTATCATTGGGCCAACTACACGAGGCTTTCCTTCAACTCCTACAGGATTACGCAAAACATTTAAAGCAGATTCCATGCGTGTTTGTGGTTTTTCAATTTGTGGCGTTGGCATAGGTTGATTAGTTTGTGTCGCAGAATACAATTTTTGGGCTTGAGCAATAACTTCTTCTTGGCTTGCTCCAACTGGTCCAATAAGAGTTATTTCTTTGCCATCTGGGGCAACAACTGTGTATTCTTTTTCTGCCATTATTTAATTCTCCAACCGCCTTGGTTACCTGTAGATGTTGGCTGTTCACCAATATAAATGCTATATGGAAATTCCATTTTTGCAGGGCCAGATTCAGCTTGTTTAACTTGTAAATTATGAGAGGCTGCTTTGTCTTGCAATATTTCTTTTTGAACGGCAATAATTCTTGGAATTGAAGTTGGGTCTGAAGTAATTGTTCCAAATGCATCTTGCATAACTTTTTGTTGATATTGAGAAGGTGTAGCATCCATCTTTTTAAGATTTTCCATAGTGCTTACAAATAGCCTGCTTCCCAATTCTTCTGTGTTATTTACTTTATCAACAGCAATCTTTGTTCCAAGGTTATTGTTAAATAATTTTGCAATATCTGTTTTCTGTTGTGCAAAAGTTCCAGCAAATGATTTTGGAGCAAGTTCAATTGCTTTATCCAAATTTTTAATTTCTGTTGGAATATTTTTAAGTGTTTCCCATTGCTTAACAAGACCTTCGCCCATGCCACCCTGTATTTTGTTTTTAAATGGTTCATAATTTGCAACATTAGTAATTGCAGTCATGTTAGGCGCACCAGCTTTATTAAGGTCAGAACGATAACCCATGTATTGAGGATTTTCTTTTGCAAAGTTAAATTCTCTTATTGATGTAGGTGTTTCAAGTTCTTTTACAAGAGTAGGCAATAAAGCCTTAACTTGTGGATATTGTTGCAATTTAGCGGCTTCTTGTACTGCTAATTTTGGATTAGTTGCAAATGTTGTCATTACTTTTTGTACTGCCGCATCGCCTTGTGTACGCAAAGCAGCAGCCAATTCAGTCTGTTTAGTATCTGCACGACCACTAACAGCTTCTCCTGCCAATACATTAGCCATAGGATTTAATTGCTGAGTCCAAGAAGGCGCAACATAATAGCCACTAATCATTTGACCTTGTGGCTGTTGCATACCTTTAGCCATTAGCAATTCAGCTAATTTGCGTTCACGACTTAAACTTTGTAATTCAGGGTTGTAGTCAAGTGCTTCTTGTTCAGGAGTTAGTGCCATTATGCTTTCCTTAATGCGTTTGCCATTGGGTTTACACCGCTTACATCGTACATACCTTCAGTTGCTTTTGTTTGACCAGGTATATCAAATGTAAATGGGTTTTGGTTCATTTTAATTTGGTAAGGTACAGGGCCAGCTTGTGCAGGTGTTGCCATTCCACTTAAATATTTTGCAATTTCTTGCGGACTTAAGCCACCAGTTTTGCTAGTTGCACCACCACTTGTGCCGCTAGTTGCACCACCAACAGCACCACTACCTAATAATTTAGCTAAAGTGCTTGCTACTCCAAGACCTTGTCTTGCTTGATTGGCGTATCTTAATACTTCAGCAGCAGTTAAATCTACACCACCTTTAGCTACAACATTTCCTGAAGCATCAAGAATATTGCCATTTTGAATAGACCCCATTGTTCCATCAGGTAATTCAAAAGGTATAGCTTCAGCAGTAGCAGCAGCCAATTCAGGCATAGTAAAAGCAGCACCGCCAAATGTACCAGCATCTAATCCAGCACCAGCCATGTAAGCATCTATGCTTCCAGCACCAGTACTGCCAAGAGCAGCGCCTTCTCCAGCAGCACCTAAAAGACCAAGTGAACCAGCACCAGCAAATCCAGCACCTAAAGCTGAACCTATGGTAATAGCCGTATCCATGTAATCAGTCCATGAACCTTGTTTAGTAGGGTCGTTTACTTGAATAGTTTTATATCCACCACTTAAACCTGATGGTCTATTAACTGCTGCTGTATATGTTCCGTCTGGGTTTTGTACAAACATTTGCGTATTGCCCATAGGGTCATTAGCCCATGCAGCATTTTGCTTATCGTAACCTTGAAATGGGGTTAAATTCATTCCCAAATCACTTAATTGTTTTGTAGTTAATTTTTGGTCAGGAGCAAAAGCATACTGAGAATTAATTAATTCTTGACCTTGTTGGTAGTTACCAAGCAAATTATTGTATTGTTGTCTAAGGTATGAATCTCTTTCAGATTCTTGCATACCATATGGAATATCTTTTGAATAAGACCAATCTTCAAAAGAGCCAGGATTTTCACCGTATTTTTGATTTATTGCACCTAAATAATCTGTGCCATTTCCTGCCCATGCGTCAGGATTATTTGCCATGTAATTAGCATAAGTGCCAGGGCCAGCATTTTCAACACTTGCTGTAGGCATTGTCCAATCACCCATACCAGGTAGTCTAAATCCCATTTTAAATTATCGCCAATTTAAGTCATTAAATGCTGTTGAAAAATCAGCAGCGCCTGGAGCAGCATTACCAGTACTTGTTAAATTACCAAAAGCGTCATAAGCGTTGCCTGTAACACCACCATTAGTAAGCCCTGAACCACCACTACTACCAAAATTTAAATTATTCCACCAGTTATTTATGCCACCAGCAGCACCTGTTAAAGCACTACCTAAACCTAAAAGTCCTGAACCTGCTGATGCAGCAGTTCCTGTTGTGCCTAATAAACCACCTAAACCACCACCGCCTAATAAAGCAGCAGAACCTAGTCCATATAGACCTGATTGTGTATTAGCTGTTCTTGCATTGGCAGCATTTTGCGCTGCAATAGCTTGAGCATTTTGAGTAGAGTAAGCACCTAAATAATCAGGGCCTGCTACTGTTGCTTGGCTATAAGGGTTTACATAGTTTGGTGATGCTAAAGACTTAATACCAGCAGCAGTTTGATTTTGAAGTTGCTGAGCTTGCAAACCTGTATTCATACCACCAACAATAGCTGAAGTACGCTGGTCATTTTGACCTTGGTTAAATGTACGCATTGCATTTTCATAGGCAGCAGTACCAGGGACAATTCCTTGGTTTGCCAATGCAGCAGTATTCATTTCTTGAGCTTGTGCTTGCTGTGGTTGTAAGCGTTGCATAATGGCATCGCTGTAAGTCTGTCCTGGGTTAATACCATACATAGGATTAGCTTGTGATGCTTGTAATCCTGCTAAAGAGGTATCAGTAAGTTGCTGTAATGGCTGACTTAATTGCTGATTAGCAGTCCATGTAGGGTTGCCGTTAGCATCTACGCCTTGAGTGTAATTTAACGACCCATAAGGTGTAATTTGATTAATTCGATTTGCAGCAGTAGCGGCTTGTGCTTGTTGCACATTACCTGCGGTTGTTTGTTGCGCTGCATCTAAATACGGATTACCTGTTGCCATTATTTGCTCCCAATGAAAGTATTTTCTTTAACACCAAGGAGTCGGCTTTTGCCATTATAACCCCTAATAAACATAAAAATCATAAAACTCCTCCAGCTTCCATTACATAGTCTGTACTAGCCCAATGAAACTCAATGCCGTTAGATGCCACATTCAAGCTAACTGAGCCTGAAAAACCTAATCCTGTAACGCCTTGCCAAACTTTAGTAGTTACTAATTGACCACCCCAGTTTGCTTTATCCCATTTAGCCACATCCCATTTACCTACAGTTGCGGCTGCTGGATTAAAGCTAATTTGATTAGTAAGGGGTATTGTTTCAAAATCTACGCTAATACCGCATAAAACAGTTGGTACGCCATTATCTGTTTGTAGAATAGGGCGCACTAAGGTAAAGCGTTTTAACTGTCCTGGTGATTGAAAATACGAATAAGCCTGTTGTGCTGTGCCGACAATATTTGCGCCATTATCGTTAGTTGCATTGTAGAAATTGCCTACATAACCATCGCCACCAAAATATATATTGTTATTTCCTGCTACTTCCCAACAATAGGCTTCAATACCTGTAAATCTAGCCCAAGACTTTGTAATGGTGTGCATTACATACTGTTCCATTCCTGCATCAGTAGGAATAGACAAAATTAGCATATTTTCGCTTGCAAAGTAATTAATTTGCCAGCCAAATAAATCATAAAATTGCGTTGCTGCTTGACTTACAGCGTAGTAAATCTTGTCTGTAAGATTAATCCTAGGGTCTAGGCGGCTAGATTGCAAAGAAGCTGCAAGTGGCACTAATCCGTCTTGAGTCAAAAGAAGAAGGTCACCACCCCATTTAAAAAAGCATCTACGGCTAAAAGTTTGACCTAATTGCCATACGCCTTTTAATGCCCATGTTGTAGCAGAACTAGGGTCTGTACCGTTATATACAATAGCTTCTCCCATGCTAGTTACAAAGACTGCGTAGTCATCAGCGCCTTGTCCAGCATCAATAGTCCATGTAGCCATTGCTTGTAAATATCCTGAATTACGAGCAATAGAGCCAAAATAAAGCGGTGAAGCTGCACCACCAATAGAATCTACTGGTAAATACCAACAAGCAAGGGTGTCTTTTTGCGTGAAATATAGACGATTTTTAAACAGATTTACATTAACAAAAGTGTTTGAATTTACGCCTGTAATACCAATAGTGGTATATGTTCCTACTACTGTAGCGTTTGCCGCAGGTGTAGATGCCATCGTATAAGTAAAGGTATTAGCACCTGTTACTGTAATGACATAAGTTCCATTGTATTCAGAAGAAGTAGCACCTGAAATAGTAACTCTATTGTTTGTTACTAAACCATGAGCTGTAGCAGTTGTAAGAGTAGCTAATGTTCCTACTCTAGTAATAGTGTTAATTGTTGCTGCTGTAGTGGTTGTAGCTATGGTAAACCATCTTGTACCATCATAAATAGTAACTGGGTCTACGCCATTACAAGTTACTAAATAATTGCCAGAAGTATTAGTAAAGTTTACAAATTGTAATTTATCACTAGAAAGGCTTGAAAATGATGTAGTAGCTGTTGCGTTAGTAGCATCATAAATCCTTGTGCCAGCAGCAGCAAACAGCTTATAAGCACCAGTAACAGGGAAATTCATCAAAGTATTAACTTTGCCTGTAATGCCTGTAGATGACTTTGTATAGCCTTTTCTAAGCGTTACATCAGTAGGCGTAGGAAAGAAATTGACTAGCGTTACAGCATCTAATGGCTGCATATTGGCTAATGAATCTCTAGCGTTCCAACCACCAATAGGCGATGCTAAGCTAGTAGTGGCTGCACTTTTACCTTTAGGTGGCAACATGATTAAGACCCATACCCAGTATCAGGGATATTGGCATAACCAATAAGAACTTTAGATGGATAAGGAGCAAATGATAAGTTTGGAGCACCTTTGTCGTTAGCTTTGCATACGCTTAAATAACGAGCATAATCTTGCGATAAAGCAGTAGTGTCAAAAGACTTTACTTGGAAATACTTGAGTTTAGTAGACAAAACAACTAAACGGTCATCATAAACAGTTGTGTCGGTATCAGCAGTAAAACTGTTTTTAATAGCACCAGTATCACTTCTTACCCAACCTTTGCTTCTGTATTCCCAGCCTAAATACTCATCAGTATTCATTACAGGCCATATTTGGAATTGATTATCAAGAATACGCCAACGAACTCTAGGCCCTGTTGAAATATATCCTGACTTTAACCATTGCCATTGTTGTGCATCTTCTGGCCCTAACATTTCCCAATGTTTTGACTTGTCCCAATGGGTTCTGTTTGTAATGGTTTCAAAGTCAGCAGGCAAGTCATAAGCGGTCTGAGCGCATACTACTGATTGCACTCCACTACCACTAGCCATTTGGCTCATTACAACCACTTTAGTTGTGTTATTAGCTGATACTACATAAGTATCTTGGGGTATGTTATAGCCTGTTAATTGCCATTGGCTATCTACACCAGTTAAATCTGTGCCAGGCGCAAAAGTCAAATTAAACGAACCATTGACAGTTGTAGCATCAGCAGTAATAGACTTAGTATAAAAACGATATTGCACCTGTAATGCTTGCCAATCATATTCTTTTAGCAAGTCGTATCCAGTACCATTCATAAGAGCTAGTATTTGCTGTACATCTTGCGATGTATTGCCAGCTACATAGTTAGGTACTGCTAAGTTTAATTCAGCAGTTACTTGCTGAACCAGTTGCAACATCGTTTGGGACATATTAAGCCTCGGCTACTTTGGTTTTGCGTGATTTAGGAGTCTTTTCCGCAACAGCCGCAAGTAGCGCTGACATCTGCTCTTGCATAGCAGCCAGCTTCGCATCTGTTTCTTCCTTAATTTTAGCATTTTCTTGCTTTAGTGCTTGCATTTCTGCTTCTCTTTGTGCTACTTCAGCAGAATCGTTAGCTAAATTCAAGAAAGCCTTGGCTTTTAAACGGAAATTATGTGGTGACATCCCTGCAACCATGCCAATACGCTGTAATTGCTGGTCAGAACAGTCTGCAATAGACTCTACTGTGTGGAATTTAAGTCCACGCAATTCATCAGCTTGACTACGAGTAATTTGAGGCCATTGGTCTAGGGGTGTTCCTACAATATCTTCATGGTTTGCTACTTGGTTTTGATAATGCGCCCATTGGCGTGGAAAACGCTGTTTATGGGATTCTTGAGCGTATGTGTCAATTTCTGTCAAATTATCGCCAGGAATCATAATACGGACAAAATCAAATTCTTTAAAAATCGGTCTGCCAGCTTCATCAGAGGCAATGTCTTGCTTAACGCTTTTTTTATAGAATTGGACTGCTAGTCGTGCATCTGCACCTTGTGTATCGCTATCAATAGCCATTTTTAATGCTCCTAAGTAGTTAGGGGTTTATAAAAAATAAAAGGGACTCCCCTTATGAGAGAGTCCCAGTTTTTACTACATCTTCAATTTTTAGACTGAAGCCTTGCTAAACCAACCATAATCGCCTGAAGCCATTGTGGTTGTTGGAGCTTTGTAAGTACCAGCAGAAGCAGTAGCAACGAAAGTAGTCGTGTTGATTGAGCAAGTTGCTGTAGAAGCTGTAATAGCCTCACCAGCTTTTGCCCAAACATAACGCAAACCATCATTAGCAAAAGTTTGTGTACCTGCTGGGCCAAAGTTTGGAACTGTGCCACCATTTAATGCTTGTTCTGCAACTGTTTGAATATCAACGAGGTCTACACCTGCGATGGGGAGAGTTGTAAATGCCATGATTTATTTCCTTTATATATTAAATAGACTATTAACAGTAAGGGCTTTCGCCCAAACTATTAAGTTGTCAATAAGCCCTGTAGGAAGCTGTTAGAAGCTGTCAAGTTACCAGCCCAACCGTAGAGCTTCACGATTGCGTCTTGGTTGATTGACTGACGCTCACCACCGATAGGTACAAAGTTACGCTCTTTGTGTGGACGGAGAAAAATGTAGTTAGTGTTCAACATATACATATATGTAGCTGTTTCTTGTGAACCATAACCACCACCAAGTACCACATCAGCAGATGTACCGCCACCGTAAAACTTCAATGAAGCGAAACCAGCAGCGCCTGACTCTTCAGCAGCAATACGCTGAATAGACTGCAATGCGCCTACATAGTACTGATACATTGTGTTACCAGCAACAATCAAGTCAGCTTTGTCTGTACCACGAATCTGCTTGATAGCAGCAGTAGTCATAGAAGCCAAAATGTTTGCAGATGTAGCACCAGTAGTAATTTGGTTCTGCCAGAAAGTCCAAGTAGCACGGTTAATACCACCGTAAGTGCCTGAAGTTGGAACAGCAGCAACAGCAGCGCCCAAACCATCTAAGTTCTTACCGCCATTACCTGTACCGTCACCATAAAGGTCACCAGAAATACGGTTAAGCAAACGAGCTTCAGAAACTTGCATACGACCATCTAACAAGTCGATGATTGCTTCTTTGCTGCTGTTTTGCAACATTTCTAAACCACTCATTGTTACGCTATCTGCGTACTGAGCGATTTTGAACTGAGCAGCAGAGATAGGGCTATCTGGAGCAATGTTTAATACTTCATATCCGCTATAAGAATTAGCGTTGTTGGTTGTTGCATCGTCATACATAATCTCTTCCAAGATTACATTACCACCTGAGAATGGGCGGACATTGCCCTTCTGTTGGAGGCGCTGAAGAATTGCGTTGTTTTGTGTTAAGTTATCTGCCAATTCACCGCTACGACTTTGAATAGTAGTTGCGATAATATCGGTGATTGCTGAGTTAGCAAATGCCATGATATTTCCTTTAAAAAAAATGTGCCAAAATTGGCTAGTTAAACCCTGCGGCTCATTGCTTCACCTAATTGGTCAGCAATAATAGACCGCCTATCCTTTTTATCGCCAGGTTCAATCACTCTTCCGCTAGGAGTAACGGATTTCGGACTTACTGCTGCCGCCTTCGCTTTCGCTACTTGCTGTGCTTTGATTGTTGATTGCTTGGCTGTATTAAGGAGTCGTTCCTGTTCCAATTCCCAAACATCATCATTCATACGCACAGCTTTCTTGTAAGCTGTTTCTAGGTCTTGGGCTTTCCCTAGCTCAAGTAGTTGAGCCATTTCTTCCCTTACCACATCAAAGTGTGGATACTTCTCCACATCACTTCTGTACTTCTCAATTTCACTCATTAAGCGTTGGTTTTCCTCTTGGGCAAACCGACCTTTAATGCTTGAAACTTCTTGATTAACCATGTTTAGCTGGTTCATCAGTTGTTGCGTGTATGGGTCAAACTGTTGCATCTGACCATTACCATTTAATTGTACGCCATATTCTTGTGCAAGTCTTTGAAAGATTTGGACTTTCTGCTCCATCGGTGCATGGGTCAAAATCTGGTCTGCTCTTGCTAAATTAGAAATATATTGTTCAGGCTTAATTCCACGCTTTTGCAAGTCTTGGGTGTAAGGCCCAACAGCTTCTTCGTAAGCCTTTGCTCTATCAGCTTCAGCTTTGTAAGTGCTTACGCCTTTCTTGTATTCTGACTCACGCTGGTTGGCATATTCGGCAAACTTATTAAAATCTTCTTTGCTAATTTGTTCGCCTTTTTCCATTTTGTCCCAAATCTGGACATACTCTTTCTTCCATGTAGAAGGGCGTGTTATAGGCTTTTCCTGCGGTTCTTCATCCGACTCCGTAGGTTCATCAGCTTGAAAACTCTCGGCAGGTTCTTCTCTATCTTCAGAGCGTACTTCCTCTTTGTCGGACTCCTGGGGTAGGTCATCTTCCAAAACCGCTTCCGCTTCCAAGGGTTCTTGCTCATCTGCTGACTCCATTGCTTGTTCTAGTAACGCTCTGCGGTCTAATTGTTCTTCACTCATGGTTTTTCCTATCTATAGTTAAGTTTTGCATAAGCCAGTTCCGCAATTTGACGCTTTCTTGCTTCTTGGGACTTTGTGCTAATTTGTGTTTCAGGGCGCTGCATTGGTACATCATTGCCTAATTCAACACATCCATTACGCTTTAAGTTTTCTCTGTGTTTAGAGCGACTATCAATCCATGAGCCATCAGCCATGCTTATGTGGCCTTCAATGTCTGAAATAACTGTAGGAGCAGCCCTAGACTTCATAGCTACTTTATCTTGCCAAGAAGCCTTTGCTGCCTCTTCACCAATAGTAGGTGTCCACCATTCTAAAAAGAACTCTTCATCGGTCTTTTTAGCTTCTACATGATTACCTTCGGAATAACCGCATTTAGGGCAAATCATCACATTCTCCTTATTAAGTCTGGTACTTGGTTGTATTCTTCTTGACGCAGTGCAATAACTGAGTCATACCATTTGGCATTTTTCCAACGCCAACAGATGTACTCTTCTTTTGGTAGTAAAACAATCGTTTTAACGCCCAATGCGCCTGCAAGGTGAGCTGTTCCTGTATCAACTGTCACAATGCCTTTCATCGCCTTCATGTGGCTTGCTGTGATGTTCCAATTCGTTTTCCAACCATCATCAGGCAAAGGGTGAAAAAAGCCATCATGCTCTGGAGACAAGGAATAGCAGTTATCCCCTACTAATTCATACATTTTGTGGTCAGAAATAGACTTAATATGAAAGAGAATG
>Ga0209297_1000601_pt1 | contig 22556 bp, 39 predicted proteins | sample S_130805_MF_Meta_FD_187322 | JGI IMG/M metagenome (GOLD analysis project Ga0209297, IMG submission 187322) | Freshwater microbial communities from Lake Simoncouche, Canada to study carbon cycling - S_130805_MF_MetaG (SPAdes) (version 2) | ecosystem: Environmental > Aquatic > Freshwater > Lake ...
TAAATAAATGGAATTATTAAACACACACCCAATTAAAAAATCAGACTTAGGGTTTCACGGAAATCTTTTTGGGGGGAAATTACTCGCGTGGATTGACGCATCAGCAGCAGGGTACGCTATGCAACTTTGTGATACACCAAGAATGGTAACCATCTCAATTGATAAATGTAATTTTGAAAAACCCGCACGTGAAGGACAATTATTAAAAATATATGGTAAACCTACTGATGTGGGTAACAGTTCTGTTATGTTATATATGGAGGCAAGAGCTCATAATGTTTATACAGGTAAACAAGTTTTGGTTTTAAAAACACATATTAAATTTGTCCATATTGACGAAGAAGGACATCCAATCCCAATTGGAGAAAAAGGAAGAAAAAGAATTTTACAATTTATTGAGCAAAATCAAAAATAGTTTAGTATATTTGTAGTATGAAAAAACGTATCACATTTATTAGCGACACTCACAACAAACACGACAAGGTTAATGGGTTCTTGACTGGTGGAGATATTCTTGTCCACGCAGGAGACTTAACAGGACGTGGTTATATTACTGAGATTGAAAACTTTATGAAGTGGTATGATAATATCAACAACTATGACACTAAAGTTTTTATTGCAGGAAACCACGATTTTGGGTTTGAAAATGATAACGAAAAAGTTAAAGGATTACTTACCGGTTACAAAACTATAGAGTATCTTCAAGATGACTTACTGATGGTTGGTGAAGATTATGACACAATGATTAAAATTTGGGGTACGCCTTGGCAACCTGAGTTTCATAATTGGGCATTCAATCTTCCTCGTGGTGAGAAGTTAAAAGAGAAGTGGGATATGATTCCAGTAAACACTGACATTCTTATCACTCACGGACCACCATTTGGTAAATTGGATTACGTACCTTACGATAGTGTAAATGTTGGTTGTGAAGAACTAATGAAACGAGTTGAGGAAATAAAACCAAAAATTCACGTATTTGGACACATCCACGAAGGTTATGGTTATGTGTTTGATGGAAATACTCACTTTATCAACGCGGCGGTATTAAACGGACGATATGAGTTCCGAAACAAACCGATAACTGTTGATTGGGATCCAGAAACAAATGAGTTGGAATTTGTAGATAACGCTGATTAGTCGGCGTTATCTTCCATTACTTTTGAAGGTAACGGAGGGTTAAGTAAGAACTTATCGTTTAACCAATGTCTTAATTCATTTTCAACAAAAAATTCAGGAACAGGTTCGTCATCAGGCATTTCACTTGCAATTTCTGCGATGTATCTTGCAAACTTAACTTTGTATTTATCATTTAACATTGTCATTAAACCATCTGAAATAAAGAATACTCTTGATAACGGATCCGACAATCCAAGTTCACCTTCAGATAAATTAAATGATTTTAAAACAACCCTACCCCACCAAGTTTTGTAGTTTTCGGTTTCCTCTAATGCGGGTCTTAATATTTTATTAACTGCTCTTATTGATGATGCGACAAACCCTGCGATTGCAAGTTGCGGTAAAAACCAAGGTAGTAATCTAAGTGTTGCTTTAAATCCACCTTCACCTACGTGTTGTAAAAGTCTATTACTTGTTGAGCTTTCAACTATTGCCTTTAATTGTCCAAAGGTTATTTGTCCTTGAGCACTACAAAACTTTTCTGAATCACAAATGTTTTTTACTGCATCCTCAGAAGGGTTTATGTCTTCATTAACGTTTCCTTTTATTTTGTTTTTAAGTTTACCAAAAACACTTTTAAGTGAATAGACAATCACGGCAAGTGTTGCTCCCGATAGTAACTTTTCTACGTTATCAGAACTAATATTATTATCTTTTATAACTTCATCAATAATTTTCATTGTTGGATTTAAAAGAAGTGTAAATCCTAAGATATCTAATAAAGAATATGTAACACCTACTAAATTTTTTGCTACAGCATTTATTACATCTTTAACATTTGTTACAAAATTGATAACTCCTTTTAGTGTTGGCATTAATCCCTTTTCTTTAACTTTTTCTAATAACGTTACACCTTCACTATCTTTTATAATAAGTGCAAATGACGTAATAATTAAAAGAATGATATCCCTTTCATCCATTGAAAATCCTGAACCTGAAAGTAATCTTTCAACAGGACCGATGAATGCACCAATACCAGTACCAAACGTAAATAAAATACCCGAATTGATTTTCAAATCATTTAATGTGTCCTTTAACGTACTCTCTACTAATATCTTTTTATACTGTTCTTCTGTAATTACTATTTTCATATTACCTATAAATAGTTTGATTAAATGAAAATGAAATTTTATATTTGTAATATGGAATTATCTAATAAAGTAAGGAAGTTAATATATAGTATGTTTGATACTATGGTAGAAGGGGTTGATAAGTATGAGACAAAATCATCAACTTGGTTAATATTCACAGATGAAAAAAAATGGGTTTTAGAATTTACAAAAGAAAACATTCTTTGGTTTAATTATAACACCTTTCAGTCAGAATTGGTTTTGGTTGGAATGGATTGCGTTGATTCAAAAGATGTTATTAAAGAATGGTTTGAATCAAGATTTTTGGGTATTGAGGTTGAAGATACCATTCAAAATGGGGTGAAACACACCCATGCGCAACGGTTCCATGAGTTCGTTGGAGTTGAAGATACCATTCAAAATGGGGTAAAAATGATCAAAAGCACCTTAATCAGTCAAGATTCTAATGTTGAAGATACCATTCAAAATGGGGTGAAAGAGACTATTGGAACACTACGACGAACTAAACTTGGGGTTGATGACATTATTAAAAACGGTGTTAAAGAAATCAACCACGTTGATGTTATGAAGTTTTTTGATAATAAAATGGAAAAGGCATTACAAAATGGTATTAAAGAAACCAAAAGTATGTGTGGAAAACGTGATGGTAGAGTTAACAACACAATTGAAAACGGGGTTAGACACGTTGAGGATGGTGATTGGTTAGATCAAGACGATAGAATTGAAGATATTATTCAAAATGGTGTTAAATCATAAAAAAATTATTATATTTGTAATATGGAAAAAGTTTTATACATAGTAAGAGGAATACCTGGAAGTGGTAAATCTACATTTGCTAAAACATTGGGTGGGCAACACTACGAAGCCGATATGTTCTTCATTGATGTGGACGGTAACTACCAATTTGATTCAACTAAAATCAAAGATGCTCACCAATGGTGCCAGAGCATTGTTAAAACTGATATGATTTTAGAATACCCAAAGATTATTGTGTCAAACACATCAACTCAAGAGTGGGAGATGGAACCATACTTTAAATTAGCAAAAGAGTATGGGTATGCTGTGTTCACGATTGTGGTTGAAAATGTTCACGGTGGAAAAAATATTCATAATGTTCCAGATGATAAAATAAAACAAATGAAAGAAAGATTTGTTATTAGGTTGTAGAAATTTATTTTTGTTATATTTATATAGTATAAACTATTAAAGTTGAAAACTATGAAAAAAATACACAACATTTGTGGTTATTGTAATCAAAATTATTACGGACAAGGTAAATTTTATTGTTCTCTTGAATGTCGAAATAATGCGTCTAAAGGTAAGTCACAAAAAAAAAGGAGTGAAGAGACAAAATTAAAATTAAGTTTATCACATAAAGGTAAAAAGTTAACAAAAGAAACAAAAGAAAAAATTGGGTTAGCATCAAAAAAAATATGGGAATCTGAAGAATATAAAAAAAAACAATATAATAGTAGGATTGGTAAAACCGTTAGTAAAGAAACTAGAAAAAAAATTTCAGACACTCAAAAAGGTATCCCAAGACCATATTTGATTGAATATAACAAAAACAGACCTAAAGTAAGTGGATGGAAACATACTGAAGAAAGTAAAAAAAAGATTAGCGAAGGTGTATCAGGAAGTAAAAATGGAATGTACGGTAAACTACCAAAATTTAATAAACCAACTGAATATATCAATGGGGATTTAAAGATATTTATGAGGTCAACTTGGGAGTTTAAATTTGCTCATTGGTTGGATAAAAATAAAAAAAAGTGGGAATATGAAAAACACACATTTAAATTATCAAGCGGATATACCTATACACCTGATTTTTTATGTGAAGGTATTTTTTACGAAGTTAAAGGTTATATGCATAAAAAAGCAAAAGAAAAAATAGAAATGTTCAAAAAAGAATATTCAGATAAAAAATTTATTATTGTTGATAGGGAGTATTTTAAAAAAAACGGTATAAAATTATGAGTTTTAAAAAATTATTAACAACAGGAAAAGTTTGGATTACCTCAGATTTGCATTTTGGTCACAAAAATATTGTACGAGGAACTACCAATTGGAGAACACAAGATGGTGAAGTACCTGTGGATTCTACTCGTGACTTTCAAACTATTGAACAAATGAATGAACGTTTGATTGATGGTATAAATCACTTTGTTGGGCAAGACGATACTTTAATTATGTTGGGTGATGTTTCATTTGGTGGATTTGATAACATTGGACTCTTTCTTGAACGATTGATATGTCACAACATTCATTTAATACTTGGAAACCACGATCACCACATTGAAAATAATCGGGATTACGTTCAAGGAAGATTTTTAAGTGTCCAACACTATTTGGAAGTGAACATTGAAGGTAAAGATTTTGTACTTTGTCACTACCCACTACAAAGTTGGAACGGACTTAACAAAGGTGTAATCCATCTTCACGGTCACGTACATCTACCTGAAACCCGTAAATTTGGTAATGGAAAAAGATTGGATGTTGGTGTTGATGGTAATGGAATGGATCCATATAGTATTTCTGATATTATTAAAATAATGGATAAAAGATTAAAAGGTTCTGATATGTCAGGAGATCACCACTTGGATGGATTAGTTGGTGTTGTGGGTTAAATCGCAACACCATTATATTTATATGTATGGCAAAAATTATTATTACAGAAAGACAAATGGACTTGATAGTAAAAAATCTATTAAGTGAGGCTGTTGGTGTACCTGAAGGTATTATTGAATCGGCAGAAGAATTATATGAAATCATTTTGAATCTATTAAAAGGTATGGATGATTATGACACAAGACAAACATTTACTGAAAATAATTTAGATTTAACAATATCTGATTATAAAATACACGAATTAGGTTTAAGTGTTGAAATTAATGAAATAGATGACTATGATGGACCATTTACTATGATGTCTGCTGGAGTTGCAAATCAATTTAATTTTGATAAAAAAATATTAATGAAGGTTCATAAATTGGACAACGAAATTGAGTTACAGTTAAGTTTCGCAGCAAATGGAGATAATTGGGATGCTGATGATGTATATAACTATTTTAGTCAAGATAAGATTGAATTAATATCTGTAATTGCTCACGAAATTAAACATAAGTTTGATAAACAAAAAAAAGAAACGGATTTGATAGGTAAAGATGCTGATTACCAAGCATATGCAAGTCAAGGATTAAACTTTGGTATTCCTGTAATCAATGAATTTATGAGATATAGTTATTTCATCCAACACGTTGAAAACCTTGTTAGATCAACTGAAATGGCAACAAGAATGAAATTAACTGGTATCACAAAAGAAAAGTTTAGAGAATTTTTTGAAAACGATAAAGTTGTTAAAGAACTAAAAGACATTAGAGATTTTAGTTATGAATATTTAATTGAAAAACTAAACGAACAAATGGATCGTATTGATGGTTTATTGGAACATGCTCAAATACCTTATGAGGATATGTCTGAAGATAAAAAAATACACGTAGTTATGGATTTGGTTTACGTTAATTTAATAAGCGCTAAAAGAGATGTTTTTGATAGAATGACAGAGGATAGTAATAGTAAAATGGCTGGATTTATGAGAATGTTAGGTATGGGTCATATGGTAAAAGATAATAATAGTGAAGGATTGGAGAAAGTTAGAAATAAGTTTTTAAACCACATTGCTAGATACCGAAATAAAGAAGAACAGTTCTTTGTTGACGAGTGTGAAAGATTTAATTATGTTGCAACAAAATTAATTAAAAGACTTTCTAAAATTTATTCACTTATTCCTGACGAAAAGGAAACCACAAATGAATCAATAATTGATTGGGATCTACACCAAAAAATGATGGAGAAAAAACACGGAAGAAGAAAAATAGAAACCGAGTTTAAATTCAAACGTTAAATTGAAATCCTTTACTTTTTGTAAGGGATTTTTTATTTTAACTATATGAGAAAAATTATATTAGTTATATCGTTATTTACATTATCATTTATTAGTACACCTAAAATACATAAAGGAACCGCAACGTATTACGGTAAAAACTATACAGGTAGACTAACCGCATCAGGAGAAAGATTCCATAAAGATAGTCTAACTGCAGCACACAAGACATTCAAGTTTGGAACTGTCGTGAAAGTAACAAACCTCATCAATGACTCTATTAGATATGTTAAAATTAATGATAGACTACCTAAGTCATCAAGTCATATCATAGATCTTTCTTATGGGACAGCAAAAGAAATGGATTTTCTAAGAAGAGGGGTAATTCCCGTAACTCTTGAGATTATAGACACCGTACCAATTAAAAAATAATTTGTTTTATTAAAAATAGTTTCATATCTTTGTAAGGTGAAAAAGCCTTGTAAAGAATGTCCCCACTTCATTCGTAATCGTCACAACGATACTATTGTTGATTTTGCTGAGAGAACCGGTAAGAAACACAATTGTCATATGACAGAGGGAAAAAAAGATTTGTGGAATGTTAAAGATAAAAAATTAGAATGTTATGGAAGTAAAAACTAAATTTGGAACATATATAAAAATGGAAACAGAAACAAGTACAAAACTAACTGGTGATAAAATCACAGTATTTGTAGAAAGATTGAAAAAAATTGGAATTGATGTAAAACTATCAGGGAACTTTCCTTGGGTTTATATTACTGAAATCTGCGGTAAAAGAGTAACTGAAAGATTTGAAGGAAATCACGGATTTACAATAATCTTTCTTCCTGGAAGAAACGATAGTCCACCATCTAATTTTACAGATATTACAGAGATATTCAAACTATTAAGAAAATACGCAAAATGAACTTAGAAAAACTAACAATGGACGAACTTATTTCATTACGAAATAAAATTGAATATAAAATAAATTCTTATGAAGATGGTTATTTGTATATCTGTTCTGTTCGTCAGTTTGGTAGTGTATGGGAAGAGCGACCAAGTAGTTTATATGGTTTGAAAGAACTTTGTGATTCGTATTACGGAGACAATGGTATTGTCGATGTGTACACCAACAACCCAAATTTGGAATTCCCTGAAATGGAGTTTGAAAACTATGGTGATGTTATGTATATTAAATCTGAAGATGATTACAGAGAGTGGATTAAACACACTAAGGCTAAAAACTTTATTGATGATGTAACACAACGACTTGATGAGTGGGATGAGAAGAAAGATTTACCACTTAGGTATCGTCCTTATTCTGCACCAATATGGACAAGAGAAGATCTTAATGAATGGGTTACAGAGTTTGAAAGTAAGTCGTGGGACTTCATAGAACCAAGTTCTATGAAGAAATATTTTGAAGAAGATAGTGAAGATTAAAAAAATAATTAATATATTTGTATTATGAAATATTTAGCAATCGGTTTGATTTATTTAGGGTTCTTTGGATTGATAGGAACCGCAATATACTTTACCCAAAACGCAAATTGTTTATGGGCATTAATATTAACACCAAGTTTAAAATCAAAATAAAATGGAATTAGATAAATTTGAAAAAGCAAAAAAAGTTAAAGACGATCTTGATAGGTTGCAAACACAAAAATATAAATTAGAATACTCACTTAAATCTTGTTCTTTGGGGGCAACAATCGCATATTCAAAAGGGGGTGAATACCGAAGTAAAGGTGAAATAAATATTTACAACACAGGGGCAATTAGGGAGATGTTATCTAAAGAACTTGAGAGAGTAAATGAGGAAATGGAGTTAGTGAACAAAGAATTTGAAAATATATAAAAATGGAAAATCAAAATAGTGTAGCGTATGTTGGTAAGATAGGTTCAGTATCTGAAATACCAGGAGCTGACAACATAGAATTAGTAACTGTTGGTGGTTGGAATGCAATAACCAAAAAAGGTGAATACCAGGTTGGAGATAAGGTTGTTGTTGCAACTACTGATGCGGTAATACCACAAGCATTATCTGACTTGATGGAAGTAACCAACTACCTTCGTAAAGGACAAAGAGTTCGTACTGTTAAACTTCGTGGAGTTTATTCCGAATGTTTATTAATACCATTCAAATACTTGGCACCAAAATCTTTGGAGAACAACGTTAATGAAGGTGACGATATGATGAGTATATTGGGTGTGACTAAATATGAACCACCTGTTAAAACCGTTCAGTTGAGTGTCGGAGGACGTAAAGTAAAATACCACCAAAACCCTAACTTCAAAGTATATTACAAGTTCCCTAACCAAAAGAACGTACCTGATATGTTTACTGAAGAAGATGAAGTTGTTATAACTCGTAAACTTCACGGAACTAATGCACGTTACGGAATAGTTAGAAAGAAAAAACTATCATTGTGGGATCGTGTTAAAATGTTTTTTGGAAATGAGTGGGCAGCATTTGAATATGTTTATGGTTCACATAACGTTGAGAAGGGTTCCGACTCTCAAGGGTTCTACGATACTGATGTTTGGAAAACTGTTGCAAACACTTACGACATAAGAGGTAAGTTATGGGCTCACGTAAAAGACACTTACGAACCATTTGACTTGACTGAAGGTGTTGTTATATACGGTGAGATATACGGAGCAGGAATACAAAAAAACTACGAGTACGGTTTAACTGATGTTAAGTTTGCTGGATTTGATGTTGAAGTTGACGGAGTGTATCAACCATACATAAATGAGTTCGTACATTTTAGTTGTTTAGAATTACCTAAAGTACAGTTACTTTATACTGGATTATGGGATAAAGAAAAACAAGACAAATTCGTATTCAACAACAATATAGAAGGAACAAAAGTACCTCACGAAGGTATAGTTGTAAAATCTGTAACTGGTGATCGTAGAAAAGTATCAAAGGTAATAAATCCTGATTACTTAATATACGGAGAAAAAAATAATGTTGGTGACTCTCATTGATAGAGTCACCTTTTTTTATTAAACTTATAAAAAATTAAAATTATGATACAACCAAGAGAAGTTATTTATGGGGTTTGTGATAAAACCGGAAAATGTGATTCGTACTTTGGATTCTTTAAAAGTTATGAAGATGCTCAAAAAGAAGTTAAAGTACAATCCGATAGATTAAAAGAGGATTTGGGATTGATGGATATTGTAGTAAAAGAAGATAGATCTGTTATTATGAAAACAGATAGAATTGAAGAGTTAGTAATTATTATCCATAATTTTGTTTTAAGATGATGGAAAAAAATAAACCTTTAGGATTAAAAATAACAGAGTTTTTAACTTTAAATTTTGTTTGGTACTCTATATTTTCTTTAATATATTTTGATTTTAATCCACTAAATTGGTGGTTAATAACAAGTATATGGGGTAGAATAATTTTATTGATTTTAGAATATGGTGTAATAATGTCGTCGTTTAATAATAAAAAAAATGAAAAAAATTGATGTTTTAGTTAGGTTTGCAAATGAAGGGGTTTATTATAGTCGTATAAGTATTAATCCTAAAAAAATAGAAAACCCTATGGTTTTTACTGATGAGGTTTTTTTTACAATAGATGGTATAAGAGTTGCCGTAAAAAAAGATGATTGGATTTTGTTAAATAAAGAAAAATAATATAAAATGGAAAACAAAATAATAAAAAAAATACTCGGTAACCTTGAGACACCTAACGACAGTTATAAAGATATAGAACCCTCGTATAGTGATAAAGAGGAGCAGATTGATACTGACGTTCCTTCTTGTTGGAGTAATTTAAAAAATGATGAATATGCTCCTGCTTATGTAACGGTACCTAAAGTTCCGGCTGGTGTTTATGAAATTGGATGGAATTCAAGCATGCAAATCCATACATTAAAAAAACAACCATTCAAAACCGATGAGTTATATCATTTACCATCATACGAAATCACTGACATCTTAAAGGATATTGATAATTTTTGGAATAGAGCGGACAATTATAAAAAATACAACTACATCCACAAAAGAGGTATTCTAATGTATGGAGAACCAGGGTGTGGTAAATCAGGAATTATCCAATTGATATCTCAACAGTTAATTGAAAAAGATGGTATTGTTTTAAACGTTAAAGATGAAGAAGATGTTGACAGATTCACATCATTTATTGCGACATTTAGAAAAGTTGAACCAAACCGACCATTAGTAGTTTTATTAGAGGATATAGATTCTTTGGCTGGAGAAAACAGATACCAAACGGCAAGGTTATTAAATATCCTTGATGGTGTTAAACAAATTGAAGGAGTTGTTTATATTGCAACAACTAACTATCCTGAAAAACTACAGGAACGCATTACTAACCGACCATCTCGTTTTGATAGAAGATATAAAGTAGAACTACCAAACGAAGATATCAGAAGAGCGTACATCCAACATAAATTAAATGACGATGATTTAAAAAACATTGACATTGAAGAGTGGATTAAAAAAACTGAAGGAATGTCTTTGTCACACTTAAAAGAAGTTGTGATTTCGGTTATTGTAATGGGTAGAAGTTTTGAAGAGACTATGGATAATCTTGAAGGATTGAAAAAGGCACCAATAATTAAGGGAACAGGTAGAGTCGGATTTGGAAAATAAAATTATGAAAACGTATAAAAAAGTTACTTGGGAATGTTTAAGTTGTAACAAACAACACGAATCACAATCTAATAAAAGATGGGATATGCAAGTTTGCGAATGTGGTAAAAGTGGTTACGATTTAGAAGAGTATTACTCAAGAACAATGGGTGAAATAAAAATAATAAAAGAAGAAAATTGTTATGAATAAAAAATGGGAAATATTTTTAACGGTACTTTATGTACTTAACGTAGGGATGACTATTGCGTCAGGTAATTATGTCGCCGCTATGGGTTGGGGTTGTGCGTTACTTGCACAATTAAGAATTATGGATGTCATTAAAATTGATTAAATGAGACACCACGCAAACTTTTACACAAATAGATTGGTAACCGAATGGTTAAAAAATGGGAAGATTATAATTGGTTGTGATCTTGATGATACCATTATACCTTATAATGAAGAAATTAAAGACAACTGTAAAAAAATGGTTGATTTGATTTTAGAGTGTCAAAAAGAAGGTATTATATTTTTAATTAATACCGCAAGAAGTGAATACCAATTAGAAAAGGCAAAACAACAAGTGGAAGAACTTGGTATTGTTGTACACGGAGTTAATAAAATGCATCCGGAGTGGGATAAACCATATGGTATAAATGGTAAGATATATGCCAATATATTCCTTGACGACAGAGGTGGTTTTTGGGATTCTTATTACACATTGTTTAACGCTTTAACTATGATTAAAATGGAGAAAAAAAAACAAAATGAATCAAAATTATAAAACTGATGCTGAATTTGAAGATTTTTTAGCATCTATAAATGGGTTAGAAAACGGTTACAGAATTGGTGAGAAACCAATTTTAAGTAGAGGTTATTTTTCTGTTGGTAACGGTTGGTTAGGAATAATTCAAAGATTAATAGAAACATTGATTAGTCTTGGTTGGAACAAGCAAATAACCCAAGTTAAAGAAAAATTCGGTGGACTTTGTTTTTACACTAATGAGTTACCTGAAGGTTCTATACACTTTATAATAGAAGTAGATAAAGAAAGTAGAACTACTTGTGAAATCTGTGGTGAACCAGGAGAAACCGTTAATAAAAAGGGTTGGTATTATACTTTATGTGAAAACCATTCGGTTTTGAATGATGTTGTTGAAGTTGATGGTGAAATGTATGCTCCGTCATTATTTTCTAAAATAAAAAATGGTGATTTATACTACGACGCTTTTCATCACGAAATTAAAAAATGTGACACCGATGGGTTTTTTAATCCTTGGTGTGTTAAAGTTGTAAAATATTAAAATTAATAGTTGATACATCAAAAAATAATACATATACTTAACATTATGAATATAAAACAAGCACTCAAATTAAAAAACAAATTGATTAAATCAATTGGTGATAAGACAAAATTACTCCAAGAGTATAATACGGTTGAAGTCGGAAATTCAAGACCATATTCACCTGTATTATTGATGGGTAATATAACAAAATCAACATATGAGTTGATTGAATTAAAATCAAAAATTCATAGAGCAAACGCTCCGATGTTTGAAAAGATTTTTGAAATGTCTGAATTAAAATCAAACATTAAAGCACTTCAAAAGTTGGATTGTACTGAAGGTAAGTCAAATAGAGATCGTTACCGAATGGATAGTGAATTAACATTAACGTCGGAAGTCTCTTTGGTTGAAAGAAATGAAATCATCAAAGGAATGGAAGATAGAATTGAGGAACTTCAAGACGAAATGGATGTATTCAATTCAAATACAGAAATATAATTTGAGGATAAGATTAAAGTTAAACTGTATCTACTCTGAAAAACCGAATGGTTAGGTGAATGATTCTGATAATGTATAGTCCCAAACTCAATAATCAACTCTTGAAAATTCATTACCCTTAATATTTAAACTTCTTTATTTTTGCGGTTTTTAATCTTTGAATCAAATTATAAACCCCCCGTTCTTAATTGAATAGGGGGTTGTTTATTTAAAATAGTTTTATTATATTTGTACTATGAAAGTTATATTTTTAGATCACGATGGAGTTATTTGTCTTTCCAACAATTGGGGAGGACGAACAAAGAAATGGGCTAAGTACCGTAGTGAAAACCCTGACAGTAGTAAAGAAAAAAAAGATGCTTCTGTATCTTTTCGTTTTGATGATTTTGACACGAAGTCGGTTAAAGTACTTAATGAAATTCTTGAAGAAACAGGTGCTGAGATTGTAGTATCTTCAGATTGGAAACTACACGCAACATTAGAGGAACTTGGTGAATACTATGAATTGCACGGAATAATTAAAAAACCAATTGCATTGACACCTAACATACAAAATTGTTCTTGGCATAATAACACTATTTGGATGTGGTCACCACGATGGGAATTGGAAATGATTCGTGTTATTGAGATTAAACAATACCTACACGATCATCCTGAAATTACTCATTGGGTTTCAGTTGATGATTTGAATATGGGAAAAAATGGTGAAGCATGGAAAGACGAATGGGCGATAGATAATTTTGTATTGACACCTAAATCAAATGAAGGAATTAAACAATCAGGAGTAAAAGAAAAGATTTTAAACTACTTAGGGTGAAAAATATAAGACAAATATTCAAAAATAATGAACATCTAATGGATTTAAGTCCTGTCGAAGAATTAATTGATTATACTCAAGAACTTGAAGGACAAATATTGGAAAGAAAAGTTGAAGATAACTATGATAAAGAACATATGTTAAAATCTATGTTACAGGATATATTAACTAGTTGTCGTGATATGGAAGATAATAATCAATTGGCGGACAGATATCCTGGTATGTACGAAAAAATTGATGCCGAATCTTTAGTTAAAAATTTAAAGACATATATTTTAGATATGAACTATAAAAATAAATTAGGTATATGAAAAAAAGAGTTTATTTAATTGATATTGACGGAACGGTATGTGATGATATAAAAAATGAAGATAGTCATTTATATAAAGACGCCACACCTTACGAAGGATCTAAAGAACAAATCAATACCCTTTATGATGAAGGAAATAAAATAGTTTTTTTTACCGCAAGAGAACATAAAGATAAGGGTACCACACTTGCTTGGTTATGGAAACACGGATTCAAGTTTCATGACTTGATTACCGATAAACCAAGATGTTCCGAAGATGAAGAATACGTTTGGATTGATAATAAACCAGTGAGAGGTATCACATATAAAGGGGAGTGGTCACCAATTGTTGAAATTCAAAATCATTCAGACGAAATAAAAACAATGTTAAAATTTGAAAATTAAAAAAGGGAGGGTTACCCCTCCTTTTTTAAATCATTTTCAATCCTGTATCTACGTTTTAATAACCATTTATTTTTTTTATTTTCTCTAATGGCGCTTGGAGAACATTTAAAATGTTTAGCCGCGTCTTTAGAATTTAAAAATAAAAACACCTGATTAGTTAAAGTGTCGGTTATTTTTAAATGAACCTTACTGTTAGATATCTTTTGTTTATTTAACCAATCATCATTTTTAAATTTACCACCATAGTTTGGATTATTTTTACCCGAACTACTTTTAGAAATTTTTTCTATTATTAAATCTCTTTTAGGGTTGTTTGAAATAGTATCACCACCTTTAGCCACTTTTACAATATTATACTCAGAATTTTTTGATAAATAAAAATTTTCCCTTTCTAATAATACGTTCAAATCACAAGTCTCAATAACTTCAAACTTAAAATTATTTTCACCATATTTATTCCATGCCCTTTGTAATATAACATTTTGGTGATTATCAGATTTTAATTTTTTTAAATGCTCATTCCATCTTCTATCTATATTTTTAGATGAACCAACATAATAATTACCATTATATGTGTTAATAATTTTATAAATCCCTATTATCATTATTTAATGTCTGACGACTTAATTAAAGTATATGTAAATGAGTTACCGTGTAAATCTTTAGCCTTTCTACAGATTTTCATAAACTCTTCAAAATCAGCAGACTTTTTAAATACAGTACAACCTTCGCTCCAATTTTCTACATATGTTGAATCAGCACCTGCTTTATGGATATTAATTCCAAAAACACCCTCAGTGATTTTTGATTCATCATAAACCAAATCACGGTTAGCGTCACGATAAACTTTAACGTTTTTTACTTGACCTAACGCCTCATATTTACCCTGATGTAATCTGATTGTATGTGAACCACGATATTGACCCTCAACCAAACGAGCAACACCTGCGGCATTATGGTATTCCATAACACCTTTTTTACCTGGATCAGTAGTTGCTGGCCAAATATGATATTTCCATTGACCATCTACTTTGTAAGATAGTGTTATGAAATCATCAAACACGTTAGTGACTTTTTGTCCTGTACTTGAATTTCTAATACCTATGATATTAACATCATAACCTTTATTGTTTGCGTCCTCAAACCAAACATACCCTTTTGCTTTTACAGCCGCTTCCACTTGTTCTTTTGTGTAAGACATAATTTAAAATATTTATTTGTTTATTTATATATAAATATTAATTAAATTTATAAGTTGTTATGTCAGTTAGGAATACTATAAAAAATTATGTAAAGGAGTATTATGAGATATCATACGATCCAAAACAAAAACAAATTATATTGCACGATGAGTTTGAAACTTATAGTAACAGAAACTACATAGATATTGGTAGAGTAGGTAGAATTAAAATTACCTTATGTTGGGGTAAAATAGAAGAAGTTACAGGTATACAATACCATCACAAAGAATTCCAATCTGAGTTAAGTAAGTTGTTTTTTGAAATAATAACTGAAAAAAAAACAAAAGAATTTTTTAATTTATTACTTGTTGAAAATATTCCAGTAAATTTAGAGTTTAAAGATGTGATAGATGAGTTTCCATTATTGAATGAATAGATATTTATTTTTATGGTACGTAAAATTTTAATTACAGAAGACGAAACAAATAACATTTCTAATCAACATTCAGAAATAGATAGAAAACTTATGACTTTTTTATTAAGACGTGTTGAAAAAAAAGAAAGACAAATAGGTTACGGAGACGAGTACGCATTTACTGTTATTGAAATATCCTTCAGCGATTTACCCGGTTATGGATTTAACACGTTCAGTAGTAGAAAGGATATGGAAAGAAATATGATAAATATGCTTTATGAAAATGATGTAATAGGTGATGAAGTGTATGATTTTAAAAACGAATTAGATACAAATAGACAAAAAATTGTAAAAACAATAAGAGCCTTTTTAAATTTTATATTACCTAAAAAATGATGACTACTAATACAAAATTAGCAAACACCTTAAAAAAATTATACGAAGGACATGAATATGTAACAACTTTTGAAGATGAGATTAGTTCTTGGGACGAAGATGATGAGGTATATATTGAAGAATGGAAAATTAAGTATTATTTAAAACTCCGTGAAGTACTTGGTAGTGGTGGATTAAACAGTATAGTTAGTTTTGATGTTATCATTACTGACATTATTGTTGATGGTGATAGTAAATATTATATTTGGGAAGAAGACGGTTTTAATGAAAATGAATGGTATATCTCAAAAGTTGAAAAAGATTTATATGATACTATAGCTACCGATTTCCCATTATCGTTTTATTTTACTTTCTACGACGAAGAAGAATACAATAATTTACCTTCTGAATAAAAAATCATATTATTAAATCAAAAACATTATGGCTCACCCAATACTACATGCAAAAAGTTCCGTCAAAAAGTTTGGTGGAAAATGGGAAGATTATATCCATTTACATAATTGGTTAGACGAAACCAAGAGTTGGTACGGACATTCCTTTCACAGGATGTGGAGACACCACTCAGAAGGGATTTTTGAGATGGAACAAAGGTTTGGTCCTGAGTTTAAAAATAGTGACGGTAAAACGGTATATACCCGGTACGTAGGTGAACAACACGTTAAAGAAGACTGTGACGGGTACATACCAACCGCAAGAGAATGGTTCCAAATTGTGGAAAATAAACAAAGACCCTTATGGGCAACAAGAACTCAGAAGTTAGAGTTTGAAGATTGATATATTTATTAATATGGAAAATATTAAATTGTCTGATAAAGATAGGCAAATGTTAAATAAATATAACCACCTTTTAATGGCTATTGTTGGTGAAGAAGGGATATATGGTTATGGTTACGTATCTGAAGACGAGGGGGTATATGACTTTTCGGGGTTTCAACCTGTAGGTCCTAATGGATATAGTAGAAGGGACGAATTAGAACCCAATAGTAAAGAATATAACCTACTATATGACTTAATTGATGTTTTTTTTGAACAAAATTCTAATGAATTTGTAAACTATCTTTATTGTGATGACTGCACAGGATATGGGCACGTTAATGTGATGTATAACCCATTTAACAGTACGTTTAGTGTTAATATAGATATTGGAACTAGAGGTTATAATACCCACGAACACGACTTCACTTTTGAAAGGTTAAAAAACCAACCACAGGGACAATGGGGAGAAAAATATGATGAACTTAAAAAATTGGGCGATTCTAACTTCATTGAAAAAATGAAAAAAGATTATGGAAATACTTTAGAGATATCATATGAGGGTGGAGGTGATAGTGGACAAATTAATGACTACGGAGATACCGATCACGGAAGTGTGAAAATAAATAATGATATTGAATATATTGGTTATGAGGTAATTGCCATTTATTATAGTGGTTGGGAAAATAATGAAGGTGGGGATGGTAGAATAACATTTGATTTTGAAAATAAAACAGTAACCTTACATCACACCGAAAATTTTGAAGATTCAGAAACGGAAGAAATCGGTGAATTTAAATTAATATAATGGAAAATTTAAACGAAAATATAAATAGAATTAAAGAATTGATGTTGGTTGAAAGTGACGAACAACTTTCTTTATTCACAGGAGATAAAACACCAATCAGTTTAAATTCTAATGAGTTTACCAAAAGGTTTAAAGAAAAAGTGTATTTCATTTTAAAAGACTTATACAAATCAAATTGGGATAGTGATAGAAGTAGGGGTCCTGGCGGTGGTGGAGGTGTCGTAAACGTACACACAGTTTATGATTTACTACAGAAAAAAGGATTAACTGATTATGATCCCGAAGGAGGTGATTGGTCAATACTTAATTATTTTGATACCAACCCACAGGTTAGAAAAACTATTGTAGGACTTTATGAAAAAGAAAGTGGGAACATAATAGACAACACTGAAGTTATGGAAGACTTCATTAAGTGGATGTCAAAAAATAGAAATAAAATATTCAAAGACGGAGAAATTTTAAATACTCTAATTGAAAAAAACATAGAGTCACTTTATCAAGGAGAACTAAACGAAAGAAAGGCGTACGATTATTTAACTAACATATTAAATTCAATTAAAGGGTGGAAATTAAAAGGTAGATCAGTTCCTGGATCAAAGTTAGATAGAGAAGGAGTTGATTTTATTATGGTTCACGAAAAAACAGGAAGGGAAGGTAAATTCCAAGTTAAACCATTAGGGGAATATAACAGAGTTGGAAAATTTTATAAAATTAAAAGTTATAACATAAAAGGACTTGAAAATAAACCAGTTGATTATTTTGTATTTGCTTCCTCAGAGAAAGATGATGTATATATATTTAAAAATACTAAAGACAAATACACCATTTTAGATAATGATAATATTCAATTTGAAGAACCACCAATACAATTTTAATTATGAGTATAGAAGAATTAGTTGACAACTTTAACGATGGGGAGTTTGAAGAAAACATAAAACCGTATTTTAACGATGCGTTATCATTTTTAAAATACGCGTATAAGTACGGGTTTGTTACTCAATTGGACCTTAATCAAATCCCGTATTCAGATTTTAAAAATTGTCTTGAATTTTTAGAACAAATAGATTTAATTGGTAATTTAGATTATGAAGAGGTTGAAGAAGAATTTAAAAACACCATACTATTATATCAATTAGAAAAAGATACTGAAAAAACGTTAAATTTTGTTTGTGATAATTTAATAACTGACGTTTATTTTATTAATGGTGAATATTGTTTACTGGTAAAAGATAGAGAAGAACTTGCTGGTTTATTTGAAGATAAAGGTAGAAATACAACATCTAGAGACGCAGCAAAGGCGGTTTTAGGTGAAGATATGTGGGATCCATTTTGGGATACAACCGATAATGTTTATAGAGATGTAATTGATGATTTAGATGAATCAAACATTAATGCACTTGCACATTATATTGTAAAAAATATAGGAGGACAAGAATTTTCTTTAGACGATTACAACAATAAATTATTTCAAGAATTTTCAGAAAAACAAGGAACAGAAGGATTTTTTCAAATAACAAATGAAAATGTTATGGAATTAATCAAAAGTGAAGGTGCGATGAACGAAATGTTGAAACAGGATTTGAATGATTTAAAAGGTGAATTATATAATATTCATAATAATGCCTATAATAGTTCATATGAGACTGAAATATATAATGACGTATGGAGTGAACTTGAAAGGTATTTCCATAAAGAATTTGTTTATGATACTGAATTAATTCACGGAAATAAAAAAACATTTGAGTACCTTAAAATAAGAGATTTCTACCAATTAGTTTATGATTTTTTATCTAATAATGAAGGTGGTACATATAGTGATAGTTCTTTAGAATATTTTGGTACTTATGTTAATGTTTTAGGTGATCTAATGGATAATTCTTATGGTAATGATTATTTAAGTGTTAGAATTTCTGACTACGCAGATTGGGGTTTAACTAAAAAATATATAAACGAAATGTTTCCCGATTTCATTTAACAAAATATTTATAATAGATGGATAATATATACTACACAATTGCTGAACAAAAAATGGAAAGACTTAATGACATTTTAAATGAAATGGCAGGGGAAGATTTAAAAAAAATAATCGCAAGAGAACTTCAAAAAATTAAACTTATTCCTTTAGATATGTTTAGTTCAAGAGAGGCTATAAGTAACATTATAGATGCCGAGACATCAAGAAAAACAATTAATTTCAACAGAACAATTCCGTCATTAATGACATTAGATTTAACAAACGTTACAACACGTTCTAAATTTAGATTTGATAATTATTATAAAAGGTTTTACACATCAAGAAGTAGAGGGTTTGATTTTGAAGGAATGATTGCTGGGTTTTTAGATGGCGAAATATCTGAAAATAAAACATCACCTTTTGATATTAGAGCAAACGGACAAAGAATATCACTTAAAACTTTAAAAGATGATGGTGAATCAGTTGTAATTAAATCTGTTGCTGATAGTTTAAAAAAATACCTGAGTACTTATAACGGGACACCAGAAAATAAAGAACAACTTAAAAACATATTTTCATCATCTAATCCAATAGGGGTTTTAGTTGACTCTAAAAATAATGATTTATTAAATATTGCTGAAGATGTTGTAGAAATGGCTTTAGAAGGAATTGATTGTTTATTAATTGGTATACCACAACAAGATAATAAAATTAATCTATATTATTTTAGTAAAGAAAAGATGGTAAGATTATCAACTAATCGAGCAACACTAATGGCTCCAAAAAATTCAGGAGCAAAACAAATACGACTATCAGCAAATATTTTAAGTGATGCTGATATTACAGGTACTATTACTTTCCCACACTTAAATGATGAGGACTATGAAAACTTTTTAGTTGGTGATGAAACAACAACCAGTACTATAGAAGTATTAAATAAGTTTGGTAGTAAATATGGAATAAATGGTTTAGGATCACAGTTACCACAAGACATTGTTATGGATTTAGCAAAGAGTGAACAATTCATTACAGATATGAACTTTATTATTGGTGACCAAAAAGAAGTATGAAAATATTAGTCACAAAAGAACAATTAGATACAATAAGAGAAAATGACTCAAAGGAGTTTAATTGTGACAAGTGCGAACATTCTTGGAAAATAAAACCAGAAGATAAATTCCCCTATCTATGTCATATGTGTGGTTATGATTCACATAAAAAAAAATACAACTACGAAGAACTTGAAAACTTTTGGAAGAACTATAAAGAAGAAGAAGAAGAAGAAATAACAGAAAAGTGGACAGAAAAATATAAAAAAAGTATTAACTGTAGTAACCCAAAAGGATTTTCTCAAAGAGCACACTGTCAAGGTAAAAAAAAGAATCTAAAAGAATCCAAAAACGTAAATAATGTTCCTGAAAATAATAAAGAATTATTATCAAAAATAATTAATTTTGCAACACCTGAAATAAAAAATATTCTTGAAGATGAAAACATTATTATATCCTATGAATTAAAACGTCATAATTATAATGAAAAACTTTATACTATTATTACAATGTTAGATATAGTGGATACTGATGGAAACTCAATTGCGTTAAGTGAAGACGATCAGGCAGATATAATTGACGTTATTTTTGATTATATAAAATATATGGGAGAAGATCAATACAACGGGATATATGACTATAGTTTTGATTTTAAAAGATATCATATGAAATTTAAATTGGATGAATCTAAAGAAGACGAATTAGAAAAAAATGGTTTTGACATTGAAGGAATAAAAGTTGCGTTAAATACAATGTCAAAACTTTCAAACACATACGGAGATCAAGTGCCACTAACATTTAGTTTACAATATTATTGGTTAAAAAAAGTAAATTTAGTAACTCTACGTAGTAACCCAATTTTACAGTTAGATATTAAGGTAGAAACCGAAGACGGAGAACTTTACGAAATGACACAAAGAAATAGACACGAAATATCGGTGGAACTCTTAGGTATTTTAGAAATGTTTGGGTTATATGAAGACGAATATATGTCACCTTATTATAATTTTCACTTTAATAAAAAATCTTCTGAAGATTTAATTTGATTAATCAAAAAAGAATATATATATTTGTACAAGTATAAATCATTTAAACATAAACAAAAAAAATTATGGCAACAAAATCAGGAAACAAAGGACGTTACATTTGCAAAGTTGGTTATTTGGATATCTACGCTAAGGATAGTCTAAAACCTAAAAAAGAAGGTAGAAACAATTTCAGTAAGGGTGAAGTTAAAGCTACGGTTTATAATATTTTACACGGTAAAAAATTAACAACCGCAAATTTAAAAACTAAAGATGAGGCAGTTGCTAAAGCGATAGAATTGATGGGTGACAAGGCGGCACTTTACGGGTTAGTTTAAACCCATCTATTATATATTAAAAGTCAGGATTAAGTCCTGACTTTTTTGTTTTCTATGGTATTTATTATTATGGAATTTAAAAAGGGTGATTTACTAATATCCGAAGATAAAAGTGAAGAAGGGATATTAAAAAAAATACTGTCCAAGTTTAAAGATATTAAAAATAGGGCTAAGTCTGAAATGGAAGAGACTAAGGCGTTAGTCCGAATATTAACCTATGCGGTAAAGTCATACGCAAAAAATAGAGACTTTGACTTAGATAAAAAAGATATTGAATTTATTCAAGGGCAATCAGGGGATGTTATTAAAAACTTACTAATGGTTGTCATTTCAATAATCCCGATACCAATCCCAATCACTCCATTCTTAATTATATTTGGTAAAAAAATAGGTATTGACATTGCACCAAAGGAACACGAAATTCCTGAGAAAGGAAAGAAAAAAGATAAAACGGATGAATCAGTAATATCTGAAGTATCAAATATGAAAATAATAATCACAGAAAGACAGTTAAATTATTTGTTAGAGGCAACAAATAGTCCTTGCCCTGAAGGTAAAAAGGAAGACACAC
>Ga0209297_1000602_pt1 | contig 22536 bp, 22 predicted proteins | sample S_130805_MF_Meta_FD_187322 | JGI IMG/M metagenome (GOLD analysis project Ga0209297, IMG submission 187322) | Freshwater microbial communities from Lake Simoncouche, Canada to study carbon cycling - S_130805_MF_MetaG (SPAdes) (version 2) | ecosystem: Environmental > Aquatic > Freshwater > Lake ...
ATTGCTAATTCAAAAGGTTTTTAAGTTACTTAACATAATGTAACTTATCGGCGTTAGGCGTGATAATACGCTGAACTGCCCACGCGCTCACACGAATAAATGCTTCTACAACGATATTGGCACTCATCTTGGACTTACCGGCACGGCGTTCGATGAAATGAATAGGTATTTCATAAATTGTTGCACTTTGTGAATACAAAGCTTTGATCATCTCGATCTGAAAACAATAACCATTGGAACGAATTTTTCCCAAATCAATTTTCATTAATGATTTAGCATCATAGATACGTAAACCCCCAGTGAGATCCTTAAAAGGCAAATTCAAACACTTACGGGCATACCAGGTGCCGAATTTGGACAGTAATTCTCGACTAGTACTCCAATTAGAGATTTCTCCACCGGGTATCCATCTAGTACCCATAATGACATCGTAATTGGCGCTTTTGGAGATTAAAACTTCAACATCTTCAACTAAGTGTGATCCATCTGCATCCATTGTAACAATTTTCTCATAACCAGCAGAAATTGCCTGAAGAATGCCTGACAGATAAGCCGGTCCAATACCATTTTTTGATCCGTGATTAATTATTTTTACGCGATCTGAATCAAGGTTTTTTACTAGATCCGAAGTTCCATCCGGAGAATCATCATCAATAACGATGATGTCGACATCTAAACGCTTTAATTGATGTATAAGTGTGAGAATTGATTCTGACTCATTATATGTTGGTATGAGTACAACATTTTTAAACATCGTGACGTCTTTTTCGCAAATAAATCGCAAGCGAGATCAAAATTAAGCATATTTCAGAGATTGATCCTAAACGATGGAATACAGATTCCTTTTTAACAATCCCAACAGATGCATACAAATAGTCCGGCGCATTTTGCTTTGTACGATCCACAACATTGCCTTGATTATCTACCACAGCAGATACACCGGTTGTAGAAACACTAACTAGCCACCTGTTGTTTTCGATGGCGCGAATACGACTGATGTTTAGCTGCTGTGCACTCTGCCCGCTATTTGCAAATGTAGCGTTGTTGGTCTGAACAAGTATCACATCCGATTTATCAACTGATGATCTAACAGTTTCATCATCAATTAACTCGTAACAAATAACCGGTGCTGCGCTTACGTTATTGATTATGTGAGATATTTTCTGATCACCTGCGACAAAATCAGTAACATTTTTACTAAGAGGTGAAACTATTTCAGAAAAAGAACGCAAAGGTATGTATTCCCCGAAAGGGGTAAGTGCTCTCTTGATATACGTTGATGCCACTTCCCCGCTCTTGTTCCACATTATTGAGGCATTTTGAGGCCCTAGAGGGGTTTTCAACACAACTCCGGCAATTATTGGAGCATCTGCTTTCATGGCTAAATCAGCTATTTTCCTACCAACGTCTTTGTTTAAAAATGGATCAACGTCTACCGCATTTTCAGGCCACAAAATTACATCGGGCTTCGCTGAAATTTTCGATAATGCAAGATTGGTTTGCTCCACATGCATCTTAAATACTTCTTCCGCGCGAGCATTAAAATCTAAGCCCAATTGGGGCACATTGCCTTGAATAGCCAAAACTTGAACACTCCCCTGCGCGGTTGCCTGAGCGGGTGTAAAAATAGCAAATGTAGTGACAAGCATAACTAAGGCGATTGAAACGAGTTGTGCCCGAGCAAAGAATAGATAAAAGGCAATGCCTATCAATATTGCTACAAAACTCAAAGATGAATCTCCAAAATATGACGCAACCAGTCGATATGGGGCTTCGGCTTGGCTAAACGAAAGCCTATTCCAACCAAAACCTCCAAAGGGAATAATTGATCGCAATACATCGCATATTAACAACACGGGTAGAACCAACCACACGCGAGAAACACGTCCACGTTTGAACGATATTAACCCGAGCGGTACATAGAACAATGACTGTAAGAGAACCAACAAAATGGTTGGAATTAAACCAACGAACGTTCCAGTCCATGACAATGTTAAGTAATTGAACACCACAGCAAAAGCAAATGCAGTGACATAGGGACGTCGCGTTTTAGTAACTGCATACAAGAAAATTGCTACCGCAAGAGGTAAACAGAACCACCAACCCAAAGGCGCAAAGGCTGCGGAAAGAACTACACCTGATACGACAGATAGAAAAAGACTTACCATCCCAGCGCTGCAATCATCCGATCAATACTCGCACCTAATCCATGCTGCTTTTGTAGTGAATAAATCTGCGACAAATCAGTTGGCTTTTGCGGCAAACTTAGATCAATATTCGGCAAACTTACATCGCGAGCACATTGCACGAGCGTTGGTGCAATTTTCAAATAATCTTCTCCGGCTAGAATTTTCTTGATCAGATTGGGACTTAGCGATTCGTGCGAATTCTTAGCCGCATCCACTACTTCGTTCACGGAAGCAAAATGATTGGCTATTAACGCGGCTCCTTTTTCACCGATGCCTTTTACACCCGGCAAACCATCAGAAGGATCCCCGCGAAACATTGCGAATAACGCATACCGATCACCGGGAATATCATATTTTTTGCCAACCCAAGTGCTATCGACCAAATCATGTTGCGAAATTCCTTTAGCCAAATACACAACCTTCACATCTTTTCTATCATCTACTAACTGAAACATGTCGCGATCGCCCGTAACAATACGAATAGGACCATCTTCTCTATGCGCAAAAGATGCCATCACATCATCTGCCTCATAATCATCTACACCTACTATGGGGATTCCAAATGCATCTAATACATCCATCAAAATAGGAATTTGTGGCGCCAGTAAATCTGGTTCTTCTTCTTCACCTTCATCATCCAAACGATTCGCTTTGTAATCTGGAAAAAGTTCTACACGCCATGAAGGTCTCCAATCCCCCTCAATACAAGCAACTATCCTTTTGGGTTTATAGACACTCATCAATCTAGCGCTCATATCCAAATAACCTCGAATTGCGTTTACTGGTGCGCCATCAGGAGAAAGCAAGGAATCTGGCATACCGTAGAAAGCTCTGTACCAAAGAGATGCGGAATCTAGGAGCATTAAACTCATATCTCCCCCAACAAATACGTGACAACTCCGCGATCAATTGATTTTACAGCTTCCCTACATTTTTTATTCAATTCAGGTGAAGCGTTAGCAATCTGCCCCAATAGATCAATCAATTGCTTGGTGGAACGCACGAAATCTCCTACGGACATATCGGAACCTTTTAATACTTGATTAAGACTGGAACCGTTGGCCCAGCGAAATATCATGTAACAAAAACCTAGATCAGGAGCTCTTTGAGTTTTAACGCCTACTTCAATTTCTAACTCTTCAATCTCCGCCCAAATGCGCGTTACAGCAGCCAAAGTATTTGCGACATTATCATTTGGTATTTTTGGAGATAAATCTTCCTGGCTTCTGGATTCAAATATCATCGTTGAAGCCACGCTTAAAATTTCAGCTGGTGCAAGGTCCTTAAACAATCCACGACGGATACTTTCAGTTAACAGTAAATCAGATTCAGCGTAAATTTTGGAGAGAATATATCCCTGCGGAAGTAGTTTTTCACCTTCAATGTAACCAAGCATCGTCAGAATATTGCATATCTTGTCAAAAGTTTTAGCTATAACGTGTGTTCGATTCATTACTCTGTTATTTAAACCTTCGTTTTCGCGAATTAATCGATCTGATCGCTCTGCAAAACGCGCATGAGACTCACGGTCATTACAAGAGTGACAAGGATGATTCTTCATAGCTTTACGTAGGCCATCTATCTCCGCCTCCATGTGAATTCTTTGCTTAGAATCGAAGGTTCTTTTGCCGCCACGTTTACTCAGTAATGTTTCGAGATCCTTTATCTCCCTACGAAAACGCGCGTACTCAACAAAATCACCCAAATGACAGCCAGCTTGTTCGAGTAATTCATCAATTGCTATCTGATTACGTTTTTGTTGCTTGACTAATCCAACTACTGCTCTGTCTGCTTGAAATTGTGCAAAGGAAGACTCTAGGGAACCACGCGCACGTTCACGTCCGAAGCGAGAAATCAGATTTACGGCCATGTTATATGTTGGAGAAAAAGATGAGCGAAGCGGATACGTTCTAGTTGAAGCCAAACCAGCTGCGGTTCCAGAATCAATACTTGGCGACCACTGGATAACAGCGTTACCTTCGATGTCGATACCACGTCGGCCTGCACGACCAGTTAACTGCGTGAATTCACCAGGGGTAATTGGCACGTGCGCTTCGCCATTGTATTTAACGAGTTTTTCTAGCACTACGGTTTTCGCAGGCATGTTTATTCCGAGCGCCAAAGTTTCTGTGGCAAATACGGCCTTGACTAACCCTCTTTGGAACAGATCTTCAACCGCAGATTTAAAGCTGGGTAGAAGTCCTGCGTGATGAGCAGCTATGCCTCTTTCCAATGCTGCCAACCATTCAGAATGATTGAGTACTTCCAAATCTTCCGGTGCCAAATTCTGCGTATATTTGTTTGCCGTTTCAACTATTTCTTTTCGTTCATCGGATGTTGTGAGTTTAATTCCAGCCTGCAAACATTGTTTAACAGCAGCGTCACAACCAACGCGCGAGAAAATAAAAGTAATAGCTGGAAGAAGTGACATTCGTTCCAACTTTTCAATGATTTCGGCGCGTGAGAGTCTATTTGAATCCTCAATCCAGCGAGATTGTCTACCTCCCCTGGAACGCACCTTTCTTAACGCTTCACTCTCCAACTTTAGAATTTCAGAATTAATCTGCCCTGGCTTCGTGAATAAATCCACTAGTTTGTTTCCGATTAGAACATGCTGATACAAAGGAATCGGCCTTACTTCACTAACGATTACATCGATTGTTCCCCGTACTTCACCTAGCCATTCACCGAACTCCTCCGCATTTGAGACTGTTGCAGATAAAGAAATAACTTGAACGCTTTCCATGAGGTGAATAAGAACTTCCTCCCACACAGCACCTCGAAACTTATCTGCGAGATAATGAACCTCATCCATGACAACAGAACCTAGATTGGTCAAAGTACTTGACCCCTGATACAACATGTTGCGAAGAACTTCTGTCGTCATAACCAATATTGAAGCTTCGCTATTCATGTTGGTATCTCCCGTTAATAAACCAACATTTTCAGTACCAAATCGTTCAACAAATTCTTGATATTTCTGATTGGATAACGCTTTTATCGGAGTTGTATAGAAACACTTTTTCGATTGCTTAATAGCCAGGAAGGCAGCAAATTCACCAACAACGGTCTTGCCCGCGCCGGTTGGAGCAGCGACTAAAACACCATGTCCATCTTCAACGCTATTACAAGCTGCGATTTGAAACTCATCGAAAGCAAAATCAAAAGAATCTATGAATTCCTGCGTGAGAGGATGATTTGACCGTTTCTTCGCTGCAGCAAATTTCTCTGCTGGAGGGATTACCTTCTCCATGTTAGCCCAGCGCCGGGAACGCACTCAGCGCTTATAGGTAGTGCACCAATACGCTCACCGTCAGCATAAGCAACAGCTTTCGCATTAATACGTACTTTCTTCGATCGATAAACATTAACTTCTGGATGATTAATATGAGTTCCCTTATAGACCGTTGGAAAAACTCGAATAAATTCCAATTTAGAAATTGGACTCAACACCATTACATCAAATAACCCATCGGTAAGAGAAGCGCGTGGACACACTTGCATTCCTCCCCCGTAACTAGAACCGTTACCAACGGCAATCAACATGGCCTCAGTTTCTATTGTGCGATCATCTAACTCAATCATGAAATGTGATGGTCTAAATGTCGGAAGCTCTAAAGCTATTGCGACATTGTATTTCGCTGGACCCTTCGGCCATTTTAGTTTATTCGCTTTTTCATTAACGGTTGAATCAAATCCTGAAGATAAAACAGCCCCGAACCATTCACCATCAACCAAACCTAAATCTATCGCACTGGGTTCCTGTGTTGTTACAAAATCTAGCTGCTTTTCAATATCGCTTAATGACCACTTAAGAGCCCTGACAAAATCATTTCCAGTGCCAGCAGGAATTACAGCAAAAGCAACTTTATTCGGCACAACTGCTTGCAAAATTAAATGCGCTAAGCCATCACCGCCCACAGAAATAACACCTGGGCAACCCGGATTATTGGCAAGAAACGTACGCAGATCTTTCAAAACATTCTCTGCCGACGTTCCCGAAATTATTTGATATCTGAGATCATTTTTAGAAAAGTAACCTGCTACCGTCTTTCCAACCTCAGCGCCCTTACCCTGTCCAGAAGTTGGGTTAATAACTATGGCCCATAACTTCTCAGACACGATCAGGATTCTTTCTATCTCTGCGTTTATCGTTAAGAAGAGCGAAAACTCCTGCCGCCAAATAAAGAGCTATCAGTGGCAGTGCCAGCAAGGCCATCGTCAATGGGTCAGGTGTGGGTGTAAAAGCTGCTGTAAACAAGACAATTGAAAAAACCCATATACGCCAAGGTCTCAAAATTGTCGAACCTCTGAGAAAACCGATTAAGTTAAAGCTAATCAAGAACACAGGTAATTCAAAAGCTAAACCAAAGAGAAGAATAATTCTGAGAACAAAATCTAGGTAATCATCGAACTTAACTAAGTTGGTTAAGGCATCTGGTGTGAAGCCAAATAGAACTTTTACTGCTGTTGGAAGTATTGCGTATCCTAAATATGCACCTACGGCAAAAAAGGGTGTTGCTGCAATTACAAAAAATATAGAATTGCGTCTCTCTTTTTTATGTAGCCCAGGTGCAATAAATGACCACAATTGGAACAACCACACTGGTCCAGCCATGATGATGCCCGTTAGTAATGCAACTTTTATTTGCAGGTTAAGCGGACCAAGCACCCCGCTTATGTAAAGAGACCCGCAATACTGCTTGCCTTGCTCCTGCGCAGAACGTAAATCACATACCGGACTGGCTAACTGAATAATTATGTCGTTATAGAAATACCAACCAAGAATGGCAAAGAGTGAAATAGCCAGAGCAGAGCGCATAATGCGCTTTCGCAACTCACGGAGATGATCAAGCAAGGGCATGCGACCACCCGAAGAGGTCGTCATCGAACTACTTCTCAGTTGACTCGTCGTTATCTGATTTCTTGTCGTCCTGCTTCATTTCCTTTAGCTCGCTTTTGAATATGCGCATACTCTTTCCTAAAGAGCGAGCAGAGTCAGGAAGTCGTTTTGCGCCGAAGAGTACTAATACAACCAACAGAAGGATGAGGATGTGGCTTGGTTCGCGCAAAAACATGATTTCTCGCTTTCTTAAAAGAATAATCTGAGCATAACTTTATCCCACAAGAGGCTAGAAAACCTACCCAACTGCCCTAAACATACATATCCAGAGCCCGCTGCGCCCTCGTGCCAACCTGGGAGCGAAGCTCTGGCGGTTGAACTACTTCTGCCCATGACTTCAAGCTACAAATAGTTCGGATGATCCATTCTGGATTGTAGACAGAACTATTAAATACATCTCCTTGATGTATTTCACCAGCGTTGTTTAAATGAAAGGTTTCAACAACTCTACGTGAATTCGACGTAATTCTTATCTGAACATCGACGCGACTATCTTCTTTAGGTTCGCTACTTGGTGCTTGCGATTCCGTTTTTTCAATAAGAGCAGCACTAAGAATTCGGTCTAAACGAAAAGATCTGAAATCTTGAGCCAATTGACAAAATGACTCAAGATATTCGAAAGTTCCATCGTGCGCGATTGTGAAAGGAGTGATCTCTCTCTTGGAAACTTCATCTCGAGAAAAGGAGTGATATGAAATTATCAAATCCTTTTTCGTTGCGATTGCAGTATTCACCGCTGAACGAAGTTCGGCAGTAACCACAGTAGACAGGATTGCAGGTGCCTTAACGTTGGATTTTTTGGATAAACGCTCGATAAGGTTTTCTAAGCCTTGTACCTGGGAATCAACGGCGGAAAATGAATCACGCAGAATACAAAGCCCAATGATGATGGCTCCCATTTCGATACTTGTGAGCTTTCGAGGGTTACTTAGTACCTCAGCATTTCTTATGGAAACAAAACCAGTATCAAAAGATAAATCAATGAGCTCTAGAGGTGTATAGCCGGGAAGTCCACACATCCATAAAGTGTTGAGATCATCTAACACATCTGATTTAGTAATTTGAAAATCCCTAGCAATTTGATCCAATGCAACGCCTTGGTTAAGAATTAAATATGGAACTAAATCAAGTAAACGAATTACTTGGCTATCGGGAATCTGCCTAGACATGGGCTTTTACCAACCTCTTCAAAGCTTGGACAACCGAAATTTTAAGAGTTTCAGGACTAATGACACAAACATCGTCTAAGTGCCACAAGATAAGCGAAATCATTTCTTCCTCAGATGAATACGCAATCTGAATAAGATCGAATTCTTCGCCACTTTCAATTGTTGATGCTAGGGACCGTAATTGCGAGCCTCTGCCAACTCGAACACGTAAAACAGCTTGAGTCGAGACAGAGATATCAGAAAATGTTGTATCGGGCTCATAGTCGGCAGGTATTTCATACGAATTCGCTTTCTTAGAGATTGCTAATTCACCTACAACTCGATCACAACGAAATGTTCTATTTTCGGACTTATCGACGTCCAAACCGCTGAAATACCAAAAGCCTCTAAGAGAAAAATACGAGTACACATGAACTTTTCTAAGCTTGGTTTTCATTTCACTATCTAAATACTTGAACTCCACAACTCTGCGATCTGTTATCCCGTTTATAATTTCACGCAGAAACAATGGTGCTGTGAGAATGACAGGTGCGAAAGCAGGAATTTCTGCAATGTCAGCTGGCCCCGAAACCGCTGATAACTTGCGCAAAGCTTTCTGTGAGACATCACTTAATGAAGCGTCTTTCCACAATTGAGCTGCCAGCGACATATAGGCGATTTCATTTGCAGAATAACCCTTTCGGTCCATTTCAAAGTTCTCGGCAAGGATCCGATATCCCACTTCATCATCGAAAAGTGGATCTAGTCCAGAAACTTCAATTTCAATTCCTAAGGCCCGAAGTTCGTCTTTGTCTCGTTCGAACATTCGCTCCATAGATTCATTTGAACCTTCATAGCCTTCAATCGTTCTAAATATCTCAGACTTTGTTATGTAACGCTTAGTCGCTAGTAATGCAATAACTAAATTAACTAAACGTTCACTCTTCCGCGACACCGTACGCACCCTTTGATGGTCGTCTACGACGTGCAAGAACCTCAACTCCAGGAGCCATTCGTCTACTGACGATGAGGAAACCCGTATGGCCGATCATTCGTTGCATTGGACGAACTGCTAATCCCTCGTGATGCCAATCTCTTACAATGGTTTCAGAACTAAGTGGTTCGGTGAAGCGCCCATCTTCTTTGAGTGCTTCAGCTGTTGCAGATAATTGTGTGGTTGTTGCTACGTATGCCAAGAAAACTCCCCCGGGTCTTAAAACATTAGCGGCATAATCTACGCACTCCCATGGAGCTAACATGTCTAGTACTACTCGGTCATATCCACTTTCGATTTTTGAATCTTGTACCGAACCGACAGTTAAGTTCCAATTTTGAGGTAACGATCCAAAATACGTTTCTACATTTTCCCTAGCAATATCTGCGAAATCTTGCCTGCGCTCAAAACTATCTAACCGGCCTTGTGGACCAATGGCGCGCAATAGAGAGATTGCGAGAGCCCCGCTTCCAACCCCAGCTTCGATTACTTTTGATCCTGGAAATATATCTGCAACACCGATAATCATTGCTGCGTCTTTCGGGTAAACAATTGTTGCACCCCGTGGCATTGATAGAACAAAATCCCCTAGCAATGGTTTGAAAGCAGTAAATTTCAATCCAGCACTCGTGCTGACGACACTTCCTTCAGGCATCCCAACAAGATCATCATGAACAATCCAACCTTTATGCGTGTGCCACTCTTTACCTTGCGTAATGGTGAATGTGTACATTTTTCCCTTTGGATCGGTTAGCTGAATCCGATCACCTACCGAGAAAAAACCATCATTAGACATGGCAGTATCTTATGGGTGCAAGTGGTGAAATATCAGAGTATCTTCGCGTAAGTGAATCAATTAAGGCTTTCTCCCAGCAGGGTAAATGACTTTTCAAATTGTCCCCTGCTATACAAATATCGCACTATCGACCAATTACCCGAATCCCCAAGTTTGGATGCCGAACGCGGCACATTGGTTCATACCGTTTTACATGATCTCTTTGAATCACCTGCGCAATCAAGAACCATCAAGCAAGCAACTGACCTATTACCTAGTCGTTGGCAGGAACAGTTAGCGCAGAAACCTGAATTAGCCGATCTAATAACTAGCGAAAAAGAGTGGCTTGATCGTGCAACGGCTCTTCTGAGTACGTACTTCGAATTGGAAAATCCAACGTCTTTTGAACCTACACACAGAGAGTTACATTTAGAACAAGATTTATCGGAGGAGATCTATTTACATGGCTACGTAGACCGCTTAGATGTAGCACCTACTGGCGAAGTTCGAATCATCGACTATAAGACTGGTAAAGCGCCTAAACCTGGATGGGAAGAAAAAGCACTCTTTCAATTAAGGGTTTATGCCCTGTTGTATTGGAAAGAACATAACGTAATCCCAAAGTTATTGCAGTTGATCTATCTGGGAGATGGGAATTTGCTGAAAAGTACCCCCACAGAAAAAGAATTAGTATTAACAGAAAAAGCGCTTTTAAAAGTAGCCGAATCAATCAAAGAAGCAATGGAAACCAATACATGGAACCCAAGAAAAAGTAGACTATGTGATTGGTGTTCCTTTAAATCGATCTGTCCTGCGCATAATTAGCGTGCAATTTGGAGTAATTTAGTTCCTTCAATGATTTGATTACCCGTAAGCGCTCTTTGGGCACAATCTCTACAAAGTGCGGAACAGCTATCGTGAAAGCACCACTAGCCGTTGCTGCCCTTACTCCGTTAGGTGAATCTTCAAGGATCAAACATTCGCTAATGTCGACGCCAAAGCGTTCGGCGGCTTTCAAATATGCTTCAGGATCTGGCTTTGGATTAATAACATCATCAGCAGATAGTGAAAAACTGAAGGAATGCTCTGGAATGCTTCGCAAAACAGCGTCAACTAAAACTCTTGGACTTGCTGAAACCAATGCTGTTGGAATGTTATTCAACATTAACTCATTCTGAAGCTCCAAAGCACCCGGCATAAGTGGCGCACCCGCACTTAGCTTTTTTGTCATCAAGGAAATAACTTCGTCAGTAAAATACTGGGCTGACTCGCTCGTCTTAACTTTATCGCACATGTACTGACCAACTTTGCTTAGTGGCCCACCTAAACAATAGTTTTGGTCATCTTGCGTCCATTCATAACCGAAACTAGCCATCAATTCAGTTTCTGCTTTTAGCCACATTGGTTCAGAATCTACGAACAATCCATCCATATCGAAAAAGACAGCGCTATAAAAATTCGTCATCTTAAAGCGCAATACCTAGAAGAGCATCAAGTGCTCGCGAAAGCTCTCCGGGATTACCACCTTCTGATCCTTGAGAAGACTTATCTATCCATGTCTGCAGTAACGCGAATACTGTTTGCGTGTCTAAATTAGATGATAAAGCCTGGATAATATCTTGAATTAAATCCGATGTAGGTGCGCATTGAGTTTGTGACAACTGCAAAGTCAAGGAATCTAAGAATACTTGTGCATCACGAAGTAAATCATTACTCCACATGCGATCAGTGGCATATCCATGCATCATCAACGCGCAACGAATAGTCATCGGATTTACACCTGAATTAACTAAAGTGGAAACAAAAACCAAATTACCTAAACTCTTACTCATCTTTTGCCCGTTCAGACCAATCATTCCGGTATGAACATAGAGCTGTGCAAAATTCCTGCCAGTGGAAACTCGTGCTTGTGCCGCACTCATTTCGTGGTGAGGGAAAATGAGATCATTTCCACCGCCTTGAATATCAATGAGGAAATCTGAGTTATCTTCTGGTTGCAAATAGTTCAGAGCAATAGCGCAACATTCGATGTGCCATCCAGGTCTGCCCTGCCCATGAATACTTGGCCATGCGGGTTCATTAGGACGTTGAGCAAGCCACACCAAAGAATCCAGCGGATCTTCCTTGCCTGCACGTGCGGGGTCTCCCCCTCTTTCTGCAAAAATTTTCAGAGATTCTTCTTTACCTAGATGACTCCGACTTCCGAAATCTGTATCACTATGAACGCGAAAATATAAGTCGTCATCAACGCCATAAATTGCCCCAGCTGCTTTTAGCCCTTCAATTTTATTTGTTACCAATGGGATAGCTTCAACTGCGCCTATGTACTGTGCGGGCGGGATGACATGCAAAGTAGTCATATCGCTTCTGAACAAATCAATTTGAGAATGTGCAAGATCTTGCCAATCCACTCCGTCACGATTGGCGCGCTCAAGAAGGGGATCATCTATGTCCGTAATATTTTGAACATAAAGAACCTGTGAACCCATCGCTCGCAAGTACCTATTAACAAGATCAAAAGTGAGGTAAGTGGCTGCATGCCCTAAATGTGTCGAATCATAAGGAGTAATTCCACACACATACATTCGGTAAACATCTTTGCGAGGCAGAACTTGTATAGATTTGCTGGCTGAATTAAATAATGAAAGCTCGGAAAACACATATTTCGAATCAATGGTTGGTATATATACCTCAGGCCACGATTTCATGTTCCTATCCTAATGCATGAAGCTTTATTCGCGATCTAAAAAGCGGGCCAAGGAATCGCCGGCCAATCCGTACTTGGTAGCGGAAAACTTCGGTCCTTGATCAAAGCATCAATACGGGATTTTAAGGATAACAATTCAGTTTGAGTTATTAATGATTGCAATGTCCCACTCTCGTCAGTTTCTAAAATTTCTTGAAGTGCTTGCAACGAACTAATTTCAACTTCTGTTAAATCACTCCCGGCCCACTGCCACAAAACCGTTCGCAACTTATATTCATGATGGAACGTGACTCCATGATCACATCCAAATAATCTTCCATCAGGATGCGGCAATAAATGCCCAATTTTGCGATCTGTGTTATTTATTACTGCATCGAAAAGAGCCATCTTGCGTAGTTGTGGATCATCTTGACTAAAGAACTCGGCCAAATCAATATCTTGATCTATGTCTATCCACTCCTGCACCATGCCGATTCCAAATGGACCATCGCGCAAAATTGTTAGCGGGACGATGTGCATCTCCAAATATTCGCTAATCAAATAAGCCGCAAATTCACGCTGAGCTAAATTGCCCTCTTGAAAATCCCAAAGCGGTCGCTCTCCTGCAATAGGTTTATAAATGCACTTTACTATTTCGTTCTCTAATGTGCACTGGGCCAATAAAGTTGCATTAGACGCATCAATTAGACGGCCAGTAACAATTAACTCACCGTCTGCCAGGACTTTTTCTACATTGCTCATCTGCGGTACCCATTAGATCGCGGACACAAATGTCCGTTCGGATCAATAGGAATTCCACAGAATGGACATGGAAGCCTGCCTGCACTGGCCAATGACAAACATCGTTTTGAGAAGGATGCTGCCTGGGTAGGTGAAACGTGCACTCGTAATAAATCTACTGATAAATCTTTTTCATCGAATACAACTTCGTCATCATTATCGTCATCATTGCTAGTAGCTTCCCGTAATTCATAAACAATCATCGAATTCTCAGCATCCCAGGCCATCGCAATTACACCAGCTCGGAATTCTTCAAAAATTGGTTGCTCCAGAGGAGCATCATCGATATCGTTGCTCTTTACAACGACAGTTGGATCGGACTTCTTGATTTCACGAAGCATGATCTTGGTGCGCTCACCTAGGGCGATAACTTGGGATTTTTCTACTACAACTGAAACTACCCGTGAACCCGTTCGAGCTTGAATGAAAAAAGTACGTTCACCAGGTGCGCCAACAGTGCCAGCCACAAATCTTTCAACAGGGTTAAATTCGTAAATAATCGGAGTCATTTACTACCCGATCCTCCACCAACGAGTGTTTTGACCGAACGCTTACTCCGAGACAAGTATTCAAAGTTCGTAGTTGAATCATTGAGATGCAGTAGACGAAAATGTCCTTTGTTGAAATCTAGAACGGATATCGAAGCGGGATCGATAACTATCTTTTGAAACTTATCCAAATCCAAATCTAATGCTGTAGCGATCAAACTCTTTATTACATCTCCGTGACTAACAATGAGTCCTAATCCACTAGCAGCGGTTTTTATACTTTGTTGTAAGGCGATTTCTGCTCTTTTTTGCATCTGCAATAAACCTTCTCCATTAGGAAAAACCATCTCACTCGGTTTTTTCTGCACAGTGCGCCACTCTTTTCGAAGTGATAAAGCCAGAAGTTTCTTTCCGGTCCAATCCCCGTAATCCACCTCAGAGATGTTTGGATCAAAGACAATCTTCTTGCGCACTGAAGGCCCCTGAGATTGCAGCCAAGGATCAAGCGTTGCTAAGCATCGTTCAATCGGACTAATACGAATATCCTGAAACCGCACATCACCTAATCGACTCGTTAACAATGCGGCTTGTTCGACACCTTTTTTACTTAAATTCACACCGGCGGCACGACCAGCCAAAATACCTTTTTCGTTGGCAATGGAATGCGCATGCCGGAGCAAAATAACTGTGGTCACAAAGCAAGGTTATCGGGATTTGGCAAAGCACACTTGCTAAGGTCGCGCTATGCAATTACGACGTGCGGGCAAAAGCGGCCTGATGCTTTCTCGAGTGGGCCTTGGAACGATGACGTGGGGCCGTGACACAGACGAGCATGAAGCAGCCGATCAGTGTCGCGCATTTCTTGATGCCGGTGGTAACTTTTTGGATACTGCAGCTGTGTACGGTGATGGCGATAGTGAACGAGTTATCGGTGGACTTATAGGAACTCTCTTCGAAAGAAATAACGTTGTTATTGCATCTAAGGCTGGTTTAAGTTTTCCGGAAGGTATCCGTAAGGTAGATAATTCTCGGTCATCCCTCATTGCTCAACTTGACGCGTCATTGCAAAGATTGAACACTGATTATTTAGATCTATGGCAAGTACATACATGGGATGCACAAACACCTTTAGATGACACTTTATCCGCACTTGATTATGCCTACTCCAGTGGTAAGGCTCGGTACGTGGGAATTTCAAACTTCTCCAGTTGGCAGAGTGCGCATGCGATTACCAGGCAGGAAGTCATCGCAAACAAAGCACCGATAACAACAGTGCAAAATGAATACTCATTGCTGAATCGAAAAATTGAAGAAGATTTAGTAGATGCTACTAATACTCTCAACGTCGGTCTACTTGCTTGGTCCCCCCTGGGTCGAGGAGTTCTCACGGGAAAATACAGGAAGGGCGTACCTAGCGATTCAAGAGCTGCGACTCCTCACTTTGCGTCGTTCGTGGAGCCATACTTATCTGAAAAACAATCACAGATTGTTGAAGCAGTATGTGTTGCTGCCGAAGGGTTGGGATATTCACCTCTTGAGGTTGCACTTGCTTGGGTGAGAGATGCGCCATCTGTAACAAGTGTCATTTTAGGAGCACGGACAGGTGCGCAACTGCGTGGAGCGTTATCTAGCGAAGAAGTTACGCTGCCAGAGGTAGTACGTGGCGCGTTAAATGAGATATCAAGAGTTTCGTAAAAAATTCTCTAAAACATTTACGCCGAATTTCAAACCCTCTACTGGAACTCTCTCATCGACGCCATGAAATAGCGCCATAAAATCCAAATCTGGAGGCAATTTTAATGGCGAAAATCCATATCCAATAATTCCTAATTCACTTAAAGCTTTGTTATCGGTACCACCACTCATTAAGTAAGGAACTGGGATACCTTCAGGATCAAACTCAAGAATAGACCTTGTCATTGCGTCAACTAAATCCCCTTCGAAATCAACTTCCAATGCAATGTCGTGTGTAACAGTTTCAATAGAAATATCTGGTCCGATGATTTCTCGTACCGTTGCGTTTAACTCATCCTCCATCCCTGGAAGGAATCGGCCATCAATAACGGCGGTTGCACTCTGTGGAATAACGTTCGCTTTGTAGCCCGCTGCCAGCATTGTGGGATTTGCCGTATTTTGCAAAGTGGCGCCAATCATTCTTGCCATTGGTCCAATTTCTTCAAGTAAGGGACGTAAATCTTTTTCGTCATATTTTTTGCCTGTTACTTCTGCGATTTTTTTGAACAAAATCTTTACTGTCTTGGTATACCTTTGCGGCCACTCATAATTACCAATAGCGGCAACTGCCACACTCAAACGAGTTAAGGCGTTTTCAGGGTTCATCATTGAGCCGTGACCCGCGCGACCTTCTGAACTTAATCGCATCCAATGAATACCCTTTTGCGCAGCTTCAATAAAATAGAGACGCTTGTTATCGCGAACTGTTACTGAGAACCCACCTACTTCTGAAATAGCTTCAGAGCATCCATTAAAAACTTCAGGGTGATTAGCAACCATCCACCGCGAACCAAAGAGCGACCCTGCTTCTTCGTCTGCGAAGAAAGCCAGCACTACATTACGAGGAGGTTTAATTCCTTTTCTAGCCCACATGCGAAAAATAGCAATAATCATTGCGTCGGTATTTTTCATATCTACTGCCCCGCGACCCCAAATCATTCCGTCTTTGATTTCGGCCGAAAATGGATCAACACTCCAATCTTCGGCATTGGCAGGAACAACATCGAGATGGCCATGAACTACCAATCCTGGACGATCTTGATTCTTGCCTTCTACGAAAGCAATAACATTGCAACGTCCCGGAGCGGATTCATAAATTTTTGCATCGATTCCCGTTTCTTTAAGTAACTCCACTACTTTCTTAGCGACAGCGGATTCATCACCTTTGCCGTCACCATAATTAACACTGGGAATTCTTATAAGAGCTTGGCAAATCGAAATTGCTTCAGATTGCAATTCCTCTCGATCGGCGTCACTTAATTGCATCGGAGTCATACGTATATTCTCCCCCACGAACTTCATTTTTGCTTACCTTTACAGGCATTGCTATCGTTGCGCACGCACTCGTCCGGGTGGCGGAATTGGCAGACGCGCTAGCTTGAGGTGTTAGTGCCCGCAAGGGCTTAGGGGTTCAAGTCCCCTCTCGGACACAAATATATGGAACTATCAGCATCGTGAAACTAAGCGATGCCTTAAAACTAATTCGCGAAATTCCTGATTTTCCTAAACAAGGGATTTTGTTCCAAGACATCACTCCCCTGCTTTCAGATGCGCAAGCTTTCAATACTGTCATTACACACATGTCTAATTCTTCATCGGAATGTGACTATGTGGCAGGCATGGAAGCGCGTGGGTTCATTTTCGCTGCTTCAATAGCAAATCAATCTAATCGTGGATTTATTCCGATTCGTAAAGCAGGCAAATTACCGGGGCAAACACATTCAGAAAAATATGGGCTTGAGTATGGTCAAGATACATTGGAAGTGCATAAAGATGCGTGTGGCTTAAATTCTCGCGTATTAATAGTCGATGATGTCCTTGCAACAGGTGGGACTGCTTGCGCTGCAATTCGCTTGATCGAGAAAACAGGGGCATCTGTCCTCAAACTCATTTTCCTACTTGAAATAGAAGAGCTGAAGGGACGCGACATCATTCTTCAACAATTTCCACACGTGGACATTGAATCTTTGAAGAGAGTTTAACAAATGAAAACTTCTACGCCGAAAATTACTCAGATACAAGGGCTTCGTGCACTTGCAGCTTTATTGGTAACCCTGTTTCACGCGAAATGGGTAAACGGAGGGTTCATTGGCGTAGACATTTTCTATGTAATAAGTGGATTCCTGATCACAGGCTTGTTACTCCGTGAAATAGAACGCACTGGAACAATTAATTTCAAAGAATTTTATGCGCGTCGTTTCAAACGCTTACTTCCAACATCCTTCTTCGTACTTTTAGTTACGGCCGTTGCTTCTTGGCTGCTTATTCCAGCCACTATGCGCTCATCATTGGGCCGCGACATAATTGCTGCAAGTTTATACGTTTCTAACTATCTCTTTGCATGGTGGCAAGCTGACTATCAGAATCTTGACGCAACACCTTCTCCAGTCATTCACTACTGGTCACTCGCCGTGGAGGAACAGTTTTATCTCATATGGCCTCTTCTCATCTTATTTTTCTTCATCGCTGCAACAAAATTTAAGAAGAAAATCTTATTAACTCTTCTGGTCGCAACCGTTACTGCGCTCTCATTTGTCTTCTCGATCTATCAGACTGAAACTTCACCTATCTGGGCTTTCTATTCATTACCTACTAGGGCTTGGGAGTTAGGACTTGGTGCACTGCTAGTTCTCCTGCCCCCGATTAAAACAAAAAAACTTGTTGGACTTCTTGGATTTATATTCATAATCGTCAGTGCATTTATTTTTGGCGAAACAACTGCATTCCCTGGTGTTAATGCGGTACTTCCCGTCTTGGGAACAGTTATGCTGATTTCGACAATCAACTCCTGGCCTCCATTTCTTAATGACGTGGCGAATAGCCGGATGTTTCAATGGCTTGGCGAGATTTCATATCCGCTATATCTATGGCACTGGCCTCTACTTGTTCTACCTAGTACATACTTTGCTCGTCCTCTTGCGATTTACGAGCGAATTCTTGCAATCATTGCAACAATCATTCTGGCTGATTTAACTCATCGCTTCATCGAAGAACCATTTAGAAAGCATAAAACTGAACCCACATTAGTATTTAAGCGATCGGGTGTAATAACTCTCGTTTCTGTGTTGATTGGTACAGCAATAATTTTCTCCAGTAGTGACAAGATCGACGTATCTGGAATTAACGGTGCTGTATCTCTAGCTCAAATCAAAGCAAGACCTTTGGTATATGACGATGGTTGCCACGCGAATTACGCACAAACTAAATCAGATAAATGCGAATATGCAGACACAAAGTCCGATAAAACCATGGTCTTGTATGGGGATTCTCACGCCGCACAGTGGTTTCCTGCACTGGTTGAAATAGCTTCTCGATCTGGTTACAGGTTAATTTCACTCACAAAATCAGCGTGTCCATCAGTAGACACAGTTCGCCTTGACCAAGGTGGCTTCAAAATGTCACGATGCAAACAGTGGAGAATCAACACAATCAAGCGTATTCAAGAAATCAACCCAGATGTTTTGATTATGAGTAGTTTTCAATATTTTGCACAACCCCCGCGATTTACAGATCGTGAACAATGGTGGAATGACGGACAACGCAAACTTCTGACCGAAGTCAAGAACATTTCTCCACATTTGATCTACATAACTGATACACCTCATCCTTTGCGAGATATTCCAGCTTGTCTGGCGAACTATTCAATTTCCAAATGCAATACAACGCAGCGAAGCGAAGATCTTTCGATTTCTGGCTTTAATGTGATCAATCCGAACTCATGGTTGTGTTCACGGGTATGTCCAGCCGTCAAAGATGGTGTGGTGGCTTATAGAGATGCCTCTCACATTTCGGTAGATATTGCGATAGCCCTTATTCCTCGGTTAACGCAAGCCCTGCGTGACCAAGGTGTAAATCTCTAGCTAAAGTTTTGGTTTAAACCTGCGTAAAACCCAGCACAGTGGCAAGATGCACCCGTGGCCGAGCTAATTTATTATTGCGGAACGATGGATAGTGGTAAGTCCACTTTGGCATTGCAAACTGCGCATAATCATCAGAGCAGAGGTCGAACAGGTTTAATTTTCACTTCTCAAGATCGCGCAGGATCAGGTGTTATTTCCTCACGTCTTGGACTTCAAAGCCCTGCCATTGAAGTAAGCATTGAAATGGACCTTCATAAGTACGTGGTTGATAAATTGTCACAAGGGTCTCGAATTGATTACATAATTTGCGACGAAGCTCAATTCTACAATCCAGTGCAAATCGAACAATTAGCCAAAATTGTTGATGGACTTGGTATTGATGTTTATGCTTTCGGAATTCTCTCGGATTTTAGAACAAAACTTTTCCCAGGTTCTGCACGTTTAGTGGAATTAGCTGATCGCGTTAACACATTACAAGTAGAAGCCTTATGCTGGTGCGGATCTCGAGCAACTCACAACGCTCGTACCGTTGATGGAACAATGGTCACCCAAGGAGAACAGGTTGTTGTAGGCGATGTTGCTCCAGGACAAGAAGTAGCCTACGAAGTTTTGTGTCGACGACACCACATGAGAGAAGTAACCGCACGATCATCAAAAGCAGCGCACGTTTCTACCGATCCACTTCCATTCACCTAAAAACAAAGGAATGTCATGAAATCACGAGGCCTAGCAATAGATAGCGCAACATCTCCTTTGAAGAGTTTCGAATTTGACCGACGTGAAATTGGTGCAAATGACGTTGGTTTAGATGTTAAATACACAGGCATATGCCACTCTGATATTCATACAGCTCGTGGTGAATGGGGACCTGCTCTTTATCCCCTAGTTCCCGGACATGAAATCGCCGGAGTTGTTACATCCATTGGTTCTGCAGTTACAAAGTTCAAAGTGGGCGATCTCATCGGTGTAGGCGTATTCGTTGACTCCTGCCGTAAGTGCGCAAATTGTCAAAAAGGATTGCAGCAATATTGCTTAGAAGGTATGACCGGAACATATAACAGCATTGAACGCGATGGAAAAAATGAAACTCGCGGTGGTTATTCAAATAACTTCGTCATCAATGAAGATTATGCCGTGCATATTCCAGCGAATTTAGCACTTGAAGGTGTGGCACCTTTGCTATGCGCAGGAATAACTTTGTACTCTCCGATAAAGCACTTCAAGGTAGGACCTTCTTCTAAAGTTGCAGTCATGGGCCTAGGTGGATTGGGACATATGGGCGTTAAGTTTGCTGTAGCGATGGGGGCCGAAGTAACTGTTCTATCCCACTCTGCTTCTAAAGAAAAAGATGCGAAAAATATGGGAGCCCATCATTTCGTGAACACCACTGAAGCAGGTGCTTTCGCTAAATTGAAAAAGTCATTCGACATTATTTTGAATACAGTTAGTGCCGAGCTCGATATTAATGAGTACTTACAATGCCTAAAACTTGATGGAACTCTTGTCATAATCGGACTTCCAGGTAAGCCATATAGTCTTCAAGCTCATGTGATGCTAGACGGAAGACGTTCTATAACTGGATCAATGATTGGTGGAGTTTCCGAACTACAAGAAATGATTAACTTTTGTGGTGAAAAAAACATCTTGAGCGAGGTTGAAGTAATCAAAGCTGATTACGCAAATACTGCGTATGACCGCACCGTTGCAAGCGATGTAAAATACCGCTTTGTTATCGATGCAAGTACTTTCTAGCCGATAAAAGTATGAAGAACGTACACAAATATTGGCGCCACAGCTAAAGCTGGAAGTAAATTTCCAACTGCAACTTCTTTGATCTTAAGAAGACGCAAACCAATGCTCAAAAGCAAAAGACCGCCAACAATTGTCATGGCATCTATTTGATATTGAGCCAACACATTTCCGAGCAAAAAACCAATCACTGTCCACGCGCCCTGATAGATTCCTACCGGAATAGACGAAGCGGCCACTCCCCAGCCGAGGGATGCGGCAAAAGCGATTGCGGCGAAAAAGTCGAGAATTGATTTCAATGAAAGCTGATCTATTCCCGTGCCCATTCCATCACTGATGCTTCCGAGAATTGCAAGAGGCCCAATAACAAAGAGAAGTGATGACGATACGAATCCTTCAACGAAGGTTCCTTCGTGATGAACCCCGAATCTACGTCGAAGATTTTCTCCAAGATGTTCAAGGCGATCTTCTAATTTAAGAGCAGATCCAATAAGTCCGCCGATGAGAAGTGCAGCAAGAATGCTAAGTAGTGTCCAACCTTTTGGTAGTGAAGAACTAAACTCCTTGCTAAACATTGGAATAACTGCGCTAGCAGCAGCAAGAATCGTTATCAAACCTAAAACATCAGTGATGAGATCGCGAGTTTTCAAAGCTAAGCGAGAGCCAGCTACAACACCAATGCTCGCGCCGGCAATAATTGTTGTGATGTTGATCAGAGTTCCCAAGCCAATAATCATGATTTCAACCTCATTGCCTGAGTCTATCCCTTAGACTTCACGAATGAACACAGATGCATCCAAGAATGTTTTTCTGGAATTCCTTCGCCCACACAGAACTATTCCGCATACGCCTTGGGCGGCTCGTCACCGATGGGACTTAAATTTTCAACGGTTATTGATACTCGGTTTCGGTTTATTTATTTTCGGTTTAGGAGATTCTCTTCTGGTACAAAGTGGTACAGGAAATGCTCCATGGACCGTCCTTGCACAAGGTGTCGCAAAAAGATTAGATATTTCATTAGGGATTTCAACATTTGCAATAAGTACCTTGGTACTTCTCTTGTGGATTCCTTTACGGGAAAAACCCGGATTTGGAACACTTGCCAATATTTTAATCATTGCAAGTGCAATTCAATTAGGTGTAAATATTTTTCCCTTAGCTCAGAATTATTTGGTTGGGGTTGCGATGGATTTTCTGGGCATCGCCATG
>Ga0209297_1000605_pt1 | contig 22390 bp, 22 predicted proteins | sample S_130805_MF_Meta_FD_187322 | JGI IMG/M metagenome (GOLD analysis project Ga0209297, IMG submission 187322) | Freshwater microbial communities from Lake Simoncouche, Canada to study carbon cycling - S_130805_MF_MetaG (SPAdes) (version 2) | ecosystem: Environmental > Aquatic > Freshwater > Lake ...
AAAGGTAATTTGATTACAGAACGTTCAGCCCAGAAAAAAGTATTGTTTGGGTTGCCGTCTGGTAGGAATCTAAAAACTGCTTCACCGCCATTTTTAATAGTCCAGAAAGGATAAATTGATTTATCACCGCCTGTGTTGCTATCTGTGCTACGTGTTTCTGCCGCTTTTAATTTTGCTCTGATTTCTGCTAAAGTTGCCATATTATAATTTCCTATTGTGTTTTGAGTTAACACACAGGTTTTACCCTGTGTGTTATATAGCCTAAGTGTTTTATTACTAATATTTTTTATGTTTTATACTTTAATATATAATGCCTTACTGTTTAAAGTATGTGCTTATTATATACTCTATTATTTATATGAGCAAGTGAAATCTTTCACTTTTTCAAATTCTTTTTACCACTTTGCTAATGTTAATATTCTGGATAGTTCTGAATTTTCAAACATGCTTTTAACACCTGGTTGTTGCCAAGAAGGTAATGTAGTGCGAGCACGATTAATAAGATCAATATCTTGTGGAGTTGGATCATGCTTTAAGAATGCTGCATGGGCTGCGTCTGCTAATTCATCCGACGAGTCGGGCGGAGTTGCAGGTGCTGTTTGGCCAGCAAATGCTTTAGTAAACTGATCTAAATCTGCCTGTGTACCTTGACGGAACGGAGCATATGTACCTGCAACTGCTTCATCTTGATCAGCAGCGCCTTGATTAAACATGTGTTGTTGTGCAGAAGTCATTTGTGCAACTTGACCAGCTTGTGCAATTCTTTCGTCTCTTTCTGCATCACCTGATGATACTGCACCAGTTTTTGGATCAACATATCCTACTGTACCAGGTGCTGCACCTTGTTGTGCAGGTTTAGCTGCTCCGCCTGCTGGTGCTGCTGACTTAGCTGCTCCGCCTGCTGGTGCTGCTTGATGTTGTTTATTAGCAACTGGTTTAAATCCAGCCGGTGGTTGAATACCTGCTTGTTGAAGAGCTGCCATTGTTTTATTTCCAATTAAACCATCGGGTGTTAAACCATGAGCAGTTTGGAATGCTCTAATTTCTGGATCAGTAGTTGGCCATTTATTTTGGGCATTAGGTGCTGCTGACTTTTCTCCTGATGGAATAGCAGTTGATTGGTTAGTACCAGTTGGATTTAATGCTGCATCACCGCTTGATGGAGTAGCTGGCGTTGCAAGCATATTGTTTATGCCTTGTTGAGCTTGTGTACCTTGAGTTTGCACAGGATTCATCTTACTTTGAGGTTGAACAGGAGACATCTGCGGTTGTGGACTAGTAGTTGTTGTGGTAGTTCCTGCAGGTGCAACGTATGGTTTGTATCCGGGTGCTGCTCCGTTAGCATTATCTTTATATGGGGTTCCTGCTTCTTCAAACATTGCCATTTTTTCTTTTAATTGATTTACTCTAAACAAGAGTGCGTTTTCTGTAATTTTTTTCATCTTATCTCCATTGGGCTATTTGTAAGAGTCTAGCCAAACTGTCTTCTTGACTAAATGTAATGCTTTCTGCAATTCTTGCATCTGGATTGTCTGGGATGTTTTCAATGTCGCTATGACGATCAAAGTCACCTTGTGTATTATCGTCATATGGAGTGTAGCTATCCGCACCATCCATTGAATTATCACCGTACGGGTCGTACTCGGTATAGTCATTAGCGCCGCCGGTAATTTCTGGTTCAGATGGCATACCATGATCCATTCTGTCCCAATCAATTGCTTTTTGTGTTTGAGGACCTAAGATGCCGTCAGCTTTGACTGGATAGCCCTTAGCTCTTAATTCGTATTGTAATTTTTGAACAGCTGGATCAAACTTAGCACCTGCAGTTTTTGGTTTACCAGCAGGATGCGGTAGAGTTGGTTTAGCTGCAGTGCCTTTAGGTGATTGGCCATACGCAGGCGCGTTATCTAGATCACTTAAACCGCCATCTTTGTCCTCTGGTGGTATAAATGACGACGGATGATCTTGTGCATAACTAGTATCAGCCGGATGGAACAACCGCTTTTCTGGTGTTGGAAACATATCAGGACTTTTCGGAGAATTTATTAAGTTGTTTGCTAATTCTGGTGCATCACCTGCACTAGTAGACGCTAACTTTCCTTTTTTCATTCTTTCTTTAGTAGCTTGTATGCTACGTGTTTGATCATCAAACGGACTAACTCCGTGCACCTTCCATGCAGAATCTTCCGCTTCATTAACTATAGTTAATAAATCTCTAATTGATTTAACGGAATTTACCGGCTCTGTTTTTAAAATTCTGTTCATAATTATTCCTTATTGTTTTACGAATTTTGTGTTTATCTATGCTATCATGCCGACGGCTACCACCGTGCCATTGTAACTCTTTCATTAACATACTAATAGTTTGGTCATCGTCGTCATTAGCAAACTCTGAGTCTTGATCTTGAACCCCAGCTAATCGCAATACATCAGATTGTTCTCGATCATCGTCACTTGGATCTAACCGGTTAACTTTAGTTAATATATATTTTACATCATCTTCTGACGCATTGCTATACTCGCCGTCTTTAAAACTTTTAATAATTTTAATTTTAACTCTAGCTCCGCCAATAGTAAAGTTCTCTTCTTCTTTATTCCAGAATCCTTCAATTGAATTTAGAATTTGTGTTTTGCCATCAAGCTGGTCATCTGATTCTTCTTCATCTGTATCACATTCGCCAAACCCAGTTTCACACGGAGTTAACCCACTTTCTCTAAGTGCGTCACGAATAGTCATACCTTCTGCAAACATTGTTTCTAATGTTGCACCAGATGCTTTAGCTTTAATAAATTTAGCTTTGATTTTAGATTTTTTGTGATTAATGCCCTCTGCAACCGGCGCCGGTACTTCGCTACCCGGCGCTGCAGGAGGAGGTACTTCACTACCTGGTGCTGGAGGTGCGCCTTCTGCGCCCGGTTCACCTTCTGGTGGAACTTCGCCACCTTCTGGAGGTAATTCGCCGTCCATTGGAGGCATTCCGCCACCCATTGGAGACATTCCGCCGCCGAAGTCTGGTGCTGCAGGTGCTTCTCCGCCCGGTGCTGGCTCGCTATCTGGTGCCGGTGCGCCGTTGGCTACTGGGGGCAAATCAGTACCGCCTAATTCACCGTCTCCAAATTTTAACTGAATTGCTACACTTGGATCAGCCTGTGTTACATATTGTTGAATTAATGGACGTAAATCTAAGTCAGGATCAATGTCTTTTAATGAATCTAAAAAATTAGTATCATCAATTAATCCAGCTAAACTTTCTATAGCATTAATACCATCAGGTCCGCCGTGTAATTCTTTTTCTAAAATTTTATTTAATTTGTCAATTGCAACTTTTTGAGCGTCTTTATTTGGACTAAAGAGTTCATCTTTATCTTCAAGCATTATACGATTAATAAATGACTCAAATGCAATCTCCGGATCAAAGCTTTCTTTCTTATGGCTAGTATAACCTTTGTTTTTCATAGAGTGTGCTAATGCCCAAGGATTATCAATCTCCTTGTGTTTCTTCATTGCTTTAACAGTACCTTCCCAACCTTTAGGTGCTTTTTCATCTAAGAAGTAATCTGAAGATAACTCACATACCGGTAATTCACTTTCGTCTACAATTTTATATAAAAACGGAAATACTGATTTCATGTCTTCATTAAACGTGCGTACTGTTAATCGATCAATCCAATCATTCATTACATTTTCTGGAATGACTCGGTCTTCTTGTGCAGTAAATGATTCTGCAAATTGTTGATAATATGCAGGACGTTGTAAGCTAACGATTTCTTTTTTAATAGTGTCAATGCGGTCAATTACACGTGATGTAACATCTCCCATTGCTTCTGATATTTGTGATTGGCGACTAACATAACCTTTAAATTTACGTAGACTTGCTAATTCTTCGCTAAGTTTAGTAATGTGTTTACCAATGTCATCATACGGAATACCACCGTGTTTAATGTGTTCTGCTAACGCACGAGCACCTGGTAAGTGTTTATATGGGTATTTGAATCTTTCGCCACCTGCATTTTCAATGTATATACATTCAATATGCATAGTGCGACCTGCAGCTAACTCCGGGTTAATAGGTTGAGTGTGTTTAACTATTAAACGAGCTTCACCTAAGTCTTGGTAACTTATTCTAGAAGTACCAAACATTTTACTTTCCATCATTGGTTGTTCCTTGGGTTTTGCTTGAAACTGATAGTCTCGTTTGTCTAAGTTGCTTTTTCCAATGTTTTGTACATCAAAATTTAATAAGCGATTTTTAGCAAATTGTCTAAATGATCTTATGAATTTATATGCATTGTGATGTGTAGTGGACGAGTCATCGTCTACTAAATCACCACTTACTTGCACTACAACTCCGTCATCTAAATCTAAAGTAATAGTAATAGTTCCAAGAGGTTCACCGTCTTCTGTGTATTCAAACTCAAAGAATCGTGCTTTTGGAATATCAACTTTTTTACTCAATACTGCTGCGTTTTCGTCTCCCATTTTAATGTCTGAGAAACGTGTTTCTATTTTGCCATAAAGGTCTTTAGCAATCTTATCTAAATTATTGTCCATGTTTATATTTATCACATATTAGAGGAAACAAATATTGGTAGAGGTGCTTCCCAGTCCTCAAATCGCTCTTCAATCCGCATTCTTTCAAATACTAATGGATCCCACTCTGCTAGTATATCAATCATTCTTACTATTAGTAATAACGCTGCTACTAAGTCGTCGTGTTGCCCTGGTTTACCTTTAAAACTAATGCCGTGCGCGATGAATGATTTTAATTCAGTAATTAATGGTTTGCTGTTAATTACCATTTTATCTTCTTCAACAAAATATTTTAATTTTGAACACGCTGCAATTTTATTATTAAAGGTAGTATTAAATCCTTTGCGGAATTTACGAACATGCCCCTTTCTGCCCGGTTCGCTTACAAATAACCCCGGAAATGTCTCTTCTCCTAAATTGTCAATTACTACTAATGCGCTCTCACCTACTGTGTTATTTTCTACTGACCAATATATTGAGTTATACTGATCTGCCCCAATTTCATCTTGTATATATAACAATACATCTCTAAATAACTTTACCTGACCTTGTATTGGTGTAATGTTATGATGCCATTCTGCTACTTGCACCATTGACGGTAGCTCAAATACTGTTATTGCAGAATAGTCGCCGCCTGTACCTAAACTTGGATCTAATGCAATTAGATATAAATTACCAGCAGTTGGTTTTTTATACCATCTAACTTGACCCATTTTTATTAGTGGTTCTTTACCGTAAAGATCAATTAATTTTAAACTGCTAATTAAAGTTTCGTCATCAATCAAAAATTCTAAACCATATTCTCGACGAAACATTTCCTCGCCTATACGACCAAGTTCATCTTTTTTCCATTTTTCATCACGGTCAGGATGATCCCACCAGTCGGCACGAAATCCAGAGAATCCGTTAATACCAATTCTATCTTCTCGTTCGTTACCAAACTCATCAAAAAACTGTTGGCTTTCTTTCCATATTGTAGCAAATTGATCTTCGTCACTGTTTGGTGTAGATGTAATAATACAACGTCCACCAGTTGCTAGTGTAGGTGATATAGAAGTCCAAAACTCTTCAGCAATGTTTGGTTGGACGTATGCAAACTCATCTGCGTACAATAGTGAAATACTCATACCTCGTCCGGTAGTACCAGTTGTAGTTTGACTTACAATTCGTGAACCATTGTCAAATTCTATCGATCCTTTGTTATAACTAGTCACACCTGCACGTAAAAAGTCTGGACAAAGTTCGTATCCGTACCGTATACGTTGCATAATCTCTTGCGCACCTGTATATTTGTGCGCTGCAATTAGAATAGTTTGATCTGGATGAAACATTGCAAACCATAATAAGTATGCAGATGCGCAGGTTGTATTATGACTTAGTATGCCATTAGAATAAAATCTATGGTCATTAGAATCGACTCCTAGATCATACATGTTTTCAAATATACCACTGTTAGAAATACTAACCACTGCATACGGACCAATATCTGTTAAAATTAATTGTCCGGGTAATAAATCTTTTACAAATATTTCATCATATGTATCTGTAAATACAATGTGGTCATCAGCACATTCTAATATACGGCCATCTGATAATTCTAGTTTCCATATTTCATATTCAATTGTTTGTTTAACGTCTATAAGTGGTTGGTATCCTGTATCAGTTTTAATACTCCAATCTGATGCATCATATACATTAGTAAACTTACGTGTTATTGTATCAGAAATTTGATGCATTGCTGTATTGCCTCTTCTTTATTTTTTTTGTAATCGTGTTCTCTAATATGAAGAACTGAAAAACCACTATCAATGATTAGTTTATCTCTAGTAGCCTCTCTTAATGGGGTTGTTTTAGCAGCAGAGTGCCAATATGCACCATCAAACTCTATAATTTTCTTATGATCTAAACATATAAAATCTGGTCTAATATATGTAGATCCAACATGTAACACATATTCTTTATTTGTATATTTGACCATTTCTGATCGATTTAACGTAGCATAATATATACTAGTTTTAAGATGGTTAGGAATAACTTCCATAATCTCGTTAAATAACTGTTGTGATATTTTAGAATAGTTCACCGATTTAAAGTTTTTGATCCATCTTTCAATTTTTAATTTCCATTTTATAGTACCTTGTGTTGTACCGTACTTTGCTGTAAAAAATGATAGATCGCGTGTTTGAAATTTCTTATACAATGCAGATGCTTCATCTATATCACCATTAGTGTGAGCAATCCAATATTCAATGTTAGTTTTATATTTGTGTTTATTTTCTGCTAAATCTATTTTTCTATTTTGAATAAAGGTGTCATGCCATTCTTTATCATATCCATTTTTAAATTTAGAACTAAACGGTGAAAACTTCCCGCCATGCTGATATGCAGGATTGTTACTACCTTTCATCTGATTACGCTGGTATTGTGTTTTTAATGTTAGTAAACTATACGTTTGTTTATACGTAGTAGGCGACATGTTATGCATTCTAATGTGTGTTCCTAATTCTCCAGTTTTAGCTTCGCAAATTTTACAAACTAAATAATCAACCCCTTCAGTTTTATTAGCAAATTTTATTTCACCCATACGTCGTGCGTTATATATTGGGAAATCATCAGCTAACACTGCAGTGACTTGTCTGGCAGTTTGGTAACATTTTGATGTACAATATCCATTCTTAGATATATCACCGTATACTATACCGCAAGTTTTACATACACATTCATTATTCTCTGCTATTGCACGTATACGTTTACTAAAATTAATTGATGTTGGAAACATGTTAGTTTCCATCATGATGTCGTCTTTATAGAAAACTGCTAACGGGTGGCGTGTTATATTGTACTTACTTGCTTCTTGAGTTATTTGATTGCATATCGTAAAAATCTTTAATTGATATTTCATATTCTTTACCTGTTTGATTATTACGAATATTTATAACAGTTGTATCACCTTTCAAACATTTCCCACTTTGCCTCGGTAACATATTAATATTAAAACGATGTGCGTGGTAACAATTTAACAAATTGACCTGATAGTCGTACGGTTGGAATAATAATTTTCCTCTTACTGAGTGCTGAATATGGAAGAAATATCTTGAAAAATATAGATATCCGTCCGTTGGGTCAGAACACATTTGTAAATCAATAATGTGTTGTTCTTCAAATCTTTCAGTTTTGTGAGCTTTTTTAGTTAAAACTCCATCTAAACTTTTAGCCATATAATATCCTTTAACTGTATGTATTATATGTATTTACAAAAAAAAGCGGACAATATGTCCGCTTTATGAGTTATGAATTAGTTATATATTATAAGTCTTTAACTAAGGATCTGTTAAGTCGTTGTAACTTTTTAAATGATTTCATTTCATTATCTTTATCTTCACGATCTTTTGCATCACGTTCAGCAGCTTTTCGTGCGCGATCTTCGTCACCCACTGCTGCTAGGCTGTTTAATCTGTCTTCCCAATCTGGAGTAATTTCTCCTTTTTTACTAGCAACATTAACATGGTCGTGTCTAGATGCACGTTTAGGCGGAGCTTTTGCATCAACAGAATGAAGAACCCCACTTTCGTGTTCTCCAGGAAGGCGACCTATCATTCGATCTGTTTTAGTTTTTTTACTTTTTCCGTGTTTCACAGTGCCGCCTTTAGCAAAGAACGCATCTTGAGCAGCTTGTTTTTCTTCAGGAGACATTTCAGATAATGCAGTACGACCTTTAATATCTTCGTACAACGCAGCAAGATTTTGAACTAACGATTCAAAATGCCGTTGTGGCTGGCCACCGCCATTTACTTTACGTGCTTCACCGTCTTTTTTATCACCTTGGTGTAATACAGTGTCAATCCCATAGGTGTGCTGCCCGCTGTCGCCGTCTACTTCATTTCCAAAGCTGTCACCGATTACGATCTCATCGTCGTCGTCTGGTTCATCCATAGGCTCATGATGTGAGTCACTACTAATTCCTTTTAAGATATCCATTAAATTGCGAATACCTTCAGCGCCTTTACTATTAATAGTAACATTCATATTTAATGATTCGTCAGCCGGTGCACCACCTTGAATAATAGCAGCAGGCATATCCATACCACATTCGTCAATTGTTGGTTCACGCCCTTCATCAATTTCTTGCATTGTTTGCATTAATTTTTTAAAATCCATTTTATTTCCCTAAGTTTGCAGTCGGCAATGTAATTTTTTTAGAACCAATTGCACTAGTTGTTCCAATCGATTTATCAGTTTTAGCAGATGGTGCTGATTTTTCAACATGCATTTTTTTTGCTAATAGTTGATCGTTAACTCCTTTATGTTGAGTACCTTGATGTTTAACTTTATTAAGTTCTTTTAGCATACTCATTACATGTGACTGCCCTACTAGATGTTGATTATTTTCTTTATCGTACTCTGATCCAATCAATGTTTTGCTGTCATTGAGCTGATCATATTTGTGATTAATGTCGTATTCTTCTACTTCTTTGTTATTTCTAACTTTAATACAACATTCACTTACACCTAGTGCAGTAGCAGCAAGTTGGCTTATTTGAAAACTAGTTGCTGGATAGGTTAAAGTAACATCAAATGATGTAGTATTAGTATTGTGGTGTTCGGGAAAATCAACTTGTGTTTCCTGAATTGGTGTACGAGTGCCTTCTAAAAAAGATTCAACTGTAAATCTTTCCAATACACTTTTAAGTTTATCAATTTGTTCTGATGTAGGTTCTCCTACAACTTTAATTTTAAATTCATAAACTTGTTTTGATTCTAATAAATGCTGTCTAAACGATTTCATAATATATCCTTGATATTATATTTATTTCATATTCTTTAATTTTTCAATAAGACTGTTTCGGTCTGTAACAATAAATCCTTCACCTGCAATATTAACACCAGTATCTTCTGCGTGATTATCGCTATCTAACTTTTGCTTTTTAAGTTGAAGTTCTATCATTTTAAGTTTCTTATCAATTTTTGCTGATTTAGCATCGATTGCATTCTTAAGCATACTAGCTGCTACTTCAAATACTCTCCCGCTATATCTAGCCTCAACGTTCATACCTAAATCCATTAAGTCATCATATGCATCAGTTGCACGTTGTGCCAATGCATCAAATTCAGAATCACTAACATCACCTAACCCTTTTACTTGCGGTAATGCAGCTGAAATTTTATCAAATTCGGCTATATCGCGGAATAACGGAGTTGGTACTGGCGATGCGGGGATTGCTGCTTCTGTTTCTTTTATGATTGTTTTACTTTCTGGTAAATTTAGGAGTTCCTCTAACTTTTTTGTCATAGTATATCCTCTTATAGTATACTATTTAAGTTATTTAGAACCGTTATGGAATAAATCATTTTCGTTTATTACTCTAAATTTAAGACCATTTTGTTTGCAGTAAATGATAGCTGCAGCCCATTTGGCTTGATTCTTAATAAACTGTGCTTGATTATATTTGTTTTTGCCAACACGCTCGAGTATATGTTGACTTGCTGGTTTTATTTCAATTACTTCGTTGTGTATGTGATTATTTTTATCTACATATTGAACAAAAAAATCCGGTAGATAAATTGTGTTACGATTAGTAAGAGGATCTCTGTAAGGAATAGTTATAGCTTCACTTGCCCATTTTTGTACACTTGGATTTGAATCACAAAAATGCATAAAGGTCATTTCCCAGGAACTTCTATAATACGGAATTTTGGTTCCTACATATTTTCCTGGATTCTTAGGTACAAACTTTCCTTTAGCAAATTTTCGACTACTCATACTAAAATGTTTCTTGATTCATACACGTTATCGTTTACTTTAACACGATACCCTAATAAACTAGTTGGTTCTCTATACGAATTTAAAATCTGAGCTATTACCTGATTTAACTGCATTGACGGTAATGTTTTAAGTGTATCAATTAATGTAAATACATCTACGCCATCTGCGCGTGCTTGATTTAATAGCACGATTGCAGTAGAACTTGCACTGTTAGTATCAAAGTTTCGTTTTTGAAAAAACCCAATAATTGCATCTATCTCTTCGCAAGGAAACGATACATCATCGGTGTAAAACTTATTAAAAAAATGTTTAATTTGAGTTGGTGTCAAATCTAACTCAGTAGTTCCTAAATTATTATTCATAAAAATATCCTATATGTTTTGTGCATAATTAGCAGTATTTGATAATGCCGTACTAGTAGTTCCTGTAGTTCCGGCAGCTTTTGCAAGACCAGTATTAGTTGTAATTTGAGATGCAACTGTAGTAGTGTTAGTAGTACTAAGTGGTATACTAACTCCTGCAATTTTGCTAGTAGATGATGTAGAATTTGATAACTTAGTAGATTGTGACACCGTTGATGATGTTGTAGCCGACGATGATGCAGATGTAGTTATAGTGCCAGTATTTGCTAAATTACTAGCTTTACCTGCAGCAGCAGATGTTCCGGTAGCAGCAGTTGATGTTTTTGCAATAGTAGTTGCTAATGCGCTGTTACCGCTTAATGATGAACGTGGAAATGCTGGATATGATCCGCTATTAGCAGGATACGAACTGCCTAATGGTGACTGATGCCAATCATAATGCGATACTCCAAATCCCTCCATTTGCCCATCATTAACATATCCAGTACCGTATGATACTGCTTCATATGCTAGTGTCATATCAAAGTTATGTGACTCACTTGAGTGATATGCTAAATTATTTCCGCCCCAATGAGTAATAATTGGATTAATAATTTTATAACTAACATATTCGTGTCTAGACATCTGGTAAACTGTTATAAAATTAAAGAATGGTTTAATCTTTCCTACATAACCATATGGACTAGTGATATACGATGATTTTTTAGTAGCATTCTTATTGTATGCTCCTTTTTTAGATGACACAGTGGGATCATTGTAGTAATGTTTATAATAAGTTTGCCACAATTGATTTATAAGACCCATGTTATCGTCATGAAATGAAATTTTAATATCATTATATTTGTGTTGATATTGTACTACACGCTTTCTATTATACTGGTTTAAAGTTTCTGCAGACACTGTATAAGTAGGTAAATCAGAGCTTCTAACTAGTAAGTTAATCTCATATTTGAGAGTTTCTAATAATTTAGTTTCAACTGTACTAGGAGCAAGTGCTTGCCAGTTAACGTTAAATGCTACATGAAATAGAAATTTATCTTTAGGTAATAATCGAAACTGATCAGTGACAAAAGTTTGAGACGCATGTTGACGGCATCGAATGTTTTCGACAGGATCAGAATTTAAATATTCGTTAGGTGTAAATGACATACATATATTTATCTTTTTAATAAACTACATAGTTTAAATTTTAATCAAAAAAAAGCCCGCATTGCGGGCTTTTTAATGTTATATACCTTATCCGCCTGCAACAACAGTTGATACTGTTGCCAAAGGTGTACGTTCAGTAGTTTCATTTCCAATACCAATGCTTGCACCTGAACCTGTAGTTTGTACACAGTTATCAGGTTGGATTGACAAGTCAATTGTCATAAATCCTGCATCGCCATAAGTTAACGGATTGTAAGTAGATGATACTAAGTAGCATCCGTAACATTCCCATTTTTCTAAAATATTCTCGTCTGAAAAGTTAAGAGAGTTTGCGCCGTCTAACATTTCGATTGTCATTTTGAATTTATAAGATCCAGCAGCAGCTGCTGAACTTTGTTCAAAGAAATCAAATTGTTTCTGATTTTGCTCACCAACTAATATGTTAACTACGTTAGTTTGATCATCACGTATTTTAACACTGATTGCACCCCATTTAGGTTTCCCTGCATAATGGATAGTACTGTTATAAACGTCAATCGTTTTATCATCAAATGTTAATGTAGGTCTAGCAGCTTCAGATACTTGACGAGTTAATTCGGTAACATTTGTAGTATCTATACCGAATCCTTCAAATGTTACTCTAAATCTATATTTTAACTTTGGCATTAGTAATGCTTGGTTACCAGTACCACCTGGTTCTGTAGGTACTGAAAAGTTTGATAATGATGCTATTCCGGCCATTTTATTTTGCTCCTAATGTTTTAACTTCACCTGTATTTAATAAACGCAACGGAATATAAATAAATTCTACAGCTTTAGTTGGTTCAATCGCAACGTCTAAATACACTTCGCCGTTATCAATTCTAGACGGTGTATTATTAGAACCGTCACACACTACTGCAAAATCATACAAAGCACGTTGACCCATTAAATCAATTAGCATGCTTTCTGCAGCATGTTTAATTTGATTACGTGTTGAAGTGTCGTTTGGTTGGAACAAGTACGGTCTTACTAGTTTTGCAAATTGTCTGCGCAACTGTACAATTAACCGAGCAACGTTAATGCGATCTAATGCACTTGCAACAGATGCACGAGTGTATTGTCCGTAGTTAACTGGCCCTGAACCAATCATAAATGTAATTGCATTAACTTTAATTTTTGCTAATGTATCTCGTTGTCCTGGGTTTAATGAAACAGGTACATACTCACCAGATGTGTTTATGTATCCAACAGTTGATGCATTGTTAATAACACCTCTAGAAGTACCAGCTGGTGCAAACCATGGATGACTTGCAGCATCACTTAGTGCAATAGTACGTAACATCATAGTAGTTGGTGGAATAACAATGTTATTTCCGCTGTTGTCACTTGATAAACCCCATGGGTAAAAGAACGCAACATATGGATCAGAAGTTGTTAACCCTTTGTCGTTATCTTCAATTGCGCCTGCAACGTTAGCTCCCCAATTTTCCAATGATGTTGCATCAGGTGTTAATCTTGCAGGAGTATCAGCAAGAACAAATGCAGTAAGTCCGTTATCAGTGTTTAAAATTTTCAATTCGCCTACTAATTCTGGATATCCAGGGCACGCAATCAAATTAAACTCTCTAATTTCTGTTTCACGAATTTGTTGATTTGCATTTACTAATGCTTGCAATGATTGTACAACAACGCCACGTTGTGCCATACGACCAAACGCGCCTGCACCGCTTGATAAATTAGCAGCTTCACTAACCCAACGATGTGGATAGTAGTTAGCCATTGTTTCGTCACTGTATCTTACGTTAAGTGCATTAATGTTAACATAATCTTTATGTAATTTTTTAACATTATTTCCACTTCTACGCAAGTTCCACAATAACATACCAGTTGGATATAAAGCAGGATCTGGTGCATCAAAATCTACAAAGTCAGCAGCATCAAGTTCTTCTTGTGAGTATTCAGCAAGTGTACCACCTAATAATGCTCGAATTGAAGCAGCTTCAGAGTCTGCGCCGCTTGTGCTCCATCTTGCATCAGCAAATAAAATACCATTTTCTGTAAGTTGATCAGTAACGTCAATTTTTTCCCATTTTTTATCAAAATTGATATATTTGTAAATAGCTGGGAAATTTACACGATCCGACATATCAATCCATAAATCGCCTTCTTGCAACTCAGTGTTATCACTTTGTACAGTTGGTTTAGATGCAGAAACAATTGGACCGGCTGGGTCAGTTGCTCCACGATTGTTGCCGTGATCTACGTTACGATATGCTCTCCATTTATGACCTGAATTTACCATAATATCAACTTCATCAAGAATGCTGTTGTACCAAAGTAAACCATCAACAGGTGCACCTGATAATACTGTATCACTAGGAGTAATAAAGGTGTGTTGTCTATCTGCACCGTATTCAGTCCATAATGTTGCAATATAATCTCTTGAATATTCAAGGCCTAATAAGTAATCTGCATGATGGTAGAAGTTTTCAGTTGTTGCTGGGTTAAACAATATAGCTAACGGAGTATTTGCACCGTCTCTAAATTCAATGTCACCACCGCAAACGTGTGAAATAACAACTTTGTTGCCTGCGCGACTTGCGTGTACAGATGTATTAGGAAAGCTATTAATTGCAGTTTGAATACGATTAATAATTTCAGTAACTTTTAATGCATCAGAAGTACCAGCTGGAAACGTAGATGGTGTAGAAAACGTCACTGAGGTTGACACAGATAAATCTTCACTACTAACCTTACTTTCTTGATACGAAAACGCATACGCACGACCTAATTCAAAAGTGTCAGCTTTAATTACTGCAGATGAAATTAAAGTTGCAGTTACATCTTTACGACGATACATTTTGAAATTTGCAAGAGGTGTAGTTGATTCAGAATCATTATATTTAACGTATACTGTATTTCCTGCAATATTAATACCACCGCCTGTTGAATCTAAACCTGCTAATGCAGCAGCTCCGTTTTTATATAACGGTGCTGGTTTAGTAATCCATGATGCTGATGCAGACTCGTATTTTTGAACTACCCAATTTGCGCCGCCATTAACTGAATTTGTTTTAAGCCAAAGTGATCCGCTAGGTACACCAACTGCAGCACCAACGTTATCTTTACGTTTATATGATGGAACACTTGTAGACGGACCAAATGTTAATTTTGGTGCAATATAAGTGTGTATATCACTAGTATTAGTAATACCAAGTTTAGCAGTAGTTTGTCCAACTGAGGTATTAACATTAACAGCTAACCCTGTTGAATAAATTACTAATGAATTATTTACATTTGCAGCAGTAATTCCGTCCATTGCTTCATTAGTACTAGCGTTAATTGCATCTACTAATCCGTCTAATGTAGTAAATCCATCAAAAGTTTGATTATTAATTGTAAGTGCATCTGCAACGTTATCGCCAGATGGCGCATCATAAAATACAACTGATGATGATAACGTAACACCCTGTACTGTAGGAATACTACTTACCCATTGGGGTGACCCAACAAGAACCCATGAGCTACTAACTGGTGATTTATACCAAAGTGAAATGTTACTAGTTACTGCAGTAAATGCATATGAACCAGTTGCGCCATAACTTGATAACGGTGCAAATGTTTCGTCTACTAATGTTATATCAGTAATAACTGCAGGTGCTAATGTTGTAAATTTTTGTCCAGCTGCAGTAGATGCAGAATCTGAATTCCATTGAGCAACACCCCAGTGAGATGCAATTGTGTTTAACCAAAATGTGTTGTTTTCAGGGTCACCTGACGGCTTATCTGATAACGGTTTTAATTGATCTAAATCAATTTCAGCACGTACTACATACGCGGCACTGCTCACGCCTAAGTAGCTGTATGCTGCATGTAACCCATATTCATTTTGTTCACCAGCATTAACTGGTGTGTTACTCGCATCGGTTTTAAACACTGGTTGACCAAATGTGTCTGTTAATTCTTTTTGGCTAGTAATTTTAAATACTTGGCCGTATTTGCTAGATGTTTTTACTGTTCCTGGAGCATATCCAGTTTGTGAACCGTTTAATTTATTTGCAGCAGTAGCAATAAATATTAAGGGTACTGTACCAGGAGCTGATGAAGTGTAAAAACTTTCGTCTGATACTGAAACACTTACGCCTGGTGAACTAAGTTGAGCCATAATTATAATCTCCATATATACAAGTTCTAACTGTATTTATAGGAAAATGTAAAATAATGGCGTTATATCTTAAGTATTTCTGTTACTTTTGCGTATAATGCATTAATGGTACTATTGTTATCAACAGTATAATCTACCTCTAAACCATACCATGCCCATTCACTTTCGTGAATTCCGAACTCTTTTAACATTAAAATATCTTCTATATTACCATTCAATGCACCGTTAACATATTGATGCCAGTTTGGTTCTGGTCCTCGTTTTACTCGAATAATGATCCCGCCTGCATTTTTAATTGTTGAGAATTCATTTGGAAATCTACAATCGCTAATAACAACATTAGTGTTAATGTTTCGCAATTTGTTTTCTAAGCTAGCAATCCAAATGTCATCATGAAAGCTTCTCCTGCATACTTCAGTGCCCCAAAGTTGTAAAATTAATCGAGGGGTTAACATTGGTATAGATAATTTATCTGCCCACCATTGATCAACTTGTTCACGCCATGCTCGCGATTCGTTAGTTTGGCCTTCAAGCAATGTTCTGTCCCATCCAAACACAGCAGAAACTGCATCTTTTAATGTACCTGCAAAACTTTCACGTGTAAAGTTATGTTGATTAACTAAGTAATCTGCAATAGTGTCTTTACCTTCACCTATATTTCCCACAATACCAACTATCATATTATTCTCCTAAAATTGTATTATACACTAATTTTAGAAAAATGTCAATTTATCCTATTATAAAATGATAACCTGTCCCGCCAGATATTAACGTTTCTAACTCTTTGTCAAGCGCAATAAGTTCTTCTTTGCCTGCAGATTTCATATCGTTACCATTTAATGTAATACCGCCGCTTGGGCCTGCAATAGTTGAAAACAAGCTACGTGCTTCTCCTAACATAATCTTGCAAGTAGCAAGTGTATAATCACGTAACCATTGTTTAGCATAAATGTCAGTTAGCAATACAAAGTCAGGTCTAAAGTTATGTGATTTAATTAAAATCTGTTCACCTTGTGCAAACGGACGTTGTAGGATTGTTAACACATGACTAGTGGGTTTCCATTTAAATTCAATATAGCTACCAAACATTTTACCAACTAATTTTTGATATCCTGCAAATAGTTCGTATGTTGCAAGGCCTCCCATCATACTACCGCTCATCATATACGTGTTAGTATACGCTAAGTTAAATGGTTCAAATAATGTACCGCCTGCACCTATTCCAGAACGTGACCCAATAGCACGTCTAAATACGCTTTGTACTTCTATAATTTCATCAGGTAATCTGTAATCATTTTGATCTTGTACTAGTTCTAAAAAGCTGTAACTTTCTTCTACAGCATTTGGACTGCGTTGCCTAAAGCGAGTTAACGCTCTATCTAACGCAGTTTCGTAATGAATTGGGCTTAAATCTATGTCAATCATCTCGTCGCCAAGCATTACTCGTACATATTCAAATACTTTGTTTCTTTCTATTAATGCAGATGTTTCATCAGACATATATTGCTCCATGTTAATCGTGGTGATAAATAAAAATGTAGCTCGCGGAACGGCAATTCCCAACTACCTTAATGTCAAAGGAGGACATCAACAATGATATTTATCAATAATAAATATACCAACATCTATTTTAATATAATCACATCTGCACACACACGAGATACGTTAACTGGTTATACTGAAAGACATCACATTATACCAAAGAGTTTAGGCGGAACTAATAAGAAAGATAACTTAGTTGTGTTGTCTGCAAGAGAACATTTTATATGCCATTGGTTGCTTACTAAAATGGTAACAGGTGATGATCTTAGAAAAATGAATCATGCAATTTGGAGAATGTTAGTTCAAGGAAGGGACTATCAACTACGATATAAACCAAATTCTCATACATATGAATCATTAAGAAAACGTTACGGTTCGTTAAGAAAAGGAGTAACAACTCCTGATGAAGTTAAGAAAAAAATCTCAAAAGCAAATAAAGGTAGATTAAAAGGTGAAAATAACCCAATGTACGGAAATACTCACACTGCAGAATCTAGAAAGAAGATATCAGAAAAAGCACAAGGTAGAACGCCGTGGAATTTAGGTGTTACACATACTGATGAAGTAAAACAGAAAATGTCAATATTAGCATTACAAAGAACAAAATATAAATGCGAACACTGCGGTGTAGAATGTGTTAAATGTAATTATAATAGATGGCACGGAGATAACTGTAGATCTATCGTAAGATAAATATGATAATACCCAAGGAGAACCCTAAATGCCTAAACTTTCACTGTACCATCCTGAGAAAGGCAACAACTACAGATTTATCGATCGCCAAATTTCAAGGATGTTTCAAGTCGGATGCACTGATGTACATTTGCACAAGTACCTTGGACCTAAATTACAAGATACCGGAACTGCCGATCAGCCAATTTATGATGTAGTAAAAGAAACAAATATTCAAGATTTATTATTTTTAGAAAATCGTGATCGCAAATACGAATCGGAAATTTATCGTCTTAGGGGCCATTACCAAGTTCAAAATTTAGATTTTAACCTAAGCCAATTTGGTTTGTTTATTGATAACGATACAGTGTTTATGACTGTACATATTAACGACTTTGTTGAAGCAATTGGTCGCAAACCATTAGACGGTGATGTTATTGAGTTGCCTCACTTACGTGATGATTTTGCATTAAACGATTTTGATGTTAGTGTTCCTAGATTTTTTGTTATTGAAGATGTTGGTCGTGCTAGTGAAGGATATAGTGCAACATGGTATCCTCATTTATATAGATTAAAACTCAAAAAGATCGCAGATAGCCAACAATATTCAGATGTTCTTAATCAACCTGCTGGCGAAGATTCACTGTATGCATTACGTGATTTATTAAGTACACGTAACAAAGAATTAGAAATAAACGATGCAATTGTAGCACAAGCAGAAAGTGATGCTCCAAAAAGCGGATATCAAACTCAACAATTTTATTCCCTTGCAATTGATCCAATTACTAGTCAACCTGCATTGATAACAGTAGATTCGGACGAGTATACTGCTAGTTTCCAAAGTCAACTAATTAACGGTCAATCAAATGTAAATGCAAGTAGTCTTAACGCTATTCCGTTACGAACAGGATATTCAGGTTATCTAGTAGGGGATGGAATTCCATATAACGGATATGTTTTTGGACAAGGCATTGAATTTCCGACTAACGTTGTAAAAGATGATTTCTTTTTAAGATTAGATTTTATTCCAAATCGATTATTTAGATTTGATGGACGCAAATGGCATAAAGTAGAAGATGCAATTAGAATGACATTAACAAATACAGACACTAGAAATACAAAATGTGTTAGCTTTATTAACAATAGCAAATACACGTATAATGACGAAATTGCAAGTGATTATGTTAGACTTATCGCAGGTGATACAGTTATTGATACTACTATTGATTTTGAAATAACTGCCCCTTACATTGTATTTAAACTTGACACTCAAAGATTAGAATTTGTAGTTGCTGATTTTGAGAATTTATTAGAATCGTACGATGTAAACGGTGTTGCTAAAATTAGAATTAATTTACCAAAAGTTGATAGTTTGCAAGTAACAATTCCATTTAACGGTGCGTGGAGAGTTAGTCTATTCACGTATAGAGAATCAGAACGTCAAGGCATATCTAAAGTCCTTAAACCTCGTGCTGATTTTTAATTCCATAAGAAGTGCAGTACTAAATACTGAAATAGGAGAAAGTAATGCAACATTTTTATGACGGTGCTATACGTAGATATATCACTCAAACAATTAGGCTTTTTAGTGAATTCTCAGTGCGACATGGCGATGGGACATTACATCGAGTACCGGTAGCATACGGTGATGCTGACAGACAAGCAGTAAACATTATACGACAAAACTCAGAAAATACGGTAAACTCAGTTCCAAAGATAGGAGTATATGTTTCTGCGTTAGAGTTAGATAAAGATCGTTTAGGTGATTCGACATTTGTTAATAAAGTATCAGTGCGTGAGCGAGATGTTGAAAATAACAAATACACATCTAACCGCGGAAGACAATATACAGTTGAGCGATTAATGCCAACTCCTTTTAAATTAACATTAAAGGTTGACATTTGGACGTCAAGTACTGATCAAAAATTACAGTTGTTAGAACAAATTTTAATGTTATTTAATCCTAGTTTAGAAATTCAAACTACTGATAATTATTTAGATTGGACTAGTTTATCTGTAATTTATTTAGACAGTGTAAACTGGTCTAGTAGAGCAGTACCGGTAGGTAACGATACTCCGATCGACATTGCAACCTTAACGTTTTCTACACCTATATGGATTAGTCCTCCGGCTAAAGTTAAACAATTAGGTATAATTACAAAAATCATTACTGACATATACGAAGGTAATACTACATTAAATGAAACGATTTTCAATGCAGATTATATAGATCCTGTTTCAAAATATACAGATGCAGGTGCTGCACTACTGTCTGAAATTGTTACAGTAGTTGAAGATTATTCGGTTGAAATATATAACGGACAAGCAATTTTATTAGATTCTCATTACAATGTAGAGTATGAAGAGTCACCATACGAAGTTCCTGATAGATTTGGAATGGAAGTTAAGTGGGTTGAATTATTTGAAAAATGTCCTAAAAAGTTTATACCTGGTTTTAGTAGAATTATTATAACACAATTAGGTGGTGCTGAATTAATTGGTACATTAACTGCAGAGCCAACAGACGAAACTATTATGAACATATCATGGGATGAAGATACACTAACTCGCAATACATTAATTGATAGTTCTGGGTATTTAGATTCAGATGTTTCATATTTTAATTTATCAACTTGTAATAGAGCGTCACCTGGAACTGTTGATGCTATTATTAATCCTTATACCTTTAATCCGTACGATCATGTTCTTAGAGTTGGAACCCGCTATTTAATTATTGAAGACATCGGATCAGCTAATAATACAGACGGGCCGCTAGCATGGAAATCTACAACTAATGATGACTTGATTGCAAATGCCAACGATATTGTGGAGTGGAACGGTGTAAAGTGGAATATTATATTTGATTCAGTTACCGAGACTGATACTATTGTGTGGCAAACTAATTTAATGAATAGCATTCAATTTATGTGGAATGGTGTTGCATGGACTAAAAGTTTTGAAGGGTTTTATAGGACCGGAAAATGGCGGCTGGAATTATAAAAGATCAGATAATTTGCAGTGGTGCATTAATCTATTCACAAGCCACCCATAGATTTCTTTTAATTCAAAAATCCTCAGGTAAACATCAAGGTACTTGGGGATTAGTTGGCGGAACTAACTTAGCTAATGAAAATCCATGGCAAGGTCTTACTAGAGAAATAGAAGAAGAAATTGGGTTTCTTCCAGTCATTAAAAAAACACTACCATTAGAAAAGTTCGTATCTAATGATAGTGTCTTTAATTTTCACACATATTTCTGTTTAGTAGAAAATGAATTTGTACCAACGCTAAGTGATGAGCATATTGCATGGGGTTGGTTTAGTTTAGTTGCACTTCCAAAACCAATACATCGTGGGTTAAATCTTAGTCTGCGTAATAAAATTATTCAAACTAAGATTCAAACTGTTATCGATATTATTGATAGTTTATAACCCTAATACTGCGTCTAATTCTTCATGAGTAGTTGCTGCAGAAATTGCTGCAATTTTTTCATTAAGCGCAACTTGGTAAGATAATAACAAGTTAACATCTAAATCTATTGTTAGATTTTGAATTATGTGTTGTAACACATTATTTGATTTAGCTAAAAACTCGTTTTTAAATTCACTAATTGCAACATTAATTCTCTCAGCAACAGATGCCACAATTACAGTGTAAGTAATTTCAATTGGAGTAACTTCTAAATTATACTGCGGAATTATTATCTCTTTTGAAGTAACGGTTGGTTTTGGTGATATCTCAATCGCATCTCTCCACGTTAAATCCAGATTAGTTACTGGGTCTTGTCTCCATGCAATTATTGAACCGTCGTTGTTTATTTTTAATTTAATTGTAGCTGTCATGTATTTTTCCTTTATTTAAGATATGTAATGTTGGGTGTGTTCATTTGATTACTTTTCATTTATTTAAGATATGTAATCTCAGTTGTTTTCTTTTGATGTAGCCATTTTCTATAAAAGCCAGGTGATTTTGTTCTATAAGTAAAGTTAGCTAATCCATGTTCATGATTAGTTAGCATCCCAACTTCAGCCGTAATATCTTCTCTTTTATAAGGAATAACATGCAACATTGGTGTTCCGGCATAAATTTTAACACGCATTTCAATAATGGCATCAATTTCTTCTTCTGAAAATGCGCCAGACCAGCAAACACATGGTTCTAACGCAGAATGAATATCTGGTATTGTAAACATATTAAGTTCTCATAATGTAAATGTAATTGTA